>C688J18823_10000308_pt1 | contig 28151 bp, 22 predicted proteins | sample HopSoiMetagenom1_FD_18823 | JGI IMG/M metagenome (IMG submission 18823) | reverse complement strand
CGCTGGTTAACAAGAGTGAAATTTAGACGAATAAATACTTTATCCAGACTAAAAAAATAGTTTTATTAACCTAATCAAAGCTCCGGAAGGCACTGAATTCTATATAATTTCAATCATTATTGCAATACGAACATATATACGTCGGCTTCTAATTATTAGATACAAATTTCTCATTATTTTTTAGTTTTCATCATTTTAAAGACACCACTGCTTTTGGCATGTTTAGAGCTAAATGAAAGCAAATTATCTATTTTCAGATCACCAATTAAGCTCATTTTTGAGTCCTGCGGCTTCTATTTTATATACTCCACAGGCCTGGATTATATATACATAGAAGCTTTTTGATGCTTAGTAGATTTTAACAAACTTGGTTATAAACTCGGTTTATTAATTTGTATACTTGTAGCATTAGAATTAAGTTCTCAACTCATTTAATCAGAATCATGAAAAAATCACAATTACTAGTTGTCGCTTGCAGCTTATTTTATTCTTCCGGCTCTTTTGCTCAAACATTTGTTGGCAAAGCTGCGGAAAATAAAATACAAGACGCTAAGCAAATTGAGTATTCTCCAAATTTATTACGTCCTAAATTTATTGAATTCAACTCATCCACTTCCAACTTCAGAATGGCGGTTAGCAATCCTCTGGAAGCAATGAAAGAAATACTTGCTTTAACATCAAACGAAGGTTTAGTCAGTTACAAACAAGAAAAAGATGATATAGGATTTACACATATACGCTATCAACAGCTCTATAAAACTATTCCTGTAGAAGGAGGAGAATACATCGCACATCAAAAAAACGGATTGCTTGATTGTATGAATGGTGAGTTTTTTACTATTGGTGAAATCTCTGTAACAGCTACTCTTAATGAATCTGAGGCTTTAGCAAAAGCACTTTTATTTGTTGGTGCAAAAAAATACAAATGGGAAAATAAAGAAGAGGTTGCCAATTTACGTGCACTCTTTGACGATCCGAATTTTAGTTATGACCCAAAAGGGACACTTGTTATCTTTCCTAAAAACGATGTAAGAAGTGATAAAGCAGATTTCCGCTTAGCTTATAAATTTAACATCTACGCAGATCAACCGGAAAGCAGAGCTGATATTTTTGTAGATGCACAAACAGGAGAAATTATTGGGCGACATGAATTGATTCATACGGTGGATGTGCCGGGAAAAGCACACACCAAATACAGCGGTGATCAAAATATCATGACCACAAAAAATTCTAATAATATATACGTTCTTCAGGAAACAGCACGCGGAACAGCTGCAATAAAAGGATCCATCAGTACATTTAATGCAAAAAAGGCTCCTGAAACAAATACCTCCTTCCCTTCTACTGACTTTGAAGATAGTGATAACGACTGGAATAATTTCAATGCAGATATTGATGAAGTTGGAACGGATGCACACTGGGCAACTGAAATGACGTATGATTATTTTTTAAATGTTCATAAAAGAAATAGTGTGAATAACAATGGTTTTAAGCTCATCAATTATGTGCATTGTGGAACAGGTTGGTTCAATGCTAACTGGAACGGGCAGTTTATGCGTTATGGTGATGGTCCTAATAAATTACCTTTAACAGCAATTGATATCGGTGCACACGAAATGACACATGGTGTAACATCAAACTCTGCCAAACTTGTTTATCAGGGTGAGTCAGGTGCATTGAATGAATCATTCAGTGATATTTTTGGAACCTGTGTGGAATGGATGGCAAAACCAACAAAAGCCGACTGGGACATGGGTGCCGATATTGGCGCATTGAGAAGTTTGCAATATCCAAAATCACATGCCAATCCGGATTCATACCAAGGAACCTACTGGGCAGATGTTAATGATAATTCAACTACCGGAGATAATGGAGGTGTTCATACAAACAGTGGTGTTCAGAATAAATGGTTTTTTATATTAACAGTTGGTGAGCAAGGAGTAAACGATAAAAATGCAACGTATTCCGTAAAAGGAATTGGTATGTTAGATGCATCAAAAATTGCATTCAGAACATTGACAACTTATTTGACAAGCGGCTCAGATTATTCGGATGCAAGAACGAATTCTTTAAAAGCTGCTACCGATCTTTTTGGAAGTTGCTCCCAACAATATGTTTCTACTGCTTATGCTTGGGATGCGGTAAATGTTACCGGAACATTCTCTTGTAGTGTCGCTCCAAATGCAGGGTTTAATTCTTCGTTTACAGATCGTTGTGTTGGTAGTGTTCAATTCAAAGATTTGTCTTCAGGAAAACCAACAAGCTGGGCTTGGGACTTTGGTGACGGACAATCAGCTTCTACACAAAACCCTTCTCATACGTATGCTGCAAGTGGAACGTATACTGTTATTTTAACAGCAACAAGCACAGGTGGAAGCAATAAAGATACTTCAACTGTTGTCATTACGTTACCTACAGGTCCGAATGTAACTCCAGGAAAAAGATGCGGTCCCGGTGTGGTTAACCTGGGCGCTACTTCCACAAATGGTGGTACTGTAAATTGGTTTAGTGGGCCCTCCGGAGGAAATACCCTAACCACAGGAACTACTTATACTCCAAACCTATCTACTACTACTACTTATTATGTTGAGAACACGTTGGATCTTACACCACAAAAAATTGGTGCAGTAGACTCCAATGCCCTTGCAAGAGGTGGTTTTTTTACAGCCAACTATATACACGGATTATATTTTGATGTTCTTTCTCCACTCACCATTAAAAGTGTTAAAGTATATGCCGGCTCTGCAGGTGATCGGGTAATTGACATTGTGGATATACACGGTGAGCCTGTTTTAACAACTAAAGTAACTATACCAAAAGGCGAGAGCAGAGTTACACTTAATTTTAACCTTGTAGAAGGAACTCAATATTTTATGAAAGTTTCAGGAACATTGCTTGATTTGCAACGTGCAAAAGGAGGGGCTACATTTCCGTATACCATTTCAAATCTAATTTCCATAACAGAAACAGATGTGAAATCAACAGCTCCAAACTCCTATTATTTCTTTTATGATTGGGAAGTTGTAAGAGCCGGTTGTCCAAGTCCGCGTGTACCAATTATCGGAACAGTTAACCCGGCCATTACAAAACCAGTTATTAAAGAAACAAATAAAATACTTAGTACAACAACTACTTATGCCAGTTACCAGTGGTATTTGGATGGAAAACCCATAAATGGTGCTACCAACCAGACATACAATCCTACAAAAAATGGTGATTACACAGTGGTCGTTTCAACTGAGCCATCTTGTGATGCAAGTTCTGATATATATCTGTTTAAAATAGATGGAATTGCAGAAGCACTATTGGATGCTACTGTTAACGTTTATCCAAATCCTGCGAATGAAACATTATTTGTAGAAGTACCAATGAGTACAAACAATGAGATTAAACTTTTTGTTTACTCTGTAATTGGTAAATTGATTTATCAGGAAACCTATTCCAACAGCGGACAAGCACACAGTGTTAATTTGGGTGGTATAGATGCAAACGGAATTTATTTCTTGCAACTTCAATCCGGTTCAACAACAATTACGAAGAAATTCAATGTGAATAGATAGTTGAAACATAAATTCATTTTTAATAAAAAGCCCCACATATGGGGCTTTTTATTTTGTTGTTAGTCGGCTCACGCTGAAATTATTAATTGCGATAATGCATGTGGCAGTGCATCTGTTTAATTCTTATTTAGCATCGCTTTCAACTCTTCATCACTTGTCTCCTTTAAGTCAAAGGAAATCGTTTCATTTTTTTTGATAACTACAGGTGCTTCATACGCCATCATTTTATCACCTTTCACTGAAAATGCAACAAGTCTTGCTTTTGCTCCTACGGGTATGTTTTCAAATCCCGGATTGGAGGTTGTTCCATAATGCGATTGCACAATACTATTCATGTCATCAAAAATGAGGTAAATACTTGCATACACGATAGGTTCTTTATTTGTGCATTTTACAGACACATTTATTTTATCTGGTATATTATAAAAACGATCGCAATTGGTCCAACCTAAATTTTGAACTTCAATAGCCGCATATAATTTACTGTAGGCTTCTGAATTTTGTTTTTCTTCTTTCGTTTCTATCTTTTGTTTTCTTTTTGCAAGTGTATCAAATATCAATACATCTCCCTCCGACTCTACTTTGACATTCCTTGTATCTCTCCATGCTTCTGTTGGTCCATTTGGTTTAAACGTTTGATTCCGCTGCTTCCATTGCATTTGCCCCAAACTATCTCTATATCCAGAGAATAGAGACATCGGTGCATCTGTTAAATTTGGAAATTTTATGGCTAATGCTCTTCCTGGTTTTAATTTCACAGGTTGTCCCTGAGATTTTAAATTAATATAATAGGCACCACCGGAAACCAATTGTTTTCCATTGCAAACCGTCTGTGCATTTGTTTTTAATAATTGTTGCTGATTAGTCAATTCTTTCAATTCCACTTCAATACCTTTGTCGACCGGCTCATTGGTAAGCGTTGTCAAGTCATCAGGATTTACAGAAATGACTGTACCTGCTTTACCTTTTACATCTTTTGCTTCATGTGCGGGAACGGTGTAAAATTGAGAAGGTTCTTCATACGTTTTAAAAACATCACAAAACTTCTTTGCTTCTGTTTTTAGTACAGATTGTTTAACCGTATCGTGTTTTACCTGTTCAGTGCTTTTATTTTTTATTACCGTTGGAGTGGATACTTTCGGATTGTTCTCTGTATGTATTTTTACTCCATTCGCATCGTTTTCTTTTTTTGACCGTACAGGTTGTTTTTTCGAACGTGTTGTATCTCCTGGTTTCGTTTGATTTTCTGAAACAGAAGGCGCTGCTTGCTGTAGTTGTTCAGTTGCTGCTATGGAATGCTCCACAATGTGAAAGGATTCAGCAGTACAAATGATATACAACGATGTGAATACGAGTAATGAATAAATTATTTTTTTCATAGGAGATTCGGTTTACCACAAAAATACGCTTTCTCCATTTAATTCCATTGATTCGCTACCTACCAATTTTAGGGTATAGATATTAATGCCCTCTCTTTTAGCCCGTACTTCGTATCCGGATTATTTATTTCAACTAGCGTCATTTTGATAACTCTATATGATGAGCTTCGTTCTTTTAGTATTTCACAGCAATGCTAATTTTTTCATGTCGCTGTTTTATTCAGCCTTTTGTTAGTTAGAAAATAAAAGTCGCTGAATAAAATTTATTCAACGACTTTTATGCATCCTACTCCACAATAAATTTCAATGTCAAACCGGAATTATTCAATCTGAAAAAGTACATTCCTCTTTCATTTTTATTTAACATTATTGAAAAACTAGTTGTAGCCTCTTGAATGAATCCTGACTGCAGCGTTTGTCCGGTAATATCTATTATTTCCCATTGCTGTTTTTCCATTAAATTCGGGAACAGAATATCCAATTCACCATTTCTTGTCCGAATATTCAGATTTGTTCTTATGTTGGATAGTGGAACATCCGTTACAGTGCAGGATGTATTCATCTTTTGGGGGGTTCCCAGATCTCCCAACCCATAAGCCAAACTTCCAATACACCAATTGGCAGGGATATCATTTTCATTCGCGTTGAAGTGCTGTGGATCAAGATTCCAGCTTTTGCCCGCACTCGTGCTGGTATAATTCACAGAGTCAATTATAATTCCTGCTACATCTGTAATTGCAATTTTTCCAGATGCATTTGCAAATGTAAAGTTACTATATACATAATTCGGGGTAATTCCTCCGTTAGCGTCACTATCCAATTTAATTGAAAAAAGTAAAAAACCATCGGGTTGAATTATCAATGGATTTGCATTACTTATTGTATGGCTTTTTGTTTTCAAATCGCTTATGTGCCATCCCTTCATATCAATGGCGTGATCTGAAGTATTGTAAACCTCAAACCACTCTCCTGATGCATCCGTTACCTTTGCCGGATCAGGCATAAACTCGGTTATAACAATGTCTCCTGGTGATTGTGCCTTCACTTTTGTTAGTATCAAAAAGGAAAAGGCTAGAATTTTTAAATGTTGTTTTTTCATGTCGTGTTGTTTAGATTTTTTGCAAATAAAATCGTTGACACGGCCATTTCAATAACAAATTCGATATTTTATACGCTTACCGTCTTTTCGAGATGAAGCATTTCCTTCTTTTTAATTATATCTAATGCTCTTTTATGTGAGAGCTTTTTTTTATGCTCCAGCCATTTATTTCCCCATAACTTATTTAAACATTTATCCAAAGGCAGAAACATGGCCAGGTTCATTATCCCTTCCATTTTATCTTTTAGAATAGGAGATAGTTTTCGATAACTAACTGAAAAACTTCCTTCCAGGTAAGTGATGTAATGCCAATAACCACTGGGCATAAACAAGGTATCGCCATGCTCCAATATGCATTCATATCCTTTTACATATTTTAATGCAGGAAATTTATCATAATCCGGGTTATCGAAATTAGCAAGTGAGTATGTATTGAATGGTAAGCGGTATAAGAGTTTGGAATACTCCGGTGCAAAAAGAAGTACTCTTTTTTTTCCTCCAAAATGAGTAAGTAATACATTCGACATATCGATATCATAATGTATTCTTACCGTCGTTTCTTTACCACCAAAAAACATAAAGCCTTTATGATCCAAAAAACCTTTAAAAATTTTAGGGCAAGGAAAATCCTTGCTTAACTCCGGATTATATTTAAACAAATTACAGAGGAAGATCCGCAAATCGGTGTGTTCATTTTTTTCTATAATATCGAGATAATCCCTGAATTTCATTTTTAGATCTGCAGTTGTATATGCCGATGCTGCGGCATTTTTATTCTTATTGTCGTATACATCTAATAATATATCACCCATTGTATTTTTAAAATAAGAAATGGACCACTTTTTTTCTGCCGGTGTTTCTTGAATCAGTCCTTTAATAATAACAGGAGTTTGTGTGCGTAAATAATTATTTTCGAAGTCCAATGAATTACGTTGATAATCTACAACATCAATTTTTTGTGATAAATCCATGCGTATATGTTATAAAAATGAAACAATAAGAATTGAAATTTTTAACAAAAAAAACAATTTTGTTTTTTAATTAAAATTCAAAAAATGTTAAATTTTTACCAATGATTATACCAATACGAATTGGGGAAATGTTCAAGAACTAATCTTTATTTATCTCAGATACTTCTTTTGTATCTTTCATAAGTAAATAAACAAGAAGGGATATAAAAATACAAGAAGTGACATACCAGTAAAAGTAGGATTCATGTCCGATTTGTTTAAACCATAATCCAATATATTCTGCAGTCCCTCCAAATATTGCCACTGTTAAGGCATATGGTAACCCCACTCCCAGGGCTCTGATTTTAGCCGGGAATAATTCAGCTTTCACAATTGCATTAATGCTGGTATACCCACTTACTATAATCAACCCCAGCATCATCAAAAAAAATGCTTGTGTAGATGTGTTTACCTGACTCAATGAAATTAACAAGGGTACTGTACATAATGTACCCAGTATTCCAAAACTAATGAGTAAAGGTTTGCGCCCAATCCGATCGGATAACGCTCCAAAAACCGGTTGCAAGAATACAAAAATTAGCAGGGAGGCAAATGAAATACGTGTGGATGTTGCTTTTGTTAAATGAACGGTATTCACTAAAAATTTCTGCATGTAATTCGTGTAGGTATAAAAAGCTAATGTGCCTCCAAGTGTTAAACCTATCACGGTGAATACAGCCTTTGGATAGTGCAGCAATTCTTTGATGCTTCCTTTTTGTATTTGTTTCTCATTTTTATGCGCTTCAAATGCAGCTGTTTCATGCAGATTTCTTCTTAAATAAAAAGCAGTAACGGATAAAGCAGCTCCAATAATAAATGGGATTCTCCAACCCCAGTTTTGCAATTGCTCTTCGGTTAAACAACCTTGTAAAATCAGTTGTATACCCAATGCCAATAACTGACCACCAACCAATGTTACATATTGAAAACTGGAATAAAAGCCTCTGCTTTTTTTTGTTGCCATTTCGCTCAAATAGGTAGCGGAGACTCCGTATTCACCACCTACACTCAATCCCTGAACGAGCCTGGCCAACAAAAGAAATACAGGTGCCAATACACCAATGCTGGAATAAGAAGGTGTTAATGCTATGAGTAATGAACCAAATGACATCAATAAAACCGATAGGGTCATTGACTTTTTGCGGCCGGTTTTATCAGCAATTCTTCCAAACAACCATCCGCCCAGCGGGCGCATTAAAAAGCCCACGGCAAAAATGCCCGCCGTATTTAACAATTGAGCCGTTTTATCCTGGCTAGGGAAAAACACAACTGAAAAATACAATGCAAAGGCTGAATATGCATACCAATCGTACCATTCAACCAGATTACCAATGGACCCACCTATAATTGCTTTTAAACGCCCGGTCGAGATTTTTTCCATATATGTTGCTTGTTTTGTTTATTGGTCTATAAAATTAATATTTTCTAAGCTCCGATGGAGATAATAGCTATTTTTGCTCCCGATTTAAATTACAGCATTTCCATAAAACGAATCTCATGAGTCAGGAATTAACAAAAAGAAACTATAGCCCCCTCATCATTATTTTAACAGTAGCCATTATCTCACTTGTTAGCATTGCCTACTTTTCTCCCAGATTAGAAATTTTTAAAGGATATGATCTTTCTATCTTACCCTTGATAAATGCCATATTGAACAGCATCACATTTATTGCTTTAGCATTTGCTCTTATGGCTATCAAAAGAAAAAATATTAAGTTACATAAACGCCTAATATTTACAGCATTAACCTCAACCGCTTTATTTTTGGTTACTTACTTGACGTATCACTTTAATGCTCCATCTACAAAATATGGTGGAACAGGCATTCTTAAAGGTATCTATCTTTTTATTTTGCTTACGCACATTGTATTGGCTATAGTAATTGTACCACTAGCGTTAATTAGTGTGGGCCGAGGATTAAATATGCAAGTGGAAAAACATAGAAAAATTGCAAGATGGACAATGCCTTTATGGTTGTATGTAAGTCTTACCGGAGTTCTTGTTTATATAATGATTTCACCTTATTATAAATAACAACACGATTTGTACTAATCTCTTCCCATTTTAATAATTACTTTTTGAAGCATATCATTGAATAATTTTGGTGATTCAATCATAGGATAATGTGACGTTCCTTTAATCTGAAACACTTCATACCCACTGCCTGCATATTTTTGTAAAGCTTTCTCATTCGTGGGAGAATTGCTCACATTGATTAAATATATTTTATATCCCAGTTTGGGCATAAAGTGTTGCTCCAGCTGATATGCTTCCGGAAGTCTATTCATTATTTGCAATGCCATTGGTTTATATGCTTTTCTAAAATCAGTTGTCACTCTGGCTGCAACCTCTGGAGATGTTTGGGGAGATATCAATGCCATATGTACATAATTTTCATCTGTATTTTTAAAGTCAACTAACATTGCCTTCTGAATTGAATCTACCATGGGTTCAAATACTTCAGGTGTGGGAGTTCCTGCATCTTTAAAATTATCGATACCAACAAAACCAATTATAGGTGAAGACATTTGAGAAGCTGCGATCAGGTTGATATCTCCAGCCATAGAATGTCCTATTAATACGACATTTTTTAAATTCAAGGTATTGATTACTTCCTTCACATCATCTGCAAAACTTTCCAGCGTCCAATCTTTTCTTAGTTTACCAGACTTTCCATGCCCAGGTAAATCAATGGTTACAACAATATAGTGTTGGCTAAAATAATCGACCTGCTCTTTCCAATAGGTTTGATCAGTAAAATCACCATGTACAAATAAAAGAGTTGTATCCCCTTTTCCAGTTACATGATAATCGATTACAACCTTATCACGCTTTATCTCTTTTGAATCAGGGGTTTGAGTGATTTCTTTTTTGTCTTCTGAATCAGAAACACAGGAAATAATAAGAGGAAAGAAGAATGAAATAATCACAAAATTTCTAATTTTCATTTTGTTAATTATGAAGGTTTAACTATTTGAATAGTAAAAGTAAACTAAAAAGAATAACTAGCAACTCTTAGCTGAATAATCACTGTAAAACCCTGATAGAAGCTGCAATTTCAACAAACATCACGTTAAATATATCATAAATGATTAAGTGGAGACGTTCAGTTCTTAACTCAGACTCGTTTAACATTATTTTTACGAATACGGCTCAGGGATTGAGGTTTTATTCCTAGATAAGAAGCAATAAGGTATTGTGGAATACGTTGAATAAAATGTGGGTATTGTTTAGAAAATTCTTCATAACGCAGTTCTGCTTCTTCACTATTCGACTTTGCAATTCGATACTGTTGTGCTACGTATGCATTTTGTATTAAAATTCTAAAAAAGCAATTGAATACTGGAATCGTTCTGCAAGCTATTTCAAAATTCTCCTTACTTAAAACCAATAATTTACAAGGCTCTAATGTTTCAATCATATAAATGGCTTTACGACCACTAAAAAAACTATATAAGTCGGATATCCAAAAGCTTTCTAAAGCAAATTGCAGTACATGCTTGTTTCCTTTGCTATCGGCAATAAAAGAAAACGCAGCCCCTTCAAGCAAAAAATAAACTTCATTGCAAATATTACCTTCTTCCGTTAGTGCTACTTTTTTATCTATCGTTCTTTCAGAAATGAGCTTTAAAAAAGCTGCTGAATCTGTTTCGGACAAAGCCCCGCCGATAGTTTTTTCAATATTTTTTTTTAATAATTCATACATAGTCAGTTGCTATTTTTTTAAACATTCGTTTAAATAAGAACAAATTATTCTTATAACATAAGTAGGCAAGATAATAAAAAAAGAATTGACAAATTTTAAGTCTGCATGAATAAATTCCATTATCATAAACAAGTCAGGCTTAGGACATTCCAATCTGCATAAATACTTGAATTGCAACCCGATCTATATAATTAGATCGAATCTCAGTTATTTTTTTGAAATTACTTGTAAAGTCTATAGATTTAGTATACATTTGCAATGCATTTTTTTCATGGTGCTAAACGATCCCAATAACTAGTCAAGAAGAATGATCTTTTCATTCGTTTGTTAGTAATTTATTTTTCTAAGATTTGTGTTGGGGTCGTTTTTTTGATATAGTGGTTTATTTAGAGATATATCCTTTCTAGCTCATTCGGGTTAATAGTCATGTAACTCATCAGCATTATAAGATAGCAATAGTGCAATGATTCCTGACGACCCGATGAGTTTAGAAAACGACTGGCGGCTAAAACTACTTACTCCACCTTAATTTATTCAACATAGCTGTTGACATACTATCTGCAGAAGGACCATACCCTGCTACTAAAATTCCTTTTACTCCGGTTTTGGATTCAATCGCATAAACAGATGCTTCATCCGCAGGATCAGTATTTCCTTCATAACGATATACATCCATTATTTCAAAATCAGCAGCAGTAAATTTTTCGTTATTGCAAACAAGACAGTTTTCTTCTAAATTAAAATCTGTTGTATAACCTTGTTTTCTAAGTATTTCAATTGCTTGTGAAACGGTAGCATAATGCATTTTATGTGGTTCCATGGGGATATGGTTTTATAAATAAGTATTCCTATTAATCCAGCACAATCTCTATATCATGCTTTAAAACACTTTGATATAGTTTTTCATACATGGGTAATATTTTATCAATATCAAATTTCTTCGCTTGTTCGTAGGCATTGCTTTTAAACTTATTGAGTGATACATCATCTTTTAAAATAGTGATTGCATTTTTTGCCATATCATCTACATCTCCAACATTACTCATAAATCCTGAAAAACCATGTACATTCACTTCTGGCAATCCACCTGTATTTGTTGATATAACAGGAACATGACTTGCCATCGCTTCCAAAGCAGCCAAACCAAAACTTTCCGTTTGAGAAGGCAAAATAAATAAATCAGCAACGGATAAAATTTGTTCGGGATTAACCACTTGACCTAAGGAACGTATATCATTGCAGGTATCTAACTCTCTGCAAAGTCTCTCTATATTTGCTTTTTCAGGGCCATCACCAATTAATAACAACTTGGAAGGTATTACTTTTCTTACCCGATCAAATACTTGAATCACATCCTCTACACGTTTTACTTTTCTGAAATTGGAAACATGTATTAATAAACGTTCACCATTGGGTGCATATGTTTTTTTGGGACACATATGATGTGATACCTTATAATCTTCCACAGAAATAAAATTGGGAATGACATGAATGTCATTGTTCACATCTTTAAAATTGATAAACGTATCTTTTTTCAAACTTTCCGAAACAGCTGTCACAGCATCGCTTTGATTGATTGCAAAGGTAATAACGGGTTCAAAGGAAGGATCTTTTCCTACCAATGTTATATCTGTTCCGTGTAAGGTCGTAATAAACGGAATGTGTATGCCTTGCGATGCTAATATTTGTTTGGCCATATAAGCCGCTGATGCATGTGGAATGGCATAATGCACATGTAACAAATCCAGCTTTTCATATTTAACAACATCCACCAGTTTGCTTGATAGCACCAATTCATAAGGTTGATAATCAAACAATGGATAATCGGATACAGAAACTTCATGGTAAAATAAGTTTCCGGAAAAAAAATCGAGGCGTACGGGCTGACTATAAGTGATAAAGTGAACCTGATGTCCTTTCGCTGCAAGTGCTTTTCCAAGTTCTGTTGCAACGACCCCACTTCCCCCAAAAGTTGGATAACAAACGATTCCTATTTTCATATTTCAATTATTTTATACAAAAGTACAAATTGTTTGTACGCTAATTTATTTTAAAGCATTGTAAATAATTTCCTGAATTTTTGTCCGGATCCCTGATTTTGCCAATTTATTATCATCGGCATCCGGGCATACTCTATTGGATAGAAAAATATATACCGTGCCATTCTTCGGATCAGCCCAAGCTAAGGTTCCTGTAAAACCGGTATGTCCAAAACTCAAATCCGATACGCAAGAGCAAACCGGACTTTCCTTGATTGGATTTGTTTCAGGTTTATCAAAACCAATTGCTCTTCTGTTGTCTTTATATTGACAAGAGGTGCATTCCGTAAGTGTTAATGAATCAATATAGCGTGCACCTCCATAGGTTCCTTTATTTAAAAACAACTGCATCATCACTGCAACATCATTTGCATCTGAAAAAATTCCTGCATGTCCAGCGACTCCACCCAGCATAGCTGCACCGGGATCATGTACATCTCCATGCAATAGCTGCTTGCGAAATTTTGCATCAAACTCTGTAGGAACAATCTGATCCATTTCAAAACGCGACAAAGGCTTATAACCCATTGTTTTTAAGCCCAACGGGGCATAAAAAGAATTCAACGTATACACATTAAGAGCTGCACCAGATTGCTTTTCAATTACTTTTTTCAAAAAATAATACCCCAAATCACTGTATAAATATTTGCCCCGTTCTTTTACTGGCGAGTCTATTATTTGTTTGTATAATGAATCTTCATACGTGTTATTGATGTATAAATCGTCTGCTACTCGTTTCATGTATTGCTCATTCGGAGTTCTGCTATAAATACCCGGTTTGTAAGACCCATCCTTATTTACTGTTTTTTGCCAAAATGGTATCCAGTCTCTAAAACCTGCCTGATGTGTTAACATCTCTTTAATCAAAATGTCTTGCTTATTTGTTCCATTTAATTCCGGCAGATAATCGCTCAGCTTATTTTCCAGTACTATTTTTCCCTGGTCCATCAACCGCATCACAGAAGCAGTAGAGGAAACAATTTTTGTAATAGAAGCAATGTCGTACAAATCATCATTTTTCACTACAATTTTATTTTCATAAGTATGATAACCAAATGATTTTTGATAAATTACTTTTTGATCTTTTGCTATTAAGATTTGACAACCGGGAAACACTTTATCTTTAATCCCTTGGTAAACGATGCTATCAATTTTTTCAAATTTTTTGGAATCAATTCCAAACTCTTCGGGTATGGTATATTTAAAACGAGTTGCCTGGGTTTCAATTCCCATCCCTGCTTTAAAATAAGCTGATGGTGTAACGGGCAATTTTCCTTTGGATCCAATGCCCCCAAAAATAAGCTGAGCAGCATAACTCGCACTGTAATCCGTATCTTCATAACTCATGATGATTCCATCCGCTACTTCTAAGCTATCCATTTTTGAAAGGATGTAAGGATTTGCAGCCACATTTACAATCACTCGGTTTTGCTTTAAAATAGCCTTTAGCATTGCTTTTATTTGTGGGGTCAACCCAAAATCTTTGTCGGGTTTATTGTTGGTGTTGTTCACATTCACAATAACCAGGTTATAATTTTTCAATGCGCTCAGCACTGTATCAAATGCCAGCTGTTTTGCATCTTTGTCAATACCATAATGCGTTATGGGCGCATAATTTTCCAATGTTTTTTGAAAAATATTCAACTCTTTATACCCTAATGATACAGAAGCAATTTTTAAAGTGTCTAATTTTTTCAGTGGGATAATATTTCTTTTATTTTGCAACAAGGTAATGGAAGCCTCTGTCAATTTTCTATTGATAAGCTCGGCATGTGGCGTATTCAGCTCCTCTGTAATATGATCCACCTTGATTTTAGAATAATGGTTTAAACCGGCCCATTGTTTCACCAGTAAAATTTTCATACAGCGTTTATCAATTTCCTCCTGCGTAATTTCACCGCGTTCAATCGCTGCTTTTATTTCTGTAATTCCTTGAGGTACATCTTCTGGAAATAGTAATACATCATTCCCTGCCAGTAATGCTTTCACACTTACTTCACCAGGCTTATAAAATTTACTAACTCCTTTCATGTTCAATGCATCGGTGAATACAAGCCCTTTAAAGCCAAGTGTATCCTTCAACAAACCGGTAACAATTTTCTTCGTTAGCGTAGACGGTTGATTTGCCGTAGTATCTAAAGACGGTATAGAGAGATGTGCCACCATCACACTCCCCAATCCCTGTTTCATTAATTCTTTGAAGGGATATAGCTCCAGTGTATCCAGTCGTTCCCTTGAGGATTTGATGGTGGGTAATGTTTTGTGAGAATCGCTGTCCGTATCACCATGTCCGGGAAAATGTTTCCCGTTTGCAAGTACATGGTTATCCTGCATTCCTTTCATGTACATGATCGCTTTACGCGTTACATTGTATTTATTTTCACCAAAGGAACGATTGCCAATTACGGGATTAAGTGGGTTGTTATTGATATCAATATCCGGCGCAAAATTAATTTGCATCCCTAATCGTTTGCATTGACGGGCAATTTCAACTCCCATTTCATAAATCAACGAATCATTCTGAATAGCTCCCAATGTCATTTGTCTGGGAAATTTTGTTGTACTGTCTAAGCGCATTCCCAGGCCCCACTCTGCATCCATAGACATTAACAATGGTACATTTACACAAGCTTGATAACAGTTAGCCAATATGGCTTGACGTACAGGGCCTCCTTGAAAAAAAATCAAACCTCCGATATAATACTCATCTACTAATTTTTTTATTTCCTTGATGTGATTTTTATCTTTATTGGAGTATGCCGCGACCATAAATAGCTGTGCAATGCGCTGATCCGGTGTTAATTTTTTAAAAACGGAATCGGCCCAATGTGTATCCTGTAAATAAAAAGGAGGATCTAGTTTTGATGGTTCTTGCGCATAAGTAGTGGAAACAATCGTACAGATTAAAAACAAAAGTGCTATTCTTTTTCTCATAGTCGCTAATTTACAGTGCTTCCAGACTTCATTTTTCAATCCTTTTTTAACTTTTCAACTATGTAATGTTAATGGAAATTTAGCAAAAAATAAAGATATTTATACAGATCCTTTGCTTAGTTTGTACCTTCGTGCATCTTATCAATACAGCAGTTTAACGGATGTATAAAAAACTTTTTAATGTAATGGTGTTGATGATTACGGTACTCACCGTTAATCTCCTTACTGGTTGGATCACCGATTATATCATTCATTACAAACTTGGGATAAGCCCGTATAAATATACGGCCATTGCTATGCTGGCTCTTGTTTTTATTCTGGTTCCTGCTTACAGTTACCTGAATAAAAAGGTGGAATACCTTATTGCCAGAGTATTACTGTCGGGCAGTAACTCATTTGGTAAAATAATGGGACTGTTATTTTCCTTTATTCTGATTTTCAGTGTGCTCTTCACCATTTATTTACATGAATGGTTTCATATTAATCTGTTGGTGGTTGTGAAGGAAAAACTGTTTTAAAACAGTTTCACACCGCCTCTGCTCACGAAGCCCGTGTGAATAAACAGCACCTCCCTTGCCTCCTAGCCCTGATTGCAGTGGAAAGCTCGCCTTTGCTCCGTATAAAGGAACGACTGGAAAAGAAGCCTACAGCAAGGCGACTTGAAACGGAAAGCAGGACTGATGGAAATGAAGAGTGATGAAGATTCGCTTCTAACAAAACTTGTTTTAAACATATCGATTAATAATCTTATTTTTGTAGAACGTTTTTTCCCTATGTCAGACATCATTCAGCTATTACCCGATTCCGTTGCTAACCAGATTGCAGCTGGTGAAGTTGTTCAACGACCAGCCTCTGCTGTGAAGGAGTTGATGGAAAATGCCCTGGATGCTGGCAGTACCCTCATTAAATTAATTGTAAAAGATGCTGGTAAAACCCTTATTCAGGTTATTGATAATGGTTCGGGGATGAGTGAAACGGACGCACGCTTGAGTTTTGAGCGGCATGCAACTTCAAAAATAAGAAAAGCTGAAGATTTATTTTCCATACGTACCATGGGATTCAGAGGAGAAGCATTGGCTTCCATTGCTGCAATTGCACAAGTGGAGCTAAAAACCAAACAACCCGAAAACGAACTGGGTATATGTATTGAAATTGAAGGAAGTGAAGTAAAGAACCAGGAAGCTTGTAATACTGCCGCCGGGACTTCTATTTGTGTTAAAAATTTATTTTACAATATTCCTGCCCGACGAAATTTTTTAAAAACCGATACTGTTGAATTGCGCCATATCATCGATGAATTTCAACGTGTTGCCATTCCCAATCCTCATGTTGCTTTTACCTTCCATTCCAATGCAACAGAAGTGTTCCACCTGGAAGCCGGTCCTTTAAAACAACGGTTAATGGGTATTTTTGGAGCTTCCTATAACTCCCGCTTGGTACCTGTAGAAGAAGAAACAGGTGTTGTAAAAATTAAAGGATTTATTATCAAACCTGAGTTTGCAAAGAAGACAAGGGGAGAACAGTTTTTCTTTTTGAATAAGCGTTTTATTAAAAATCCATACTTGCATCATGCGGTTCAATCGGCGTTTGAGCAATTGTTACCCGCTGATAGTTTTGCTTCTTATTTTTTGATGCTGGATGTTGATCCCAAAACAATTGATATCAATATTCATCCAACAAAAACAGAAGTAAAGTTTGAAGATGAAAAATTGATTTATGCATTTTTACGATCAGCGGTTAAAAAATCCTTGGGACAATTCAACATTGCGCCAAGTCTGGATTTTGATCAGGAAGCGCATCTCTATAATATGCCTTTGAAACCTGCTGATGGTGTATATAAGCAACCCACCATTAAAGTTGATCCTAACTTCAATCCATTTAAAAATGACAGGGAGGACAGCCCCTCTTACTCGAAGTCTCCACTTTCGGAACGGGAACGTTCTAATAAAAATCACTGGGAGAATATGTATCAACATAACCCCTATTTAAAAATTGAGCCATCAGAGGAAGCACAACAGCAAACCATTCCTACCGATTGGGATAAAGAACAGGAGGCCAATAAAAAATCGGTCTATCAGCTTCACAATAAATACATTTTATCCCATATTAAAACAGGGTTTATCATTATTGATCAGCAAGGAGCACACGAGCGTATTATTTATGAGCGTATTGTTGATTCATTTGAAAAGAATAAATCCTCCACACAGCAGGAACTTTTTCCAAAAACGGTGGAATTTAACTCTTCCGACTTTGAATTAATGAAGGAATTGCAATCGGAAATTCAACTAATGGGATTTGACATCCGGGAGTTTGGGAAAAACACGTATGTTATTCAGGGAATCCCTGCAGATATGGTGGGACATGATCCTGCAGCTCTTTTAGAAGGATTATTGGAAAATTACAAACAAAATTTGCAGGAGTTACGTTCAAATAAACGCGAAAATCTGGCACGGTCCATGGCAAAAAACATGGCTATAAAATCAGGCAAATCCCTGAGCCAGGAAGAGATGAGTACCCTTATTGATGAATTATTTGCTTGCCAGGTACCCTATAGTACTCCAACTGGAAAACCAACAATCACCACTTTTTCAATGGATGATTTGGATAAGCGATTTAAAAAATAAATACATTTAGCGTATGAATTATCAAAACCCATATCGTCCTCAAAATTTTTCAGTGCTTCCACCAGTAGTAAAAAACTTGTTGATTATAAATACGTTGTGTTTAATTGCCAAATATGTGTTGGGAAGTCAGTTTGGAATTGATTTGAGCGAAAAACTGGGATTGCACTTTCCATTATCTCCTTTGTTTAGACCGTATCAAATTGTTACTTACTTATTTATGCATGCTGATTTCTGGCATTTGTTCTTTAATATGTTTGCCTTATGGATGTTTGGGAACACGCTTGAAAATTTATGGGGATCCAAACGTTTTCTGATTTATTATATGGTAACGGGAATTGGTGCTGCGATCTGTCATTATACAGTTGTTTATTTTCAAATGCAGGAATCATTGACCTTTATAAATGAATATATTGCCAATCCATCGCTTGCAGCTTTTGATGAATTTACATCATCAAAAGGTCTTAATTTATCTTCCCAAGAGCTACTGATGCAGTACAATCCGCAACAGGCATTGCAAATTTCGGTGGACGCTATGCGAGAATATAAAATTTCCCTTTTGAATGCACCTGTAATTATTGGAGCCTCTGGTGCCGTTTTTGGAATTTTATTAGCATATGGTGTTTTATTTCCGAACACCAAATTATATCTTTATATGGCCATTCCCGTTAAAGCTAAATGGTTTGTAATTGGATATGGACTTATTGAACTTTTTTCAGGTATCAGAGGGGCTGCATCTGACAATGTAGCTCACTTCGCACATTTAGGAGGTATGTTATTTGGTTTTATTTTATTAAAATATTGGCAAAAACAAAACAAAACGTTTTACTAAGTTTATGGGAAATCAAATCATAGAAGATATCAAAAAAAGTATTCGCAATGAAAATCCGGTTACTCGTTTAATCATGGTGAATGTAGCTGTATTTTTATTGATCAGCTCTTTAACTATTATTTATTTGTTTTCAGGCCATTCCCTGATTGTTGGGTCATTGGAGGAGGCTTTCCTTAGAAATATTACCTTGCCTTTAAGTATACAGCGGTTTGCCTATAAGCCATGGACACTTATTACATATATGTTTTCACAGGAGGGGCTCCTGCACATTTTCTGGAATATGGTATCCCTTTACTGGTTTGGAAAATTATTATCCTATTATACTGCAACAAAAAAAATAATTCCCCTGTATATATTGGGTGGAATTGCCGGAGGATTGGTTACTATCATTACTTTTGCAATCGTTCCAATGTTTCATTCATATGCATTTAATAACTTAATTGGTGCATCAGCCAGTGTAACAGCCATTATTGTTGCTACAGCCACATTAATTCCAGATGTTAAAATAAACTTATTGTTAATTGGACCTGTTAAATTGCTTTATGTTGCCGTATTTGTTATATTTATAGATGTGTTAAATGTAGCCTCAGAAGCTAATGTGGGTGGGAATATTTCACATTTAGGCGGCGCACTAATGGGCTATGTCTTTATTGTTCAATATAAAAAGGGAAGAGATATGTCAAAATGGATCAATCGTTTTTTTGACTGGGTAGGGGGATTATTTAAAAGAGGTCCAAGAAGTACCATGAAAGTTGCTCATAAGAGAGCAATACCAGATGAGGAATACAATTTAAACCGAAAAGCAAGTCAACAAACAGTTGATGAAATTTTGGATAAAATTTCCAAATCAGGTTATGAAAGTTTGACAAAAGCGGAGAAAGATATTCTATTTAAGGCCAGCAATAAAATTTAGATAAAATTTTTAACCTAAAACGACAGATAACCTATGTGCCTATGTGTTTTAAATTATTTAACCACATAGGCACATAAGTTCCTCACAAACATTTAATTTTTTACGGATAAAAATTTAAGCTAATCCTCTTTTGCTCTTGAAGAATCCATTTTATTTCGTGACATTTGTTTTCTAACAAATTTCACACTTGAGTTCTCAATCAGACCATACTCCTCCTTTTAAAAAGAAAAAAAACAAACGATATTTTTTTAATCGTATCGCTGGTTTTTGTAATCACTTTGCAGCAATCGGTTTGTTACTTTCCTACCTAGCACATTATATAAGCCCTGAACGCTTCTGGCTCATCGCCTTTTTTGGATTAGCATATCCACTACTCGTTATTCTAAATATTTTTTTTGTTGCCTATTGGGCGATACAATTCCAAAAGCGCGCATTTTATTCACTACTTGTTATTTTGGCGGGGTGGACCCAATTAACTTGTTTTTTCCAACTTCGTTTTGGTGATACAAAACCGGAAGATTCAGAAAAAATAATGAAAGTCATGTCTTACAATGTAAAAGTATTTGACTTATACAATTGGACACATAACAAAGAAACCAGGGATAAAATATTTAACTTGATTGATACTGAAAAATCAGACATCATGTGTTTTCAGGAATTTTTTTCAAGAGACAGCAGCGAATACAATAATCTGGATTCAATTCTTTCATTTCAAAAAGCAAAATATGTGCATGTACACTATACAACTACGGTAAAGCGTATTCACCATTGGGGAATCGCCACATATAGTCGCTACCCTATTATTTCAAAAGGAATTGTTGATTTTGGATATCAAAGCAATAACATTTGTATTTATACAGATGTTAAGGCAGGAGAAGATACCATTCGTATTTACAACATGCATTTGCAATCCATTGCCTTTGCTGCAGATGATTATCAATACATGGATGATCTGGAAAAAAATAAGCAGACGGAAGATATACAACACTCCAAAAGCATTGGCAAACGCTTAAAATTAGCATTCATTAAGCGAGCTAAACAGGCTGACCTTATTCGTGCAAGTATCGCTCAGTCGCCTTTCCCAGTTATCGTTTGCGGTGATTTTAATGATACACCTGGATCCTATACCTATTATACCATTCGCAATGATTTGAAAGATGCATTTGTAGAAGCCGGTAGTGGTTTTGGGAAAACTTATTTTGGAAAATTTCCTTCCTTTCGAATTGATTATATTCTGCATAGCAATCAATTTAAAGCGCACGATTTTAAAACCATTCATAAAGAGCTATCCGATCATTATCCGGTGGTTACTTATCTGGAGAGGTAGATATGAGAAACGTCAAAGATCTAAAAATAAAAGACCTTTGACGTTTGGGAAATAAAAGCTACTTAATGTAATGCCTTTATTTAGTATTCGTTATTGTTTTCTTAAAGGCTTCGGCATCAAATTTATTCTCTAAAATACCCTCGTAAGATTTGATAATCTTTCCGTTGTTTAAGAAAAACACACCCGGCGTATTTTTACCTGTTCCAAGTGTATTCCAAAATTCAGGAATGTCAACTATACGATGAGGATAGGTGCATTGTGCTTCTTTGAAAAAATCATTGATCAAAAATGTTTCTTCATCCATAAATAAAATATACACTTCCGGAAATGAAGGATCCGTTGATAATTTGCACATTTCTTTTGCGGTGGCACGACAATGATCACAGCCAGCAGCAAACATACAAACCACCTTTCTTCCTTCATCCAGGTTTACTTTTTTATCTCCAAATGTTGAATATTTTGCAAACTGTGAATGCATCTTTACAACAGGCTTCTCAACAGGTTTTGCAATAACAGAATCTTTTTTGGTTTCTTTACTTGCAGGCTGCTCCTCTTGTGGCTGAGCAATTTCAGCAACCGGTGCTATATCTTTAAATTGGGTACTGTCCTGTTCAATAAAAACAGGAAGTGGTTTTGCTTCTTGTGTGCAAGGAGGAATTTTAAAACCGATGAACATAAAGGCAAGTGAACCTATAAAAATCAGAGATGGATAGAGGACTTTGCTGTTTTCATTTTCTATCATGTTTCTATATAAATAAATAAGCAATGCAATGGTAATCACATTTTTAATAAACGCTTCCAATGGGGTCATCGGAATCAATTGTCCAAAGCAGCCGCAGTTACCATTCATCGGACCATATTGAACCATTTGAATTGTTAAGTGTACACAAAAAGCTGCTAAGAGTATAATTGTAATAGGTATGATAAATCGTTTTATAACATGTTGCTGCAAAAAAGCAATACCAATGGCCAATTCTAAGCCTATAATAAAACGTGCAACATAAGGTGCCTGACACCATGAAAATAAATTTAGATCAACCATTTGTTTTTCAAAAGCCCATATCGGGAACATTTTGGAAACTGCAGAAAGAATAAATACAATGAAAATAAGAATGCGAATTATCCAGTTGATGTAATTTTTTTTCGTAGTCATGGCGGTATGTATTATGATTTGATTTTTTTTACTCTTTTCAAAGAGAGCATATTCATTGAATTTGAAGTTAAGCCATTGATATTCGTACGCACCAACCAAACTACCTGGTCATAATACAAAGGCACAATGGGCGCATCGGTTATCAATAATTGATCCATTTGCTGGTAATACGAATAGCGTTTAAGAGGATTAAGTTCTTCCCGCGCCAGTTCAAACAGTTTATCAAACTGAGGATTGCTATAATGGGTAAAGTTAAAACCCGCAGGACTCCAGTTTTTGCTATAAAACAAGCTCAAAAAATTTTCTGCATCCGGGTAATCTGCAATCCATGATTTTCGAAAGAAGTTAACTTTTGAATCAGCAATAGACTGATTCAATACAGATGCTTTTTGAACATCGATTCTCACCTTTATTCCAAACTCTCCTAATTGCGCTTGAATGTACTCGGCCAATTCTTGGTATTGTTCGGCAGTAGCCAGGGTAATTTCCGGTAAGCCGGCCCCGCCGGGAAATCCTGCTTGTTTCAATAATTTTTTTACCTGATCCGGGTTGTAATCATAACCCTTTACTTTAGAGCTGTCGTAGGATGGTAAGCCGGGCGGAACAAATCCTGCATTAGCAGCCTGCCCCAGGTTTCTCCGTAAATACGTTACCATTTTTTTTCGATCAAAGCCATAATTAATCGCTTGTCGAATAGCTTTTAGCTTCAATGGAGAATTTTGTACGGATAGAAATTTTTCGTCAATAAAAAAACCAAGGTAATCTGTTTTTAAAAAAGGCTGTGTTTGCAGAACCATGCTTTTTTTAAATTCCTCTTTTAGCTTTCCATCGGTCGTCAGTACCTGATCTGTATTAATAGCATCAAGACCAGAAACCATATCGAGGTCGCCTTTCAAAAAATTCAAAAAAGAGGTTTCTCTGTCTTTGGTAAAGGATATTGCTACAGCATCCAGATAAGGTAAACGTACACCATTCTCGATTTCATAATAAGCCGGATTTTTCAGCAGTACGAGCTTTGCTCCTTCCTCCCACATTTTAAATTGAAAGGGTCCTGTTCCAACGGGATTGCGGCGAAAATCCTCTCCATACAACTCAACAGCTTCTTTGGGAATAACAGAGAAAAAGCGCGTGGCAAGTATGCCTAAAAAGGGTGTGAAGGACTTGCGAAGATGAATAATAAATGTTGTATCGTTTGTGGCTTCAAAACCATTTTTTTCCTGAACAAACGAAAGCAAAGAAGTAGCACCAGATGTATGAGGATCCATTAACCGATTAAATGTATATACGAAATCGGTTGCTTTAGCCAGACGCCCTTTACCCTGAGTCGCTTCAAAGCACTTATTATCATGAAAATACACATTGCCTCTTAAATGAAATGTATAGGTTAACCCGTCGCTGGCTATCTCCCAGCTCTTCGCTAAATCAGGCTCAATGGTTAGGGAGTCGCTTAATCCTACCAATCCATTGTACAGTTGCCCTACCACCCGTATGTTTTCAAAACTACTCGCGAAAGCAGGATCGAGAGAGGTAACAGCACCCATCTCATTGTATTTAAATGCTATACGCGTTTCCTTTTTTTGAGGAGAAGAACAGGAAAAAACAACAAGAACAAGGATTATGGGATAAAAACAGACCGGTTTAATCATGTATCAATTTTAAAGAAAATAAACAGGATGTAGAATTTGTGAGGGAATCAATTATTAACAGTTTTGTAAACAGTGTGAGTCGCTCACAAAAAATTGCTTTATACGTACAAATTTATTATTTTTGTACGTATAACTATCGCTATGGACACAAAACTAACTTTAAAACTGGATGAAAGCGTTATTGAACGTGCTAAAACCTATGCACGTAAAAAAAACACAAGTCTTTCTCATTTGATTGAAACCTATTTAAATTTTTTAACAAATCCGACTCAAGAAGAGGAAGAAATAACCCCTTTGGTAAAGAGTTTATCAGGTGTAATTGAATTACCAAAGGATATTGACCTTAAAAAGAGCTACAAAAGTCATATTTTAAAAAAATATTCTAAATAATTATATATGGCAAAAATATTTGTAGATACAGATGTTTGCATTGATCTTCTTTCGGGTCGGCAACCTTTCAACAAAAATGCGGAAAAACTGTTTTCTTTAGCAGATTCTCAAAAGATTAAAATCTGTATATCTGCTCTTTCTTTCTCAAATATTGATTATGTATTGAGATCACAATATTCGGGAACTGGTTCAAGAAAAATCATAGCTAAATTTAAAACACTTGTAACAGTTTTATCAGTCGATAGTAAAACCATTGATTTAGCTATATCTTCCGACTTTTCTGATTTTGAAGATGCCATCCAATATTATTGTGCAATTGAAAACGGAATTCAAACATTTTTAACACGAAATATTAAAGATTACAAGAAAGCAACTATTAAGGTAATGACACCTGATACTTTTCTGACAAAATCAATGTAAGCTCTCCTTTTGATTACTCATTTGCCATTTTTTTAGTAAATTCGCGTTCCGAATGAGAAAAGTAGCATTCCATACATTGGGTTGTAAGCTCAATTTTTCTGAAACCAGCTCTATAGCTCGTTTGTTTCAGGAGCAAGGGTACGAGAAGGTAGATTTTAAGGATTCATCCGATGTCTATGTGATCAATACCTGCTCGGTAACTGCTAATGCAGATAAGGAATGTAAAATCATTGTAAAATCGGCACTTACCGTAAATCCGGAAGCCTATATTGTTGTTGTAGGCTGTTATGCCCAACTCAAGCCAGAAGAGATTGCCACTATTGAAGGGGTTGACCTGGTACTTGGTGCTTCTGAGAAATTCAAACTCCTGAATTACTTAAATGACCTTAGCAAAAAATCAAAAGCAGAGATCTATAGCTGCGAAATTGAAGAAGCTAACTTTTTTGTGGATGCCTATTCATTTGGTGATCGCACCCGTGTATTTTTAAAAGTACAGGATGGCTGTGATTATAGCTGTTCATTTTGCACCATTCCATTGGCCCGTGGCAGCAGCAGAAGCGATACCATAGCCAATGCTGTAAAGAATGCCCGAAATGTAGCAAAAGATAATGTAAAAGAGATTGTGCTTACAGGAGTTAATCTGGGAGACTTTGGTCAGCTAACCCAGCCTACGCTAAAAGCTTCGGCGGGCAAGGAAACCTTTTACGATCTTGTTCAGGAGCTTGATAAAGTAGAAGGCATTGAGCGCTTTCGCATCTCCTCCATTGAACCTAATTTATTGAAAGATGAAACCATTGCTTTTGTTGCACAGTCGCAACGCTTTGTTCCGCACTTTCATATTCCTTTGCAATCAGGTAGCAACAAAATATTAAAGGCGATGCGTCGTCGCTATTTGCGTGAGTTGTATAGCGACCGTGTTGCAACTATCAAAACGCACATGCCACATTGCTGTATTGGTGTAGATGTGATTGTTGGTTTCCCTGGTGAAACCGATGAAGACTTTTTAGATACCTATAATTTCTTAAACGATCTTGATATTTCCTATTTGCATGTGTTCACGTATTCGGAACGTGACAATACGGATGCTATTCATTTAAAAGAAAGTGTACCTGTTCACATTCGTAAAAAGCGAAATAAAATGTTACGCATTTTATCCGCAAAAAAATTACGTTCGTTCTACGAAAAACATTTAGGAGAAGAACGTCTTGTTCTTTTTGAAGCCGATCATAAAGAAGGTTTTATGCACGGCTGGACCGATAATTACATCAAAGTGAAAGTACAACATAACCCAACGTTGATCAATCAACTGAGAATGGTTTCTTTAAAAGAGATTGATGAAAAGGGAGAGGTATTGGTGGAGGTTCTGAGTGAGGTGGAGGTATAATCAAGCAATAAACTTAATTCTGGGGAAACAGCAAAGGTCTTAAAGACCTTTACCGTTTAATAGTCTCCTTCTTGAATACATTTAGCTAACCCGACAGGTTTTTCAAACCTGTTGGGTTTTTAATTTAATACTCCTATGTCGGATTGTAAATGACCGTCATCACTTTTAGATTTGACCAAAATTTTAAAAAAATGAAGGATTACACATCTATACTAATACCAGAATCGACATACCATATATATAACAGAGCTCATGGAAAAGAAAAGCTCTTTTTAAGTCATGAAAATTATAAATTTTTTTTACTTAAATACCAACAATATATTTTCCCGATTGCCAATACCTTTTGTTATTGTTTGATGCCCAACCACTTTCACTTTTTAGTTCAATTTAAAAGTGAAAATCAACTAAATTTATCAAGTGAAAAAAGAAACAAAAATTCATCTGAATTTCTTTCCGCTCAGTTCAATAACATGTTTAATTCTTATTCAAAAGCTTTTAATAAAAAATATGGTCGAAAAGGGAGTTTATTTATGCGACAATTCAAAAGAAAAAAAATTGATGATACTGATTACCTAAAAAAAATCATACATTATATACATAGAAACCCTGTTGAAAGTGAATTGTGCAATTTTCCAGAGGAGTGGAAATATTCATCCTATAAAAAACTTATCTCTGATTACGATAGCTATTTGGAGAAAGCAAAAGTAATTTCGTTATTTGAAAACAAACAGAATTTTATCTATGTACATCGGTTGCCCTTTGAATTGAATGCTCTTTTTATGATTCAAGATTAATCAAACCCAACAGGTTTGAAAAACCTGTCGGGTTCCTGTGTGTTAAATCCTGCCTCATAACCGAAACTTCAGAGTAGTTTACACCGTTTCCAACTCCGTCTTTCTCCATAAATCCGGCGTTTTCAATTCTATATCAGAAGCTAATTTCAACTTCAAAAACAATTGCATTTTATACGCTGTTAACCATTTAATAGACGTATTGATAATTGCTTCACCTAATTTTGCTTTATCACCCCAAGGATAATCTACTTCCTTGTTTAAAAGATCTTCCTCTGTGATTTGATCAAATAATTTTGTGATCAGTTCAATTTGTGCATCCATTGCTTTCACAAATGTTTCCGTTGTAACGGTAGCTTTTGCTTGTGTTGCAATTTCTGTTACAAATGTTCTGAAATCAACGGATGTATCTTTACGATACCAATAACGAATGGGATTTGTACCTGCTACCGAAAGATATTGCAATAGCTCATTAAAACTCCGGATACTCTCTTTTGGTCGATAATCACCCTGCCCGGATTCGATTTTTGTTGCCAGACGGCGAATAATTTTCATTTCTTGAATGATGCTGTTTAATAAAAAGTCCTTGAACATACTATTGTATTTTAGATGAGTTGAATTATATTATTGAACAAAGTTACCTAAAACTTGAATATCTGATCCTCTTTATTACATTTGGAAAAAAATTTAAAATGAAAACGCTCTCTACCATTTTCTGCATACTTTTTTCTTTTTCTGTTTATTCACAAATCCTTACCGAAGCACAAGCCATTCATCTGGCACGTTTACCTTTGCATTGCATCGGAACAGAATTTCCGAATAAAACAGGTCACGTAATAAACAATGCACAGGAGGCAACGCTATCACCCCAGGAATTGCATCCCTCCTTCTATGGTTGTCTGGACTGGCACAGCAGTGTTCATGGGCATTGGATGTTGGTGAAAATT
>C688J18823_10000307_pt1 | contig 28220 bp, 24 predicted proteins | sample HopSoiMetagenom1_FD_18823 | JGI IMG/M metagenome (IMG submission 18823) | reverse complement strand
AGCAGCGCTAAGATACGCGATGGAATGCCCCGCCATTACACAATCAAGAACAAATGCCCTGTCCTCAGCGAATGGCAGGTCCCGGAATGGAAAACGGAGAACCACCTCGCGCCGAACAATAGCGGCTGAATTGGAAAAACAGCAGATCTTATATACATCCTCCGATGACTTGCACCGCTGGAGAAGCATTTCGGTGTCCAGTTTGTAATCGTGCTCCGCAAATAGCTTGAATCGCATTTTTTCCTGCTCGCAGACTTTGCCGTCAGCGAGCTGCCGGCAATAGGCAGCTGCCACACCACCGGCTTCGACACAATTGACCATGCGGCCCAGCCAATCGTCACCATGCGGCCATGAGTGTGCCGAAAGGAAGACGATCAACTCTCCGCGGCAGAGATTGACTCCAAAATTGATGGCCCTGCCATAGCTAAAAAGAGACTGCGGGAACGTAAAGACCCTTGCACCCATCGCCCTGGCGACTTGTGCGGATTCGTCCTCCGATTCATTATCGATCACTACAATCTCGAAAGGTCGATCAAGCTTCTGGATGCGCAGGCATTCCAGAAGCCGGCGAAGCGCGTGTTCTTCATTCCGCACTCTGATCAACACAGACACCGGGAATTGACCAGGCTCGCTTAGATTCACGTTATTTGTGATCAATGCGCTCCCTTTTGGAGCTTTCTATATAGCTAAGAATTGGATATGACTCAGCAAAGCATAAGCGAGTTTCTCCTCATAGTAAACCTTGAAATAATGAGCGATTGCGATGTTACACCACGTAATGGAGGGGCTTTCCCAACAGCGAAGGTACGCGTTCTGTGGGATTCGATTTCCAGCCGTGCAACTGGAAATAAGCGCAAGCGAGCTACAGCTCGCGCACACCGTGGCTGCGGACCAGGAAATATGTTGCCACTGCGACCAGCAGAATACCGTTGCAGATGAGTACCACGGGAGCGCCGATTTTGCTGGCGAAATATCCGCTCACCAGGCTTCCCAGAGGCATGCCGCCACGGAAAGCCACCATGTATATGCTCATGACCCGCCCACGCAGCTCATTAGGCACAACCAACTGCACCAGCGACGTAACGGTGGCGAACACGATAATCAGCGCGGCGCCGGTAAAGAAGAGAAGAATATCGCTCAGCCATAGGACGCGGGAGAGCGCGAACATGGCAATCAACAGCCCGCAAAGGGCTTGAACGATCAGGGCGGTGCGTCCCATCCACTTGTACTTTCCCATCCAGGCCACAACAATTGCCCCAACGACCGAACCCGAGCCTGAGAAAGCCATCAGCCGGGTATATTCACCCACGCCCTGATGAAACACCTGTTTTGCAAACAGCGGCAGGAAGGTCAATACGGCGAACGCAAGAAAGGTTGTAGTGAAAGCAAGCACGGTAAGCGCCAGCAAACTGCCCTGGTGCCTGACGTAAGACAGGCCGCCGCGCAACTCTTCATGGATCCGTCGCGGCGCGGCGGGCGGCGTGTGTTTTACGTGCAGCATCATCAAGGCGATGATCACGACCACGAACGACAATCCGTTCAGAGAAAAACAAGAAGTCATTCCAAACAATGCCAGTGCGCCGCCAGCCAAGAGCGGTCCCACAACGCGCGCCAGATTAAATTGGATGGAGTTGAGAGCGATCGCGTTTGGCAGATCGTTCTTCTCAACCAGCGTGGGAACCAAAGCCTGGGATGCCGGGCCGCCAAAAGCCTGGGCCGAGCCGGTAATAAACGAGAGCACCATGATCGGCCAGACGTGCTGCAAGCCTAAGGAAACCAGGGCGGCCAATGTGAATGCCGTCGACATTTGAATGTATTGCGACACCAGCAGCGTTTTGCGACGGTCAAATCGGTCTGCCAACACCCCTCCTATGAGTGAGAAGAGCATGATAGGCAACTGTTGCAGGAAAGCGTCGAGCCCGAGGTAAAACGCTGAACCGGTCAAAGAAAGGACTAGCCAGTTTTCAGCGACGTTTTGCATCCACGTGCCGATGCTCGACGTACACGATCCAAGCCAGAGAATCCGGAAATCACGGTATCGAAACGCCGCCAATGTCCGGCGGACAGGATTTGTACCGGTCAGGGGCGCTGCCGCAGAGGCGGACGCTGATTTAGCTTGTGCGGGGCTATCCAATGGTGTTCTGGCTTCACTCAAGAAATCACGTAGAGTTTGAGCCTACCACACCACGGCCTCAATTGTTTTAACCCACGAGACGACAACATTTCAATGCGCTTTTTCTGCAATCAGCAGGAGTGCTCCAATTCTTTTGAAGTCGCGCAATTCCTCGGCATTTTTGAACCATTTTCCGGAATATGTCTCAGGCGTTGGACTGCGGTCGGGGATGCGCCGTGCTTCTACATTCTTGAAGCCATGCTTTTCCAGCAGTGCTTTGTATTCCGTCTCTGAGAGCGCCTGCACGGGAACTTTGAGTTCGGTTACCCACCGCAATGAATAGTGGTTGTCTTTATACAGATTGATCAGGATGAACAGCTTTGCCCCGGGCATCATTACGCGGCGCAGTTCATCCAGCGCTTTACCTTGATCGGCATAGTAATAAAACGATTCTACGGAGAGCACTTTGCTAAAGGCGTTATCGGCCTCAGGAATATTTTCCGCCGATCCCCAGGCATAGCGCACGTTTCTGAATGCGGATGACAACTGCTCAGCGCGGCGCAGCATTTCATCGGCCACGTCCAGGCCAACGACTTCACCGGTGGTCGCAACGCGCGCCATGCGACGTGAAGCCCATCCCGTGCCGCAACCCAGATCGAGAATGCGGTCCCCGAGCTGGATATCCATCAGCGCGAGCGTTTGTTCTGTAATGTCAGAGTGGTGGCTTTCCATTTCGTCGCCACGGCCAGCGGCGGCCCACTGGTTGAATTCCAATTGCAGTTTTTTATCAGCCTCGGAAGAGTGAAGGTCGACTTTGCTATCCATATTTCTATGCTACATTGGAATTTTCAGTCGCTCAATCAGGCATGAACTGTCTGACATCGAACCATGGCAGAAACGGCAAAACCCGCGCAGCAATCCGCCACTCAGGCGGCGGACGGCGTTGGTTTTCATTGTTTATGTCGCTCCGCTCCGAAACCGCTTCCGCATGCTTCCGATGGCAAAAAAACCTTCTGCGGCGGCCGTATCGGGCTCGGCGCATGGTCGGCCTCGCCCTTAACGTTTCTGGAATGTCACCAGGCCGCAACTTTGAAAAGTTTCGCGGGCGCAACCCATGGCATCATTAAAGCAGGGACGGAGCGGTTACGGAATCTTTGCTGATCATCACCGGTTCGATGGGATCAGGTAAGACATCTGTTCTTGCCGAGGCGTCGGACATCCTAGCCCTGCGCCGCATTGTCCACGCGGCGATCGACCTGGACGCGCTTGGGCTTGCGCATCTTCCGTCCGCAGCCAGCACCGATGGCGTTATGTACCGCAATCTTCAATCTGTCTGCCAGAACTATGCCGCTCTTGGCATTACGCGGCTTTTGCTGGCGCGGGCGCTGGAAGATCGCGCTGAACTGGAGCTGTGCCGTACTGCTGTTTCGGCGCAAATTACCGCGGTTTGCCGTTTGACAGCCAGTCTCGGAGAGATGCAGCAACGCGTCAGGAAACGCGAGTCTGGTGTATTGCAGAGTGAGTTCGTTGATCGAGTGACAACTTTGGACGCCATCCTTGACCGTGCGCGCGTGGAAGATTTCGTCGTCATCAATGAGAATCGTTCTGTAAACGACGTTGCACAGGAAATGCTCATGAAAGCTGGATGGATTTCACCCTGACAGACCGGGGTTTGACCCTGCCGTTTGCCTCTGCTAGCTTTGAAAGTCTGCCTGAGCGGGTTTGCTTGCCTGTATGATGTCCCGCTGCCTTGGCAATACATCGGCCCCATCAAAGAGGAGAATATGCCCGTTTTTAAGTTCAAGGGCGTGGATTTCATCGAGTTTGATTCCCTGCTCACCGACGACGAGCGTCTGGTGCGTGACACCGGGCGCCGTTTTATTGAAGAAAACCTTGTCCCGATCATTGAAGAGTGCAACCGTGAAGGCCGCTTTCCGCGCGAACTGGTCAAGCCCATGGCCGATCTCGGCTTCTTTGGCGCCAGCCTGAAAGGTTATGGCTGCGCCGGGATGGGCAACGTGGAATATGGCCTGGTCATGCAGGAGTTGGAGCGCGGCGATAGTGGCGTGCGTTCATTCGTCAGCGTCCAGTCCGCGCTCTGCATGTACCCGATTTACGCCTATGGCAGCGATGCGCAGAAAGAAAAATGGCTGCCGCCGATGGCCCGTGGTGAAAAGCTCGGCTGCTTCGGCCTTACCGAGCCCGATTTCGGATCCAATCCCAGCGGTATGCGCACCCGCGCCGTGAAGTCCGGGAATGAGTATGTCCTCAACGGCGAAAAAATGTGGATTACCTCCGGCTCCATCGCCGATGTCGCTATTGTATGGGCGAAGTCGGAAGAGCATAACGATCGCATCAAAGGATTTCTGGTTGAAACCAACCGCCCCGGCTTCAAGGCCTCTGACGTTCATGGCAAGTGGTCGTTGCGCGCTTCCGTTACGTCCGGACTGTCGCTGCAGGATGTTCGCATTCCGCTGGAAAATCTTCTTCCCGGCTCGGACGGCCTGAAATCACCGCTGGGCTGCTTAAATCAGGCGCGTTTTGGCATCGGCTGGGGCGCGATTGGTGCGGCCATGTCCTGCTATGACACGGCGCTGCAATATTCCCAGGTGCGCAAGCAGTTCCGGGACCAGCCGATTGCATCTCATCAGCTTGTCCAGGAGAAGCTGGCATGGATGATCAGCGAGATCACCAAGGCGCAGCTTCTGGCTCTGCAAGTGGGCCGCCTGAAGGACGCAAATAAAGTTGGGCACCAGCACATTTCCATGGCCAAGCGAAACAACGTATGGATGGCTCTGGAGTGTGCCCGCATGGCGCGTGACATCCTGGGCGCTAACGGTATCGCCGATGATTATCCGGTGATGCGCCACATGATGAATTTGGAGTCAGTAAAGACATACGAAGGCACGCACGATATTCACGCGCTGATTATCGGAGAAAATGTGACGGGCATCAGCGCATTTTGAGCCGTAATGCAGGCGTGAGCAAGGCGTAAAGCCGAGTGGGAGCCTGCAGGCGAAATCCTGAGCGTAGCGAAGGATCTGCTCCGCTGCATTGATCGGATCAAATCGGAGGCATTTATGGCGACACATGTAGCAGAGAAGCACACCCAACCGAAAAACCTGGCCAACCAGATGGAATTTGAGCTGGCGCTGGAGTTTGCGCGCGTTGTGGAAGATGCCGCTATCGCTTCTGCACACACAATGGGCACAGGTGACCGCGAACGGGCCGACCACGTTGCCACAGAAGCCATGCGCACCACCATGGATACGGTCCCCATGCGCGGGACCATTGTCATTGGTGAAGGCGAGCGAGATCAGGCGCCCATGCTTTATATAGGCGAGCATGTGGGCGCGGGCTGGCATGACGGCGAGAAGCTGCCGGAAGTAGACATCGCCGTTGATCCGCTGGAAGGCACGAATCTCTGCGCCACCGGCGCTCCCGGCGCTATCACGGTGTTGGCCGCATCGGAAAAAGGCGGACTGCTGAACGCGCCGGATTGCTACATGGAAAAAATTGTTGTTGGCCCCTCCTGCAAAGACGCCGTCGATCTCGACGCGCCGGTAAAAGAAAACCTGAAGGCCATTGCGCGCCGCCTGAGCCGTGACATTGCCGATCTTGTTGTCGTTGTGCTGGACCGCCCGCGCCATGAAAAACTGATTGATGATATTCGCCGCGCAGGGGCACGTATCCGCCTGATCACAGACGGCGATCTTTCCGCCGGCATAGCCGCAGCGGTTATAGGCACCGGCGTTCACGTAGTTATGGGCAGCGGAGGCGCTCCGGAAGGCGTGATCACCGCCGCCGCTATGCGCTGCCTGAACGGTGAAATTCTGGCTCGTCTTGTGATCAATACGCCGGAACTCGAAGCCCGCATTGAGAAGATGGGCATCAAAGACAAGAAGCGAATTTATACAGCTAAAGACCTGGCTCCCGGAAAACACATCGTCTTTGCGGCAACCGGCGTGACCGACGGCGCACTGATGAAAGGCGTCCGATTCTTTGGTGAGGGCACGCGTACGTCATCGATTGTAATGACGCGCCACAGCGGCAAGGTTCGCTTTGTGGAGAGCATTCACCTGGCCAAGCGCGCTGACGTGAAAGTTCGATTCGCTTAAACCTTACCGCTGATAACGCTGATTTCTGTGATTTTTCACTGATTAGAAAATAGAACGTTAGCCGCGAATCTCGTGGATGAACACGAATAATTTTAGGAATTTAGATTCGCGTTTTTTCGCGTCCATTCGCGGCTCAAGCTTTTTATCTGCGCTCGTCTGCGCAAATCTGCGACAAAAAAGTTCCTTCTTTTCCCGTCTATTTCTTTTTTGATCAGTGAAAATCCGTGAAATCAGTGTTATCAGCGGTATGGTTCTGTTCTACGGCTTCCGTTCTCTCGGCATTGGCGGCCAGTTCTTGGGGTTTCCCTGGAACAAAGCTTTTGCTGTCTCGTGCCGTCCTGGTCCATTCCCATCCGCCACAGCAAAGCGCGCAGGATGCTCCGGCGGCCCTGACCACATGGAAACACCGGCATATGCGCCATCTCTCCGCAGAATGTAAAAGTGCATGCTGACGTAAATCAGCTTGGACATATCGTTGTTATAGTTGCGCGCAATGCGCTTAAGCGTGTCCATACCTGCTTCTTCGGGTGACATGCCGTGACGCATGTTCTCCACAACCGTATGCGCCCCAACTACCTTAATGTTCTCCTCGCCGCTTCCAGTGGCGCCCGCAGCGCCTATGTCCTGATCGCAATAGCAGCCGGCGCCGATAATCGGGGAATCGCCGCAACGTCCTGCAAGTTTCCATGCCAGCCCGCTGGTAGTGGTCACGCTGGACATCTCACCTTTCACATTCAAAGCCGAACAGTTAATTGTCCCGGTAGGCGGATAAAGTACTTTTTGGATCGCGTCCATACGACGCTCTTCAGCAATACCAATCTCAGCCGCGAGCGCATACAACCGCTTGATCTTCTGCGGTTGTTCCTCCAGAGAGCCGGTATCAAGGTTTGGCGGGATCTTGAAATTTGGATCGGCAAAGCCTGGCCCCCACCAGTCAAGATCGGAGTGGTATTCCTTCCACAACTGCCAGATTTTGCGTGAGTGTTCCGTAAGCAGGTTCTCTTTTGGAAAACCCATCAGCTCCCCAAAACGCGTGGCCCCCTGGCCGACCAGCATTACGTGGCCGGTATGCTCCATGACTGTGCGCGCCAGCGCGGCTACATTCTTAATGTCGCGCACGCCGCCCACGGACCCGGCGCGCCGCGTGGGACCGTGCATACAGCAGGCGTCCAACTCCACCACGCAATCCTCATTGGGTAAGCCTCCCAGGCCAACGCTGTCATCTTCAGGATCGTTTTCCGGCCCGGAAACCGTGGTTATGGCGGCTTCCAGCGTGTCCGCGCCACCAGCCAGCTTTTTATAGCCAGCTTCAATATGGTTTGCGCGAGGCGTGATTCCATTTGCCGCCGAAATCATGATGTTCTTGGCCGGCGACGTGCGCGGCACTTGCAGGTTGCCTCTATTTTGGGATTGCGGCGTATCCGTGCTCTTGGTTGCCTGGCCGGATACCGCGGCGGCGGCGGCCATTCCGGAAAGAAAATCTCTACGTTTCATGTAGCCTCACTTTCGTGATGGTGGAAACGCAGAAGGATATCAGATGCAGCGGCGAGCTACTAGCGGCTGCTAAGTGTGAAATACGACAAAGATTAATCAGGCTTCGAAATCCTTGAGTACTCCCAGAAAAATCCGGCGATAAAGGTCAACACGACGATTGCGATCCCCAACAGGGATCGTGCAAACGCAACAATGTCGAATCCAATTACTGAACCTTGCTCTTTTGACTTCACGCCTGCAATGATGAGCGCTGAGATTCCTGTAACTAATACCAAAAGGTATGCAAGCATTACGGCGAGTAATCCGACCCCGATACTCTTAATGGAGGTCACGTAAATGTAGGTCAGGCCGCCAGCCGCTCGGTCAGGAAAGCCATGGCGTCGCGCAGCGCCTGATCTGCATCGCGGCCAACGGCAAACGGCGGATCGGGCATCCGGGTCCACGTGCCATTTTTCTGGATGGAAATGGAAACGTAATAAGGAATATCGGGATTCGCGTAAGAGTGCCACAACTCCAGTTTGTACAGCTCTTCACGGATGATCACCAGGCCTGAGCGCGTCAGCTCCCAGGCTTCAGAGATCGCAGGGAAAAGACGGAAATCTTTGAAAGCGTGATCGGGCATACTCTTCCTTTATGTTCAAGCGCACGGCAGGTACACGGCAGCGTTGTTTATCCAAGCGCCAAAGCCAGATACCAAGTACCGGTTTTCACACCGCCATCTTCTTCTCCGCGGTGTTCTGGTCGGCGCGGAACCTCAGTAATGCGGCAACCTTCCCGGCCTTTTCCATGTCAGGATCGCCATCGATAAAGCGAATGTCGGCGCCGTTGCGCAGGGCCATATCCACCAGCGCGTCGGATACATCGCTCAACTCGCGCGTCGCATGCGCACACACCGCACAGCTCTTTACCATGCGTGTATCCAGGTGACGACAGTTGGTGCACTCCACCGCTTCCGCGCTAAAGTTGCGCAGCAGCAGGACAGTCTGCACTTCCTGCAGCTCCAGCGCATTCAGAACATGCTTCAAACCCAGTGCGCCGCGGGCATTGCGTTGCGCTTCGCCCATCACTTCGCGAACCAGCCCCATCTCTTCCGCAAATTTTTGCTCGGTAAGTATGCTGTTGGCGTGATCGCGAACTTCTTCCGGCGTTGCAGAGGTAACGTCAATAGAAAATCTTCCCCGTAGCTTCTGCTTGAGATCACTATGTAGTTGCGGTTCGATTTCCGGCCAGGAATCGTCCTGGCATCCAATCAACAGCGCATCGAACTTATCGCGATGGAATAGCATCAACAATGATTCTGCAAAAGATTTGAAGTGCTGCATCACAATGTTCTCAACGTGGCGCTCGCGACGTCCCGCTTCATAGCCCCCAAAGCCGTCACTGCGCGGCACGGCAGGAGAAGGACCAAATTCCAGGTCTGACTTTTGTGTGATTTCCGTGTCCTGCAATTCAAAGATGCGCGCTTTTTTGCGGTTCACCAGCGCAATGCATGTACGCGGCAGCCCGGAGCTTGCGTCCGCCAGTGGACGCAGGTGAAAGCGCGAGTTCACCGTAATCTGTGATGGCCCGGGGCGCGGAGGAATATCCAGCTCACGCCATATCCCATGCTCGCGGCAGGCAAAGATCGCTTTCCCTCGCGAATGATTTCCATGCAGCCCTTCAGCAATATTCAATATCTTCTCCAGGTCCTCGCGCAGAACGGCGTGGGTGCCATTGCGCTCGGCTTTACGCAACGTATCGCGCACCAGGTCTTTCGCCATGATGGCTTCTTCACGGTGCGACTTGTTCTGCGGCGTCTGCGGCTGAAAGTAAAAACTGATGGCGCATCCCGCCGTCGACTCAAACTTCGCCAGCTGACGGATTTCTTCACGCATAATCATTCGCGAATCTCCTTTGTATTTTTTCCCTTACGCAACTCCATTACGCAACCCGGGAGTGGTGCAGCAAGCTTTTCCTCAGCTGGTTCTGGGTTGGCAGCTTTTGTTGGATGTGGGCACGCGCATGCTGGATGGACTGGCGTACTTCTTCCGCTGAACGCCCTGCCAGTCGTGAGATTTCATCCACGGTAAAACCTTCCAGCGTGTACAAGACAAAGGCCTCGCGATCATCTGGCTTGACGCCGCCCAGGACAAGATCGAGCTGCGCCACCATCTCGTCACCCGCGATGATCTCTTCCGGTGTACGCATACTGCCATCGCGAATCACACTTTCTTGCGGCACACGATCATCGGGCTGATGATACTGGAGCAGGTCCTCGTCACTGCCAGTCACGTTTTGAGTTCCAGCCGGAGCGTCCAGGGAAACGTTCGCTGTATCGGCATTGTCATGGACAAGCCGACGAATTGCCTGCAGCGCCAGGCGATGAAACCAGCTTTCCGGTGACAGCAGCTCTCTCCTGCCGCCTTCGTGTGAGAGAGCGCTTACGATGACCTCATCGAGCACTTCGTCGCGGGTGATCTGGTCCTCGCGAATTTTGTCCGATTCAATCTGGAAATTCAGTTCCTGATCGATAAATTCTTCCAGCTTGCGCAGATTGGCGCTCAACCACAGTTCCACGTCCGCCACGGCCGCGCCATCAGTCTGCGTTGCCGGCTGTCGAATCTCTGAAGGAACGGCGCCATGCGTCTGCGCGTGCGCCTTGCCATTTGTGCGTGCCGGAGTGGAGTCGGCGGGCAGAGGCATTTGCGTTAACCTTTCACGGCCTGCACGCCGCAATGATTTTCTCGTCCAGTGGCCGCGCAGCAGCTCCTTGTGTTTGGTCAGCTGGGAGATCAAGTCGGCAAAAGCAGATTTGGTCGCGGCCAAAGCGTTTTCTCCCGAGCTCTGCGCCGCCATTTGTCCCGATGGCAATCGCAGGTTCAGTGACACGCTGACGCCGCGTTTGTTGTCCGACTCTACTGCCGCATGCAGATTCACCAGATCGGGTTTAAAAACCTGCAATCGCGGTTCCAATTTTTGGACTTGATGCTTGAATTCCCGCTCAATCTCGGGCGTCTTGCCTGCCTTGTAGCTGACGTGAACATTCATGTGTGCCTCGGCTGGGGAGAAGATCCCTTTCGGAAGGTCCGCAGGCCCTCATTCAATTGCAGATTTTACACCTGTTAGTAAGACGCAAACAAAATTTCGTATGGTTGCACACGAAAACTTTTGAAATGTAAATCTACTTGTTGCTTTGCGTAAAATTGTGTGAACGAAGCTGCTGCTCGTCGATGACGCCATCACATTCAGAATGTGATGTAATTGACGATTAAAGGCGGTTGATCATAGACGCAACGTAGCCCGCGCCAAAACCGTTATCGATATTCACAACGCTCACATTGGATGCGCAGGAGTTGAGCATGCCCAGCAGGGCTGCCAGGCCATTGAATGAAGCGCCATAGCCAACGCTGGTCGGCACGGCGATCACCGGCACCCGCGCCAGCCCGCCAACTACACTCGGCAACGCTCCTTCCATGCCGGCGCATACGATAATCACTCGCGCTTTATCGAACACTTCCCTACCTGCCAGCAGCCGATGTATTCCAGCAACGCCCACGTCATAAAGATGAGCGACTTCATTGCCCATGATTTCTGCCGTTACCAGGGCTTCTTCCGCCACAGGAATATCGCTGGTCCCGGCGGAGATAATCACGACCATACCTTTGCCGTAATTCGCTGCATCCTGCTGCAGGATGATGGCCCTGGCAAGTTCCCGGTACTCGGCTTTGCGGATCAGTTTTTTCACCGCCCGAAAATGATCCGCCGTAGCTCTGGTTGCAAGAACATTTCCGCCCTGCGCTGCCATGCTCTTAAAAATCTTTGCCACCTGCGCCGGTGTCTTGCCTTGAGAAAAAATTACTTCCGGCATCCCCGACCTCACTCGGCGATGGTGATCAATCTTGGCGAACCCCAGGTCCTCAAAAGGCATGTGCCGCAGGCGGGCTACAGCGTCGTCAGGCGAGAGAGTGCCCTTGCGGACGTCTTGTAGCAATTTTCGGAGTGAGAGCGAGTCCATCTGAGAGTTCAGATTAACACTAAAACCAAATCTACCACGGAGGCACAGAGACACGGAGAACAGCGAAAAGGGGTTTTATTTCAGATTGAAACGACACTAGCTAAAGCAAGACTGAACTCCAAGCAGAAGAAGGGTTTCAAGAAATCCACTATTGCTCTCCGTGCCTCAGTGTCTCAGTGGTAGGTTTTTCTTTTACGAGAAGAGCTTACTTTGTGCAGGATTTACGTATCGCGCCAATTCGAAGTAGGTCTTCTTGGCGGCTCCAGGTAAATGGGTCTTGCGGAAGAAAAGAGAACGCAAAAAGCTCTTACTCATCGACCCAGCAAGATACGCCTCATGCATCTCTGCGCCCAGCATGGCGCCAAGATGCCGGACCAGGAATTCGCGCTTTTTTCCGGTGGACGCAATGCCAGTGGCGATCACGCGAGGCAATTCTGAACGCAGGCGCGCATGCCCTTCTGCTTCTTTGTGCAATACCAAAAACTCAATCATCTCGCGATGCTCGCGAGCACTGAAAGCCTTGTGTTTTGTCACGGCATCGCGGGGCTGGCTGCTGAGCGCCCGGAAATCATGCTGGCGCATGACCGGATAGTGCGGCAGTAGGACGCGCGCCCCAAATGTGATAAAAGCGCGCTCAATCACGTCAAAATAAAATTGGTCCTGGTGTGAGCTGCCGGCCCATGGACCGTTGGAACAGGCTGCGCCACGGCATTCATACTGGACAAAGCGCACAGCTTCTTCCGCCGCGTTGGAGAGTTGAAAGCGTTTGATCAACAGGAGATTGTGTTTGGGCGAATAGATGCAGCCTTGCTGTCGCAGCTTCTCCAACATGGGCCGCCGCTCTGCGGCGGGAATCTCCTTGCGCACCAGCAGCTTTTCAAAATCCCGGGCGCCCGGCCGCAAATAAACTTCAGGATAATCTTCTACCAGCGCGCTGGAATGGCTGCCGGTAACAGGCGAGTATTGCTCCAGGCCCATGGATCGCATGAACGTATCCACCAGGTTATAGAACGTAGGCGCAAGATCGGGCTGGTTCGGCTCAGTCCGCCACTTGCCGATGTAGATGCGGTAGCTCTCGTATTTTTCCAAAGGCGTAGCGTTAAATACGCAGAGCACGTCATCATTCACCTGGACGCCATGAACACTGTCGCTCAGCTCGCCCGCCGCTTTCCAATAAAGTTCGTCGAGGTTTTGCAGCACGGTGAGAACGCGATCGCGTGGCCGCAGCAGGCGCAACCAGTGCGGCAGATGTTCGGGCGCAAGATGCGCTTCGCCAAACAGCGTAAGCACCCGGGCTTCAGGATGCGCGCGGCGGATCTGCGCGATCTGTGTGGCGGCATGGCGGTCACGCGCGCCGATCTTGCGCATGTTTCCGCGTGGCTTAAGATCAATCCCATATATCGGGCAACAATGTTTTTTGGCCTGGCGCAACAGATGAGCGAACGGTTCCCAGTCATATCCCCATTCTGCGTCATAGCGTATGCCTGCGCGAAGCTCGTCTTCACTGATTTCGCCGCGCAGCCATTCGTCCAGCACGAATTGATCGCGACTGAAAACCATTTCCAACGCCAGCACCACCGGACGGTCGCTCTGCCCTAATTGTCCAATCAATGACGCAGCAAAATCCTGGGAGGCAGCCAGAGCGTGATAGTCGCCTATTAAAAGGACATCGGCAGTGGCGCACTGCTGCTTGAATTCGTTATCGGTGAGACTGCGGCGGTAATCGCGAAAGGCTTCGCTGAAATCGCGAACGTATTTCAGGCGGCCGTGCGGATCGGTAGCGCTGATCTCGCGTTTCACTTGCAGCAGTGCGAGTTGCTGCGCTGCTGTCCTGCGCCGGGCCCGAATTGAGAAACCACTGCCCATGAAGTAGCCTGCTTGACTTCAGCGCAGGCGCCTCCCTAATCGATTACTATTAGTCTGTAAGCATTACTATGTAATCCAGACCTTACACCCTTAGATGCCGAATCCGTTACATCCGACAGCCCATGTACTCACGGTAGCCGCGACTGGAGCGAGCGGAGCGCTGTTTACTAGAGAGTTGTTACTCATTCTGGAGCGCGATGAACGCGTGCAGAGAGTAAATTTCATCGCATCAGACAACGCGCTGCGCGTCTTCGCTGAAGAACTTGGCATCAAAGGACGCAATAATCTTGTCGAGCAGCTACTCGGAAAAAGATCCGAAAAGATCCAGGCGCTGAACAACGACGACATTGGCGCGAACGTGGCCAGCGGTTCTTACCCGACGCGCGCGATGATTGTGATTCCATGCAGCATGGGAACTCTGGCCAGAGTTGCTCACGGGCTGGCAGGTAATCTTATTGATCGAGCGGCTGATGTTTGCCTGAAAGAAAAGCGCCCGCTGGTGCTCTGCACGCGAGAGACTCCGCTCAATCGCGTGCACATCCGCAACATGGACTGGGCTGCCGAAGCCGGCGCGACGATCTATCCGCTGATCCCCACCTTTTACAACCAGCCAAAAAGCTTTGAAGAGATGGCGCACCAGTTCGCGTGCCGCGTCTTGCAGTTTGTGGGATTGGAGCAAAAGGACGCTTATCAATGGGGAGAAGAAGGTTCACCGCGGAGGCGCGGAGGCGCGGAGAAATGAATTTTTTCTGCAATCCCGACCCTGAGCTTGCCGAAGGGGAGGGAGCCCTATCGTCACCAGGAACTTAGCAGCTTGTGCATTTTCACCCGTGAAAGTTTTGGCGCTATAGGGTTCCCTCACCCGCTACGCGGGATTCGGGATTTCAAAAGAAAACTCACATCTCAACCAGACGTCGCTTTGTCAAACGCTTTCCTGATCACGCGTAGAGCAGGCTTTTCTAATTTATATTGCGCCAGCTCGCTCCTTTTTGCCCAGCGCACCGCATCTGCGTCGCCGCCGGCGCGCAGCCCGCCACCTTGGACTGTGCATAGAAAATCGATCAACACATAATGGTATTGCGGTGCACAATCTTTGCCGGCAATGATGCGGTCCAGCACTTCCAGAACTTCGCCGGCCTTCACGATCAAACCAGTTTCTTCCAGGGCTTCACGTTCGGCGGCGGCCCGCAGCGTTTCTCCCAGTTCCACCACGCCTCCGGGCAATGACCATTCCCCCAGCAAGGGTGGATTGCCACGCTTCACCAGCAGCACTCGGTTCAAGTGGATAACGACAGCGCCGACGCCGACGATGGGGCGATCGGGATATTCCCGCGTAGTCGATTTCGGCTGAGCCAGCTTTAGCGACGCTGTTTTCGTCTTCATTGCAGCGAAAAGAAAGATCGCGGTTGCACATCGACAAACTTCCACTTATTGCCGGACCGCGCAACGACGAAGTTCAGCTGTTCATTTCTGCGCGTAGGCGCTCCGCCGTCCCGTGGCTGCGCTTCTATCTCAGCATCAACAGCAAGGCCGGCCTTATCGCCATGCACAGACGTGTCCACCAGATTGAGGTGAACGCGTATAGAATCCGCCTGCCCGAAAAAAGAATTGCTCTGCTGCTTGAAGAGCGCGCCCTCTTTCATCGCATCCAGATCAAACAGAGCGAGGAATCGATTCTGGCTGTGGGCCTGCAACGCTTCGCTGAGTTGCAGAAGCATTCGGGAAGCGGCTTGCGCGTCGAACGTAGCCGGTGTCGGCTGCTGTTGGGGCGGCGCGGTCTGTGCCGCCAACGTTGCGCAGACAAGCAGTGCGATCAAAGCAAGCATCGCGCCGCTACGCACGCTCACCGCCTTCAGGACCGTAGAAGACCACCCACGTCAGCAGATCTTCCGTGAAATCCTCAAAGCGGTGCACCTCACCGGCGGCGGCAAAGAGCGCATCCCCAGGTCCGAACTGAAATCGCTGGCCCTCGACAAAGAACCAGCCACGCCCAGCCGCGACAATATAAAGTTCGTCGCGCGTGTGGGGTTGTTGCAGATCGGTCCCCTTGGGTGCGTAGATTTCGACCGTCAAGGTGCCGTGGCGGAAGAGTTCGGCATAGAGTTTGCCGTCACGCGTAGGCAGCGCGTTTTGCGCGTCGGCTAGTTTGATGATGCGTTCAGTAGAGAATTCCATTTGTGGCTCTCAGTAAGTCCTATCCGCATGAATTCAGCAAAAGATTTCTTTTGATCCGCGTTCATCTGTTCATCCGCGGTGGTTCTTCCGAATCAGAACTCAATGCTCTGACCCCAAGTTTCTCCGAACACGGCGCGTTCGGGCGGGAACCTTCCGGCGTACATCTTGTCCTTACCTTTGAGCCGCCCAATGGCGAGCAATGCTACTACACGGACGCGCTCGGGAATTTTTAGCACGGCTTTTACCTGGTCTTCCATAAAGCCTTCCATCGGAGCGGTGTCATAGCCCATGGTTTCGGCGGCCCACATCATGGTGGTAAAGGCGATCATTGTCTGGCGGTTGGCCCACAGGTCAAAGGTCGGCTCAATACCGGCGGCTTTTCCCGCAGGAGCGCCAAGAAATCCTGAAACAGTCTTACGGAGTTTATCCTGCTCGGCCGGATCATTGAATCCGTGTTGCGCGCTGATGCGCAGCATCTCTTCCAGATCGCCGTCTTTCCATCCCAGAGGATCGCCGCAGGCGACGATCATTGCGCTGGCTTCTTCGATCTTGGGCTGGCCGAAAGCGGCTGCGCGCAGCTTCTTTTTCTGCTCGCGATCGCGCACCACCACAAAGCGCCACGGTTGCGTGTTGTATCCGCTGGGCGCTTCCAGTCCGGCGCGGATGATTTTTTCAAGGTCTGCGGAATGAATTGGAACATCTTCAAAGCTGGGCGTGGCGCGGCGTTCTTTCACGGCCTGGCTGAATGGTTTCTCTGCGGCAATTTTCGCCATGTTTTTCTCCCGTACAATTAGAAGCGCAATTGTTTCACAGGGATTCAGTGTTAGCCAGAACGCGACCCTGGAGTTGCATCAAAAGTTATATGGCTTTAGAGCAATACAATAAGAAGCGCCGGTTTAATGAAACGCCCGAGCCTGAAGGCAAAGTAAACCGCGGCGAGCAGCACCGCTTTGTGGTGCAGAAGCATCGTGCCTCACATTTGCATTATGACTTTCGGCTGGAAATGGATGGCGTGCTGAAATCCTGGGCCGTACCCAAAGGGCCATCGCTCAATCCCAGCGACAAGCGGCTGGCGATGCAGGTGGAAGACCATCCCGTTTCGTATTTCCATTTTGAAGGCAATATCCCTGAAGGCAATTACGGCGCCGGTACGGTGATGGTGTGGGACACCGGCACATGGAAGCCACTGGGCGATGAGCATGCAATGCTGAACAAAGGCGATCTGAAGTTTCAGCTCAATGGCGAAAAGCTGAAAGGCGAGTTTGTACTGGCCAAGATGCGGTCACGCAGGCCGGGATCGAAAGGCACGGAATGGCTGCTGATCAAGAAAAAAGATGACGCGGTGAAGCCGGGCTTCAATATCGACAAGCTCGATTACTCCGTTCTGACCAAACGCAGCCTGAATGAAATTGCCGGCGATGAAGGCTCCGACGAATGGCAGAGCAATCGCAAGGCAGCTGTCCGCAAGGGCGCGGAGTGGCTGCAAGGATCGGTAAATCGGGTAATCGAGAAATCGGGTAATCGGAAAACTCAAAAACAAGCCTCTGGAGCCAGCGCAAGCAAGTCCAGCACGACCAAAAAGAAAACCAGCGTAAAAAAAAAGAGTCGCAAGGCAGCATAAACGCGCAGCCTAAGAGAGTTGTCGCGGAAAACCTAAACAAGCTGTTGGCAAAAACTCCAAATGCGCGCCGCGCAGGCATGCCGCGGGAAATTCATCCCATGCTGGCTACGCTGGTGGAAGAGCCATTCGACGATGCGCAATGGCTGTTTGAGGTCAAGTGGGATGGCTATCGCGCCGTGGCTTTCATCCATGATGGCCGAGCGCACCTGGTTTCACGCAACCAGAATGAGTTGACCGACGAGTTTTCTGAGATCGCACAGGCGATGCAGGACTTGCCGGTGGAGAATGCAATCATTGATGGCGAAGTTGTAGCGCTGGATGAAGAAGGCCGCCCGTCTTTTAGCCTGATGCAGCAGCGCACCGGCATGACGAGCCCAGGCAACCGTGGTCCGCGGAACCGCTCGCTGCCAATCGTTTATTACGCGTTTGATCTCCTTTACCTCAATGGACACAACCTATTGGGCTCGCCATTGGAGCAGCGGAAAGCGCTTCTTCAGCAAATCATTCCGGCAGATAAAGGGTTTTTACGATATTCAGACCACTACGCTGAACAAGGCACGGCGCTCTTCGGCGTGGCACGTGATAAGGGACTCGAAGGCATTGTGGCCAAGCTGCGCACGGGTGCGTATGTGCAAAAGCGCTCGCGCGAATGGCTGAAGATCAAGATTACGCGACGGCAAGAGTGCGTGATCGCCGGATATACCGATCCCAGAGGATCGAGAGAAAATTTTGGGTCAATTGTCCTAGGGCTCTACGACGAGAACGGCAAGCTGGTCCATGTCGGTAACGCGGGCAGCGGCTTCACCGGATCGACCCATGCGGCGCTATGGAAAAAGCTGCATGCGCTGGAGACAGACAAGAATCCTTTTGGCGACAAAATTGAAAGCACGCGACGTCCGCACTGGATCAAACCGGAACTGGTGGCGGAAATCAAATTCTCTGAATGGACGCATGAGGGCGAGCGCGGGGGAATTAAAATGAGAGCGCCCATATACCAGGGTTTACGACTGGACAAGAAGCCGCGCGAGTGCGTGTTTGAATTTCCCCGGCATACCCAGGCTGAGGTTCGCAAAGCAGAAGAGGAAGCAGCAATCTGATTACAACATCCCGCTCGCTCAAAGCACATTTGCTGCTGGTGATGATTGCGTTCATCTGGGGCAGCACATTCGTACTGGTCAAAGCGGCGCTTGAAGATGCTTCTCCGCTCCTGCTGAACTCTGCGCGCATGATTGTGGCCGCAGTGCTGCTGGCCGTTTTTTATCGGAAGAAAATTGCCGTGCTGACCAAGCCTGCCCTGCAAGGAGGCGTTCTTGCAGGAATCTTTCTGTTCGCGGGCTACGCATTTCAGACCACCGGCCTGAGGCTGACCACGCCATCAAAGTCGGCCTTTCTTACAGGCACGTCATCCGTGCTGGTGCCGATTGTGTTGGTAGCGATCTGGCATGTGCGCATTCACATATGGCGTGTGGTGGGAATTGTTCTAGCTTTGATAGGACTGTTTTTGATGACTGTACCAGGCGGCGCGGGCGGGCTGGCTGATTTCGCCAACGTGAATCTGGGCGACGTCCTCACTATCGGTTGCGCCATTTGCTTTACCTTCCACGTTATCTTTGTGGGACGCGCCAGCCAGCGCTTTCCTTTTGAGCAGGTTGCATTTTTGCAAGTGGGCACAGCCGCTATTTTGATGACCATCAGCACGCCATTGCTGGAGCATCCTTATTTCCGAGCCACGCCCACCGTGATCGCAGCAATTTTGATTACCGGCGTTCTGTGTACGGCAGTGGCTTTCAGCATCCAGTCCTGGGCCCAGCAGTTTACGCCTGCCACTCATACGGCGCTGATTTTTACCACGGAACCGGTTTTTGCCTGGCTCACATCTTTTGTCTATCTCCATGAGCGGCTTGGCCTTCGGGCCGGCGCCGGGGCGTTGCTGATCTTGGGCGGCGTGCTGGTTTCTGAGCTTCTGGGACACGTCGAAAAGCCGGACGACGATCCCGTCGGGGCGGAATCTCCCGCCAGCTCTGGCGGATAACGCTGACCTTGCTTTGCGCGTCTAAGTGATAGCGCTCCAGTAACCAAAAGGAACCACCGGTCGGTGGAAGTATTGGATTTATAATCATTGGAGAACTTAGTCCGGAGGTAAGACGAAGTATGAACTCGCGTTTTGGCGCCCTGGTGTCACGCATGCGCACGCAAAGGGCACTCTCCACACTGGTGATCCTGTTGACATTGACGGTCGGCATTTTGATTGGCACTGTCCTGAGCCGGGGCAAAGTGAGAGGCTATTCAGGCCCCGACAGCTCCCTGATGCCGGCAATGCAATCACCGCAACAGTTGAGCAACACCTTCGGACAGGTGGCCCAGGCGATTGAGCCCGCAGTAGTGAACGTGAGCACGGAATCCACGCCAAAAGTGCGGCGGCGCAGCAATCGCGCGCCCGGACGGGGACAGCGCGACAATGGCGGCGATGATCCGTTCCAGGATTTTTTTGATCGCTTCTTTGGCGGCCAACAAGGCGGGCAGCAGGGTGGCCCGGGCGGCGGCGATGACGATGATCAAGGCCCACAAAGTCCATTTGGCGGTCCCGGAGGCGGTGGTGGACGCCAGCGTTCGCTGGGCTCGGGTATCATCCTGAACTCGAACGGTTACATCATGACCAACTTCCATGTGGTGGATAAGGCCGACCGAATCCGCGTAAAACTTTTTGATGAGCCGGCTTCTGTTTTGCACGATGCGAAAGTCATCGGCGTAGATACTGAAACGGACCTGGCCCTGATTAAGATTGACCCGCCAAAAGACAAGCCACTCGTCGCGGCGCGGCTGGGCGATTCCGACAAGATGACCGTGGGCGATTGGGTACTGGCCATCGGCAGCCCGTTTGATCTGGAAGCTACGGTGACCGCCGGCATTGTCTCCGCCAAAGGGCGAAATCTCCCCGGAGGACGCCAGTTCCAATCCTTCATTCAGACTGACGCAGCCATTAATCCCGGCAATTCCGGTGGCCCACTGGTTAGCATGAATGGCGAAGTTATCGGCATCAACACGGCCATCTATACGCAATCTTTTGGATACCAGGGCGTGGGCTTTGCCATGCCGTCAAATGTGGTTCGCGATGTTTATGAGCAATTGCGGACTGGCGACCACAAAGTTGCACGCGGATCCATTGGCGTTGAATTCAGCGCTGTGCCAAATCCGGCTGTGTTGCGCATTTACGGCGCGAAAAACGGTGTGCCTATTACCAATGTCCGGCCGGACAGCCCTGCTGCAAAGGCCGGTCTGCAAGGTGAAGACACCATTACGGCCGTCAACGGCAAGCCTATCAAGAACGGCGAGGAACTGGTCGGCTTGATTTCGGCCACTCGTCCCGGCAACAAACTGAATCTGACGTACCTGCGCAACGGCCAGGAAAAGCAGGCGACCGTGGTTGTGGCTGATCGCGCCAAGCTTTTTGGCGATCGCAGCGACCAGAGCACAAATGACGACACGCCCGATGAAAGCCAGCCCACACCGACCAAGCTGGGAGTAACGGTGAAAGCAGTTTCTCCGGAGATGGCCGAGCGCATGGGCACGGCGGAAGGCAAAGGCGTGCAGGTGGTGGACGTGAAACCGGGCTCATTTGCCGACGACCTGCAACTGCAACCGGGCCTGATCATCCTGAAAGTCAACAAGCAGCCGGTAAATAGTGAAGAAGATTTCCGCAAGATCACGTCACAACTTAAGAGCGGGCAGGATGTGGTGTTCCTTGTCCACTCCGGGCGTGGTGCGTCGGGCGGAAATACATTCATTTCCGGCACGCTACCGTAAATTGCGAACCTAAAATTCCGGGGCAGCGGACGACCGCCGCTCCGGAACAAAGTCCATTTCCAGGCTGCCCTGCTGATGAAATTTGCGGGTCCGGCCAATGACAAATTACGACAGAAAACCTGAAGGTCTTGATTCCATTACACTTCGGTAATCCAGAGCTTCACAACAAACTGCTGGCGTCCCAGCATCCAAACATGGGATGATGTTCGGACGGTTTGGCTCATTTTAAGCTGCCCTGGTCCGACCCAAGGTTTTTGAAAGTGCCACAGTTTGTTCGAGCAAATCCTCTTTGAGGTGAGTAAGTGCGTTCAGCCTTAAAAAAACTCGTGATTTTGAGCTTTGCCATGGTGCTGTGCTCGGGGTATGCTCCGGCGGCAACCAAGGCAACGAGTAAGACGGCCAAGCACGGACACCACAAAGGCAAGCGCAAAGCCTCATGGAAGAAAAAAGGCCAGCAAGGCATCAACTCTGAGCGGGCCACCGAAATCCAGCAGGCGCTGATCCGGGAAAAATATCTTACCGGCGAACCGAACGGCACATGGGACGCGCGCACTCAGGCAGCCTTGGTGAAATATCAGGGCGATAATGGCTGGCAAACCAAAGTAGTCCCAGACTCACGCGCCCTGATCAAACTGGGCCTGGGTCCAAACTATTCCGCGGAGTTGCTGAACGGTCCACCCAAAGCATCTCCCGCCGCGACCCCGAGCACCACAGCCTCGCGCGGCATTGAAGGAACAGCAGCCAAGCAGTAAAACGGTAGTTGGCTTTTAGCTCCGTGCATCGGCTGCTAGCGGGTTCCCTCTTTACTTCCTAGTTATTACCCATATTCGTTCAAGGCGGAAAGCTTCTGTTCCTAACGCATATTCCTTACTCAGATTTTTTGAGCCATGTTCCTTGAATTCTAATTGTTTTATAATTTAAGGCCATGGATACCCCCAACATCATTGAAGCATTAACCGAGCAGCGGGATCGAGTCGTCGCTGCAATAGAAGCTCTCACCGGAGGCCGCACGCGACGGGCCTCTTCCTCCTCCGCCGGCCCCCGCAAGCGTGGCCAGATGAGTGAAGCGGGAAGAAGAAGCATCTCGCTGCGCATGAAGGCGCGCTGGGCTAAAGCAAAAAAATCCGGCAAGAACGCGCTGTAATTACTAGAAAAGTTGATACTGCGATACCTGCCGAGGCGGGAGCGCATACGTGTGCCTGAGATGAACCGCCGAATCCATATGCGGGATTGCGCTAGTCCAGATTACTGCCCTGCGTCCAATGCGTTTTTAGGATTAGAAGCAAATAAAAAAGCGAGGGCAACTATCGCCCTCGCCTTTTCTTGATTCTAACGACCTGTTAGAACGCGATCCGCAGGCCGAACTGCACCTGGCGCGGAACGTCCGCCTGCGAGAAGAACAGCGGATTAGTAAGCTGGCTGGCGCTGGTAGGCTTCAGTCCTTTCAGTCCAGTAAATGGTCCTGTGATCAGGTTCACAGGGCCTCTTGCCGTTTGTACGATCCCGTTTGCCGGGACGCCGTTGATATCAAACGCATCATTCACATGGTTGAAGTTGACGTGATTCAGGATGTTGACCGCCTGCGCAATCAGATTCAATCGCACATTGTGCTCGCGATTGACATAGATCGCTTTCTGGAAGTTCATGTCCCAGGTATAAAACGGCGCACCCCGGTTGTTATCACGCGAAGAGAAGAAAGGTATGGCGTAATTACTGTCCAGCGTCTGACCGTTGATCTTGTTGGTTGTGTTGGGTATGCGCACGGAGAATGGCAATCCGCTGCGCAAGGTGATGATTGGTGAAATCGTAATGTCACCAAGGATAGCGGAAAGCGCTCCCTGTCCCGGCTTAAACGGCGTCACATACACAGCATTCGCGGTAAAGATGTGGGGAATATCGAAAACCGAGACCGCGCGGAACGAGCTAAGCATATCGGGCCGGAACCAGTTCTGGAAGCTGGCAAAATCAATGGTGTCGTCAATGGTCTTGCTCCAGGTGTAATTGGCCTGGAACTGCAGACCATGGGTGAACCGTTTTGTGAGAGACGCCGTGAGGCCATGGTAAATGGAGCTGCCATTGGAAGCATAGGTGGTGTGCTGGAACTGTGTGCCGGTTGGCGCATAGAGTGGTCCACCTGTGGCATCCGTGCACGTGGGATCGCCGGGGGGGCACAACGGTGAACCCACAGGAATCCGCGCATAGGCAGTCTCTACCGGCATCTGCAGATGTACGGCATGGTACATGTTGTATCCGAGTTCCAGTGAGTAGTCTTTCCCGAGCTGCTGGGCAATCCCCGCGCTGGTCTGGAAGCTGTACGGATTCTTGTAGTTCGGCGCTACGCCGTATCCGACTGATGCGCCCGGTGTAGTGGTGTTGATTCCTACCGCAGCGAAGTCAGATGGAGAGAGGTGACCGAATGGCAGTTTGCCGGTTGCCAGTCCCAGTCCCCAGAGTTGGGCCACTCGTGGGTCGGTTGCGCTCAGGATTTGCAGCACTTCATTGATATACCGTCCGCTGCCATCCAGCAAGGAACCATAGGAAGGAATCAGCACGTCAACCGGCGCATAATAAATGCCGGCCCCGCCGCGGACAAGGGTTTTGTGGCTGCCGAACACGTCCCAGGCAAAGCCCAGTCTGGGCGAAGCATAGAAGCTGGCCCCCAGCGGTGAAGGCTCGCCATCGACATCGAAGCGCACGCCACCGTTGATCGTCAGCCGGTTCGACATCTTCCAGCTATCCTGAACGTAGCTGCCAAAGTAGTGTCCCCAGCCGTGCCAGACTGGATTATTGAATCCAGCCACTACGTCCACCGGCAGGCCAAACGCAAAGGACTGTCCGGCGCTCAAGTTTGTGGTCTGTGGGCCTGTTGCAGGAAGGCCGTGGCCCAAATTAAACGCAACCAAGTGCCCCTGCACAGCCGGAGGCGCCAACGTGATCAGCGGAAGAAGTCCATCTTTGAAATCAAATTCATTGTTGAACCAGAGATTGTCTTGCACCGTATAATTTGCCGGACGATACGATGCCCCAAACTTGAAGGTGTGCGCTCCCCTGTTCCAAGTGATGTCGTCTTCAAACTGATAACGCTGCTGGTGGGCCTTATAGGGAATCAATGAAGGCTGGCCAAAAGTGGAAGTGCCACCCAGCCCGGGGGCGCCAAGATTGCCCAGGCTGAAGTTGATGCCGTTATCGGCGTTCGGCAAGGCCTCTGACCGATTGCGAGGCACAACCTGGACGAGCACCTGGTTGAGCAGGTTTGAGTTGATGGTCCGCGTCCAGGTACCCAGGATGCTGAAGTCGCGTACAAAGAGACCGCTGCCGTCGGGCGTGGAATTTGTGATGCCAGCGATGGCGGAATGGAAATTGTTATGGACGTAGCCAGCGCGCAAGGTGAAGGTATCGCGGTCACTCTTGAGGTAATCAAAACGCATGATTACGTTATGCAACCGGTCTGGAGCGTTGAAAACACCATTGTCGCGATTGAGTATCTTAGCGAGTTGGGGATCGTTCGTTGGCGTGAGCCCAGGGGTGATTCCGTTGGCAAAGCCTATGAGGAATGGATCCCCACTGGCTTTAAGAGCATTGACGTAGCACAGCTGATCTGGCGTTCCGCTGGTGAATTGTCCAGCGCAGTTGCTGCCCAGTCCTGGCGCGCTGATTCCCTGGGCCTCAGGCGAATTGAGAATGCTATTAAAGAATGGAGTGTCGAGCCGCTGAAACTCATAAGCGGTAAAAAGGAAGACCTTGTCCTTTATTACCGGTCCGCCCAGAGATCCGCCCATGTAAGCATTTTGGCTGAATGCTTTGGGAAAACCTTCCAGTCCATTGAAGAAGTTGGTGGCTTCAGTATGCTGATCGCGGAAATAGCCAAAGCCATCGCCATGCCATTTCTGGCCGCCGCTCTTGGTCACAATGTTGATCGCGCTGCCGTCTGTAAATCCGAACTCGGCGGCAAAAGCGTTGCGGTTTACCTGATACTCCTGGATGGCATCCACCGGCAGGTTGGTGACGCGATACTGGCCGGTGCCATATTCGTTTTCACCGCCATCAATAGTGGAAAGATTGTTGCGTCCGTTGCTGCCGCCGATGGAAAAGCCGGTTGTCAGGTATCCGGTAAATCCGGGGTTTTGCGCGCGCGTGGAATCTGAGTTGCTGACGCCGGGAAGCGTGTAAACGTCATTGGTAAAATTGCGATTCAGGTTCGGCAGTTCCTGCACCTGTAGAGAATTGATGGTGTTGGCCTGCTGCGACTGGTCGGTTTGAATCAGCGGTATGTTCTCTCCCGTGACTTCAACCACTTCACTGGCCACGCCGACTTTTAAATGCACGTCATAGGTTGCGCTCTGGCCTACGGTAAGTTCCAGGTTCTTAAAGACTTCCTTGGAAAAGCCCGTCGCGACGGTGGTGACCTGATAATGGCCGGGCTGCAGAGCGGCCAAACGAAATGCGCCGTCAGACCCGGTCTTGACCACCTTGGAGATGCCGGTGCTTGTATTGGTAGCCGTAATTGTGGCCCCGGCGACCACGGCGCCGGCCTGATCCATCACAGTCCCACGCAAAGTCGCGGTGGCATAATCCACCTGGCAGAAGAGCGTTGGCGTCATCAAAAGAGCAAATACTAGTACGGCAAGAATGAAGTTTCTGGACTTCATTGGGGAGTCTCCTTCAGGCGTTAATATGCTGCCATGCACAAAATGAATGGCCAGTCATTCACAGCACAGAAATAGGGCTTAAATGCTCGCAAGGGAGTGAAACACTATTCAGCACTGGAGTCAAATATTTATTGGGTCAGGGTACTGGGTCTGGCAGGATGTGATGGCCCATTCCTGACAGTGCCTGAAGGGCAATGGCTTTCGCTCGTGACCTGTACCGCATGACAGCGGAAACGAGACTATAAGGACGATTTTTTGTGACAGCGCCATTCTTCTGCCGTGATCTCCCAAATCTCTGAAGGCAAGCGGCCGGAAACATAGTCGCGATCTTCCCTGGCAATCACGCGCATTCCCTGCTTCTCCGATATTCGTCGAGAGGCGGCGTTGGCAATCGCTTTGGGGACGCGCAGTACCGGAAATTTGAGCACTTCAAACCAGTAGTCGGTTATGGCATCACAGGCTTCGGTCATCAATCCTTGTCTTTGCCATGGAAGGCCCAGCCAGAAACCGCGATTGTCGGTTTCACTTCGAAACAAGCTGATAGCGCCGATCAGTTGATCCGGCGCGGGTTTCAAGCGAAGCGTCCATGCCCATTCGTCACCGCGTGCGACGGCCGGCAGAGTAATGTCGCGATAAAACTTGTAAGCGCCATCGAGCGGATACGGCCACGGCACAGCGTTTCTGATATAGCGGACGATCTCCCAATGTGGGAACAAGACCTGCGCCTGCTCGGCGTCGGCCAGTTCCAGCGGACGCAGGATGAGCCGGGATGTTTCCAGGGCAGGAACCATTGCCCTGCGATCATAAAAGAAATCACTGGCGCGGCACATGCGGCCGGAGACCTCTATTCCAGCTTCAGCTTGTCTACGATCTTGCGCCAGCGGCCATACTGCGCCACAAGCTGCAGCACGCGCTGGTGCTGCACATGGCTCTCCACGGTGCCAGTGAGAGTAACGTCCCGGTCGTCGACATCGACTTCAACATCGGAGCCGCTCAAAATGGGATCGCTGCTCATCAGGTCGTCAATGGAATCATGTATCCGCCGGTTGGCGTCGGTCTGGTCGCGCGGAGGAGAAGGCTGCGGGGCCGCCTGCGGCTGGGAATTGTCATGCGCGGAAGAATGTGCGTCGGAAGGTTGTTGCTGATTTCCAGTGAACGCGGCGAGCGCCGCGCAGAGAAGGAACAGAGAGATGCCAGACATATATCCTCCACCTGACTTCTCCCAAAGACAGTGTGGCACGATTGCGTGAGGTATTCAATGTCTCTGGCGCGAGCTGTAACCAGAGCAGGTTTTCTCACACGCTTATCCCGCTTTGGCCTTCGGCTTCTCTGCCGAGACTTTCTCTGCTGGATCAGTAATCAGCCGCGCGCTGTGGTTATAAGTGATGTAAGCCCAGGCCCACTCGATCATGACAAAGAAGCGATTGCGGAAGCCGATGAGGAACAGCAGGTGAATGAATAACCAAGAGAGCCAAGCAAAGTAGCCGGAGATATGAATTCTGCCGGGGAAATCAGCGACGGCGCGTGAGCGTCCGATGGTCGCAAGACTGCCTTTATCAAGATATTCAAAGTTCTCGCTCGGCTTGCCTTCTACTGCACGTTTGATCTGGCGTGCGGCGAACTTGCCCATCTGTATCGCGGCCGGCGCAACGCCCGGAACCGGCTGGCCGTTGTGCCGCCTGGCCGACGCAAGATCCCCGACGACGAAAACTTCCGGATGTCCCGGCACGGTGAGATCAGGCTGAACAATTACGCGACCTGCTTTATCGACGGGCACCCCCAGCATTTTGCCCAGCGACGAAGCAGCGACGCCCGCGCCCCAAAGAATGACCGACGCAGGAATCTTTTCTTTGCCGACAGACACCACTCCCGCCTCAATATTGGTGACCATGGCGTTGGTGCGGACTTCAACGCCCATATCTTTCAACTGGCGCTCAGCGCTGGCGGAAAGATCTTCTGGATAGCTGGGCAAAACACGCGGGCCGCCTTCCAGCAGAATAATGCGCGACTGCCGCGGATCAATGGCGCGAAATTCTTTCATCAAGTGCCGACCGGCGATGTCAGAGATCGCACCTGCCAATTCCACGCCAGTTGGCCCTGCGCCTACCACAACAAAATTCAGTGGCGGCGGAGGCCGATGCGCAATCACCTCGCGTTCAGCGGTCTCAAAGGCCATCAGGATGCGCCGGCGAATCTCGGTGGCGTCTTCCAGGGTCTTTAAACCGGGGGCAAACTGCTCCCATTCCGGATGGCCAAAATAAGCATGCGTGGCTCCGGCAGCCACAATCAGGTAATCGTAAGGAAGCTCAAGGCCATCCAGCAGGACAAGCCGTTTTTGCAGGTCAAAACCCTTTACCTCCCCCAGCACGACCTCAGTATTGGCGGC
>C688J18823_10000306_pt1 | contig 28220 bp, 26 predicted proteins | sample HopSoiMetagenom1_FD_18823 | JGI IMG/M metagenome (IMG submission 18823) | reverse complement strand
CCTCGTAGTGGCTGAACTCGAGGCTGTACGAGCCGTGCCCGGCGGTGAGGGACTTCAGCCGCGCGGGGAAATGCTCGAGCTCCGAGAGCGGCGCCTGCGCGGAGATCTGCACCAGGCCGGGACGCGGGGTGTCGGAGCCCTTGATGTGGCCGCGGTGTCCGGAGAGCTCGCCCGCGATGTCGCCCATCCGCTCGTCGGGCGCCACGATCTCCACGTTGACGATCGGCTCGAGCACGATCGGCCGCGCCTTGGCGAGAGCGTCGAGGAACGCCTTGCGGCCGGCCGACATGAATGCGACGTCCTTCGAGTCCACCGGGTGGCTCTTGCCGTCGTACACCGTCACGCGCACGTCCTGCAGCGGATAGCCGGCGACGAAGCCCGACTCGAGCACGTTGCGCACGCCTTTCTCGACCGACGGAATGAACTGGTTCGGGATCGCGCCGCCCTTCACCGCATCGACGAACTCGAAGCCCTTGCCTCGCGGCAGCGGCTCGATGCGCAGGAACACCTCGCCGAACTGGCCGGCACCGCCGGTCTGCTTCTTGTGCCGGCTGTGGCCTTCCGCCTTGGCCCCGATCGTCTCGCGGAACGGGATGGACGGCGGGCGCGTGTCGAGCTCGATCTTGTACTGCGACGACATTTTCTCCAGCACCGTCTTCAGGTGGATCTCGCCCAGGCCTCGCATCACCATCTCGTTCGCCTGCGCGTTGTGCTCCAGCCGAAAGCAGGGATCTTCCGCCATGATCTTGTGCAGCACGTCGGACACCTTTTGCTCGTCGCCGCGCTTCTTCGGCAACACCGCCAAGCCGAAGACGGAGGTCGGCAACTCGAGCGGCCTCGCGTGCACGTGCGCATCTTCCGCCGAGTCGTGCAGGATGTGGTCGAACTGGATCTCGTCGACCTTGGCGATGGCGCAGATGTCGCCGGGGATCGCCTCGGTCACCTCGGTTTGCGTCTTGCCGCGCAGCATGTAGAGATGGCCGGGCTTGATCGGCTTGCGGCCTTCGCCGATATAGAGCGGCATGTTGGGTGTCATGCGTCCCTGGTGCACACGGAACACCGCGATGCGGCCGATATACGGGTCGATTTCGATCTTGAAGACGTGAGCGAGTGCGTGCTTGCCGGGATCGGGGATCGGAGTCAACTCCTTAGCCTCGCCGCCGCCGGCGGGAATGCTGGTATAGACGGGCGGGTTGCCCTCCGTCGGGTTCGGCAGCAGCTTGACGATCACTTCGAGCAGCTCGGCGATTCCGGCGCCCGTCTTCGCGGAGGTGAAGAGAACGGGGACGAGGTGGCCTTCGCGCAGGGCGCGCTCGAGCGGCTCGTGCAGCTCTTCCGGCGTGACTTCGCCTTTCTCGAGGTACTTCTCCATCAGCTTCTCGTCGACCTCGACCACCTGATCGATGAGCTTGCGGTGCGCTTGCTCCACCGACGAAAAGTCGGCGTCGCCCGAGGGCGCGAAGAAGCAGTCGGAGACTTTCGAGCGGTTCGAAGCCGGCAAGTTGAGCGGCAGGCACTCCTTGCCGAACGCCTGCTGGATGCGCTCGAGCAGCGCTTCGAGGTCGACGTTGTCAGCATCGATCTTGTTCACGACCACGATGCGGTCAAGGCCGCGCTTCTGTGCCCACTGCATGAAGCGGCTCGTCATCATCTCGAGGCCGTTCTGCGCATTGATCACGATGGCAGCGGTCTCGACCGCGGCGAGCGCGGGAAGCGCGTGACCCATGAAGTCGGGGTAGCCGGGACTATCGAGCAGGTGGATACGGGTGGCCTCGTCCTCCACCTTCGCCTCGAAGGTGGCGATAGCCAACTTTAGCGAGTGCTGAAGCTGCTTCTCTAAGGGGGTGTAGTCGCAAACGGTAGTGCCGCGCTCGACACTGCCCAGGGCGGGCACGGCGCCCGCCTTTGCAAGCAGTGCTTCGGCCAGGCTGGTCTTGCCGCTGCCCGCCTGGCCGACGAGCGCGAGGGTCCTGATGCGCTTGATCGAATTTGCCACGGAGTCCTCCTCGCCCCCTCTTTATAGCAAGAGCGGTTTTCGGCGGATAGCGCCGGGCAAAAACTCAGGACAAAGCGCTACTTAGCGCAGACCTGCGCGCAGGCTTTAGCCCTATTTTTTTTGGTCGGGCTTTTTCTCGAGGAGCTGGCTACGCGGCTTGAGGGTGTCGTCGAGCTTCGACTTCGGGATGAGAAGCACGTGGTCCGCAAGAAGCTTCTCGCGCGCCTGGCGCTCGCGCAACTTCTTGATTCGTTCGTCGTTCTCCGGCCCCTGCACGGAGCCTGACGAGGTGAAGCGAACGAAATAGCTGTCCCCTTCGAGACGCCCGACCTTGATGTCGTACACCAGGCCGTCGAAGGTGGTGGCATGGAGCACGGTAGGCTTGTCCAGCCCGGTGTCCTTCGCGTCATCGGGGGCCACGTCGGCGAGCTCGAGGAGCGAAAGCGAATACGTTGCCGCATTGGCGTTGCCGGTGTTCAGCTTCTCGCCTGCCTTGAGCGGCGTGAGCTTCCAGTCGGCGTTGTCGCCCGAGCGCTCCAGCTTCCACGCCTCGCCGTCGGCCGGCTGTAGCTCGAGCGTCTTCACTTTTTCCACCTGGAACGATGCGCGGTCGATCCAGTCGGCGCTTTTCGCGCTGGCCTGCGTGAGCGGATCCGAGATGGTGTAGACGGTCGCGGCTTCGGCGGGAAGCGAGACAAAGCGGCCGTCAGCGGCGGCCTTCTCCGGATTCTCGACTTCGCGCTTGAAGTACTTTTTGCCCACCGTCAGCTTGCCGAGCGATTTTCCATCGGCGCCGGCGAATTCGACCTGGGTGCCGCTGGCGTCGACGTTGAGTCGCGCCCGGTCCTTCTCGCCGATCGGCTCGGATTGGCCGACCTTCAGCTGCAGCACCTTGAGCACCAGGTCGCGCACCTTCGCTACATCGGCGGGAAAGTTGCGGCGCTCGGCGATCACCCAGCCGTCTTCCCTGCGCACGAGTGTCAGCGCCCGCTTGGGCTCGACGATTTTGATCGAGGCGATGTCGGACGCCTTCAGCTCCGGCATCAGCGGCTTGCCGAGAGCGGCGACGTTGCTGGGGCGCTCGCTCTTCTGCTGGTACTGGAAGAGGAGCGCGCCGCCGCCAAGGATGGCGAGCAGCACGACGAGCACGAGGACGGCGCGCGCGTTCATCGCGCGACGGTCCTTCGGCGCCGGATGAGCGCGATGGCGAGGCCGATGAGCGCGACGAGGATCGGCATCAGCGCAATGTTCACCACCTTGGTGAAGAACACCAGGCTCTCGGCATCCTGCCGCAGGGTCTTGCGGACTTCCTTCAGCTCGAGGCGAGTTTCGGCGACCCGCTTGCGGAAACGGTCGAGCTCGGCTTGCTGGTCGGGCGTCAGGATCTGCGCATTCTTGCCGGCGCCGCCTTGTGCTTTCTGCAGCTCCTGAAGCTTGGCGTTCGTTTTCTGCAGCTCGTCCTCGAGCGCCTGGATCTTGCCGAAATACTGCTTCTGCGCATCGGCCTCGAGCTCGCGCACCACGGTGAGCGGCCGGAACGACGAGGTGCGGCTGCGAAGCGAGATGAGGTCGTTGCCGGAGGCGAACTGCTCGACCATGCCAAGGGCTAGAGCGAGGTTGCCGTTCGAAGGCACGACGATCTTGCGGCCGAAGATCTCCTGGATGTCGACCGCCGCGCCGTCGGCCAGCATGTCGACGTCGGCGACGAGGATCACCGAGTTGTCGTTGCCGCTCTCGCGCAACGCCGGCGTGTTGGGCAGCGGCTTGTCTTTTTCCCTGAGACCTTCCGGGAACGCGGTCTTGAACTTGCCCGTGAGCCTCACCGCAAGCGGCATCGCCTTGCCGCTCGGCTTGAAGGCGCGCGTCGCCTCGTCGCCCGACTTGGTGGCGTTCGCGTTGTCGACGAGCATCGAGTTCGGCGAGCTGCGCACGAGCTCGGTCACCTTCAGGCCGTCCACCGCCTTCACGTTGAACGCGCCGCCGAAGGCATAGAGCAGGGTCTCGATCGAGCCGGTGACGACGTCGTCGCGCGAGAAGGCGGTACGGTTGAGCGAAAGCACGGTCGGCGTGTACCGCGCACCGCCGCCCGAGCCGAACACGACGTCGGAGATGACTTTGTTCGCGTCGAACTCGATACCCCAGGCCTTGAAGAGGGTGGGCAAAGTGGAGCTCGACGGCATTGGCGGCACGCCCGGCATGGTCGGCTGCTGGTCGAAGTACGAGTACGGATCGACGAATGCGATGAGCTTGCCGCCGCGCATCACGAATTGGTCGAGGGCGTACTCCTGCTCGGGCTGGAAGTCTTTCGGATGGATCAGGAGAAGGACGTTGATGTCCTTGTCGATCTCCTTCGCCGTGACCGGGATGTCCTTCACGTCGAACTGGCTCTTCAGCTCGTTCGCCAGCACCCAGGGCTCGGAGCTCTGGCGCGTGAACGGATTGAACTTCTCGCCGAGCACCGGCAGGCCGGCCATCAGGCCGATCTTCGCCCGCTCGGTGGTGCCGACGCGCGAGATGGCGCGCACCAGGTCGTACTCGAGGAGCCGCTCGCGCTGCGGCGAGATCGCCGGAAGCGTCTGCTTGCGGTCGAGCTGCGTGATGGTGGCGCCGAGATAGAACTGCTCGCCGTTGACGAGCTGCTGCGGCTCGATGCCGTCGAGCTGGGCGGCGTCTTCCTCTTCCGAGTCGGGCCGGGGGTTGTAGCGCTCGATGATGAGATTCGAGCCGGCCGCGGACTTGAACTCGCGCACCAGGTCCTCGACGCGCTGCGCGAAGCTACGCAGCTGCACCGGCACGCTCTCGCCCTGCGAGACGTACAGCTTGATCTTGAGCGGGGACTGGAGGTTGCGCAGCACCTTCTTCGTGCCGTCGGACAGCGTATAGATCTTGCCGTCGGTGAGATCGACACGCACCGGCGCGCGCGAGAGGAGGAAGTTGACGGCGACCAGGATGAGCGCCAGCGCGACGAGCCCGATGGCGGAATAAAGGAGGTGTTCGTACTTTTTCATCAGCCGGCGCGGTGTCCGCGAATGATTACGCCCGTCGCGAAGAGGGCGAAGCCGATCAGCGACAGGAAGAAGACGAGATCCCGGATATCGATCACGCCGCGCTGGAAGCCGTCGAAGTGCGTCACGACCGAGAACGCGGCGACCGTATCGACGAGCGCGGGGCTCGCCCAGCGCGTCATCAGGTCCGTCACCGGGTTGAAGCCGGCGAGGATGAAGAAGAGGCAGATCACCACCGACAAAATGAACGCCACTACCTGGTTGCGCGTCACGGCCGAAGTCATGCAGGTAATCGCGAGGTAGGCGCCGGCGAGAAAGAGACTGCCGAGGTAACCCGCGAAAATGATGCCGTTATCCGGCTCGCCGAGGATATTCACGGTGATCACGGCCGGGAAGGTGAGGAGGAGCGCGACGGCGAGGAAGATCCAGCTCGCCAGAAACTTGGCGACGATCGCCTGCCAGGGCGCCACGGGAAGGGTGAGGAGAAGCTCGATGGTCCCCGACCGACGCTCCTCGGCCCACACGCGCATGCCGACCGCCGGCACGAGCACGAGGTAGACCCACGGATGCCAGCCGAAGAACGCGGCGAGACTCGCCTCGCCGCGCTCGAAGAAGTTGCCCGCGGTAAAGGTGAAGAAGCCGGTGAGGAGCAGGAAGATGACAAGGAACACGTACGCGACGGGGCTCGTGAAGTACGCATAGAGCTCGCGCTTGGTGATGGTCCAGATGGTCTTCACTTCTTCACCGTATCGGGCAGCGTGATGCGGCGGAACACTTCGTCGAGCTCGCCACGCTCGCTGTACATGCCTTCGACCGTCCAGCCGTACTGATTGACGAGCTCGACCACTTCCTGCGCGAGCTGCGGGCCTTTGCTCTTCTCCTTCGGGTAGATGCGGAAGGCGCCGTTCACCGGCTCGACGCGACCGAGGGTTTCCAGCCGTTCCTTCGTTGCACCGCGCGCCTGAAGCGTGACGGCGCCGGCGAGATCGGACATGGCGCGCAATTCTTCCGGCGTGCCGTTGGCCACGATACGGCCGCGGTCGATGATGATCGCGCGCGTGCAGGCGGCGTCCACTTCCTCGAGGATGTGGGTGGAGAAGATGATCGCCTTGTTCGCGCCGAGCTCGCGGATCAGCTTCCTCACCTCGTACTTCTGGTTGGGATCGAGGCCGTCGGTCGGCTCGTCCATGATGAGGACGTCGGGGTCGTGGATCAGCGCCTGCGCGAGGCAGGTGCGGTGCTTGTAGCCCTTCGACAGCGTGTCGATCGATTGGTGCAGCACGCTCTGCAGAAAGCAGAGCTCGATCACGTGGCTCACGGCCTTCTTGCGCGCTGACCCGCTCAGCCCGCGCAGCTCGGCGACGAAGTCGAGGAAGCTCGCCACCGTCATGTCGGGGTACGAGGCGGCATTCTCCGGCAGGTAGCCGATCAACCGCTTCGCCTCGATCGGCGACTCCGCCACGTCGAAGGTGCCGACGGTGATCTTGCCGGCGGTCGGCGGCATGAAGCCGGTGATCATGCGCATGGTGGTGGACTTGCCGGCGCCATTGGGGCCGAGGAAGCCGAGCACCTCGCCGCGCTCCACGCTGAAGGAGATGCCGTCGACGGCCCGCTTCGGGCCGAAAGCTTTCACCAGATTGTCGATCTTGATCATTGGAACTGCAGGACTTACGAGCTGCAGGCTTAAAATTCGAGGGGCGATTCTCGCACAAGCCGAAGGGCAAAAATTATGTCGATGTCAGGAAGGTTTCTCGCCGCACTGGTTCTCGGCGCGGCGCTGCTGCCGCTGCACGCGCAGAACTACCCCGCCAAGCCGGTGCACGTCATCGTACCTTTCGCGCCGGGCGGCGGCTCCGACTTCATCGGCCGCTTCATCGCGCAGCGCCTGTCGGACTCGTGGGGGAAGTCGGTGATCGTCGAGAACAAGCCGGGCGCGGGCGGCATGCTCGGCGTCGAGCAGGGCGTTAAAGCCGCGCCCGACGGCTATACGTTGATCCTCATCGCCTCGAGCTACACCGTCAATCCGTCGATCTACAAGCTCAAGTTCGACCCGGTGGCGGACATCACGCCGATCATCCAGCTCTCGCAGGGGCCGCTGCTGGTCGTCGTCAAGCCGTCGCTGCCGGTAAAGAACATAAAGGAGCTCATCGCGCTCGCGAAATCGAAGCCGGGACAGGTGAACTTCGCTTCCTCCGGCCAGGGCAGCGTGATCCATCTTGCGACCGAGCTCTTCGACAGCATGGCGGGGGTCAAGATGAACCACATCCCGTACAAGGGGACCGGGCCCGCTCTCACCGACACGATCGGCGGCCAGACCGATGTCTTCTTCAGCAGCACGGCCACCGCCATGCCGCAGGTCCAGGCCGGCAAGCTGCGCGCGCTCGCGGTGACGACGGCGAAGCGCATCCCGGCGCTGCCCGAGGTGCCGACCATCGCCGAGGCCGGCGTTCCCGGCTACGACGTCGTTCTATGGCACGGTCTCATCGGGCCGAAAGGCATGCCGAAAGAGATCGTCGAGCGGGTGAACGCCGAGGCGACCAAGGCGCTGAAGCTAAAGGAGACCGCCGCGCAGCTGCAAAACGACGGCGTGGCCCCTGCCGGCGGCTCGGCTGCCCAATTCGCCGAGACGATAAGGAAAGAGATCGGCATGTGGCGCAAGGTCGTGGCTGACGCTGGCGTCAAAGTCGAATAAGACCAAGGTCCGATTGCCGCCGGCGCACCGGCGCAGCGACACTGTTGGCATGAAAACCACCGTCCTTGCCGCCGCCATGGCCGCGGCATTCGCTTCGCCGGCAGCGCTCGCGCAGTTCAAGCCGGTGCCCGGTTTCGAATGGAACGTATACGGGCGCGTGTACCTCACCGCCGAGTCGGTGAAGTCGGACGGCGGCACGGCGCCGCTCTCGTCGCGTTCCCGCATCTCCGACAATTCGTCGCTCCTCGGCGTGCGCGCGGAGAAGGCGCTGAGCGGCAGCCTCAAAGGCTGGGCCCAGCTCGAGACCGGCTTCAAGGCCGACGATACGACCGGCGGCACCAACTCCTTCGCCACGCGCAATAGCGGCGTCGGCCTCATGGGCGACTTCGGTAACGTGTTTCTCGGCCGGTGGGACACGCCGTTCAAGATAAGCCAGCTTCTTTCGGTCGATCCGTTCGGCGATCTGACGATCGCCTCGCCCTCCGGCATTGCCCTGCGCCAGCTCGCGTTCGATAACCGTGCGAGCAACATCGTCCAGTACTGGTCGCCGAGCTTCAGCGGGCTCATGGCGCGCCTCGCCGTTACGAGCAATGAGCAAAAAAGCGATGCCGCGGCGGCGCCCGGCACGGCCGCAGGGGCGAATCCGCGGCTCTATGGCGGCTCGCTCGAATGGACCAGCGGCCCGTTCTACGTCTCCTACGGCTACGAGAAGCACAAGGACTCGATTGCCAACGTGACGCCGACCCAGGGCGTCGACGAGACGGGCAACGGCATCGCGGCAAAGTACACGATGGGCTGGGCCCAGCTATCCGGTCAGTTCGGGCACTACACGCGAACCGGCAGCGAGACGCAGAAGTCGGGCATGCTCAACCTGGTGGGAACCTTCGGCATTCACCAGGGCATCGCGTCGTACCGACGCTCGTCGGGCGGTGATGTACTGGGCGCCGACCAAGCGAAGTGCGACGGCTGGGCGCTGGCCTATAAATATCTGTTTGATCGAAACCTCGACTTCATCGCCGAGTACGTTCAGGTGAACAACAAGACCGGCGGCCTATGCGACTTCGGCCAGAACGGCGTCGGCGCCACGGCTACCGCCGGCGGCGGCGACCCGAAAGGGGTCGCGGCTGGGTTGCGCTACACCTTCTAGGGCGCTAGCCGCGCTCATCCTTGCGCTCGCCGGCGGCGCGGCGCTCGCGCAGGACATGGAGGCGCGAGTGAAGGCGCTCGAGGCCAAGGTCGAAGATCTGCAAAAGCGCGTGGACGTGCTCGAGGGCCGTGCGCCGGCTGCCGTAACCGGACCGGCGCCCGAAACGTGTCCGGGCGCGGAGCGCCTGCGCACCAGCATGACGGAAGCCGAGGTGCGTTCGGTGCTCGGCCCGCCGGCGAAAGTCGAGGCCACCCCGCTGCAGATGCGCTGGCGCTACCCTTGCGGCACGGCGTACTTCGACGCCGACACGCGGCGCTTCAGAGGCTACGAACCGATTTCGCGGTAAATGAATGACGTCATCATCATCGGCGCCGGCGCGTCCGGACTCGCCGCCGCGAGCGAGCTCTTGCGCGCGGGGCGCTCGGTGCTCGTGCTCGAGGCGCGCGATCGCGTCGGCGGCCGCTGCTGGACCCGGCACATGCCGGGCCTCGAAATCCCCGTCGAGCTCGGCGCGGAGTTCATCCACGGTGAAGCGAAGGTCACCTTCGCCCTGCTCAAGCAGGCGGGCTTGAGCGCGGTGGACTCCGTGCGCGAGCAGCGTTACCTCACCAACGGCCGCCTACGTGCCGGCAACGCATTTGCCGAGGCGCAACGCGCGATCGGCAAGGCAAAGCTCGAGCGGGACCTGTCGTTCGACCAATTCCTCTCGCATCGCCGCGTGCCGCAGAAGACCAAGACGCTGGCCCGCATGATGGTGCAGGGCTTCGACGCGGCCGATCCGCGGCGCGTGAGCGCGAAGTCCATCATCGACGAATGGGGTGGCGGCTCCCTCGGCACCACGCAGCCGCGGCCGCAAGGCGGCTACGGCGAGCTCATGGGCTGGCTTGCCAACTCGATCGTCGCGCGCGGGGCGCGCCTGCATCTGGGCGCGACGGTCACCGCGGTGCGATGGAAACGCGGCGCGGTCACGCTCGCCGGCAGCTTCGCCGGCGAGCGCTTCGTCGCGCGTGCGAAGCGCGCGATCGTCACCTTGCCGCTCGGTGTGCTGCAGTCGGGGCCGCTGCGCTTCCGCGAAAAGCGCGCTGCATTGCGCAAGCTCGCTTCCGGTCCGGTCATCCGAGTGGCGATGCGCTTTCACGAGCCGTTTTGGCAAAAGCGCGCGCCGAGCGTCGCATTCTTCCATTCGCCGGCGGCGCCGTTTCCGACCTTCTGGACGCCGCTGCCGCTGCGCGCGCCGTTGCTCACCTGCTGGGCGGGCGGCCCGAAAGCAGGGAAATTGAGCGGCTCGCCCGAGCGAAGACTAATCGGTGCCGCGCTCGCCAGCATCGAATCGGTGTTCGGAAGCGTAAGCGGCTTGGCGGCGGCCTATGTGCAGGACTGGCAGCAGGATCCTTTCTCCCGCGGCGGGTACAGCTATGTCCTCGTCGGCGGCCAAGGCGCGCGCGAAGAGCTCGCCGCACCTCTCGACGACACCCTCTTCTTCGCCGGCGAAGCGACCGACAGCGACGAAGCCGGCACCGTGGCCGGCGCGTTGCGCAGCGGCCAGCGCGCGGCGCACGAAGTCCTGTCTCGCCGGTAGCCGCAGGTACCACGCAGGTACCATTAGGGTTATGGCGCTCTTGATCCCGGTGGTGCTCTCCGGTGGTGCCGGCACGCGATTGTGGCCGGTGTCGCGCGAGGCGCTGCCGAAGCCGTTCATCAAGCTGCCGGGCGGCGAGAGCTTGATCCTCAAGACCGCCCGCCGGGCGCTGGCTTGTGCGCAGGGCGCCGCGCTCCTGACGATCACCAACCGCGAGTATTACTTCCTCACGCGCGACGAATACGAGACGCTCGACAAGGGCGGCGCGCCATTCGATTTCCTCCTCGAGCCGGTTGGGCGCAACACGGCACCGGCTATCGGCGCGGCGGCTTTGCATGTCTTGCAACGCCATGGCGCGAAAGCAGTGGTCTTGGTGTTGCCGGCCGATCACCTGATCGCAGATGACGCCGCATTCCAGGCGGCGGTGAAAAAGGCGGCGCAAGCGGCGCAGGACGGATATCTCGTCACCTTCGGCGTGCCGCCGCTCAGGCCCGAGACCGGCTTCGGTTACATCGAGGCGGGCGAGTCCCTCGGTGACGACGTGCGCGTCGTCAAGCGTTTCGTCGAAAAACCGGACGCCGCGACCGCCGAGCGCTATATCGCGTCCGGCTCTTACAGCTGGAATTCGGGCATGTTCTGCTTCACCGCCGGCGCGGTGATCGACGCCATGCGCCGCCATGCACCCGAGGTATTGCGCGCCGTCGAGGCGACGCTAGCGGCCACCGACTTCGAGAAGAAGCCCGTGGTCCTCGCGAAGTCGGAGTTCGAAAAGGCGCCGGACATCTCCTTCGACTACGCGGTGATGGAAAAGGCGGAGAAGCGCGCCGTGGTGCGCGCTGCGTTCCCATGGAGCGACATCGGCTCGTGGAGCGCGCTCGCCGATCTCACCGCGCCGGACGCGGCGGGCAATCGCGTGAACGGCACCGCGGTGCTGATCGATGCCGCGCGCTGCTTCATCCAGAGCGAGGATCGCGTGGTCGCCGCGGTGGGCGTCGAGGATCTGCTGGTAGTGGATACCGCGGACGCCCTTCTCGTCGCGAAGCGGGACCGGGCGCAGGAAGTAAAGAAAGTCGTCGAGCGGCTAAAGCTGAGCGCGCACGACAGCGTGCGGCATCACCGCACGGTCTACCGGCCGTGGGGGAGCTTCACGGTCCTCGAGGAAGGTCCCCGCTTCAAGATCAAGCGCATCGTCGTCAAACCGGGCGCTAGCCTCTCGCTTCAGATGCACCATCATCGCAGCGAGCACTGGGTGGTGATCTCGGGCACGGCGAAAGTGGTGAATGCCGAGCGCGAGCTGATGGTGCGGCCCGACGAGTCCACCTACATCCGGGCCGGCGCGGTCCATCGGCTGACGAACCCCGGCAACATCGACTGCGTGATCATCGAAGTCCAGACCGGCGATTACGTCGGCGAGGACGACATCGTGCGGCTCGAGGACAAGTACGGCCGCTGACTAAATAGAAAAGGGCCGCCCGCGAGGGCGGCCCTTTGTGCACTGCGGTTACTTCGAGCTGGAGCTGCCGGCCGAGCCGGCGCCGGAGGCACCGCCCGAGCTGGAGCCGGCGCCCGCGCTACCCGAGCCCATGCTGGAGCTGGATCCGCTCGAGCCGGACGAGGAGCCGGAGGCCGCCCCGCCGCTGCGCTTCGATTGATCCTGGCTCGCGCTAGAGCCGCTGCCGGCGTTGTCGCGATTGCACGCCGCCATGCCGAAGGCGAGCGCTGCCGCGGTCAGGGCGGCGGTGAGTGTTTTCAGCATGCTGTCATCTCCTGAGTGGTTAGGACTGCCCCTGCCTAAGAGCAAGCGCAATGCCACGTTCAGGTAGTGCGAACGATGATTTTTCTTAAGCCGCTGCGCGGTCGGCGCGCTTGCGCTCGTGTTCCTTAAGGTGACGCTTGCGCAGGCGGATCGAGTGCGGGGTGATCTCGGCAAGCTCGTCATCGGCGATNAATTCGACCGCGTATTCCAGCGTGAGCTGGATCGGCGGCGTGAGATCGATGGCCTCGTCCTTGCCCGCGGCGCGGATGTTGGTGAGCTGCTTNGTCTTGATCGGGTTCACGACGAGGTCGTTATCGCGGCTATGGATGCCGATGATCATGCCCTCGTACACCGGGTCGCCGGGACTGACGAACATGCGGCCGCGCTCCTGCAGCTTCCACAACGCATACGCCACCGCGGCGCCGTCGTCCTGCGAAACCAGAACGCCGTTGCGGTGCTCTTCCAGCTCGCCCTTCGCCGCGGCATAGTCGTCGAAGATATGGCTCATGATGCCGGTGCCGCGCGTCATGGTCATGAACTGTCCTTGGAAGCCGATGAGGCCGCGAGCCGTGATGCGATAGTCGAGCCGGACGCGACCCTTGCCATCGGGCTGCATGTCGAGGAGCTCGCCGCGTCGGCGCCCGAGCTCTTCCATGACGGCGCCCTGGTGGGCGTCCTCGACGTCCACGGTGAGCACTTCATATGGCTCGCAGCGCACGCCGTCGATTTCCTTGAACACCACGCGGGGCCGCGACACGGCGAGCTCGTAGCCCTCGCGCCGCATGTTCTCCAGCAGGATGGTGAGGTGCAGCTCGCCGCGCCCGTGCACGATGAACGTGTCGGTATCGGCTGGGTATTCAACGCGCATGGCGACGTTGCTTTTNGTCTCGCGCTCCAGGCGCTCGCGGATCTGGCGGCTGGTGACGAACTTGCCTTCCTTGCCGGCAAGCGGCGACGCGTTGACGAGGAAGTTCATCGTCAGCGTGGGCTCGTCCACCTTCAGGAGCGGCAGCGCATCGGGATGCTCTAGATCGGCGAGCGTGGTGCCGATGCTCACTTCGTCGATGCCGTTGATGAGCACGATGTCGCCCGCCTCGGCTTGCTCCACCTGCACCCGCTCGAGGCCCTCGAACATCAGGACCTGATTCACCTTCGCCTTGATCGGCGTCGCGTCCGGTCCGTGGAGCACGAGCACTTCTTGCGCGGCGCGCAGGCGGCCGCGGCGAATGCGGCCGATGCCGATCTTGCCGACGTAGCTCGAATAATCGAGCGAGCAGATCTGCAGCTGCAGCGGCGCGTTCGGGTCCTCGTCGCGCATCGGCACGTGCTGCAGGATGGCCTCGAAGAGCGGTGCCATGTCCGTGCCGCGCTCCTGCGTCGGCGAGGCCCAGCCTTCCAGGGCGGACGCGTAGATCACGGGGAAATCCAGCTGGTCCTCGGAGGCGCCGAGCTTGTCGAAAAGGTCGAAGGTCTGGTTGACCACCCAGTCCGGCCGTGCGCCCGGACGGTCGACCTTATTTACCACCACGATCGGCTTAAGCCCGTGCGCCAAAGCCTTGCGTGTCACGAAGCGCGTCTGCGGCATCGGTCCTTCGACGGCATCCACGAGGAGCAGCACGCCGTCCACCATCGACAGCACGCGCTCCACCTCGCCGCCGAAATCCGCATGTCCCGGGGTATCGACGATATTGACGTGCGTGCCCTTGTAGCGCACGGCGCAGTTCTTCGCGAGGATCGTGATACCGCGCTCGCGCTCCAGGTCGTTCGAGTCCATGACGCGCTCTTCCAGGTGCTCATGCGCGGCGAAGGTGCCGGACTGGCGCAGCAGCTTGTCGACCAGCGTGGTCTTGCCGTGGTCGACGTGCGCGATGATGGCGATGTTCCTGAGATTTCTCATTAAACGCTCGAAAGGGCCGCGCATTGTACACGCAGCAGCCTTGCGTTGTGCGTCGCAACATCCTTAGACTTCGGCCCTTCTCCGCTTAGCAACTTCCTGACCACTCCTCTATGGATAAAGCACTGCTTGCAAAAACCGCGGCCGCCATGGTCGCCAAGGGCAAAGGCATACTCGCCGCCGACGAATCGAGCGGCACGTGCCAGAAACGCTTCGACTCCGTGAAGGTCGAGTGCACGGAAGAGAACCGCCGTGCCTACCGCCAGCTCCTTTTCAGTACCCCCGGCGTCGAGCAGTACCTTTCGGGCGTGATCCTCTTCGACGAAACCGCGCGGCAGAAGGCGAACGACGGCGCGCCGTTTCCCGAGTTCCTGCAGAAGAAGGGCATCATCCCCGGCATCAAGGTGGACAAGGGCCTGGTCGATTTGCCGCTGGCGCCCAAGGGAGAAAAGGTGAGCGAAGGCCTCGACGGCCTCTCCAAGCGGCTGGAGGAGTACTTCAAGCTTGGTTGCCGCTTCGCCAAGTGGCGCTCGACGATCACGATCACCGACACGCTGCCCACCCACGCTTGCCTCTACGCCAACGCTCATGTGCTCGCGCGCTACGCCGCGGCGTGCCAGGCGGCGAACATCGTGCCGATGATAGAGCCGGAAGTGCTGCTCGACGGTAACCACACGGCCGCGCGCTCGGAGGAAGTGCACGAAGCAACGCTGCGCGCCGTTTATGCCGCGATCGCGGCCTACAACGTCTCCATCGAACATCTCATTCTGAAGACGAGCATGTGCGTCTCCGGCAAGGACAACCCGAAGCAGGCGAGCGTCGACGAAGTGGCCGAGCGCACCGTGCGCATCCTCAAGCGCACCGTGCCGGCGGCGCAGCCCGGCATCGTTTTCCTCTCCGGCGGGCAAAGCGACGAGTCGGCGACCGCCCATCTATCCGCGATGAACGCGATGAAAGGGCTGCCGTGGCCGCTCACCTTTTCGTACTCGCGCGCGCTGCAGAACCCGGCGCTTAACGCCTGGCGCGGGCAGTCGTCCAACGTGCAGGCGGCGCAGAAGGCATTCGCGCATCGCGCGCAAATGAACGCGCTCGCGAGCCAGGGCAAGTGGCGTCCCGAGCTCGAGAAGCAGGCCGCGTAATGGGCCAGGCGCTTTACGAGTCGAGCATCCGCAGCCTGCCGCGCATCGGCAAGGGCAAGGTGCGGGACATCTATGCCGTCGGCACCGACAAGATGCTGATCGTGACGAGCGACCGGCTCTCCGCCTTCGACGTCGTGCTCTCGGATCCCATCCCGGACAAGGGCCGCGTCCTGAACGAGATGGCCAACTTCTGGTTCTCGAAGCTAGGCCACGTGATCCCCAACCAGCTCACCGGCATCGATCCGGAGACGGTGGTAAAGCCTGAAGAGCGTGACCAGGTACGCGGCCGTGCCGTCGTGGTCCGTAGGTTGAAACCATTACCCATCGAAGCGGTGGTGCGTGGCTACATCATCGGTTCGGGCTGGAAGGACTACCAAAAGACCGGCAAGGTCTGCGGCATCGAGCTGCCGAAGGGGCTGCAGCAGGCGCAGAAGCTGCCGCAGCCGATCTTCACGCCGGCGACGAAGGCCGAGACCGGACACGACGAAAACATTTCCTTCGACGAGGTGGTGAAGCTGATCGGCAAGCCGATGGCCGAGAAGGTGCGCGAGGTCAGCATCCGGCTCTACAAGGAGGCGAGCGACTACGCGGCGCAAAAGGGCATCATCATCGCCGACACCAAGTTCGAGTTCGGTCTCGACGGCAACGGCGAGTTGGTCCTCATCGATGAGGTGCTGACTGCCGATTCGTCGCGCTTCTGGCCGGCGGATTCCTATAAGGTGGGCATGAGCCCGCCGTCGTACGACAAGCAGTACGTGCGCGATTACCTGGAGACTCTGACCTGGGACAAGACTCCCCCGGCGCCCAAGCTGCCGGCGGACGTGATCGAGCGCACGTCGGACAAATATCGCGAAGCGCTGAAGCGCCTGACCGGGAGGGCATTGAATGGCTAATGCAGTGATCGGCATCGTGATGGGTTCCGCCTCCGACTGGGAAACCATGAAAGCGGCGGCGAAGATGCTGGAAGAATTCGGCGTGCCTTACGAGGCGAAGGCGATGTCCGCGCACCGCACGCCTCACGCGGTCGCCGAGTGGGCGACCAACGCGCAGAAGAACGGCATGAAGGCGATCATTGCGGCGGCCGGCGGCGCTGCGCACCTAGCCGGCGTGGTCGCGGCGCACACCACGCTGCCGGTGCTCGGCGTGCCGATGCCTTCCAAGCATTTGCAGGGTTTGGACTCGCTGCTGTCGACCGTACAAATGCCGAAGGGCATCCCGGTCGCCACCTTCGCCATCGGCGATGCCGGCGCGGCGAACGCGGCGCTCTTCGCGGTGGCGTTGCTCGCCAACGCCGACGAAGGCATGCGGCGCAAGCTTGAGGATTTTCGTCGCAAGCAGACCGAAACGGTCGTCAAGGCACCGCCGCTCAAGCTCTGAAAACCGAAATCCGACGCGCCGTCGAATTACTGAAGCAAGGGCGGCTCGTCGCGTTTCCGACCGAGACGGTCTACGGGCTCGGCGCCGACGCCTGGAATCCGGCGGCTGTCCGTCGGCTCTTTAGCGTCAAGGGCCGGCCCGCCGACCATCCGGTCATCGTCCATTTCGCTGCCACCGGCAAGGCGTTCGAGTGGGCCCGGGAGGTGCCGGATTCGGCTCGTAAACTTGCGGAGAGGTTCTGGCCCGGTCCGCTCACGCTTATTCTGAAGCGCGCGCCGAAAGCGCCGGATTTCGTAACGGGCGGGCAGGACAACGTCGGCGTGCGCGTGCCGTCGCACCCGGTGGCGCACGAGCTCCTGGCGGCTTTCGGCAACGGCGTGGCCGCGCCGTCGGCTAATCGCTTCGGTGGCGTATCGCCGACTACGGCAGCGCATGTTCTGGCGGATCTCGGCGCCGACGCCGATCTGGTGCTGGAAGGCGGCGCGACGCAAGTCGGCATCGAGTCGACGATCGTCGATCTTTCCGGCGCCGCGCCGGTCCTTCTGCGACCGGGGCACATCTCGAAGCAGATGCTCGAAGCGGCGCTCGGCGCGCCGGTCGCGGCTAAGTCGTCGGCGTCGCCGCGGCACTCGGGCGGCCTCGATCGGCATTACGCGCCGCGCACGCCGGCTCGTTTGGTGCCGACCCACGAGCTCGACGGTGAGATCGCTCGTCGCCCGGATAAAGTCGCCGTGCTCGCCTTCTCGCGGCCCGACGAGCGCGTGGATTTCTGGCTGCGCATGCCACGCGATCCGGCGGGCTACGCGCAGAAACTCTATGCAGCGCTCCGCGAGCTCGACAGCACGCAGTGCGAGCAGATCCTCATCGAAGCGCCGCCCGACAGCGCGCCATGGGCGGCGGTCCTCGATCGCCTGCGCCGCGCCTGCGGCTAAGTTCCGTACCCGGTACGTAATTTTGATGAAAGGTGACCGGCGCCTATGATGGTGCCGTGCGCGCCTTGTTCGCCATTGTTCTCCTCGCCGGATGCAGTCATTCGGCGGTGGTGGTCAGCAATGCAAGCTCGGTCGCACCTTCGGCTCCCTTCAACGCTTCCGGCGGGGTCGCCGCCGCAGTGCTCATCGGCACGGCGGCGATCGCTGCATCTCAGGAAGCGGGCAGTCCGCAGCCGGTGCCAGCCATGGCGCTGGAACGCGAGGTTCACTTGCAGGATTGCACCAAGCCGCTCGATCTCACCGCCGGCAACTTGCGCTGCCGCTAGGCCTTCTTCGGGCCCGGATGGCCGTTTTCGACCACGAACGTAGCGAGCGTCCGGCACGGGGCATCCCGTGTTTGCACCGTTTCCATCGCGCGCAAATCGGCGCTAAGGAGCTTCGGCGTGACTTCCATGCGCGTATAGCCGCGGTACGTGCTCTCCGCGAAGACGATGTGCGGGTTGTCGGGCAGATACTGGCGCATACGCTCCTGGGACCAGGCCTGTGAGGTGATCGACGTGCCGACGAACTCGCTCGCCAGAACCGGCGATTGGGGATCGTCGAAGTCGAGCTTGAGCTCGCACAGGTTGAACGAATGCACGTCGCCGCCGATGACCACCGGATTGGCGAGGTGGCGCTCGACCATCGAGCGCAGCAGGCGCTCGCGCGCCGCCGGATAGCCGTCCCAGCCGTCGGTCCATGCGCGGCGTCCCCGACCGGGCTTTTGGTCGAATTGCGCCATGGTGGTGGTCTGCGCTAGGACGTTCCAGTCGGCATGCGAATCGCGGAAGGCGAAATCGAGCCAACGCTCCTGCGCTCGGCCCATCATCGTGCGGCCCGGCGCGCCGAGGCGCGGGCAAGCGGTGACGTCCAGCGTGTTCGAGCCGCCCTTGCGGCCGGGACGCGGGCACGCATGCCACGAGCGGTACTGGCGATTGTCGACGAGGAAGAAGCGCGCGAGCGCGCCCCAGCCGAGCTGCGTATAGATGCGCATGTTCGGCCCCTCGGGCCGCATGCGTGCGGGAAGCGGCATGTGCTCGTAGTACGCGCGGTACGCCGCCGCGCGCCGCTCGAGGAACGGCTCGCGCTCCATCCCGTCCTCGGGACGGTCGTCGGCATAGTCGTTGTCGACCTCGTGGTCATCCCAGATGACGACCCATGGCATCGCCGCGTGCGCGGCCTGGAGATCCGGGTCCGTTTTATAGAGCGCGTAGCGGCCGCGATAGTCGGCGAGCGTGTAAGGCTCGGGCGCGTCGTGCTTGCGCACGTGATCTCGACCCCAGCTCGATTCGTAGATGTAGTCGCCGAGGAACACGGCGAGATCCAGCTCGTCGGCGACCATGTGGCGATAAGCGCCGAAGTAGCCCTGCTCGTATTGCTGGCACGACGCAAATGCGAAGCGCACGCGCGCCGGGCTCGACGAGGCGAGCGGCGCCGTGCGCGAGCGGCCGACGGGACTCCGCGCATCGCCCGCGGTGAAGCGGTACCAATAGGGTCGGTCGTCCTCCAGCCCCTTCACCTCCACGTGCACGGAGTGCGCCCACTCGGCTTCGGCGGTGGCTTCGCCGGCAGCCACCGATTTACGCAGCGCGTCGTCGGCGAATATTTCCCATCGCACGCGAATCGGCCCGGCCTCTTGCGCTGCGATGAGGCGCGTCCACAGAACGAACCCGTCGGGGGTCGGATAGCCGGAAGCGACGCCGAGCTTGAACGGATCGGAAGCGAAGCGGGGCGCGATAGCGCAGCCGGCGACGAGGGCGCTCGAAGCGAGCACAAAGCGGCGGCGCGTGACCATCCGAAATAGAATAAACGCATGATTCACTTCGTGGTGCACGAGGAGGGCGACGGCGTCGGCGTGGTGGTCGTCGAAGGGGTCAAGGCGGGCCAGCATCTCAGCGGCTGGATCATGGAAGACGACAAGGACGTCGAGGTGGTGGCGCGGAACGACATTCCGATCGGCCACAAGGTCGCGCTGCGCGACTATGGCGAGGGCGACACCGTCATCAAGTACGGCGTGGACATCGGGCGCGTCGTAAAGCCGATCGCCAAGGGCGAGCATCTCCACGTGCATAACGTCAAGACCAAGCGCTGGTAACCATGGAACTGAAAAACGCAAGCTTCTGGGGCTACAAGCGCGAGAACGGGCGCATCGGCGTGCGTAACCACGTCGTGATCCTCCCGGTCGACGATCTTTCCAATGCCGCCTGCCAGGCGGTGGAGAACAACATCAAGGGCACGATCGCCCTGCCACACCCCTACGGGCGGCTGCAGTTCGGCGCAGACCTCGAGCTTCACTTCCGCACCCTGATCGGCAGCGGCGCCAATCCGAACGTCGCGGCGGTCGTCGTGATCGGTATCGAAGACGGCTGGGCGAAGAAAGTCGCCGACGGCATCGCCTCCACCGGCAAGCCCGTTTCGTACTTCGGCATCGAGGGACACGGCGACCATGAAACGATCCGGCGCGCTTCGCAAAAAGCCAAGGAATACGTGCAGTGGGCGTCCGAGCTGCGCCGCGAAGAGCGGCCGCTGAAGGAGCTCTGGGTCTCCACCAAGTGCGGAGAGTCGGACACCACCTCGGGCTGCGGCGCCAACCCGACCGTGGGCAACGCGTTCGATAAGCTTTACCCCCACGGCGTGACGCTCGTCTTCGGCGAGACGACGGAGCTCACCGGCGGCGAGCACCTCGTCGCCGCGCGTTGCCGCAACGACGAAGTGCGAAAAAAATTCCAATTCGTCTTCGATCGCTACCAGGAGGTCGTCAACCGGCACAAGACGAGCGATCTTTCGGAGTCTCAGCCGACCAAGGGCAACATTGCCGGTGGCCTCACCACCATCGAGGAGAAGGCGCTCGGCAATATCCAGAAAATCGGCCGCAAATGCGTCGTCGACGGCGTACTGGACAAGGCCGAGGCGCCCACCCACGCGGGTCTTTGGTTCATGGACTCCTCCTCCGCCGCCGCCGAAATGGTGACGCTGGTTGCTGCGGCCGGTTATACCGTGCACTTCTTTCCCACCGGGCAAGGCAACGTGATCGGCAACCCGATCCTGCCGGTGATCAAGCTCTGCGCGAATCCGCGCACCGTGCGCACGATGGCCGAGCACATCGACGTCGACGTCTCCGGCTTGCTGCGCAAGGAGCTCACGCCCGACCAGGCGGGCGAGAAGCTGCTGGAATGCCTGTTCCGCACGGCGAACGGCCGCCTGACATGCGCCGAGGCGCTCGGTCACCGCGAGTTCGTGCTGACCCGCCTGTATGAGAGCGCCTGAGTGAAAGGCTGGCTGGTTGTTGCGCTGACGTCGCTGGCATTTGCCGTCGACGCCGCCGAAGTGGCGAAGGTCAAGCTGGACGACAAGACGGTGGTCGAAGGGCGCGAGCTGGTGCTCAACGGCGCGGGGTTGCGCAAGCGCTTCGTCTTCAACGTGTACGTTATCGGCCTTTACCTCGCGCAGAAGTCTACCGACGCGGTCGGCCTTCCAGGTCCCAAGCGCGTCGCCATCCACATGCTGCGCGACGTCGGCGCCGAGCAATTCAGCGAAGCGCTCGTCGAGGGCCTGCGCGCCAATCACTCGGAGGCCGATTTTCGCCGGCTCGAGCCGCGCGTGAAGGAGCTCACCGACGTGATGGCGCAGATCAAGGAAGCGAAGAAAGGCATGACCATCGCGCTCGACTGGACGGGCAGCGAGACCCGCGTCCTCGTCGACGGCAAACCGGCCGGCAAGCCCATCGCCGGCGAGGATTTCTACCGGGCGCTCTTGCGCATCTGGCTGGGCGAACATCCGGTGCAGGACGACATCAAGAAGGCGCTCCTCGGCACGTAATGTTCATTGGCCACTTCGGCGTCGCTTTGGCCGCGAAGCGCGCCGTGCCGGCCGTCTCGCTCGGCAGCTGGTTCATCGCCTGCGAGCTCGTCGACTTGCTTTGGCCCGTGGGCCTGCTGCTCGGCATAGAGTCGGTACGCGTCGCGCCCGGCGCCACGGCATTCACGCCGCTCGATTTCGACCATTACCCGTGGACGCATAGCCTTTTGATGTGCGCGGTATGGGCCGTCGCGATGGTTGCGTTCTGGTGGCGGCGCAGCCGGGTTAGCGCGACGGCGATCGCCCTCGTCGTGCTTTCTCACTGGTTCCTCGACGCGATCGTCCATCGGCCGGACCTGCCCCTCGTCCCCGGCGCAGGCGTGCGGATCGGCCTGGGTGTGTGGGATTCGATCGCGGGAACATTGGCGCTCGAGGTCGTAATTTTTATCGTCGGTCTCCGTCTTTACCTCGGCGGCTCGCAGGCCCGCGACCGCACCGGTCGCTGGGCAGCATGGACGATGGTCGCGCTGCTCCTCGTTGCCTACGCGAGCGCCGCGTTCGGCCCGCCGCCGCCGAGTGTTTCGGCGATTGCCTGGGTCGGGCTGGCAGGCGGGGTGGTGTTCGGATGGCTTGGCTACTGGGTAGATCGACACCGCGTTAGAATCGCCAGCGAACAGAATCCCTAGGAGGAAGAGATGAAGCTCATCGGTCGGGCGCTGGCCCTTTTTGCATTCGCGATTACGGCGCAGGCGCAAAACCTGTCGATTGCCACCGGCGGCACCGGCGGCGTGTACTACCCGCTCGGCGGTGGCATGGCGGCGGTGCTGTCCAAGTATGTCTCCGGCATGCAGGCCACCGCGGAAGTGACCGGCGGGTCGGTCGCCAACCTCCAGCTCATCGGCACTGGCAAGCCGTACCTCGGCATGACGATGGCCGATGCGACGCTCGACGCCTTCAAGGGCGAGGACAAGTTCAAGGGCAAGCCCGTGCCCGTGCGCACGCTGCTCGTCATGTATCCGAACCGGATGCACGTCGTGACGATCGAGGGCACCGGCATCAATTCGATGAAGGACCTGAAGGGCAAGCGCGTTTCCACCGGTTCGGGCGGCAGCGCGACGGAGGTGATGGCGTTCCGCGTCATCGAGGCGGCAGGCCTCGACAAGGATCGCGACATGAAGCGCGAGCGCCTCGGCGTGGCCGAATCAGTGAACGCGATCAAGGACCGCAAGATCGACGCCTTCTTCTGGGTTGGCGGCTTGCCGACCGCCGCCGTCACCGACCTTGCCAACACGCCGGGCGTGAAGATCAAGATGGTCGATCACGCCGACACGGTGGCCAAGATGAACAAGAAATACGGCAAGCTGTACGTGGCCGACACGATCAGCAAGGACGTGTACCACGGCATGGACAAGGACAATAAGATCGCCACGGTCAATAACCTGCTCGTCGCTCACCAGAACATGGACGACAAGACCGCCTACAACATCGTGAAGGCGGTGTTCGACCACAAGGACGAACTGGTGCGCACGCACAAGGAAGCGGAGAACATCACGCTCGAGGGGCAGAAGAAGGACGCTTCGCCCGTGCCTTGGCACCCGGGGGCGGTCAAGTACTTCGCCGAGAAAGGCATCAAGATCCAGTAGCGGCCCCGCAGTGCTTAGGGGACGTCATTGAGCGAGGAAATCGCCCGCATCCATCAGCCCGACGTCGCGATCAGCGAAGAAGCGCTGAAACGCGCCGAGGAGATGATCGAGCAGGAAGAGGGCGTCCAGAACAAGTTTACGGGCGTGATGGCGGTCTTCGTCACGCTCGTCGCCGTGGCGATGTCGCTCTTCCACCTTTACGCGTCGTACGAGATCGTGCGCACGGAGGTGCTGCGCGCGACGCACGTCGCGTTTGTCCTGTTCCTGACTTACCTCATCTTTCCCGTCGCGCGGCGCTTCCGGCATCGGGTGATGCCCTGGGACTGGGCGCTCGCCCTTCTCGGTGTCGCCGTCTGCGGCTACCTGGTGTTGCAGGGCGACGACTTCTTCGACCGCTCCATCACGCCGAACGACTGGGATGTGTTCTTCGGCGTGGCGCTCATCGTCCTCGTCCTGGAGGCGATGCGCCGCTCGACCGGCTGGATCATGCCGGTGATCACCATCTGCTTCCTGCTCTACGCGTTCTTCGGCCCGTCTCTGCCGCCGCCGTGGACGCATAAGGGCTACGAAATCCCGCGCCTCATCGGCCACATGTACATGACGCTGGAGGGCATCTTCGGCGTGGCGGTCGACGTGTCGTCCTCGCTCATCATTCTCTTCACGATCTACGGTGCGTTCCTGCAGTATTCGGGCGCCGGCAAGTTCTACATCGACTTCTCTTTCGCCGCGATGGGCGGCAAGCCGACCGGCGCCGGACGCACCGTGGTGCTCGCCTCGTTCCTGCTTGGCGGACCCTCCGGCTCGGGCGTGGCGACGACGGTGACGCTCGGCTCTGTCGCCTATCCGATGCTCGCCAAGGTGGGCTATGGCAAGGACGCCGCCGGGGGCCTGCTTTCGGCCGGCGGCCTCGGCGCCATCATCTCGCCGCCGGTGCTCGGCGCCGCGGCATTCCTCATCGCCGAGTTCCTGAAAATCTCCTATCTCGACGTCATCCTGATGGCGGCGATCCCGACCTGCCTCTACTACCTCGCGCTTTTCGCGATGGTGGAGATCGACGTGCGCAAGTTCGGCATGAAAGACGTGACTTTCGAGCGCGTAGAAAGCGCCTGGAGCCTGACCAAGAAGTACTGGTTCCACTTCCTCTCGCTCATCTCGATCGTGATCTTCATGTTGTGGGGCTTCTCGCCCGTGCTGTCGGTATTCTGGGCCACCGTCGTTTCGGCGCTCACCAGTTTCCTGCGTCGCGATAGCGCTCTCATCCCGTACGAGGTGCTGACAGGGAGGGCGCCGATCGTTCGGGGGCTGTGGAATTCAGGCCTGATCAAAGCGCTCTCCGGCGGCTCGCTCGGCGTGCTGAACGTCGCGGCGACCTGCGCGGGTGCCGGAATCATCGTCGGCGTGGTCACGCTGACTGGGCTTGGCCTCAAGTTCAGCTCGATCGTGCTGCAGTACGCCGGCGGCTCGCTCTTGCTGACGGCGATCTACACGTCCTTCATCGTCTGGATCGTGGGCCTCGCCGTGCCGGTGACGGCGAGCTACATCATCTGCGCGGTGATCGCGGCCCCGGCCCTGATTCAGCTCGGCGTGCCGGACTTCGCGGCGCACATGTTCATCTTCTATTACGCCGTGCTGTCGGAAGTCTCTCCGCCCACGGCGCTTTCTCCCTTCGCCGCGGCCGCCATCACCGGTGGCGATCCCTACAAGACGACCTTGCAATGCTGGAAGTACACCGTGCCCGCCTTCCTGGTGCCATTCATGTTCGTGCTGGATCCGAGCGGTACCGGACTCCTCCTGACCGGATCGTTCAAGACCCTTGGCAACGCCGATTGGGGCTCGATCGCGCTCGTCACCATCACTGCGGCCGTCGGCATCCTTGCGCTGGCAGCGGCGTTCCAAGGGTGGGCATGGCACAAAACGACGCTGCCAGAACGCATCATGCTGCTCGTCGCCGGTGTGATGCTCGTCTACCCGGCGAAGCTTTTCGACGCCATCGGCTTCGGGCTCGTCGTGATCGTGGTTCTGATGCAGTGGTTCCGCAAAGGTGGAGGCGTGGAGAAGCATGCAGCCTGACTGGCCTGCCGAAATTCACAAGGAGCTCGTCGCTGCCGGCGTACGGGTGGTCGGCTACGTGCCCGACGCCGGGCACAAGCGCTTGATCGAACTCTGCGAGCAAGATCGCAACATGCGCACCGTTCCGCTCACCACCGAGGAAGAAGGCATCGGCCTGGTCGCCGGCGCGTGGCTCGGCGGGGAAAAGAGCGTGCTCCTCATGCAATCGAGCGGCGTCGGCAACATCATTAACGTCCTCGGCATGGTGCAGGTGTGCCGCTTTCCGCTCGCTATCCTCGTCACGATGCGCGGCGAGCAGGGTGAGTTCAACAGCTGGCAGGTACCGATGGGCCAGAATACCGCGCGCGTGCTGGAAACGATGGGTGTCGCCGTACGCCAGGCGGGCGAAGCGCAGACCGTGGCCGGCCACGTCAAGGCGGCGTTGCTAAAGGCTTTCGAAGCGCAAGGGGCGGAGGCGGTGCTCATCAACCAACGCGTGATCGGGATCAAGAGCTTCCAGGAGCAGCGCAACCAATGAGCGCCACCCTGCGCAGACGCGACGTAGTGCGGGAGTTGCTCCGCGAGCGGAAGGATCTGCTCGTGGTCGCGGGTCTGGGCTCGACGGCCTGGGACATCACCGCCGCCGGCGACGCCGACATGAGCTTTCCCATGTGGGGTGCGATGGGCCAGGCCGCCATGATGGGCCTCGGCCTCGCGCTAGCGCAGCCGAAGCGCCGCGTCCTGGTCATCACCGGCGACGGCGAGATGCTGATGGGCCTCGGCGCGCTCGCCACCATCGGCGTGCAGCAGCCGGGGAACCTCACGGTAGTGGTGATCGACAATGAACGCTACGGCGAGACCGGCATGCAGCGCACGCACACGGCGTACGGTGTCGATCTTGCCGCCGTCGCGCTCGGGTGCAAGTTCAAGCAGGCGATGACCGTGACCTCCGACATCGCGAAAGTCCGCGATCTCGCCTACCGCACGCCAGGGCCCAACTTCGCCGCAGTGAAGGTGCTCGACGAAAAGCTGCCGCTCGTCCTGCCGCCGCAGGACGGCGTGATCCTGAAGGACCGCTTCCGCAAGGCGGTGCTAGCCGACGTGCTTGCGGAAAAACGCTAGCGTCCGCTCGCGCGCCTGCTTGGCAGCCGGCGCGTTGTAGGAACCGCGCTGGTCGCAGTTGAAGCCGTGGTCGGCTTCGTAGATGAAGATTTGATGCTGCTTGAATTTCTCGGCGAGCTTGCGCACGCCATCGACAGGGATGTGCGCGTCCTTGTCGCCAAAGTGGCCCATTAAGGGAACCTTCGGCTCGAGGTTCTGGTTGTCAAGGATGCCGCCGCCGTAATACGGCACGGCGGCAGAGAGGCCGCTCGCCTTCGCGGCCGCGAGCCAAGTGACCAAGCCGCCCCAACAATAGCCGACGATGCCGACCTTGCCGGCTTTCGCCGCCTCGTTGATCGCCGCTTGGGCGTCTTTCACCGCCATCTCATTAGTCACCTTGCCGCGGATCTCGCGTCCCTTGGAAATGTCGTCGGGCGTATAGCCGAGGTCGACGTTCTTCTGCACGCGGTCGAACATCGCCGGCGCGATGGCGACATAGCCGTCGGCGGCGTAGCCGTCGGTGACCTGCTTGATGTGGCTGTTCACGCCGAAGATCTCCTGGATCACGACGATGCCGCCGCGCGGCTTTCCCGACGGCTCGGCTTTGTACGCCGAAAGCTTGTGTCCATCGGCTGCGGTGAGTTCGATCATCTTTCCCATGGCGGCTCCTCTTGAGGGGCCGATAGAATCCGCGCTGTGAAGAAGAACACGCAAGAACTGTTTCAACTTGCGGTCAGGGCGCTCGAGCGCGCCGGCGCCAATCCGCGCATGGCGGAGGCGGCGGCCCGCCACCTCGTCGCCGCGGAAGAGCAGGGGCTGCCCACCCACGGCATGTCCCGCGTGCCGTTCTACTGCGGGATGCTGCGACGGGGACGCGCCGACGGCGCGGCGCAGCCGGCAATGGTCACCGAACGGGGGGCGGTCTGCCTTCTCGACAATCGGGACGGGCTGCCTTACGTGACCGCGCAGTGGGCGGTCCAGGACGTGATCCAGCGCACGCGGCGCAACGGCATAGGCTTCTGCGGCATTCGCAACAGCGCGCACGTAGGTGTGATGGGCATTCATCTACAACCGGTCGCCGAAGCCGGGCTGGTCGGCTTCGCGTTCACGAATTCACCTGCCGCCATTCCGCCGTGGGGCGGAAAGAAGCCCCTCTTCGGCACCGACCCCGTCGCCGCCGTGTTCCCTCGCCGAGCGGGCGAGCAGCCGATCGTCATCGATCTAGCGCTGACCACCGTCGTGCGCGGACGGATCATGATGGCGATGAAGAGAGGCGAGCGCATTCCGGAAGGCTGGGCGCTCGACCGCAATGGCAAGCCCACCACCGATCCGAAGGAGGCCATCGAGCATGGCAGCCTGTTTCCGATCGGAGGCTCCAAGGGCGCGATGCTCGCCCTCATGTTCGAGCTGGTCTGCGCCGCGCTGACGGGCGCCGCGATCGGTCCGGAAGCCGACTCGTTCTTCTCCGAGGAAGGCAACCGTCCCCGCATCGGGCAGGCTTTCATCGCCATCGACCCCGGCGCGCTCGCCGGCACCGAGAAGTATCTCGAGCGCGTCGAGACGGTGGTGCGCACCATGCTCTCGGACGCCGAAGTCCGTTTACCGGGATCGCGGCGTTTTGCCGCCGAAAAAGCAGCCCGCAGTTCGGGCATCGACGTAGCCGACGAGCTGCTGGCGCAGATCGAGAAGCTATGTACGACGTAGTCATCCCCTTCCCGAAAATGAACGTCGCGATCGCGACGCGCGGCGATCGTGTGAGCGAGATCCGCTACCTGCCGCTCTCCGCGCCACTCAAGGCGCCCAGCAATGCGCTCGCCGCGCGGGCGGCCGAGCAGCTCACGGATTACCTGAACAATCCCGACACGCGCTTCGATTTGCCGTTGCTCGTCGAAGGCACCGAGTTCCAGCGCCAGTTATGGAATGCTCTGTGCGGGATCCCGCGCGGCAAGACGCTGACCTATGGCGAGCTTGCGAAGCGCATCGGCGCCGAGCCGCGCGCGATCGGCCAGGCGTGCGGCGACAACCGCCTGCCGATCGTCATACCCTGCCATCGCGTAGTGGCGGCCAATGGCA
>C688J18823_10000305_pt1 | contig 28273 bp, 31 predicted proteins | sample HopSoiMetagenom1_FD_18823 | JGI IMG/M metagenome (IMG submission 18823) | reverse complement strand
AGCCGGTGGCGCTACCGGCGGGCGGCGACCCCACTTCCGCGCTGGCGCTCGGCCTCGCTCTGCGGGCGCAGACGCCGCGGGGGCGCATCAACTTCCGCAAGGGCGAGTTCGCCTTCACCCGCGACCTCTCCAGCGTGCGCGGGCAGATCGCGCGGTTGGGAGTGGCGGCGGCGGTGCTGCTGGTGCTGGGCTTCGTGTTGGGGATGGCGCGGCTCTCCTCGCTGCACCGGCAGGCAGCGGCCTACGACGAGGCGGTCTGCGCCGCCACCAAGCGCATCCTCGGCACCTGCACCACCGACTACCGCCAGGCCATAGGCCAGCTCTCGGGCGGCCGCTCCCGCGCGGCGGGCATCCCGCGGGTCTCGGCCGCCGACGTGCTGGCCGAGCTGGTCGCGCGCCTGCCGGAGGGATCGCTGCCGCTGCTCGACGACGTGGAGGTGACCACCACCGCCGTCCGCGTGCGCGGCACCGCGGAGAGCTTCGGCAAGGTCGAGGAGATCAACGCGGCGCTGCGCAAGAACAAGTGCTTCGGCGAGATCAAGCCGCCGCGCACGGAGAAGAGCCGCGACGGCAACAAGATCACCTTCTCCTACGACTTCCCCTACACCTGCTCCGGCGAGCCGCAGGGAGGCGCGTGATGGGCAAGCTGCGTGCGCTGTGGGCGGATGCGCAGGCGTGGCTGGCCGCGGCCTCTCCGCGCGAGCGCCGCCTGTTGGCGATGGCGGCGGGCGGCGTGCTGCTGTTCGTCGTGCTGGTCACCTGGGCCAGCTTCTCCAGCGCGAGCAGCCGCGCGCAGGCCGCGCTGGAGGAGAAGCGGGAGGACTTCGAGAAGATCTCCCGCCTCTCCGCCGGCTACAACGCGCAGGAGCGGGAACGCCAGCTGATGGAAGCGCGCCTGCGCCAGAGCCCGCCGGCGCTGATGAGCTTCGTCGACACCGCCTCCCGCAACGACGGCGTGGAAGTGGCGGGGATGATCGACCGCGGCGTGGTGAGCGGGGGCCAGGACGGGCGTCCGCGGGAGAGCTCCGTCGAGGTGAACCTCGGCAAGGTGCCGCTGGACAAGATGTTGAAGCTGCTCACCGACCTCGAGCACAGCCCCGGCGTGGTCCGGGTGCGCAGGCTGCGGCTGCGCAAGTCGTTCGACAACAAGGACGTCCTCGACGTCTCGCTCAACATCAGCGCCTGGCAGGGGTCCTGATGCCCCCCGAACTGGCGTTCTTCCGGCGGCACCCGCGGCTGCAGCGCCTCCTCGTGCCCGCGGGGGCCCTGCTCGGCTTCCTGCTCTTCCTCAAGCTCACCTTTCCCTATGACGTTCTGGCCCGGCGCATCGAGGCGGAGGCGAGGCGAGGCGGAGCGGAGCTGACCATCGGCAGCATGACCGGCGCGGGGCTGTTGGGCGTGCGTGCGCGCGACGTCCGGGTGCGCATGGCGGCCACGCCGGGCGAGGAAGCGCCGCCGGAGCTGCGCTTCGACAAGGCGGACCTGAGCCCCGACATCTTCGCGCTGATGCTCCGGCGGACGTCGTTCGGTTTCGCCGTCGACGCGTACGGCGGACGCGCCAGCGGACACGTGGCACTGAGCAACGATCCGCGCCAGCCCGGCGTGTCGTCCTTGCGCCTCGATGCGCGCGACCTGGACCTCGCCCGGCTGCCGCTGGCCGAGCTGGCTGGCCTGACCGCCGCCGGCAAGCTGCAGCTGAAGGCGGACCTGCCAGCGCTGGTGCCCGCCGACGCGGCCAACGGATCGCTCAGCCTCTCCCTGGACGGCGGCGCCGTCACCGGCGGCATGGTGATGGGGTTCGCGCTGCCGCGCACTTCGCTCGGCCACCTCGACGGCTCGGTGGCGGTGGACAAGGGCGTCGCGCACCTGGACAAGACCGCGGCGCGCGGCGGCGACATCGAGGCCGACGTCGACGGGAACGTCAACCTGCGACCCCTCCTCTCCCTCTCGCAGGCCGATCTGCACGTCCGGTTCCGTCCGGCGGACCGCTGGCTCAACGAAAACCCCGCCATCCGGGGCATGGTCGGATTCATGCAGAACGCGCGGCAGGGCGACGGCAGCTACCTCTTCACCTTCACCGGCCCGCTGACCCGCATGCAGCCCCGCCCCGGCAGGTAATTCGGGGACACGATACGGAATCTTACGTATCGTGTCCCCGAATTACCCCGAATTACTTGAAACTCATCTCGCGGGCGATGGCGTCGGCGGCGGCGGCTGGGTCCTTGGCGTCGCGCAGCGGTCGGCCCACCACCAGAAGCGATGCGCCGGCGCGGATGGCCTCCGCTGGTGTGCCCGTGCGGCGCTGATCCTGGGCGCTCGTGCCCGCGGGACGGATCCCGGGGACCACCAACAGCGGATCCGGGCCCAGGGCCTCGCGCAGCGCAGCCACCTCTTGCGGCGAGCAGACCACGCCGTCGGCGCCCGCGGCGATCGCCAGCCTCGCGAGCCTCGGCACCGCGTCGCGCGCGAGGCCCACCGCGTCCAGATCTTCCGGCCCCAGCGAGGTCAGCGCCGTCACGGCCAGCAGCCTGGTCCGCGGCAGCTCGCGCTTCGCCGCACGGATCATCTCGGCTCCCCCGCTGGCGTGCACGGTGAGGTAATCCACGCCCAGCGCCGCCGCTGCCCGGGCGGCGCTCGCAACCGTCTGCGGGATGTCGTGGAGCTTGAGGTCGAGGAAGATGGGCAGCCCGAACCGCCGGACGGCGTCGACCGCCGCGCGCCCGTGCGCGACGAACAGCTCCAGGCCCACCTTGAAGACGCCCACGTGCCCCGCGAGCTTCGCCGCCAGCGCCGCCGCCTCTTGCGGACCCGGCACGTCCAGGGCGGCGCAGATGCGGTTCACCGCGCCAGCCTGCCGCCACCTTCGCGCACCGCCTGCTGCGCCTTCGCCACCACCTCGCCCATCGGCACCAGCTCCACCTGCGTGCCGCCTCGCGGCTTCCACTCCACCTTGCCCTCGGCGAGCCCCTTCTTGCCCAGGGCGATGCGCAGCGGCAGGCCGATCAGGTCGGCGTCCTTGAACTTCACGCCGGCGCGCTCGTCCCGGTCGTCGAGCAGCACCTCCACGCCGGCCGCGGTCAACTCCGTGTAGAGCTTCTCGGCGGCATCGCGCACCGCCGCGTCCTGCATCTGCAGCGGCAGGAGCGCCAGGTGGAAGGGCGCGATGGCGAGCGGCATGCGCATACCGTCGTTGTCGTGGTGGAGCTCCACCGCGCCGGCGAGGATGCGCTCGACGCCGATGCCGTAGCTGCCCATCACGATGGGCGCTTCCTTGCCGCCCTCGTCCAGCACCCGCGCGCGCATGGTCTCCGAGTAGCGGGTGCCCAGCTTGAAGATGTGCCCGACCTCCAGCGCCTTGCCCACCGAGAGCGGGTTGCCGCAGCGCGGGCAGGGCTCGCCCGCGTTGACGGTGCGCAGATCGGCTGCGACCGCGTGCGACAGGTCGCGCGGCACGCTCACGTTGCGCAGGTGGAACCCGTCCCGGTTGGCTCCGGTGACCAGCCCGGAGAGACCGACCAGCCGCCGGTCGACGAACACGCGCAGGTTCTTCTTTTCGGCGAGACCCACGCCGCCGAGCGAGCCCGGCTTCGCGCCCATCCAGCCCTGGATCTCCTCCGCCTGCGCGGGACGGAGCACGGCAGCGCCGGAGGCGGTCTGCAGCTTGGCCTCGTTGAGCTGGTCGTCGCCGCGGACGATGGCCACCAGGGGGTGCTCGTCTCCGACGTAGATCAGCGTCTTGAGCTGCTGGTCGGCGGCCACGCCGTAGGGCCTGGCGGAGAGGGCCTCGATGGTGACCACGCCCGGGGTGGCGAACTCCTCCAGCGCAGGCGACTCGCCCGCCGCCTTGTACTTGTCCTTGGTCTCCACCTGCGACTCGGCCTTCTCGGTGTTGGCCGCGTAGCCGCACTTCTCGCACGAGGCGATCAGATCCTCGCCCGCATCGGTGGCCACCATGAACTCGGTGGACCCGGAGCCGCCCATCGCGCCCGAGTGCGCATCCACCTGGATGGTCTTGAGCCCGCAGCGACCGAAGATGCGCGCGTAGGCGGCGCGGTGGTGCTCGAACGACTTGTCCAGCCCCGCCCGATCCAGGTCGAACGAATAGCTGTCCTTCATGGTGAACTGCCGGACGCGCAACAGCCCGCTCTTGGGGCGCGGCTCGTCGCGGAACTTGGTCTGGATCTGGTACCAGATCTGGGGAAGCTGCCGGTAGCTGCGCAGCTCGGCCCGCGCCAGCACGGTGAAGATCTCCTCGTGGGTCATGGCCAGGCAGAGGTCCGCGCCCTTGCGGTCCTTGAGCCGGAACATGTTCTCGCCCATCACCGTCCAGCGGCCCGACTCCTCCCAGATCTCGCGCGGGTTGAGGGCCGGCAGGTAGAACTCCTGCGCGCCGATGCCGTCCATCTCCTCGCGGACGATGGTGGTGATCTTGAGGATGGCGCGCTGCCCCAGCGGCAGGATGCTGTAGATGCCGGCCGAGAGCTGCCGGATGTAGCCGGCGCGGACCAGCAGCTGGTGCGACGCCACGGTCGCGTCCGCCGGCACCTCCTTGAGCGTCGGCGTGAACGATTTCGACATCCGCATCGGCGCTTACCCCTTCTTGCCCAGCTCGCGGTCGATGGTCTGCTTGATCTGTTCGTAGGGCTGCGCGCCGTTGATGAAGACGCCGTTGATGAAGAACGCCGGCGTGCCGTTGACGCCCGCGGCGCTGCCGGCCTTCTGGTCGTCCTCCACCAGCGACTTCTTCTCGCCGCTGTCCAGGCACTTGTCGAACTTGCCGGCGTCCAGGCCCATCGCCTTGGCGTAGCCCTTCAGATCGTCCACCCCCAGCTTGGCCTGGTTGGTGAACATCTTGTCGTGCAGCTCCCAGAATTTGCCCTGGTCCTGCGCGCACGCGGCCGCCTCGGCCGCCTTCTCTGCATGCTCATGGAAGTCGAGCGGATAGTGGCGGAAGACCAGCCGGACCTTGCCGTCGTAGTCCTTCATCACCTTCTCGATGACCGGGTACTCCTTGCCGCAGTACGGGCACTGGAAGTCGCTGAATTCCACGATGGTGACCTTGGCGTTGTTCGGACCGCGGGAGGGCCCCTTCGCCTCCACCTCCACGCGCGGCAGATCGGGAGGCTGCAGCGCCACCTGGACGTTGTGCTTCGACTTCAGATCCTCGAGCATCTTGCCCATGTTGTCGCGCAGCTTCTGCTGCTTCACCGCCTGCTTGATGCGCGGCTTGAGCTCGTCGAAGCTCTGCCCCGGCGGGATCTGCGCCTTGTGCTCCTCGTAGAAGGCCTTGGCGTCCGCGTCGGAGGGCTCCGGCACCGAGGCCATGTAGTCGGTCTGGAACCACTGATCCAGGGTCTTGCCCTTGGACTTGGCCTCGTTCTCCAGCAGGCGGCGGTTGATCAGCTCGTCCACGGCGCCGCGGCGCTGCTCGTACAGATCGGTGAGCGCCTTGGCCTCGGCCTGCTTCACCTTGGGCCCCACGTCCTTGTCGCCCTGCACGTCGGACCAGGCGATGGGCTGGCCATCCATCTCGGCGACCCGGGTGGCGGGATCGATTGCGACTCCGGCGGTCCCGGCCTTGCCAGCGGGCGATCCCCCGCCTGTCTTGCAGGCAACGGACAGCAAAAGGGAAAAGGCCAACGCGTGCAAAGTCCAGCTCTTCATGCGAGTCTCCAAAAAGGTCAGCAGGCGGCGCACCCTAGGCGGGCGCGGCCCCCACGTCAACAACCGGGAGCCCCTTGGCGTTCCAGAACCCCAGCCCCGCCGAGATCAGGGCGCTGCTGGAGCGGATTCGCACCGTGGCAGTGGTGGGGCTCTCCAACGATCCGGACCGCCCGTCCTACAGCGTGGCCAGTTATCTGCAAGGCAAGGGCTATCGAATCGTCCCGGTGCGGCCCGGCGGCGGCGAGATCCTGGGCGAGAAGGTCTACGCCCGTCTCTCCGACGTGCCCTTCGCGGTAGACGCGGTGAACATCTTCCGCAAGAGCGCGGCGGCGGGCACGCACGTGGACGAAGCCATCGCGCTGCGCGTTCCGGCGGTGTGGATGCAGGAGGGAGTGCTGGACGAGGACGCCGCGGGCCGGGCGCGCACGGCGGGTCTGTTCGTCGCCATGGACAGGTGCATGCTCAAGGAGCACCGCAAGACGGGCCTCGGGCCCGGCAAGACCAGCAACTAAGCGCCGTTTCGATTGACACGGCGCGCGCTGGCTGTTTCAAGCGGTCGAATGCTCAAGATCCTGCTCGCAGCCGCCGTTGCGCTCCCGGCGGTGGTGCTGCGCATCGCGGGCGGGCAGCCGCCGCCGCTCCTCGCCATCCTGGTCTTCGGTGGCGCGGTGGTGGCCTCGGCGTTCCTGCTGGTCTGGGCGGCGGAGGCGGCCCAGCACGACATCTCCGGCAGCCTCGCCACCGCCATCCTCGCCGTGATCGCGGTGCTCCCGGAGTATGCGGTGGATCTCTACTTCGCCTGGAGCGCAGGGCACATTCCGGAGAACGCGCACTTCGCCGCCGCGAACATGACCGGCAGCAACCGGCTGCTGCTCGGGCTGGGCTGGCCGCTGGTGGTCCTGCTCTTCGTCTTCGCGGCGCGCCGCCGCGGCGAGCGCCCTTCCGGGATCGAGCTGAAGCCCGGCCGGCGGGTGGAGCTGGGCTTCCTCGCCGCCGCCAGCATCTACTCGCTGATCATCCCGTTCACCCGGCGCCTTGCCTGGTACGACGCCGTCGTCTTGCTGCTGCTCTTCGCCGTCTACCTCTGGCGATCCGCCAAGGGCGAGCGGCACGAGCCGGATCTGGTGGGCGCGGCCAGGCTGCTGGGAGACCTGCCGCGCCGCCGGCGCCGCGCCGCGGTGGTGGCGATGTTCGCGGTCGCCACCTTCGTCGTGCTCGCCGCCGCCGAGCCCTTCGCGCACGCGCTGGTCGCCGGCGGCCGGTCGCTGGGCCTGGACGAATTCCTCCTCGTGCAGTGGCTCGCCCCGCTCTCCTCCGAGTCCCCGGAGCTGTTGGTGGCGGGCGTGCTGGCGATGCGAGGGCACCAGGACTCGGCGCTGGGAACGCTGCTCTCCTCCAAGGTGAACCAATGGACGCTGCTGGTGGGCAGCCTGCCTGTGGCCTACGCCGTCGGAGGCGGCGATCCCGGGGGCATCGTGCTCGACGATCGGCAGACCGAGGAGTTCATCCTCACCGCCGCACAGACGGTGCTCGGCTTCGCGGTGCTGGTCGATCTGCGGATGAAGATCTGGGAGTCGCTGGCGCTGCTGCTCCTGTTCGGGCTCCAGTTCGCCTTCCCGGGCACGGCCGTCCGCCTGGGCTTTGCGGCCGCCTATGCCGCGCTGGCTGTGGCGATCCTCGTCCAGCGCCGCCACGAGCTGCCGCGGATCGCCAAGGCGACGTTCAGCCTGGGCAGCGCCTCGGCCCCGACGGGCTGAGCGCGCCTACGCCACCTGCTCTTCGAGGGCGAGAACCGGCACCAGGCTCTCTTGAAGCGCGTGCAGCTCGTCCTCGGCGCGGGGCTGCACCACCTCGCACGCCTCGGCGTCGGCCAGCACGCGGCGCACCAACTGGTGGTTCAGGGCGTGTCCAGACTTCACCGCCGTGAGCCGTCCCATCACCGGCATGCCGAGGAGCGACAGGTCGCCGAGCGCGTCGAGGATCTTGTGGCGCACGAACTCGTCGGGAAAGCGCAGCCCCTCGGGGTTGAGGATGTTGAAGTCGTCGACCACCACCGCGTTCTCCAGCGAGCCGCCGCGGGCCAGCCCCGCCTTGTGCAGGCGCTCCACGTCGCGCTTGAAGCCGAAGGTCCGGGCGCGGGCGATGTCCTTCTGGAAGCTCTTCTCGTTCACTTCCGTCCGGTAGTTCTGGTCGGTGATCAGCGGGTGGCGGAAGTCGATGGTGTAGTTCACCGAGAACTTGCCGCGGGCAGGCGAAAGGCGCGCCAGCTTGTCGCCCTCGGTGACGGCCACCGCCTTGCGCACCAGGAGGTATCGTCGGGTGGCGCGCTGCTGGTGGATCCCCGCCTCGCGCACCAGCGCAACGAACGGCTCCGAGCTGCCGTCCATGATCGGGATCTCCGGGCCTTCCACGTCGACGCAGGCGTTGTCGATGCCGCAGCCGGCGAGCGCGGCGAGCAGGTGCTCCACCGTCCCGATCCGCACGCCCGAGCGGCCCAGCGAGGTGTTCATGGTGGTGTCCACCACGAACTCGGCCAGCGCGGGGATCTCCATGCCGTCGCGGACGAAGACCACGCCGCTGTCTGCGGGCGCGGGCGACAACGTCAGGCTGACCTTCGCGCCGGAATGGAGGCCGATGCCGGAGAGGGATGCGCGCTGCTTGAACGTCCGCTGGCGGAAAGGGTGGAGATCCATTTCGCTTGCGTCTCCTCCGTGAGAACCAAGCAGCAACTGGCTGAAACCAGCAACATCCGTGCCGCGTGGGACGTCGGAACGGGAAAATGTAGTGACTCTGCGCCCCTGCGGCGCCAAGCCGCCAAACCCGTCCCTCCGCCTGCGCGCCGCCTGCCCTCAGGAGTGCGACACGAATGTCGCATTCCAGGATAAACGGGCGCTTCCATTACCGCCCCTTCTGCGCTTTGGCAAGCGCCTCCTGATAGCTCGCTTCGTCGATGGGGATGCGGGTCAGCTCCGCCCGGCGGGAGACGAGATCCAGCGCCCGGTCGAGGATCTCGGCGAATCGATGGCAATCCTCCCGCAGCCGCTGCATGCGGATGGCTGTGCTCTCTCCGCGCCGCCCCGACCACCCCTCGAGCAGGTCGAGGAAGCGGTCGAACAGCTCGCGGTCGGAGTGGCGCAGCAGTTGGTAGCCGACGTCGCGGAATTCGGTGGCGTACCGGCGGAGGGGCTCGGCGGCATCGGGTGTAGCGCCCGCCTCCTCCAGCGCACGGGCGGTGTAGCGGCACATCTCCCGGAACACCCAGAGGTCCTTCCGCAGGCGCTCGCTCTGGTCGGTGCGCGCGGCGTCGTCCTCGAAGAGGGCGTAGAAGCCCATCGCCGGATCGAGGGCGTTGGCGAGGACGCCGACGCACTGCTTGGTCGCCTCCACCAGCTTGTCGCGCTGCAGGTCGAGCTGGGCGCGGTCGGTGAGGGGCTGGGCGAGGATGGGCGGCACGGTGGCGAGCACGTCGCGAATCTGCTGCGCGGCGGACTTGCCGGCCGCGACGGCCGCGCTCGCGCCGGTCACGTTGGCGCAGAGGCGGGGAAGATCGGACTCGAGATACCCCGCCAGCGCCTGCAGCTCGCTGCGGACCAGTGCCAGGATCGCCAGCACCCGCCGCGTGTGTGGCACGGGCGGCGAAGGGACGTAGCGCAGGCTGCGCAGCGCGCGGAAGGAGGCGAGCAGCGCCAGCGCGAACGCCTTGCGCTTCCTGTCGTCGTCGAGCAGCCGCAGGCCCTCGAGCAGCAGCACCGACCCGATGCGGTCGTATTCGGCGCGGAATTCCAGCGCCGCCGGCGGGCAGAAGTAGCGGGACACGAACAGCTCGTGCTGCAGCGCCCGCCCCACGTCGAGAAAGAGCGACTGCGGAGCAGCGTCCAGCCGCAGCAGGTGGTCGAGGATGCCCTGGTGCGCCACCAGGCCCGAGCGCAAGAGGAAGAGGCTCTCCTCCGGCGTGCGCTGCTCGCGCAGCTCGGCGCCCAGCCGCGAGCGGGCGCGGTCGTCGGCCAGCGATCCCTCGACGAAGCTGCGGAAGAGCAGCGCCTGCTCCTGCTGCTGCGCGATCAGCTTGCGGGAGAGGTGGACGCTGCGGTGCACGGCGTCGCGCGTCGCCTTCAGCTCCTCGCGCCAGTCGCGCTCCTGGGCCGGCTGCACTTCCCCGAAGAGGTTGCGCAGGTTGAAGAAGCGGTCGATGCCGCGCAGGAGCATCTCGAACTCGAAGAGGATCTCCTCGCGGCCCGAGATCTCCAGCGAGCGGATCCAGCGTTCGCGCTCGGCCAGGTAGACCGCGCGGACCCGCTGGGAGTCTCGCATCAGCTCGAAGAAGAAGTCCTGTGCGAAGGACCGCTTTTCGCCCGCGGCCGTCATCAGAGCAGCGACCCCTGCAGCGCGGCGGGGGCCTTCCTCCCCAGGTGGTCGAACGCGCGCTGCGTGGCCACCCGCCCGCGCGGCGTGCGCGCGAGGTAGCCTTCCATCAGGAGGTACGGCTCGTAGACGTCCTCCAGCGTGTCGGAGCGCTCGCCGGTGGCGCTGGCCAGCGTCTCCAGCCCCACCGGCCCGCCGCCGAACTTGTCGATCAGGCTGGTGAGGATCTTGCGATCCATCGCGTCCAGGCCGGCAGGGTCCACCTCCAACCGCTGCAGCGCCTTGTCGGCCACCGCGCGGGTGACGCGGCCGTCGCCCTCCACCTCGGCGAAGTCGCGCACGCGGCGCAAGAGCCGGTTGGCGATGCGGGGCGTGCCGCGCGCGCGCCGGGCGATTTCCCGGGCTCCTGCTTCCTCGAGGCGAACCCCCAGCTTCTGCGAGGAACGCTGGACGATCTCCTGGAGGTCCTCGGCCGGGTAGAACTCCAGCCGGCTGACGATGCCGAAGCGATCGCGCAACGGACCGGTGAGCAGGCCGGTGCGGGTGGTGGCGCCGATCAAGGTGAACCGCTTCAAGGGGAGCTTGAGGGCGCGCGCCCCCGCGCCGTCGCCGATGACGATGTCGAAGGTGAAGCTCTCCATCGCGGGGTAGAGGTTCTCCTCGATCGCCGGGTTCATGCGGTGGATTTCGTCGATGAAGAGAACGTCATTCTCGGCGAGGTTCGTCAAGATTCCCGCCAGGTCGCCCTTGCGTTCCAGGGCAGGGCCGCTGGTGACGTGGATCTGCGCGCCCAACTCGTTGGCGATGACGTGGGCCAGCGAGGTCTTTCCCAGCCCGGGCGGCCCGCAGAAGAGCACGTGATCGAGCGGCTCCTTCCGACCTGCGGCTGCCTTGACGAACACCTTGAGGTTGTCGATCAGCGCCCGCTGCCCCACCACCTCGCCGAAGTTGCGCGGGCGCAGGGTGAGGTCGAATCGGGCATCGTCGCCCGAGGCGGAGGAGGCGATGGGACGATCGTCGATCGGGTCTTCGCGCATCCGTCCGCAAGCTACCACAGCGGCAGGACAATCTTTGCTTGGTGAACAGAGGCTTTGCGCCATTTACGCAGAAGCTCTCCGGCCTGCTAGAGCGCAGTCGCGGTTCACTTGAGGCGAGGTACACGCACATGAGCTCTACGGGAAGTCTGGGGAAGCTGCTGCCCGCAGCCGTCATCGGCATCGCGGCGGCATTCGCGGTTGGCTCCGGCTGCAAGTCGTCGACGGCGAGCGGGAGCGCCGGAGCGGGAATGGGTGGCGCCGACGGCGGAACGGGGACGATGTCGGGCAGTGCAGAAACCATGGCGGATGCGGGCTCCAGCATGGGGCGGGACGTCGCGCAAGGAGCCGACGCCGCCGCGGGCACCATGGCCGCCGGCGCGCAGGCGATGGAGGACGCGGGAGCGGCTGCCGGATACGGCGCGTCGACCGACGCCGGCGGAAGTGACATGGACGCCGGGACTTCGGAGAGCGCGGGCGGCGCCAGCATCAGCGACCCGCAGATCGCCGCCGTCGCCGTCGCGGCCAACCAGGTGGACATCGACGCAGGCAAGCTGGCGAAGTCGAAGAGCAAGAACTCGAAGGTGAAGAAGTTCGCCGACGACATGATCCGCGACCACGGCTCGGCCAACAAGCAAGCGGTGGCGCTGGTGAAGAAGCTGGGCGTGACGCCGGAGGAGAACGACACCTCCAAGTCGATCACCCAGGGCGGCAAGGACAACATCGCCAACCTCAAGACCATGAAGGGCAAGGAGTTCGACAAGGCGTACGCGGACCACGAGGTGGCGTACCACCAGCAAGTGCTGGAGGCGCTGGACAAGACGCTGATCCCGAGCGCGCAGAACGCGGAGCTCAAGTCGCTCTTGCAGGCGGTTCGCGCGGTCGTGGCGCAACACCTCGATCACGCCAGCGCCCTGGCCGACTCGCTCTCCAAGTGACCGTGGCCCGGATGATTCCCGCGGCGCTGGCCCTGCTCCTGGCCGGCGCCGCGCCGGCCAAGAGCCACCTGATCGCGGGCCGCGGCGTGGCCTGGGACCCGAAGACGCTGGAGGTGGCGCGCGGCGATACGGTGGAGTGGAAGAACGTCGACATCGTTCCCCACAACGCGCGCGCCGACAACCACGTCTTCTGGTCCAAGGATCTGCAGCCGGGGCAGTCCTTCAAGTGGAAGGCCACCAAGAAGGGCAAGTTCCTCTACCGTTGCACCCTGCACCCGGAAATGATCGGCACGCTCACCGTGAAGTGAGCTCAGCCGGCGCCGGCGATGAGGCGGAGGGCCTCGCGGAGCTGATCCTCCAGCGGGGCGGCGGGCCCCAGGCTGCGGCGGACCTGATCCGCGGTCCGTTCCGCCGCCGCCGGGCGATAGCCCAGGTTGATCAGCGCGGAGAGCAGCACTTCGGTGGGAGCTCCCGACGGCGGCGGTTGCGAGCTGCGCGCCCCCAAGAGGCCGCTGGTCTTGATCTTGTCCTTCAGCTCCACCACCAGCCGTTCCGCCGTCTTCTTGCCCACACCCTGGATCTTGGTGAGGCGTGCCAGCTCGCCATGGAGGATGGCGGTGGCGAGCTCGGTGGCGGGCATTCCGGAGAGGACGTTCAAGGCCAGCCGGGGGCCCACGCCGGAGACGCCGATGAGCAGGTGGAACAGCTCCTCCTCCTCGGGGGTGAGGAAGCCGAAGAGCTGTAGCGCGTCCTCGCGCACGTGGGTGTAGCAGCGCAGCTGCGCGCGGGTGCCCTCGGGAGGGAGCTTGCCCATCGACTGCAGCGAGAGGTGGACCTGGTACCCGACCCCCAGCACGTCGACCACCGCCACGTCGCCCCGCTTCTCCAGCACCACGCCGGAAAGGCGCGCGATCATTTCGCGAACCTCCGCGCCAACGCGGCGCGCCAGTCGCTCCGCCGCCTTGGCGCGGCCGGTTCGGGATCGCGGGCGCGCAAGACGCCGCAGATGGCCGCCGCCAGCGCGTCGCTGGCGTCGAGGCGGCCCTGCATGGCGATGCCGAGCAGCACCGAGACCATGCGCCCCACCTGCTCCTTCTCGGCGCGCCCGGTCCCGGTGACCGCCTGCTTGATGACAGCGGGCGCGAAGCTTCGGACCCGCGCTCCGGCCTGCGCCGCCGCCAGCAGCGCCACTCCGCGGGCCTGCCCCAGCACCAGCGCGGACCGGGCGTTGCGCGCGTGGAAGACGTCTTCCACCGCGACCAGCTCGGGACGATGCCGCTGCAGCTCGCGGAACAGGCCCTCGTGCAGCAACCGCAACCGCTCCTCGACGGCGCCCCCCTCGCCCATCGCCAGCACGCCGTGCGCCACGTGCCGGACGCGCGCGCCGCCAACGTCTTCGACGACGCCGAATCCGCAGAACCGCGAGCCTGGATCGATCCCCAGTACGATCACGCGCGCGATTCTAGCGCAGTGATCGTAGCCTCATCGATCTCGAAGTTGGCGAAGACGTGCTGGACGTCGTCGTTCTCCTCGAGGTTCTCGACCAGCCGCAGCACCTTTTCGGCCGTGTCGCCAGACAGCTGCACCGTGGTCCTGGGCAGGTAGACCATCTTGGGCGCGCCCACCGGCAGCTTGCCCTCGAGCGCCTTGTGTACCTGCATCATCGAGCCCGTATCGGTGCGCAGCTCGAAACCGCCCTCGCCGTCGGAAACGACGTCCTCGGCGCCCGCGTCCAGGGCAAGCTCCATCACCTGGTCCTCGGCGGGCCCCTTCTTCACCGGGATCACGCCCTTGCGGTCGAACTGGAAGGCCACCGCTCCGGAGGTCGCCATGCTGCCGCCGCCCTTGGTGAAGATGGCGCGCACGTCGCCGGCGGTGCGGTTCTTGTTGTCGGTGAGGATCTCGAGGACGAAGGCCACCCCGCCCGGCCCGTACCCCTCGTACGTCAGCTCCTCGTAGTTCACGCCCTCCAACTCGCCGGTCCCCTTCTTGATGGCCCGGGTGATGTTGTCGGCCGGCATGTTGGCCTCGCGCGCCAGGAGGACGGCGGATCTGAGGCGGGCGTTGTGGTCCGGATCGCCGCCGCCGGTGCGCGCCGCGACGGTGACCTCGCGGATGAGCTTGGTGAAGAGCACGCCCTTGCTCGCGCCCATCGCTTCCTTCTTGCGCTTGATCTTGGTCCACCTGTTGTGGCCGGACATCGTCGTGCTCCTCTGCGAAAGCAGCGCGCGGGTCTAGCATGCCACCCCGGTCGGATCCAGCCGCCTCAAGGCGGCGCTCCCGGTGTGCCTCCGATTGGACCGCAAGTCCACGACGCCGCGCCATCGGGCGGAATCGATTCGTCCCGCTGAAGACTGCAGAGCGCCGGGCAGTGCGGACCGTCGCCTGGAAACGACGACAGCACGACGGGGACCTCCGCCACAGAGACGAGCTGGAAGGCAGGCGGCGCGGTGTCGGACAGGCCGTGACCGAGCAGCCGCTGGGTGGTCGTGCGCAGGACCGGCGTGCCGGCCGGGAGCCCGGGATACGAGCGGGCGTCGAACGACGCTCCGACGGCGAGCGCGCGCCCACCGGGTAGCAAGGCCAGCGGCAGGGGAGAGGCGACCGCCAGCAGGGGACGCAAGACGTCGTCCGGCCCGTGGAGCGCCAGCGCCTCGAGATCGGCGGCTCCGGGGCCCAGGTTGAGGATCTCGACGTACTCGCCTGCCACGCCGGACGCCATCACCTCGGTGACGAGGACGCGCGGAATCGCCGCGAGCGTGCTGAAGGGCTGCGGCGCGGTGCGCAGGGTATGGCCGAAATCGTCCTGGGCGGTGATCCGCAAGGTGTAGTCCGTCGCCGGCTCGAGGCCCTCGATCCGCAGCGAGGCCGGGCAGGAGAAGCTCTGCGGCCCGCATACCGGTGGCGCACACTGGACGTCAGTCTCGGCCACGACGCCGGCGCCGCCTTCGCCCTCTACCTCGAGCGCCAGATGCGATGGCCAGTCGAGGGTCAGGTCCGCGTCCACGGAGACGTCGCGGACCGTCACCTGGGCACTCCCGCCCTGCACGGCCGGCGGCGCGCTGCGTGCACAGTCAGCGACCACGAAGCTTTGGGTGGCATCGGCCACTCCATCGACCGCCAGCGAGTAGCGCTGGCCGGACGCGAGCGCGGCGGGCAGCCGCAACGCGACCGATCCCTGCACGTTGGTCGCCACCAACTCGTTGCCGCCGGGCCCCACCAGCGCCGTCCGCCCTCCCGCGGCGAAGACCCGCACCAGGGAGATGTTCGAAGGCGCCTCCCCTCCGGCGGGCGGCCAGATCAGCTGCGCCGAGCCGCGGATCGGCGCGGCGATGTTGAAACCGAACCGAGCGGCGGGGACGTGACGGCCGAGATCGTCTTTGAGGCGCGGCGAGATGAGCAGGAACCACCCGCCGGGCGTGAGCGGCTGGTCGGGCGTGAGCGTCACCGCCCGACGGTCGGCGCTGACTTCCGCGCCGGCGGCTGCCAGCAGGGTGCGCTCGTGCGCGGAGAGCTGGGCATGCTCGATGGCTGCCGCCGCCCGCTCCACGTCCGCCTCGGCCGCGAGCACCACCGTCTCGCTCCTGCCCGAGGCGGCGAAGATCTGCCCCTCGTCCATCGGCGCGGAGAACGAGACGGTGAAGCTCGCCCCCGGATCGATCTGGCCGGGCACCGGTGCGACGTCCTCGACGACGGGTCCCTGCGGCCCCGCGTCGGGCAACTCGTCGAGAGCGGAAACCCTGGCACAGCCGATCAGCGCGGCCAGCAAGGCTCCGGTCCGCCTCATGGACGACCTCCCTCGGCGCAGGCCGCGGCTTCGCGCTCCACCGCCTCCTGGAAGAGCCCGGCCGTGACCGCGTCGAGCTGCGCTGTGAGCTGCAACATCGATTGACACGCCTCGCGCGTTCGCGAGGCGAGCCACACGGCGCGGGCCTGCTGCCGCTCGATCCACAGCTCGGCCGCCTTCTCCGCGGCCTCGCGCCGGAGTCGCGCCAGGTGGGCATGCGCCAAGGCGAGCTGCGTTTCTTCCCGGGCAAAGAGCACCTGCGAGAAGTCCCAGGTCAGCATCAGCGACCAAGTGCGCCCCGCGCCCACGTCCTGCTCCCGGATGGGCGCCAACCGGTACTCGCCGGCGCGCAGCTTCTCGTCTTCGCGTCCTCCGCCCTGGGCGCGAAGCTGCGGCGCCCAATGCGCGCTGCGTGCGCGGGCCAGCCGTGCGGCGTCCTGCGCCTCGCTGCCGCCGGCTGCCCGGGCAGCGGCCTCCTGCGCGTCGGGAAGGGACGGTTCCGGCGCCTCCCCGGCAGCGGCCGCGAGCAGGCAGCCTGCCATCGTCACCCATGCAGCCAAACGTCCCCCTTCCGCGTCCAGAACCGGACCGTCCAGGGGCGCCTTTGCAGTCCGCATGCCGGGCCGCTCGGCATGAATCGCCCAAGGTTCCCAGTTTCGCGGGCAGCCGGGCATGCCCAGATTGCTACGCCAGGGGTCCGAATCCAGGACCCCCCATCCCCGGAGCCGAGTGCTGCATCTGCGCCCTTCACAGCGAGAGCACTTCTGGGATGCCTTGCTCAAGCGCCATCCCGCCTTGGCCGGCCATCCGCACGGCCCCGGCGACGTGCGTCACGGGCGGGGCATGGACCTCTTCCGCGAAGGGTCTCGCAAGCTGCAGCAATCGCTGCACCGGGCGCGCGACCTGCGCTGGGTCCGATTCCTCTCGGCCAGCTTCTCCATGCGCCGCCGGGTGGAGGCCGCCTTCGTGGCCGCGACGCAGCTGGCGGACGCGGCCCTGGAGGGCGAGACCACCCGGCAGCTCGCAGAGCGGATCGCCGTCATGGCGCGCCGGCTCTCCGGCGCCGTCGGCGCTGCGGTGCACCTGCGCACAGCCGCCGGCCCGCAGATGCTCGGGTCGGACGGGTTGGTGTTCGCGTCGGATTCGGTGCGCAAGTGCTTCGAAAGCGCGCGCGTCGAGTGGTCGGGCTCAGCGGCAGCGGTTCCGCTGCGGGCGCACGAGCAAATCGTCGGAGCGCTGGCCCTCCAGTTCGACGGCGGCTTCCGCGATCTGCAGGCCCTCTCCCCGCTGCTCAAGCGCGGCGGGGCGGTGCTGGCCGCGGCGGAGCGCGAGTCGCGGAAGGATCGCTTCCTCAGCCTGGCCGCGCACGAGCTCAAGACGCCGCTCACCAGCATCAAGGGCTTTTCCTATTCGCTGGCGCGGCGTCTCGAAAAGGGCGAGCCGTGCGATCCGCGCCACGTGCAGGTGCTGGAGCGCCAGGCGGAGCGGCTGCACTCGCTGCTGGAGGAGATGCTGGAGGTCTCGCGCATCGAGACCGGCCGCTTCGTGCTCCACCAGGAGCCGTGCGAGATGGTGGAGCTGGTGGAGGCCACGCGCCGCGCGCTGCGCCGGCTNGGTGCCGAAGCCGACGTCGAGGCGCACGTCGAGCCGGCCCTGCCGCTGGTGGCCGACCGCGAGCGCATCGAGCGCGCGCTCACCGCCATGGTGCTGCGCGCACGCGCCCTCGGACCGGTGAGCATCGAGGCGAGCCGCCGCGCGGGGCACGCGGAGGTGCGCGTCTCGTGGGCTGGCGACTTCCTCCCCGACTCCGAGCGCGCGCTGGACCCGAAGTGGGAGGCGCCGCAGGCGCAACGCCAGGGCCTGGGAATGGCGCTGGCGGTGGCGCGCAAGACGGCGGAGCTGCACGGCGGCGCGCTGCGGGCGGAGCCTTCCGCGCTGGTGCTGGATCTGCCCCTGCGCGCTCCCACCCTTTCCCGCCACAACGGCAGCGAAGGCCGCGTGCTGGTGGTGGACGACGACGAGCCCATCGCCCGGATGATGGCCGAGTTCCTGGGCGAGCACGGCTTCGAAGCCGACTGGGCGGGAGGCGGCAGGGCCGCGCTGGTCAAGGTGAAGGCCGAGGCGCCCGACGTGATCGTCCTCGACCTGCGCATGCCCGACATGGACGGGCGCGCGCTCCTGGGAGCCGTGCGCGCGCTCGGCCTCGGGCCACGGGTCGTCCTCTTCTCTGCGGACCGCGAGGTGGCGGACGCCGCGCGCGAGTTGGCCTGCGAGGCGTTCGTGGAGAAGCCCTTCGCGCCCGAGTCGCTGCTCGCCGCGGTGCGGCGCGCGCTGGCGCCGCTGATCAGCCCGGCGAAATAGCCCCGCGCGTTCGGACGTAAGCAGTCGGATGACCAGACTTCTCGCGGCCCTGGTGCTGCTCGCTCCCGCCGCCTTCTCAGCGGAGGATTCGTGGGTGGTGGTGCGCGGCGAGCGCGGCGCCACCATGCATGGCGGGCTGGCCGACCTGGAGGTGGCGCGCAAGTACCTCAAGGACTTCGGGCCCGCCTACCTCTGGTTCCGGCACGGCGGCAAGGAGTACGTCGTCCGCGACGGCAAGATGATCGAGCAGATCGACGAGCTCACACGGCCACAGGAGGAGTTGGGAGAGGAGCAGGGCCGGCTGGGCAAGCACCAGGCGCGCCTGGGCCAGCAGCAGGCCGAGCTGGGCATGCGCCAGGCACAGGCCGCGCTGCACGGCGATCACGCCGAGCAGCGCGAGCTCGGCGATGCGCAGAACGCCATCGGCCGCGAGCAGGAGAAGATCGGCCGAGAGCAGGAGAAGATGGGCAAGCAGCAGCAGAAACTTTCCAGGCAGGTGGAGCAGAAGGTCGCGATGCTGATCGACAGCTCGCTCAAGGACGGCTCGGCGAAGCCGGTTCGCTGACCCGTCAGCGGCAGCCCTTCTGCTCGAGCTCCGCTACGCGCTTCTTCAGCTGCTGGATCTCCTGCGACTGCGTCTCGTACGCGTCGCGGTAGTGCCGCGCCTTCGCCTGCTCGTCGCGCAACGCCGCGTCGCCGTGCCCGCAGGCCGTGGCCAGCAGGAGCCCCAAGACCGCCAACCTCATTCCAGGCGCCTCAGGCGCTCCAGCATCTCGGACGGGGGCAAGAAGCCCGTCACCCGCGCCGGACCCTCGCCCGGCACCGCGCACTCCGGCGGCCGGTCGTCCTTGCACGCCATCATCAGCACGGTGGGAAGCCCGGCCACGTCGTACTTCTCCATGACCCGCTCGATGTCCGGCGTCACCTCCGTCGCGTCCACCTTGAGCGGGACGAACCTGTCCGCCACCTCCCGCGCCACCACCGGGTCGGTCCAGGTGTGGAGATCCAGCTCCTTGCAGGCAGCGCACCACTCCGCGCCCATGTCGATGAGCAGCGGCTTGCCCGTGGCGCGCGACTGCTCGACGGCCAGCTTCTCGTCGTGGAGCCAGGTGATCTCGAAACCCTTCTCCATCTTCGCAGGCCCGAGCCAGCCGAAGCGCAGGCCTACGCCTCCGAGCAGCAGGACCAGCGCGCCCAGCTTCATCGCCTTCTCGCGGCCGTCGCCGTGGAACGAGAGACTCAGCGCGCCGGCGAGCACGCCCGCGAAGGCGAGCACGCCGGCGATGACGGCGACGCCGCGCGACCCGATGGGCAGCATGCCCGCGCGCGGCAGGTAGGGGAGCAGCAGCGCGACGGCAGCGGCAACCAGGGCGATGCCGAGGATGCTCTTCACCGTCTCCATCCAGGCGCCGCTGCGCGGCAGGCGCAGCGAGGTGGCGCCGAGGACGAAGAAGAGCAGCCCCATCCCCACCGCGTAGGTGAAGAGCATCCAGAACCCGAGCACCGCGTTGCGCTGGGTGGCGACGTAGGCGAGCACCCCGGCGAGCACCGGGCCCGTGCAAGGGGCGGCGATCACTCCGGCGACCAGGCCCATGGCGAAGGCGCCTCCAAACCCGGTGCCCTTCACGCCGGAGAGCTTCTGCTGGAGCGCGTACGGCAGCGCGATCTCGAACGCGCCGAACATGCTCGCCGCCAACGTCATCAAGAGGAGGGCCAGCACCACCACCACGGCGGGCGACGCCAGCACCGTGCCGAAGGCCTTGCCGGAGAGCGCGGCGAAGAGCCCGAGGCCGGAGTACATGGCGGCGATGCCGCCCACGTAGGTGGCCGACAGCGCCACGGAGCGGGCGCGGTTCTCCGCCTGCCGCGCTCCGAAGATGCTCACCGTGATGGGGATCAGCGGATACACGCACGGTGTCAGGCTGGTGAGCACGCCGCCGAGGAAGAGCACGGCGAAGGTCGCGGCGGAGACACCGGCCGACAGCCCGAGCCTTCCGGACAGGTCGGCGCCAGGTCCGACGCCTCGCGTCAAAAGCATCGGCAGCACAGGGAGCAGGACGCCGATGGCCAGCGCGAGCACGAGCCGGGGAAGCCACTTTTTCATCGCCGCGATCCTAACGGTGTCCACCTTGACCTGCAGCAGGCAGGGTTATAATAGACCAGTCCAGTCCACATTCTTCCACCGGCAGGAAACCACGGCATGGCCATCAAGCTTCCCATCTACATGGACAACAACGCCACCACCCCCCTCGATCCGCGGGTGCTGGAGGCGATGATGCCGTACCTGACCACGGAGTTCGGCAACGCCGCCTCCCGCAGCCATCCGTTCGGGTGGAAGGCGGAAGAGGCGGTGGATCAAGCCCGCGAGCAGATCGCCGCCCTGATCGGCGGCAGCGAGAAGGAGATCGTCTTCACCTCCGGCGCCACCGAGAGCATCAACCTGGCGCTGAAGGGTGCCGCCGAGTTCTACAAGGAGAAGGGCAACCACCTCATCACCGTCCGCACCGAGCACAAGGCCACGTTGGACACGGCCAAGCGGCTCGAGCGGCAGGGCTTCGACGTCACCTACCTGGACACCGACAAGTACGGCCGCATCTCCGCCCAGCAGCTTCGCGGCGCCATCACCGACAAGACCATCCTCGTCTCGGTGATGCTGGCCAACAACGAGATCGGCACCGTCCAGCCCATCGCCGAGCTGGGTGAGGTGACGCGCGAGAAGGGCGTGCTCTTCCACGTGGACGCGGTGCAGGGCGTGGGCAAGGTGCCCTTCGACGTGGAGAAGATGAAGGTCGACCTGGCCTCGCTCTCGGGACACAAGATCTACGGGCCCAAGGGCATCGGCGCGCTCTGGGTGCGGCGCAAGCCGCGAGTGCGCATCGCCCCCATCATCGACGGCGGCGGGCACGAGCGGGGCATGCGCTCGGGCACGCTCAACGTTCCTGGCATCGTTGGATTCGGGGCCGCCGCCGAGCTCGCGAGCAAGCTGATGCCCGAGGAGACGCAGCGCACCTACACGCTGCGCAAGCGGCTGCAAGACTTCCTTTTTGCCCATCTCGATCACCTGGAGCTGAACGGCCACCCCACCGAGCGCCTGCCGGGCAACCTCAACGTCAGCTTCGCCTTCGTGGAGGGCGAGGCGCTGATGATGGCGATCAAGAACGTGGCCGTCTCCTCGGGCTCCGCCTGCACGAGCGCCAGCCTGGAGCCTTCGTACGTGCTGCGGGCCTGCGGCGTGTCGGAGGATCTTGCGCACACCTCCATCCGCTTCGGCATCGGCCGTTTCAACAGCGAGGACGAGGTCGATTACGTCGGCAAGTACGTCGTGGGTCAGGTGCAGAAACTGCGCGAGATGAGTCCGCTGTACGAGATGGCCAGGGAAGGGATCGACCTCTCGAAGATCGAGTGGGCTGCCCATTGATACGGGGACATGATGGCCGCGCTGCGCTGCAACCAGCTGGGGACACGAAGGCGCGCTGCGCGCGGCCATCATGTCCCCGTAGAGCCTAACTTGGGCCTGTGGCATCCAAATTGAAGTGAGGAGACGAACATGGCTTACGGCGACAAGGTCCTGGACCACTACGAGAACCCGCGCAACGTCGGGACGATGGACAAGAGCGACCCCAACGTGGGCACCGGCCTGGTCGGGGCGCCCGCCTGCGGCGACGTGATGCGCCTTCAGGTCAAGATCAGCGACGACGGCAAGATCGAGGACGCCAAGTTCAAGACCTTCGGCTGCGGATCGGCCATCGCCAGCAGCTCGCTGGTCACCGAGTGGGTGAAGGGCAAGTCGGTGGACGAGGCGCTGACCATCAAGAACACGCACATCGCCAAGGAGCTGGCGCTGCCGCCGGTGAAGATCCACTGCTCCGTCCTGGCGGAGGACGCCATCAAGGCGGCCATCGCGGACTGGAAGAAGAAGAAGGGCATCGCGCCGCAGGCGGAGGCAAAGCCTGAGGAGAAGAGGGCAGAGTAGATGGCCGAGCTCCGCGTCAACGTCACGCAGCGCGCTGCAAAGCAGATCAAGGCGCAGCTGTCCAAGCGCGCGCAAAGCAACCCGCAGAGCGGCGTCCGCCTTGGCGTCAAGGGCGGTGGCTGCTCGGGGATGAGCTACGTCATCGAGTACTGCGACCAGCCCCGCGCGCGCGACCAGGTCTTCGAGGTGGAAGGGGCAAAGGTCTACGTGGACCCGAAGAGCCTCGTCTATCTCAATGGCACCACCTTCGACTTCGTCGATACTTTCCAGCAGAAGGGCTTCAAGTTCGTCAACCCGCAAGTGAAGTCGGAATGCGGCTGCGGAGAGTCCTTCTCGGTTTGAGCTTATGAGCACGCGAACGTGCTGGAGCTGCCGGGCGGAGGTCTCGGCCGCAGATCCGCTTTGTCCCGCTTGCGGCAAGGTGCAGCCGCCGCTCCCGGCGGGTGCCCAGATCGACAAGTTTGCCCTGCTCGGCTTCGAACCATCGTTCGACGCGCCAGCGGGCCTGGACGACAAGTTCCGCGCGCTCTCGCGCAAGCTGCACCCCGATCGGTTTGCCCGCGCCACGCCCCAGGAAAGGCGCTTCTCGCTGGAGCAGACGACGCTGCTCAACGACGCCTACAAGGTGCTCAAGGACCCGGTGCGCCGGGCCGAGCACCTCCTGGCGCTCCGCGGCGTGAAGGGCGATCCGAAGATGTCGCCCGAGTTCCTCGAGGAGACGCTGGAAGACCGCGAGAAGCTGCTCGAGGCCAAGAGCTCCGGCGAGCCGCTCGACGCGCTCGCCGCGGGCGTGCGCGAGAAGCGCGACCGGACGCTGCGGGAGGCGCGCGAGGCCCTGGAGTCCGGCGGCGATCTCTCGCGAGCCGCCGAGCTGCTCGCGCGGATGCGCTACTACGCGCGCTACCTCGACGAGGTGGAAGGCCGCGCGGTGGAGGTCTGATGGCCCTGTTCGAGATCAGCGAACCGGGCGAGGGCCACGCCAAGGAGGCCTGCACCACCGGCGCGGTGGGCATCGATCTTGGCACCACCAACTCGCTGCTCGCCATCGTGCTGGGCGACGGCAAGCCGCGCGCGCTGGCGGTGGACGAGGGCAGCACGCTGCTCCCCTCGGTGGTGCACTATGGCGAAGGGGGAGGCCCCGGCTCGGTGGTGGTGGGCCGCGCGGCGCGGCGGGTGGCGGCGGAGTTCCCGCACGACACCATCGTCAGCGTCAAGCGCTTCATGGGACGGTCCAGCGCCGATCCGGAGACGCGGAGGCTCAGTCCCTACCGCTTCGCGCCGGGCGAGAGCGGCGTGGTGCGCTTCGTGGTGGACGGTGGGCGGGTGGTGAATCCCGTCGAGGTCTCGGCGGAGATCCTGCGGGCGCTGCGCGTGCGCGCCGAGGACCGGCTGGGCATCAAGGTGAACCAGGCCGTGATCACGGTCCCCGCTTACTTCGACGACGCCCAGCGACAGGCCACCAAGGAGGCCGGCAGGCTGGCCGGGCTGGAAGTGCTGCGGCTGCTCAACGAGCCCACCGCGGCCGCTCTGGCGTACGGCCTGGACAAGCGCTCCCAGGGCAAGTTCGCCGTCTACGATCTGGGCGGCGGCACCTTCGACATCTCCATCCTCCAGCTCCAGGAAGGTGTGTTCGAGGTCAAGGCGGTCGGCGGGGACTCCGCGCTGGGCGGGGACGACTTCGATCGCGCGCTCGCCGAGATCCTGCTCGAAGGCGAGGAGCGCACGCCGCGGCGCGTGCGCGAGGCCATCGACGCGGCCAAGCAGGCCAAGGAAGAGCTCACCAAGGTCGAGGTGACGCAGGCGCTGGGCAAGCAGGTCACGCGGGCGTTGCTGGAGGAAGCCATCCGCCCGCTGATCGAGAAGACCGGCGGACCTGCGCGGCGGGCGCTGCGCGACGCCGGCGTGCCCGACGGCAAGGGGCTGGACGGCGTGATCCTGGTGGGCGGGTCCACCCGCGTGCCAGCAGTGCGCCGCTACGTGCGCGAGCTGTTCGGCCTTCCGCCGCTGGCCGACATCGACCCCGACGAGGTGGTCGCGCTGGGCGCTGCGGTGCAGGCCGACCTGCTCACCGCCGAGACGCCGCAGCACGACGTGCTGCTGCTCGACGTCGCGCCGCTTTCACTTGGGCTCGAGACCATGGGTGGGCTGGTGGAGAAATTGATCCTGCGCAACACCACCATCCCCGCCAACGCCACGCAGGAATTCACCACCTTCGCCGACGCCCAGACCGGCATGGACATCCACGTGCTGCAGGGGGAGCGCGAGCTGGTCCAGGACAACCGCTCGCTGGCGAAGTTCACGCTCTCCGGCATTCCTCCTTTGCCCGCCGGCCTGGCTCGCGTCGCCGTCACCTTCCAGGTCGACGCGGACGGCATCCTCTCGGTGACGGCGCGGGAACAGCTCACCGGGGTGTCGCAGAGCATCACCGTCAAGCCGTCGCACGGCCTGACCGACGAGGAGATCGAGCGGATGCTGCTCGCCTCCATCGAGCATGCGGAGGAGGACGTCCAGGCGCGCCTGCTGATCGACAACCGCGTCGAGGCGCAGCGCATCCTCAAGGCGACGGAGAAGCAGCTGGAGCAGAACGGCGACCTGCTCTCCGGCGACGAGCGGCGGCAGATCGAGGAGCAGATGGCGGCGGTCCGCTCGGCGACGCAGGCCACCGATCACCACCGCATCCACGAGGAGATCGAGAAGCTCGACCGGGTCAGCGCCGATTTCGCCAAGCGGGTGATGGACCGCGGCATCGAGCGCGCCCTCAAGGGGCATTCGGTGGGCGAGTTCGACAAGGGGGAGCTGTCGTCGCACGCGCAGAAAGCCTATTCGGCCCTGCGGGACGCCCAGGACGAGGGGGAGGAGACGGCTTCGCCGGCGACGGGCGGAGCGCGCAGCGCGGAGCATGGGTGATGCCGAAGGTGACCATCTACAACCCGCGCGGGGAGCTGGAGGCCGAGGGCGAGGTCCCCACCGGCACCTCGCTCCTGCACGCCTCCACCGGGCTGGGCGCGAAGCACGGTTCGGCGTGCGGCGGCGTCTGCGCCTGCTCCACCTGCCACGTCTGGGTGAAGAAGGGCTTCGAGTCGCTCTCCGACATGGAGGACGGCGAGGCGGATTTTCTCGACCGCGCCTACGACGTGAAGCCCTATTCGCGGCTCGGCTGCCAGGCGCAGCTCGACGACCAGGACGTCGTCTACCAGATCACGGAAGAGTCGGAGAAGACGTGGTACGACGAGCACCCCAAGGAACGCCACGAGGCGGAGGCGAAGGGACTGTGGCCTCCGAAGTGACATGCCCCAGAAGCTGACCTGGCACGACGTGCAGGACATCGGAATCGCGCTGCACGAGAAGTTCCCCGACCTGGACCCGCTCTCGGTGCGCTTCACCGACCTGCACAAGTGGGTCCGCGAGCTGCCCGGATTCTCCGACGACCCGAACAAGTCCAACGAGAAGATCCTGGAGGCGATCCAGATGGCGTGGATCGACGAACGCGAGTGAGACCCGCCGACGCCTGGAAAGCATTGAAGAGGCATGCCGCCGCCAAGGACGGGGCCTGGGAAGATCATCCCTGGGGCGAGACGGTCTACAAGGTGGGCAAGAAGGTCTTTGTCTTCCTTGGCAAGGGCGACCACGGCTACGGCCTCTCCTGCAAGCTGCCCGACTCGAGCGAGGCGGCCATCACCATGTTCTCCTGGGCCGAGCCCACCGCGTACGGCCTGGGCAAGTCCGGCTGGGTCTCCGCGACGTTCGCGAAGACCGACGACGTGCCGTTCGATCTGCTCAAGCAATGGATCGACGAGAGCTATGCCGCCATCGCCCCGAAGCGTGCCGCTGCAGGAGAGAGGAAGCCTCAGCGCCGCCGAGCCGGGAAGTAGAGACCCGGGGGTCGGTGGGGTCGTCCGCGGCGATGTGTACGAGGTGTACACCCGGTACACATGGGCACGAGACCCCCGCGCCCTTCCCGCGAGGTCCTGAGCTAAAGCGGGCCCACCAGCAGCACGTCCAGCTCGCTCCCGTCCTCGATGCGGCCCTCTCCCGGCGGCACCACCCCCACTGCGTTGGCGCCGGCCCACGACGCGATCTGCATGCTGCTCTGCTGGCCGCCGGGAACGAAGCAAAGCTGCGCGCCTTCCGCCGACACCCGGCCGCGCGGGAAGAAGGTGAGGCCCTTCACGCGCGTGATGGTGCCGCGCAGCCGGGCCCGCGCGCGCGGCCTTTCCGGGCGTGGATCGCCCGCCATGATCCGGATGGCGAGCCGCACGAACAGCTCGAAGGCCAGCGTCGCCGCCGCGGGATTGCCGGGCAGGCCGAACACGAGACGCCCCGCGGCGGCCGTGCCGAACAACACCGGCTTCCCGGGCCGGATGGCGACGGTGTGGAACACCAGCGCCCCGCCCAGCCGCTCGAGCGCATCCTGCGCGTGATCGTGATCCCCCACCGAGGCGCCCCCCGTGGTGAGCAGGATGTCCGCCGGCGCCTCCCTCAGCGTGGCGGCGATCTGCGCCACGTCGTCGGCTGCGATACCCAGCCGCAGCACCAGCGCGCCGGCCTCGGCGCACAGCGCACCCAGCGCCAGGCTGTTGGTCTCGACGATCTTGCCGGGCGGCGGATCCTCGCCCACCGGCACCAGCTCGCTGCCGGTGACCAGGAGCGCCACGCGCGGGCGGCGATGCGCGCGGACGGAGCGCACGCCGCACGCTCCCGCCAGCGAGAGCTCCGCGGCGCCGAGAAGCGTGCCCGCGGGCAGCGCTTCTGCCCCTGCGGTCAGCTCCTCGCCGCGCCGGCGGATGTGCTGTCCTTCCTTGGGCGGCTGCTGCACGCGGACGTGGTCGCCCTCGCGCACGCAATGCTCCTGCATCACCACGCAGTCGGCGCCGGAGGGCAGCGGCGCGCCGGTGAAGATGCGGGCGGCCTGGCCCGCATCGAGCGCGCGCGACCAGGGCGCGTCACCCGCCGCGACCTCGCCGATCACGACGAGCGCCGCGCCGGCGTCGCCCGCCCGCAGCGCGTAGCCGTCCATCATCGAGATGTCGGTCGCGGGCTGGTCGCGCCGCGCCCGGACCGCCTCCGCGAGCACGCGCCCGTGCGCCTCGGCGAGGGGGACGTCTTCGGCAGGGAGCGGAACGGCCTTGGCGCGAACTTGCGCCAGGGCCTGGTCGAGGGGTGTGATCATCGGCGGAAGGCCCCCGAAAAACAGAAGAGCCCCGGCCACTTGACCGAGGCTCCGCTGTCCGTAGGCGGGCGCAGGATGTCGCGCTCAGGGATCCGCCGCCGGGGCGTCGGTGGTGCCGAAGAGAGGACTCGAACCTCCACGGGGTTGCCCCCACCAGACCCTGAATCTGGCGTGTCTGCCAATTCCACCACTTCGGCGCGACGCCAGAAAAGCCGTGGCGATCTAACGAACTGCGGCATTCAAGTCAAGGATCGACCGGGCGGGCCTTGCGGATTGGACAAGCAACGCGGTGTTGTGGTCGGATCTCCCACATCGAGGCGAAGGGGAACAGCTTGAAGAGGCAGCCGGACAGCGCGCGACGCGTCTTGGTCGTGGACGACGAGGAGGGATTCCGCGACGGGGTCGCCGATCTGCTGGAAATGGAGGGTTACCAGGTCGCCGTCGCGCGCGACGCGGTGGAGGCCGTGCGCGTGCTGCCTGAGTTCCGGCCCGCGGTGATCCTGCTCGACCTCCGCATGCCGCATCTCGACGGAGAAGGCTTCCTGCGCGGAATGAACGGGCTACCGGCCAGCAAGGGCGTCCCGGTGGTGTTGATCTCCGCGAAGGAGGATCTGCCGGCCATCGCCTCGCGGACGGGTGCGGCGGCGTGGCTGCAGAAGCCGTTCGAGGCGCCGCAGCTGCTCTCGGTGCTGGAGAAGCTGCTCGGCTAGAAGAGGCTACGCGCCTTTCTTCTCGGCCGCGTCGTCGGGGCGGCGGCGGATGGGCGCCAGGCCGTTGGAAGGTGTCTGCCCAGCAGCGTCCGGGTCGCCCCCCGTCGCCGCGATCGGCTCTCCCGCAGCGGCCGCCTCGGCCCCTCTTTCCGCCGCCACTTCCTCGTGCGGCGCGCTCTCTTCCTGGGGCTTGTCGGCGGCAGCGGGACCGGTGGCCCGGGGCCGCTCCTTGGATTGGGGCGGTGCCAGCGGCGTGCCGGCCTGCCACAATTTT
>C688J18823_10000304_pt1 | contig 28331 bp, 27 predicted proteins | sample HopSoiMetagenom1_FD_18823 | JGI IMG/M metagenome (IMG submission 18823) | reverse complement strand
TGCACTACCAGCCGCTGATCAACCTGTTCACCGGTGACATGTTCGGCGTCGAGGCCCTGATCCGTTGGCCCGACCCCTCCGGAGGCCTCGTGCCGCCCGGCGACTTCATCCCGCTGGCCGAGGAGATGGGACTCATCGAGGCGATCGGCGCGTGGGTGGTCGAGGAGATCTGCCGTCAGGACGCGCGGTGGCGAGATGAAGGGCTCGAGCTCGAGATCGGGTTCAACCTGTCGCCCCGTCAGCTGTGGCAACCGGACCCCGTGCGTCGGATCGCGGATCAGATCGAAGACTCCGGCATCGACCCGCAGCGCATCACGGTCGAGATCACCGAGTCGACCGCGATGAACGACCCCGATCGCACCCTCGAGGTGCTCCACGGGTTCAAGGACCACGGACTGAAACTCGCGATCGACGACTTCGGGACGGGCTACTCGTCGCTGTCGCGGCTGCGCTACATGCCGGTGGACGTGCTGAAGATCGACCGAACGTTCGTGCGCGACGTCAATGCCGACAGGCAGAGCGCGAGCATGGTCTCGGCGATCATCGCGCTCGCCTCGAACCTGCAGATGGACCCGCTCGCCGAGGGCATCGAGACCGAAGAGGAGTGGCGGTTCCTCGCCGCACGAGGATGCTCGTTCGGCCAGGGCTTCCTGTTCTCCAAGCCCGTGCCTGCCGAGGAGATCTCCGCGATGCACCGTCGCGCCGGGATGACCGTGATCGACGGCGGCCTCGCCGTCTAGAGCGGCCGGCGGGTCAGCGCCGCTTCGGCGGGCGGAACCCGCCGCGGCGGCCCTTCGGGCCGCCGCTGAACACCACACGGGGCGGCGCGACCTTCATCCCCTCCTGTTCGAACTCCGCGTGCAGGTCCAGGCGCGCCGCCATGCGTGAGACGTCTCCCTGCTGCTCCGGCGTAACGAACGTGATGCTCGTGCCCGTCTTGCCCGCACGCGCGGTGCGCCCTACGCGGTGGACGTAGGCCTTGTCGTCGAGCGGAGCGTCGTAGTTCACGACCAAGGTGATGTCCTCCAGGTCGAGACCGCGCGCTGCGACATCGGTCGCGACGAGCACGCCGACGTGGCCGTCGGCGAAGCGCTTCAGCGCTCGGTCGCGGGCCTCCTGGCGCATATCGCCGTGAAGCGCGAGCGCGTGCAAGCCCTGGGCCTTCAGCTGGCGCGCGAGGGAGTCGACCGCTCGCTTGGTGTTCACGAACACGAGCGTGAGCCCGTCTTCGGCGTTCGCCAGTTCGACCAGCTTGGTCAACTTGTCGTGGACGGGCACCGGCATGAACCGATGATCGGCTTCCTCCACCACCTGTCGGTCATAGCCGGCGACCTCGTGCAGCACTGCGTCTCGCGTATACACCTCCGCGATCCGCCCCACTGCGCCGTCCAGCGTCGCCGAGAAGAACATCGTCTGTCGGTCCTTCGGCAAGCGGCGCACGATCCGGTCGACCTGCGGTTGGAACCCCATGTCGAGCATCCGGTCGGCCTCGTCGAGCACGAGGACTCGGACGCCGGAGAGGTCGACGAGATCGCGGATCGCGAGGTCGTCGAGCCGGCCCGGCGTCGCGATCAGCACGTGCGCCTTATCCACACCGCGCGCCTGTTCCTTCACGTTGGTGCCGCCGTACACGGCTTTGACCTTCAGGTGCGTCACGGTCGCGATGATGTGGAACTCCGCACTCACCTGCTGGGCGAGCTCGCGCGTCGGCACCAGAACGAGCGCGGCAGGCAGCGGCCGGGTATCGGGGTCGAGCCGGTCCAGGATCGGCAGCGCGAAGCCCAGGGTCTTGCCGGAGCCGGTCTTCGAACGAGCCAGGGTGTCGCGCCCGGAGCGGACGTCCTCCCACACCATGGCCTGGATCGGGAAGGGCTCGGTGATGCCGCGGGCTTCAAGGGCCGCGGCGACCGGCTCGGAGACCCCGAGCGCTCGGAAGCTCTCGGGTACCTCTGTCACGGTCAAAGGGTACCGCTTGGGCTACAGCTCGAACGCGCCGTCGAACGCGCCGACCAGGTGCGACACGATCAGCAGCTGCGCGAGCGCGAGCGATTCACTGCGCTCCGCGTCCTGCCCCGGCCGCTTCACAACGCCGATCTTGTCGCGCTGGAGCCGCTCGTCGGGATGCAACGAGGACCACAGCGCCTCCTCGAGCTCGGCGCCGAGGTCGGGCGGGCAGTCCCCGTCGATCTCTAGGACGCTCATGGGGCCGCGCCGGTCGGTGCGAACCGACCACCGCACCGGCGTCTCGCCGCGCGCCCGGAACTCGCCCAGCAGCTCGCGGAGGGCCGGGAACGGAAGCGTCGGGCGGACGATCACCTTCGCGGACAGGTGCGCCTGGTCGTTCGCCGCCGGGTCCCCCTGGAACCGGACGATGACATCGGCGTACTCGCGCTGCGGTCGTATGTACTGCGCCGCATCCGGCTCGCGGCGCTTCAGCTCGGCGACGACCTCCCTCGGCGAGTACCCACGCTCGAAGACGTCCCGCTCCAGCTTCCACCGGTGGCGAAGCTCTTCGTCCGGCTCCAAGAAGACGGCGACGTCGATCTGGTCGCGCACCGAGCGGTCGGCCAGCGGCAGCAGGCCCTCGACGATCACGATCTCGCCGGCCTCGACCCGCTCCGCGGGCCCGAACGAGCCAGTGTGGTGGTCGTAGGTCGGCTTGTCGACCGCGCTGCCGCCGGCGAGCGTCCGGAGATGCTCCGCCATCAGGTCCATGTTGTTGGCCTCCGGCGCGAGCGGCGTCACCCCCAGCTCGGCGCGCGTGACGCGGTCGTACCGGTGGTAGTCGTCGGTGCACACGCGCCCGGCACGGCCGACGCCGAGGATGAACTCGATCCCGCGCGACAGCGTCGACTTGCCCGAGGCGGAGTCGCCGGCGAGGGCGAGCAGCACCGGACGGAGCCCCGCGTCGCGGGCCGCCACCTTGGGCGCGATCGAGGGAACAGAGCCGTCGGACATGGGCCGCGAGCGTACCGCGGCCATCCCGGGCGGCGGTACCGCCATCACGACTAGCGGTCGCACCCGGCGGGTACGCTGAAGCTGAGCGAACCGTGGAGGTCCCGGTGGCAGACGACACGCAGCGCTGGAACGAACTCGCAGCACAGATCGCCGTCGACAGCATCCGCGCCACCTCCGCCGCGGGCTCGGGACATCCCACGTCGTCGATGTCGTGCGCGCACCTGCTCGCGGTGCTGTTCGCCGATCACCTCCGGTTCGACGTCAAGGACCCTCAGTACCGCGGCAACGACCGGTTCGTGCTGTCGAAGGGGCACGCGGCCCCCGGGCTGTACGCGACCTTGAAGGCCGTCGGCGCGTTCGACGACGACCTGCTCTTGTCGTTGCGGCGGCGGGGGTCGCCGCTGCAGGGGCACCCGGCGCCGATCCCCGAGATGCCGTGGGTCGATGTCGCGACGGGCTCGCTCGGACAAGGCCTCGCGGCCGGTCTCGGGATGGCGCTCGCGATGCGGATGGACGCCATCGACGCGCGTGTCTGGGTGCTGCTCGGCGACTCCGAGATGGCCGAAGGCTCGGTCTGGGAGGCGATGGAGGCGACCGCCTACCACGGCGTCGGCAGCGTCACCGCCATCCTCGACATGAACCGGCTGGGACAGCGCGGCCCCACGATGCACGGCTGGCACGCCGACCTCTTCCGCGACCGCGCGCTCGCCTTCGGATGGAACGCGATCGAGGTCGACGGCCACGACGTGGACGCGATCGACCACGCGTACCGCGACGCGGTCGCCGACGAGCGGCCGACGATGATCGTCGCGCGCACCCAGAAGGGCCACGGCGTGTCGTTCCTTTCCGACCTCGAGGGGTGGCACGGCAAGGCGGTGCCCGCCGACAAGGTTGACGACGCGATCGCAGAGCTCGGGGGCGACCCACGCGTGCGGTGCACCCCGCCGGCCCCCGTCGACGTCGCGGAGCCGGCGGCCCTGAGGCCGTCCGATGTCGAACGGCCGAGCTACGACGCGCCGATCGCCACGCGCAAGGCCTTCGGCGAAGCGCTCGCCTGGCTCGCCGCAACCGATCGCAACGTCGTCGTCCTCGACGGCGAGGTCGGCAACTCTACCTATACGGAGGACGCCGAGAAGGTAGCGCCCGACCGGTTCGTGCAGATGTACATCGCGGAGCAGTGCATGGTCGGCGTGCAGACCGGGCTGCAGGCGTTGGGCAAGACGGCGTTCGCCGCGACGTTCGGTGCGTTCCTCACGCGCGCGGCCGACCAGATCAGGATGGGCACCGTGAGCCGCGCCGATCTTCGGCTGTGCGGGTCGCACGCCGGCGTCTCGATCGGCGAGGACGGACCGTCACAGATGGCGATCGAGGACCTCGCGTTGTTCCGCGCGCTTGCCGGCTCCACGGTCCTGTATCCGGCCGACGGTGCCAGCGCGGTCGCGTTGACCGAGCGCATGGCAACGCTCGACGGCATCTCGTACCTCCGGTCGACCCGCGAGGCGACACCTGTGCTCTACGGCGCGGATGACGACTTCCCGGTCGGCGGCTCGAAGACGCTCGCGTCGAGCGACCAGGACGACGTCACCTTGGTCGGCGCCGGCGTCACGCTCCACGAGTGCCTCGCGGCGCGGGAGACGCTCGCAGCCGACGGCATCACCGCACGCGTGATCGACTGCTACAGCGTCAAGCCGATTGACGCCGCGACGCTGCGCACCGCACTCGACGACACAGGGCTCCTACTCGTGGTCGAAGACCATCGGATCGAGGGCGGTTTGGGCGACGCGGTGCTCGACGCCCTCGCCGCCACCGGCCCGTTGTCCGGTCGTGTCCGCAAGCTCGCCGTGACCGACGTACCGGGATCGGCGACGCCGACGGAGCTGCGGGCCTGGGCCGGGATCGACGCCGCGTCGATCGCCCACGCCGCGCGCGCCGAGGTCGGACGCTAGGCCGACCGCAACGACGCGGCCGACGGGATCCCGCCGAACGCGTAGGCGATGATCTCCTCGGGCGGCACGGGCTTGGAGAAGAAGTAGCCCTGCCCGAGCCGGCAACCCTTCTCGCGCAGGAACGCCAGTTCCTCTTCGGTCTCGATCCCCTCCGCGAGGGTCACGAGGTCGAGCCCGTTGGCGAGCTCGAGGAACGCCGACACGATCGACGCGGCCTGGCGATCGACGTGGACGTTCGACACGAACGAGCGGTCGATCTTCAGCACGCGGACCGGCATGTGCCGCAGGCGCGACAAGGACGAATACCCCGTCCCGAAGTCGTCGATCGCGATGGAGAACCCGGCGGCGGTCAGCTCGTCGAGGATGCCCTGCGCTCGCTCGGGATCCATCATCGCCGAGGTCTCGGTCACCTCGACCAGCACGCGGGCCGGGTCGACGCCGCCGGAGCGGAACTCCTGCTGGATCCGGGCCGCGAGGTCCGGCTGCCAGAACTGCCGGGGCGACAGGTTGAAGCCCACCTCGATGTCGATGTCGAGCTCGCGCCACGCGGCGACCTGGAACGTCAGCTCGCGCACGACCCAATCGCCGATCCGCTCGATCAGACCGAGCTCCTCGGCGAGCGGGATGAAGTCGTTGGGCGGGATCATCGTGCCGTCGGGCTCGATCCACCGGATCAGAGCCTCGACGCCGACCATCCCACCGTTCTGGAGGTCGACCACCGGCTGGTAGTGCAGCGTCCACCGCTGCGCGTCGACGGCTTTGCGCAGGCGCGTGACGAAGTGCAACCGCGCGCCGGAGTCCGCCTCGAGGCCGGCCGAGAGCACGTATCCCGCGCCGCCGGTCCGCTTGGCCTCGAACATCGCCGACTCGGCGTTGTGGATCAACGGCGCGACGCCGTCGGCGTCGCGCGGGAACAGGCTGATCCCGACGCCCGCGCTGATGTAGACCTCGGTCTCGTCGACGATGAAGGGCTCAGAGAACGCCTGATTGACCCGCTGTGCGACAGACTCCGCGCGCAGCACGGCGCCGTCCGGACCCGTCTCGTCGCGGTCAAGGTCGGCCAGCAACAGCAGGAACTGGTCGCCGCCTCGGCGCGCCACGAGATCGGTCTCGCGCGTTGCCTCGCGCAGCCGCTCCGACACGGCGACGAGCAACCCGTCGCCGGCGACGTGGCCGAGCGAGTCGTTCACCAGCCGGAAGTCGATCAGGTCGACGCACAGCACCGCGACGGCGCCCTCATGCCGTCGCGCTCGCGCGACGGAGAGCTCCGCGAGCTCCTCGAACATCTCGATCGACGGCAGGCCGGTCAGCTCGTCGTGGTACGTGCGGAACGCCACCTGATCGTCGGCGGTCTTGCGTCCGGTGATGTCGAGCATCACGCCGTGCGAGTAGCGGATCTTGCCGCGGTCGTCACGCACCACGCGCGCCTCGTCGTACACCCACACGACGTGTCCGTCGCGGTGGATCATGCGGTACTCCAGGCGATATGGCTCGCCCGTCTCGTTGTGCCGGACGTTCTCGGCGAGGGCGCGCGCCCGGTCGTCGGGGTGCAGCAGACGCGGCCACAGCTCCGGATCGTTCAGCCATTCCTCGACGGTGTAGCCGACGAGCTGCTCGATCTGCGGACTGACGTACACGGAGCTCGCCACCTCGTCGGGCGCGTCGATGTAGGTGATGACGGGGCCCTCGTCGACGATCGTGCGGTAGAGATTCTGCCGCATCGACTGCTCGGCGAGGATCTCCTGCCGGACCACCGACTCGCCGACAGCGGTGGCCAGCGCGCGCATCGGCGCGGCGACGTCGGAACGCCACCGGCGGTCCTCACACAGGTCGAACCCGACGAATCCCCACCAGCCCTCGCCCTCGCCGACCGGGATCAGCCATGTCGAGACGGTGCCCTCGGCTCGCAAGACGCTCCGCGTCGGTTCTTCCATCCGGTCGACGAGCCCGACGACCTCCAGCCCGCGGCCGAGCACCTCGATCCACCCTTGGAAGTCGGGGAAGTAGGGGTGCAGGTGTTGGCGGCTGTCCTCGAAGACGGATGCGACGCTTTGCGCCGTCCACTCGCCGATCAGGTCCATCCACAGCCGGCCGTCGGGGCCGCGCATGTTCTCGAAGACGTAGCAACGGTCGGCGTCGACCTCTGCGCCGACCTTCGCCAATGCCACGGGAAGCTTCGACTTCCAGTCATCGCCGGCCAGCAACGCCCTGAGGTCGCCCCCGGGTGCGCCGCGACCAGCCCCCCGCTCCTCGGTCGGCGCCATACCCGTAGGGCATCGGCCCCGGGCCACGGCCGCTGAAGCGGTTGCGGGTCCTACGCGAGGCCGCCGACAGGCGCCTGTTACCCTTCCCGGCGATGGCGGACTACCGAGAGATCATCCACGAGCGGCTGTACGTGAAGGTGCCGGGCGGCGATTCCCTGCGCAAGACCGCCGCCGCTCGCCAGAAACATCTGCTGGCCAATGGATGGCGTGAGGTTGAGCGCGCGCAGACGGCCGAGTACTTCCAGGTGCGGTTCGAGCGGACCGGGCACGCCCCGATGAAGGCGCGACTGCCCAAGAAGGGTCCGGAGATCCGCGACACGCGCCGCCCCCGGCGTGACGGCCGCGGCGGTCCCGGCGGCCGCCGGTAGACGCTTCACGCCGAAGATCCTTCGGTTCCACGACTGTCCAGCCGGACGTTTCGCCGGTATGATGTCGGCTAACCCTTGAACGTCCGTTCCGCGCGCGCTCTGCGAGCGGATGCCGGCGACCCGATCCCAGGAGGTGTCCTCGTGAGCGTGGAGTTCCATCCACAGGCGTCCGACGTCCGACCCGGCCACCGCGAGTCCACCGCGCACGCCGGCGACCAACCGTTCACGTATCCGCTCACGCGCGAGTACGTCGAGCCCGACTGGCGCCGGCTGCCCGGCTACCGCGACGTCACCGAGGAGCAGTGGAACTCGGCGCAGTGGCAGCGCGCGCACACGGTGAAGAACCTCAAGGAGTTCAAGGAGGCGCTCGGCGAGCACCTCACCGACGAGCTGTACTCCGACATCGAGCACGACCAGCTGGAGCGGGCGACGATGTCGATGCTGATCCCGCCTCAGATGATCAACACGATGATCGAGGCGGACCTCTACGCCGACCCGGTCCGGCGGTACATGGCGCCCGCCTACTCCGAGCGCGAGCCCGTGTGGCCGAGCCACCCGCTCGCGAGCCGCGACTCGCTGCACGAGGCCGACATGTGGGCCGTCGAAGGCCTCACCCACCGCTATCCGACGAAGGTCCTTGCCGAGCTGATCCCCACCTGCCCGCAGTACTGCGGTCACTGCACGCGGATGGACCTCGTCGGGAACGACACGCTGCAGGTCCTCAAGTACAAGTTCGAGATGAAGCAGAACGACCGCTGGGACGCGATGCTCGATTACCTGCGGCAGACGCCTCAGGTGCGCGACGTCGTCGTCAGCGGCGGTGACATGGCCAACGTGCCGGCCAAGCGCCTGCAGGAATGGCTGTTCAAGCTGATGGACATCGAGAACATCCGCGACATCCGTATCGCGACCAAGGGTTTGATGGGCATCCCCCAGCACTTCCTGCAGGACGACGTCCTCGCGGCCTACGAGGCGATCGCGACGCGGGCGCGCGAGCGCGACAAGGACGTCGCGCTGCACACACACGTCAACGCCGCACAGCAGATCACGCCGCTCGTCGGCACCGCGGTGCGCAAGCTCCTCGACATGGGGTTCCGCGACGTCCGCAACCAGGGCGTACTCCTCCGCGGCGTGAACACCTCACCCAAGCAGCTGCTGGATCTCTGCTTCACGCTGCTGGATCACGGCAAGATCCTTCCCTACTACTTCTACATGTGCGACATGATCCCCAACGCCGAGCACTGGCGGCTGTCCGTCGCCGAGGCGCAGAGCCTGCAGTACTCGATCCTGGGCTACCTGCCGGGGTTCGCGACGCCGCGGTTCGTCTGTGACGTGCCGTTCGTCGGGAAGCGCTGGGTCCACATGGTCGACGACTACGACCACACGCGCGGGATCAGCTACTGGCGGAAGAACTACCGCACGGGGATCGAGGCCGAGGACGCGGAGGCACTGACCCGCCGCTACCACTATTACGACCCGATCTACACGCTGCCCGACGAGGGACAGCAATGGTGGCGCGACGAGATCGCGCGCGGGATCGATGACCTGCTCTCGGACCTCGCGGCGCAGCAGGGCATCACGGTCGGCGCCTGACGCCCTGCGACCTCACCAGGCGACGTCGACGGAGCGGCGCCTGCGCTTGCGCTCGGCGGCCTCGGCCAGCGCCGCCCGCGCCATCGCCGCCTGATCCTCGGCGCTCGGCTCGCGCTCGACGGGAACCGCCATGCCGAACAGCCGGCACCACGCCTCGACGGCGTGGTCGTCGGTGAGCTGCAACACCGCATCGACCTCGAGGGCGTCCACGGTCCGCGGCGCGTGCACCGACCAGGAGGCGAGCGCCTGCGCGGTGTGCTGCCGCCAGCCGGCGTAGCTCGAACCGATCCCGCAGCGAACGACCGCATCGGTCGCCTCGTCCGGGATCGCGGTCGGCGACACGCCGAGCAGGAACGCGATCTCGGTGTGGTCGCGCTCGGCGGCGACGCCGTACGCGAACGTCGGCGCCTCCCACATCGCGACCGCCGCGCCGACCTGGTCGGCGGCGGAGCGGGCGATCTCGTCCAGCGACGAGATCTCCTGCTCGCCGATGATGAAACCCGCCCGCCAGTTGAGACCGATGGGCAGGCTCGAGCGCAGGGGCGTGCTGATCGAGGCCCCCGCAGGGTCGCGGAATGCCAGCCACCGCCGGTCCATGACCTGTGCAGTGTCGTACGGCAAAGGCCCGTTCTTGAGGAGGCGCTCAAGAAAGCCTGCGGCGCAGGAGCATGAAGGGGACCACGGTCNCTGCCAGGAGCAGGATCGCGGTGATCGCCCACCCGACCTTCGAGCCGGCGTCGGCCGGAGCGGGTGCCTGGGTCTTCGTCGGTAACAGGTGCGAGACCGTCGGCGAGGGCGACGAGGCGACCTGCTGCAGCTGGTAGGCCGGGATGTCGCCGACGCGGTCGCAGGCATCCTCGTCGCGAACGACGAGGCTCCAGCGGGCGCGTTCGACGTTCTCCGTTCCGTTCTCGGCCTCGCCCAGCAGGATGCGGCCCGGAACCGTGAGCGTGACCGTTCGCCCGTCGATCGCCGGCGGGTTGAACGCGGTCGCGTTGCGTTCGTAGACCCACATCACCTTCTCGGTCGCGTCGGCCCCCGTGTCGTCCCACCGGACGATCCGGTTCATCCCGCGCTCGTCGCCGCGGATGACCGGCGCGATCAACGGGTCGCGAACCAAGACGTCGATCCGGAGCGGCGCACCCGCAGGGTCCGGCACGGGGATCGGTCGTGCGAACGTGATGCGCCACACCGCCGCGNTTCCGAGCTCGGCGGCCTGTGCGTCGACGCCGACGACGTCCCCGACCGGGTCGTGCACCCGGGTGCCCGAAACGCAGGACGCCACGTCGCCCCGAGGGTCGCGCGCCGCAACGAGCATCGGCACGACGGCGACGAGGGCCAGCGCGGCCAATCGCCTCACGACGTCGGGCAGGTCCGGTCCCGGAGCTTCGGGAAGGTGAGGTTCGGCGGCTGCGAGAAGTCGAAGGCCCCCGCGAGCGGCGAGGCCTGCGCGTCGCGGTCGGTCATCGCCGGCAGGCCGTGCAGCTCCTCGATGAACCGCAGCACGCTCGAGAACTCATACGTCGTCGAGTCGATCGACCCGCCGTCGGGGTTGGAGCCGGCAACGGTGTACGGCGAGATGACCAGGGCGGGCGTGCGCGGCCCCAGGCCCATGATGTCGTAGTGCGGCGGCACCACATGGTCGTACATCCCGCCGAAGTCGTCCCACACGATGACGATCGCCGTCGACGACCAGGCGTCGGAGTGGAAGATCGCGTTCAGGTAGTCGACGGTCCAGTTCTCGCCCTCGCAGATGTTCACGCCGCCGCCGGGGTGCTCGTTCGGGTTGCCCTCGGGTGGGATCAACCACGAGACCTCGGGCAGCTGGTCGTTCTGGATGTCCGACAGGATCGTCTCGGGCGGCTGCACCTTGTTCCACATCGAGCTGAAGCGCACGTGGCGGATCGCCTGCATCGCGTTCATCCACTGGTCGGTGTCCGCGTAGTACTTCCAGCTCACGCCCGCCTTCTGAAGCTCGTCGGGCAGGACCTTGATGTTGATGCACGTCGGCGTGTGCACCCAGTAGCCGGCGATCTTGAACAGGTTCGCCGAGTTGTCGAGGAAGTGATCCTCGAGGTTCATGATCGTCTTGTCGTCCTGGTTCGACAGATCCTCGATCGGGAACCGACTCGTGTACTCCGTNGGGTCGTCGCAGTAGCTGCCCGGGTGATCGGTCGAGCTCTTGTTGTCGACGATGCCATACGACTGCGCGGCCACGGTGTACAGGTGCTCGGGGAACGTCGGCCCGTACATCGACGTGAAGAAGTGGTCGGCAAGCACGAACCGGTCGGCGAGCGCCCAATACGCGGGGAGCGACTTACGGTCGAACTGCGTGTAGCCGCTCAGGTCCTCGCCGAGCGGCACGCAGTTGAATCCGTCCATCCGGCCGCCGTCGATCGCGGTCAACCCGGGGACGAACGCGTGCCCCAGATCGTGCGGATAGGTGTACGGCGCCGGCGTGAGCTTCACCGTGGGGCCCGGGGTGTTGCCCTTGTCGCACTGCAGCGTCTTGCCGCGCGTGGCACCGTCGGCGCCGGGGTACTTGCCGAAGTAGTTGTCGAAGCTGTGGTTCTCCTTCACCAGGAAGATCACGTGCTGGATCGGGTTGGAGTTCGGCTTGATCGATGCGCTCGGGCTTGCGGTCGAACTGTCGGGCGGTTGCGAGCCACTCACACTCGGCCCGGGGCCCGCGGCGCCTTCGGTCCCGCCACTCGGCCAGAACTGCCACACGCCGAACAGCGCGACCACAACGACGACGACGACGGCCGCGCGGCGGCGGGCGATCTGGCTGCGGGTCGGCCGCCGCAGGTTCGATCGTCGGATGATCGGCGGCCGGTTCTGCACCGCGCGAGTCTACCCCTGGGCTTCGGCGCCCAGAGCCGACACCAGCGAGCGGTCGCGCGCGGCCGCGGCGTGCGCGCGGGGCGCGTCGGCGACGTTGTGCAGCTGCCATGCGTCCCGCGCGCGGTAGAGCTCCTCGAAGCCGTCGGCGTTCCGGACGTAGGTGCCGTCGCGCGTCAGGACGCCCTGCCACGCCGGCGCGTAGTCGTCACCTCCCCAGTCCAGGAACACCCCCGGGCGCTTCGGCAGTGGGTCGCCCCGGATCGCCGGCCCGAGGTCGGTGCCCATCTGCTCCAGGCCGGGCGTCGCGCCGGCGAGGGCCGCGATCGTCCCGGCGACGTCGACGTTGGAGACGGGGTCGCCGACCGTCGCCGCCGGCGCCCACGGCGTCCGGATCGCGAACGGGACGCGGACCGACGGCGTATAGGGGTAGCGCTTGCCATCGAGCCGGTGCAGCCCGAGCGTGTACCCGTTGTCGCCCATGAAGACGATCACGGTGTTGTCGAGCTCCCCGCGGGCCGCGACCTCCTCGACGATCCGGTGGAACCAGGCGTCGACCGACAACAACATCGCGCGCTCGTTCCGGTTGTCTTGGATGAAGGCGCCGCGATCGGCCTCGGTCTTCGGCGGGAGTTCACGGACGTACGCCGGCTTGCCGTGGACGTCGTTCATCGTCGCGAGGTCCGGGAACGGCGGATCCACGCCGTCGAACGCACCGGCGTGCGCGGGCGCCGGCACCCACGGCAGGTGCGGCGCGTTCGGGCTGAAGTACAAGAACCACGGCTGCTCCGCGGGCGCGCTTTGCACGAAGCTGAGCGCCCGCGCCCCGAGCACGTCGGTGGCGTAGTCCGACGGCGCGTCGCCGTAATGCCGCACGATGGCCTGGTCCACGACGTCGTAGTCGTAGTACGCGGTTGATTCGTCGGCGTTCTCCTTCGCGAACCAACGGTCCCATCCGGGCGGGACGAACGGGGCACGGCCCCAGGGGTAGAAGTTGAGGTACTTGCCGACCAGACCGGTGTGGTAGCCGGCGTCGTGGAGCCACACCGGCAGCGTGTTGGTGTCGTCGAGGTTCGGGCCGTCGTCGTTGTTGCGCACGCCCGTCTGCGTGTCGTAGCGGCCGGTCAAGATCGTGGAACGCGACGGGCAGCACAGCGGCGTCGACGCGACCGCCCGCGGGAACCACAGCCAGTGACCTGCCGGGTCGGCGAGCTGCGACTGCAGCCACGGCATCGCCGGCGGATCCGAGCCGATCGTGTCCAGCGTCTGGTCGTCGGTCAGCACGAGCAGCACGTTCGGCCGGGGGTTCGGTGCGACCACCGGCGGGCTTCCGCGGAACACCGCGGCGGCCACGACGCTGCAGATCGCCACGAGCGCGGCGATCGCCTTCGTCACGCCTTCCGATCCTTCCAGATCTGTTCGGCGGGGAAGTCCCGCGCCCACTCGATCGTCACGTAGTGATCCGCGCTATCGGCCTCCCGGCTCGCGAGGTTCGTGCGAACGTCGCCGCGGCTCATCGATCGAGCCAGCCGCCGTCGGTCCCGTTGGCGTCGGCGACGATGCCGGCCGCGATCGACAACGCGATGCCGTCGGCGTCCTTGCGGCCGAGATCGAGCCCGACCGGCGCGTGGATCCGCTCGATCACCTCGTCCGGCACGCCCATCGCGCGGACCGCGTCGAGATGACGTTCCACGTGACGGCGTGAGCTCATCATCCCCACGAAGCCGGCCTTGGAACGCGCGGCCTCGGCGAGCAGTTCGCTCGCGTACGGCGCGTCGTGGTCGGTCAGGACGACGGCATCGCGCTCTTCGAGCGCGATCCCGTCGAGGGAGGGCACCACCGGCTCATCGTCGGCCGCAACGCGTTCGCGTCGCGGCTCGACGACCACCACGCGATAGCCCAGCGGTGCGAGGAGTCGCCGCACCGCCCGCGCGACATCCGTCGCCGACACCGCATACACGCGCGGGGGTGACCGATGCGGCTCGACGAAGACCTCGACGTCGCCGTCCGGGTGGTGCAGCACCGCGGTCGTCGCGTCGCCCTGTTGGATCGCGGCGGCGGCCGCGTCGATCGCTTGCGAATCGAACTCCGAACAGCCGAGGGTGCCCGACGCCGCGCCACCGGGAACGATCGTCATCCGCATGCCGACCCGGCACGGCGGCGCGCCGGCGACGACCTTGACGGCGGTGACGTCGACACGATCTTCGGGCAGCGCGTCGGCGGGCCGCGCCGTCGGCGTGGCCGATGCAGCCGTCGGTGCAGCCGTCGTCGAACTCGCCGGGTGGGCGCCCGTCATCCCTTCGGAGAGCTCCATCGCGTGCGGCAGCACCGGCAGGACGGCTTCGAGCGACTCGCGCACCGCCTTCGGCGACCCGGGAAGATTCACGACGAGCGCGTCGCCGATCGTGCCTGCGACGCCGCGAGAAAGCGCCGCCATCGGCGTGTGCGCGAGCCCGGCCGCGCGCATCAACTCGGCGAGACCCGGGGCCTCGCGATCCAGCACCGCCTTGGTCGCCTCCGGCGTGACGTCGCGCGGACCGAACCCCGTCCCGCCGGTGGTCACGACGACGGCGTGTGACGCCGCGAGCCGCCTGAGCGTCGCCTCGATCTCGGCTCGTTCGTCGGCGACGACTTCCCGGCTCGAGACGTCGAACCCCGCTCCGCCCAGCAGCTCCTGCGCGGCGTCGCCGGAGCCGTCGACGCGCGTGCCGGCGGACACGCCGTCCGAGACGGTCAGAACCGCAGCGGTCGGTCGCGCCATCGCGTCATCCTCCCACCCGGCGGCGGTGCCGGCGTCAGGAGGTTGGCTGCAGCGCCTCGACGATCCCGGCCGCGACGCCGGGTGCCGTCCGAAGGCTCTTGTGCCGCTTGAACACGGCGCGCCCGCGCACGTCGGCGCCGCGGGCGTCGAGCCAGTCGCTCAGCCGGTCGAGGGTCGACATCGGCGCCAGCTCGCAGGTGCAGTACACGACGGTCGGCCTGCGCGCGAGATCCGGCAGCGCCTCGATCCCCTCCCGGGTCCCGCGTGCCGGTCCGACGCCGGCGAGCAGCAGGCCCTTCACCCACGTGCCGACGACCAGCGCGTCGGCCGCCGCGAGGGTTCCCGGATCCACGGACCGCAGCGGCGCGGTCGTCGCCTCGTGCCCCAGGTTGCGGAGCTCATCGCGAAGCGCCCGAGCGACCGTCAGCGTGAACCCGCGCCGCGACTCGTAGAGGATGAGCACCCGCATCGGCCCGTATGGATAGCAGGTCACGGCCTCGCTCGCCCGCATGCCGATCCACCGCCCGGGGTACCCTGGTACCACACATGCAGAACCAGCTTCCTGCCGCGCCCGGCGATGGCCCGCTGATCGACACGTTCGGACGGATCGCCGACGACCTCCGCATCTCGGTCACCGACCGGTGCAACTTCCGGTGCACCTATTGCATGCCCGCCGAGGGTCTCCAGTGGCTCCCCAAGGACGAGCTCCTGACGTTCGAGGAGCTGACCCGCCTCCTCGCGCTGTTCGTCCGGCTCGGCGTCCGCGGCCTGAAGATCACCGGCGGCGAACCGACGATCCGCGCCGACCTCCCGACCCTCGCGGGGATGTTCCGCTCGGTGGGGCCGGAGCTCGACATCTCGATCACCACCAACGGGCTGCTGCTCGACCGGCTCGCCGTGCCCCTCGCCGCGGCCGGCGTCGATCGCGCAACGGTTTCGTGCGACTCACTGCTGCAGCATCGCTTCGCGGAGATGACCCGACGCGATGCGCTCGACAAGGTGCTCGTGGGCATCCGCGCCGCCGAAGCCGCATCGCTGACGCCGATCAAGATCAACACGGTCGTGATCGGCGGCACGAACGACGACGAGGTCGTCGATTTCGCCCGGTGGGCGCGCGAGACCGGCTACGAGGTGCGGTTCATCGAGTACATGCCGCTCGACGCGCAGCATGCCTGGGAACGCGACAAGGTCGTATCCGGCGCCCGGATCCTGGACGCGATCGACGCGGTCTTCCCGTTGGCCTCGCGCCACCACGAGACGGAGCCCGCGGCGACGTACGCGTTCGCCGACGGCGCGCCGGGCACGATCGGCGTGATCGCGAGCGTCACCGAGCCGTTCTGCGACACCTGCAACCGCTTGCGGTTGACCGCGGAGGGGCAGTTCCGGACGTGCTTGTTCGCGCTCGACGAGACCGACCTCCGCACCCCGATGCGCGACGGCGCCTCCGACGACGAGCTCGAGCGGCTGATCCGGGATGCGGTCTGGGCGAAATGGTCGGGCCACCGCGTGAACCATCCCGACTTCGTGCAGCCTGCGCGCTCGATGAGCGCGATCGGCGGCTGAGCGACTACAGGTCGGCGATCGCGAGCCTCGGCACATCGCCGGCGGGGTCGAACCCAAGGATCTGTCCGTAGAACGACAACTCGGCGTTGCGCGCGTCCACCATCGTCTCGGCCTTCCGGAACCCGTGTCCCTCGCCCTCGTACAAGAGGTATGCGTGCGGGATGTGTTTGCGCTCGAGCGCGCCGACGATCAGCTCCGCCTGCGACGGCGGCACGACCTCATCGTCGGCGCCCTGCAGCACGAGCATCGGCGTCGACAGCAGGTCCGTGAAGTTGATCGGGCTGCGCGCGCGGTACGTGTCCTCGGCCTCCGGCCACGGCCCGATCATCGTGTGTTCGTACCGGCTCTCGAACTTGTGCGTGTCGCCCTCGGCGAAGGGCACTAGGTCGGCGATCCCGAAATACGACGCGCCTGCGGCGAACACGTCGGTGAAGGTCAGTCCGCACATCACGACGTAGCCGCCGGCGCTGCCGCCGCGAACGAGCACCCGCTCGCCGTCGGCGTCACCCCGCTCGACCAGATACCGCGCCGCGTTGACGCAATCCTGCAGGTCGACCACGCCCCACATGCCGTTCAGCCGCTGGCGGTAGGCGCGTCCGTATCCCGTCGAGCCGCCGTAGTTGACGTCGACGAACGCGAACCCGCGTGAGGTCCAGAACTGCACCGTCAGATCGAACACGGCCGTGGTGTGGCTCGTCGGTCCTCCGTGCGCCATGACGATCACGGGGGGTCGTGCGCCATCGGGTCCGGTCGCGTCGGGGTTCGTCGGCGGATAGAACAGCGCGTGCGCCGTGAGACCACCCTCCGTCGGGAACTCGATCGCCTCGGGCACGGAGAAGAAGACCTGTTCGACCGGCGACTCCGTCGTGGTCTTGATCACGTCGACGGATCGCGCGGAGAAGTCGAGCCACACCAGCTCGGTCGGGATCGTCGCCGATCCCGCCGCGAACACGATCGTCGATCCCGCAACGTCGACCGAGGGACCCGACCACAGCGCGTCGTGAGGCACATCCAGGTCGGTCAGCTCGCCGGTCTCCGGATCGAGGACGGCGAACGATGTGCGCGCGTCCCGGTCGTACGCGCACGCGATGCGCCCATCGGACAGGAACCCGAACGAACGCTCACCCATCACCCACTGCGGGTAGCCGAACTCGGCCTCGGCAGGGTGCAGCACGGCGCGGTCGCCGTCGCGGACGCGCTCGAGGTTCCACCAACCGCTGCGGTCCGACGCGAACGCCAGATCGCCCGACGGGCTCCACTCCGGATCCCAGATCGACTCTTCGCCGGAGCGACCCGCCACGTGCGAGGCGTCGCCGAGCTCTGCTTCGGCCGACAGATCGGCCACGAACAGCTCGGTGCCGTCCCACGGCATCCACGGCAGGTCCCACTCGAGCCAGGCGAGCCGGTCACCGTCCGGAGACACCCGAGGCGACGAGTAGAAGTCACGGCCGCTCGCAACCGCCCTCGGCTCGCTCGAGCCGTCGGTCGGAACGACGATGAGCTCGTTCACGACGTCGGCCACGGCGGGGCCGAGGTCGTGGCGCTCACGAACGCCGATCCACCAGCGGCCGTCCGGCGTGATCGTCCCGTCGGCGTAGCGATGCGCGCCGTCCGTGTCCGGCGTGATCGGCTCGGGAGCGGCGCCGTCGAGCTGCCGGTACAGCCGCGCGTCGGGCCGGTTGGAGAAGTACACCGTCCCGTGGTGCACGGTGTAGGAGCCGCCGCCGTACTCGTGGACGCGCGTGCGCGCGTCGAACCCGGCGGGCGTCACGTCGACGGGCGCGGTATGTGGATCGCCTTTGCACACGACGCCGCGGCCGCCCTCGCTCGGACGCGCCTCCGTCCAGTAGACGATGCCGTCGTCCAGGAGCACTCCGCCCAGTCCGACCGTTGCGGTCGCGAGCATCTCCGCCGTGATCGGCGACGGCCACGCGCCGTGGGGAAGGACGGTCACTGCGGACACTTCCCCACGATCACCCGTGTGATCGGCACGGGACCACCCTTCGTCGACTTCACGTCGCGGAAGCCACCCTTCGACATCACCTTCCGGACGTCGCGCGCGCGATCCGGGTCGGTCTCCATCAGCACCCACCCGTTGGGCTTTAGCCAGTTGGGCGCCTCCTCGACGGTGCGACGCACCAGCCCGAGTCCGTCGGAACTCCGATCGGTGAGCGTGTGCTCCGGCTCCCACTCTCGGATCTCGTCGGGCAGGTCGGCCACCTCGTCGTTGGCGACGTACGGCGGGTGGATCGTGATGACGTCCACCGTGCCTCGCAGCTTCTTGGGCACGGGCGCGAACAGGTCCCCGGCGCCGAACTTCGCTTTGACCCCGAGGTTCTTCGCGTTCTTCCGCGCGAGCGCGACGCCCTCGTCGGAAAGCTCCGCACCGAACACCTCGGCCTTCGGCACCTCCGCCGAAACCGCGAGGGCGATCGTCCCCATGCCGCTCGCGAGATCGACGTGCACCGGCTTCTTGCGCTTGCGCAAGCGCCGGATCGCCTGCTCGGCCAGCCACTCCGACGAGTCGCGAGGGACGAACACCCCCGGTTCGACGACCAGGTCGAGACCCTTGAACTCGGTGGTGCCGGTGATGTGCGCGACCGGCTCGCCGGTGAAGCGCCGTTCGATCCACTCCTCGAACGTTCGCTGCTGTTTCGCCGAGATCTTGTCGTCGGGATCGGGCTCCTCACCGAGGAGGTCGAACAACAGGATCTCCGACTCGATCTTCTCGCGACCCTTCTGCCAATGGTCGATCGCCGGAGAGTCTTTGAGCCGTGCGGTGCCCTGCCGGATCAGCGTGCGTGCCTTCATGAGCGCCACATGCTAGCCGGGGAGCGCTCGGTAGACTCGTCGGATGCCGCGCGCGACCGAGCCGAAGACGACGACGCCGGCGAAGCCTCGCAAATCTCGTGCCAAGAAGGCGAGCACCAACGGTTCGACACCGCTGCGGCTCACCGGCGACCGGTTGGTTGTGCGAACCCCGGGATCCGGCGAGCGCAAGAGCGCCGGCGGCCTGCTGATCCCGGCGACGGCGATGCCCGCGCCCAAGCGATTGGCGTGGGGAGACGTCACGTTGGTCGGCCCGGACGTCCGCGTGGCGAAGAACGGCGATCGCGTGCTGTTCCTGCCGTCGGCAGGTCTCGAGGTCGAGCTCGACGGCGAGGAACTCGTCCTGCTAAGGGAACGCGACGTCCAGGCGGTTTCGGAAGCAACGGCGCCAACGGCGAAGGACCGCGCGCCGGGTCAGTACCTCTAGGCCGGCACGAAGCTGAGCCGGATCGTGCGAACGTTGTTCTCGCGGTTCGGGTCGACGAGCACGATGGATTGCCACGTGCCGAGCGCGATCTCCCCGCCGATCACCGGCACGACGAGCGAGGGCGAGATGAACGCCGGCAGCAGGTGATCACCGCCGTGCCCGACGCTGCCGTGGCGGTGGGTGTAGCGGTCATCGCGCGGGAACGTCCGCTCGAGCAGTTCCTCGATGTCGACGTCCGAGCCCGCGCCCGTCTCGATCAGCGCCAACCCCGCGGTCGCGTGCGGCGCGAAGACGTGGAGCAGGCCGTCTTCGCCTGCCTCGCCGGCGAAGGCAGCCACCCGCGCGGTCAGGTCCGTCACACGTCGACCGTCGGTCGATACCGCGAACGTCGTGGACCTCATCAGCGATCCCCTCAGCTCGAGATGACCGACACGACGCTACTCCTCCTGCTCGGACACATCACCGAGATCGAATCCGCTAGGCGCGCCAGTAGCTGGCGACGACGATGAGAGGACCTCCTTGCCGACGATCGCCGCCGCGATCAGACCGAGAACGCCGCCCAATACACAGACGTAGAGACCGATCCCGCGCCCGGTCGAAGACCCTTCGCTGATGCCGCCGAACAACCCGGCTTCCTTGTTGAACATGATCGGACCCACATAGGCGAGCACGGCGAGGCTCGCCGGGCCGAGGATCGCGACGACCTTTCGCGGGTCGGCATCGCCCAGCAGAAACAGGGAGGCCGAGGCCATGATCGCACCGAAGATCAGGACGTACGGACCGGCGATCAAGCCGTTGATCGAGACCCCCGATCCTTGCGAGTTGTCGGTGAGCCAGGGCAGCGCCACGCCGACGATGGTCGCAACACCGCCGATCGCCCCCAACCAAACGGTCCGCTTGAGCGTCTTCGGATCCATCAACCGTCCCCCTCCGGCCGTGCACGGCCGTGTCGATCATCCCGCTGAAGTTGCGAACGTCGGCTCGGCGAGCACCTCTGTGTGCTCGCCGGCCTCGAACCGATCGAACCCCAGCTCCCAGACGTGCGTCGGCCAGATCAGCCGCATGAGTCCTTCAACCGGCCGGTAGGCCGCGGTGTACAGCGTCCCGAAGCCGTTCGCATACGACGTCGAGAACAGCGGCGCCCTCAGGAAGCTCTCGGTGAACGCGTCCGCGTCCACCGCCGGGTCGTCGAGCAGCCCGATCACCGTCTGCTCGCGCTCGATCGTCCGTGTCGCCTTCGCCTGCTCGGGCCACTCGACGATGCCCTGATGGTTCGTGGCGACCGGGAACGGGCGGAAGATCGGTTCGCGGTCCGGCGACAGGTACGCGGTCATAACCTCCCCCGACGTATCGACCACCGTCAGGTTGTGGCTCAGCGAATTCGGCAGCCGCACGAGCGCAGCCCGGGTGTCCTCCACCGTCGAACATGTCTCCAGGAGGTAGCGCATCACGATCGGGATCCCGAAGCCATCGCCGAGGACACGGCGACCGCCGAATGTGAGCGACACGCACAGACCGTCGTCGTTCATCCCATCGAGCAAACCCCATAGGCAATCACTCATGCCGATCACGCGCTTGCAAAGGTTCGTCGACCAGACGACGCCCTCGAAGCGCGACGGCGCGTAGTCGTAGTTGCGCACCAGCAGCGGCGACCCGCCGCGCGCCCACACGCCCTGCGAGCATGCGGCGAGGTACGGCGGCGGCTTGTACAACGAGAGCATCCGTGCCGCGAGGTCACCCCCGCCTGCGAGCTCGACAACCCGCTCGTACGCCGGCATCAGCTCAGGCATGTGCGCTCGCAGCATCCGCACGCTCGTCGCGTACGACGGCCGCGCAGCCTCGCCCTCGCGAAGGAACCACGTCTTGTAGTGCGGCCATCGCTCCTCGAACTCGGCCTGCCACATCGGACCGAGCTGGAGTTCTTCCACCGCACGGAACGTGAAGGGGAGCATCCGCATGTCCGGCAGATGTTCCCAGGTGGAACGGCACGAAGCCACCACCGAACGACGGGTCACAGCATCTTGAAGCCGAACGGTTCGGGCGCGTGCGCCGGCGGCTGATCGGGCCCCGCCGGCTCACTTTCGAACTCCGCCTTGATGCCGGTGATCCACGAACGAGCCCGGTCGAGCAGCTCATGGTGCTCGTCCATGAACCGTCCGCGCGTGACCACGATCCCCAGGTCCGCGCCCGGGTACCGGTACTGGCCGACGCCGGCGATCCGCAGATAGAACGCCTCGGCCTCGTCGGCCACGGTGTGCCAGTCGGTGTCGCGCCGCGCGAACCGCAGGCCCGAGTCGTTGGTCCGCCAGATCCCGGACCGCGGCGCCTTCGTGATCATCTCCGTCACGTCCTCGGTCTGCTTCAAGATGAACTGCGTCCATTCGTCCAAGTTGTGAGCTTGGGCCCACCGGTCGTTCAGCTCCTCGACATCGATCTCGTAGTCCACGTCCATGAACTCCAACAGGTGGAACAGGAACAGCGGCATGTCGCCGTACGCGACGGCCGTGACGTTCGTGATGCTGCTCGCGCCGGTCACACGCGGGTTGAGCTCGCCGAGCCACAGGTCGCCGGTCGCCGCGTCGAGCAGGAAGTCCAGCTCGAAGTACCCGCGGTATCCCTCCTTGCGGAGGCGCTCGCCCATCGCGATCGTCCGCTCGCGCGCGATCCGCCGCTGCGCCTCGGTGAGCAGCTCAGGCGAGACATCGTTGCCGCACCAGCCGCCGTCGTACGGCGTGAGCTCGGGGAACCCGGTGAGCTCAGCCATCAACGGACCGACCAGTGTGCCGTGCCGCGTGATCACGCCCTCGATCGCGAGCTCGCGAGGCTCGATCCGCTTCATCACCTTGATGTCGTGATCCACGATCTTCGTCTCGCTCGAACGCCAATCGCCCTCGTCCGCGATGAAGAACGTCGTCTGACCGGAGTCGCCGTACGGCGTCTGCACGACGAGGTCCGCGCCGAGGCCCGCATCGGCCGCGAGCCGCAACAACGCTCGGTAATCGGTTCCACGGCCCATCGTGTTCGGCACGCTCGGCACGTCGGCCTCGTCGCCTAGGCGCGTCGTCTCGATCTTCGAGTCCATCCGATGACGAAGCTCCGCCGGCGGGAACGCAACGCCGAGTCCCAGCTCTTCGGCGAGCTGCTCGGTCTCCTCGTCGAACATCAGGAAGGCCGCCTTCCCGCTCCCGCCGTTGGCGGCGACCAGGTCGCCCACGTCCTTGTGCCCCAGCAGGTAGTTCACGATCTCTTCGATCGACTCGAACGCTCGTGGCGTCTGCTCCATCGGCACGAAGACGTTCGGGTGCGTGCCGTCGAACGAGTCGTAGTAGTTCACGAACCGGAAGTTCCGTACCCAGCGATCGATCCCGAGGAGGTTGAACGCCGTCGCGCTCACGAAGTAGACCGGCCTCGTGTTGGTTCGGAAGAAGTTCCGGATCGCGGGGATGCCGGTGAGCGGCTTGGTCATGATCAGCAGCCCGGGCGCGGACATCGGGGTCGGTTCGGACGTGTCCGGTTCGGCAACGGCGGCCTGAACGGGTGGTTCGGCGGCAGCCTCGCGGTCCCGCCGCCGGATCCCGTCGACGAGCGCGCGCGCCGCGAAGATCAGGACGGCCGCGCCGAGCGCCCACCACAACGCCCTCATGTCACGCCGCACCGGCCCTTTACGAGCAGCGCTTCAGCTGGGCGGTCTGGATCACGTTCGGAAGCTACACCCGCTCCCTTTCCCCTGCGCGTCGAGACCGCGCCGCGGGCCAACGCGGGAACCACCCCGACCGCGGCCGCTGCTCGGTTCGCCCGTTTGACGTATACGAGTAAGCATGTAATCTCATATGCATGAGCGATAAGAGCGACTTCCAGGAGCACCTCGAAGGCTGGTTCGTCGGCCGCCTCCCGGGCGAATGGTTCACCGGCGCGCCCGAGGTGACGTTCGACCGGGACGAGATCTTGGTCGTCGGGACGCTGTCGGACCCCGACCTCCCCGACGACGCGGGCCCTGAGACGCGCAAGGCGGCGACGGAGGCTCGCATCCAGGGCTTCCGCGAAGACACCCGTGGGCACAGGATGCGGATCGCCGACGAGGCCGAACGGCGCTTCGGACGCAAAATCAGCTGGGGCACCCGCTCCGGCGACCAGCGGGTCCTATTCACGACCGTTGCGACGCCGGCGATGACCCGGCTGCGGATGCCCGAGCGTCGGGTGCTCGACACCTTGGTCGACACGGGCGTCGCCCGTTCGCGCAGCCACGCCCTTGCCTGGTGCGTTCGCTTGGTCGCGGACAAGCAAGAGGAATGGCTCGGCGATCTCCGCAAGGCGCTCGAGAGTGTCGAGGCGGTCCGCCGTGAGGGCCCGGCCAGCTAGTCGGACGGCGCGGGCGGTCGCTCCACCGCGACCACCACGCTCATCGCGAACCGCACCACAACCGGGTCCCCCGGCCGGAGCCCTTCAGGCACGCTCTCTTCCCCGAGTTGCGCCTGAGTGAACGTGCCGTCGGGGAACGCGAGGGCCACCGTCACGTGACGTGCGCCGTGCACTTCGTACGGCTGCACGTCGGCAACGACCGCAGTACGCTCGCCAAGCACCCCGTGAGCGTATCCCGTCCTCAAGCTCGGCTCCTGCGCGGCCGACGGAACTACATGCCTCCGGGGGGATGCCAGTTCCGACGTCGTCTGCGCACGATCGTCGTCGCGACCGCGGCGTCGGCCTCGATGTGCCTGCCGTTCATCGTGACGCCCGCGCACGCGGCGACGCACCGTGCACACGGTCGCGTCACGGCGGGCGAGCGGGGCTCGGGTGAACCCGCCCTCCCGGTCGTCTATCCAACGTCGCGCACGCAGCTTGCGGGTCTCGAGACGGCACGCATGGCGACCAAGACCTCGGGCGTCACGTTCGCCGACCTCGACGGCGACGACGCGTGGGCGCGCACGGCGATCCGCTGGGTCGCGAGCGACAACTCATGGATGCTGGACTTCGCTCCGAAACCGAACGGCACCTACACCTTCCGGCCCGGCGCAACCGAGACGAGGAAGTACCTCGCGCGTTCGATCGTCCGAGCGTTCGCGCCCAGGCAGCACCCCGACGGGTCGGTCGTGTTCTCCGACGTCGACGCGTCGACATCGTGGTACCGCTGGACGGCACTCGCCGTGCAGCACGGCTGGATGACGGAGCACGACGGCGTGTTCGATCCCGACGGGCCGGTGACGATGGCGATGCTGCACCGCGCGCTCGTCCTCGCCGTCGGCCTCGGGCCGGCCGCGAAGGCGCTCAACGACGTCCACACTCGTGATGGCGTCCACTTCAACACCGCGCCGAACTTCGGGACGACCGTGTTGGGGATGCGGCTGCAGCTCCGGTACAACGCGCCGACCGGCTCGGAGTCGATGGATGTGGCGCCGCCGGACGACATGTCGCGCGCGCAGGTGGCGTACTCCCTGGCGCGCGCCACGACGCTCGGCTCGTGGGAGGTTCCGGACCTCCGCGCCCAATACAAGAACGTGCAGCTGCCGCACCTCGGGCAGCGGATGCTCAAGATCGTGCGTTGGGGGATCCGCTACGCGGGCTATCCCTATGTCTGGGGCGGGGAGTGGGGCTTCAACCGTTCGGAACCGTCGGCGCTCGGTGGCCAGCCGCGGAGCGGCTTCGACTGCTCGGGCCTGACATGGTGGCTGCTTCGCGCCGACGACGGCGGCGCCTGGAACGTCAGCCCTCCGCGGCCGTACAAGGGTTGGTCGCTGCCACAACGGACCTCGACGGACATGGCTGCGATGGCCCCGAAGCGGATCAAGTACGACGACCTCCGGCCCGGCGACATCATGTTCTACGACGGGGACGATGACGGCGTGGTCGACCACGTCGACACCTACATCGGGAACGGGTACGCGCTCGATTCGTCGAGCCACCCCGGTGGCGTGTCGATCATGTGGGTCGCGCGCGAGGCCGGTACGAGCGTCGACTGGTACGCCGAGCACTTCAAGTGGGGCCGGCGGATCCTGCCCCACTGATCGCTAGCCGTCGGCGACCGCCCGGTCCAGCGTCGCGCGCTCCTGATCGGTGAGCGGCCGCGACGAACGCGCCTCGGCGTCGTGCGCGACGATCACCGACTCCGACTCCGCCGCGACCCATCCCGCCTTGGCGACGATCCGTTCTGCCGTGCGGATCGACGACGTTCCGTAGCCGACGCCGCGGCACGAGACGGTCACAGCCTCGTCGTCCTGGGAGAGCTCCCGCCGGTAGTCGATCGCGATCCGCACGATCACGAAGTCGACTTGGGGACCGAGCGTCTCGAGGGCCCAGCGGTCGCGCGCCTCCTCCAGATAGTTGAGATAGACGGCGTTGTTGACGTGCCCGTAGTTGTCCACGTCGCGCCACCGGATCGGGATCGTCACCTCGACCATGCGGCGCCGAGCCTAGATGGTCGAGAGCCCCGGCCGCGAAGCGGCCGGGGCTCAAGACCGGAGAGAGGGGCTCCACCCCGTCCTTCGACCGGCCCACCGCCGGGGTTCGCCCGACGATGTTGCGATGGTGTGTCAGTCGTCGTGCTCGGCGATCCGGCGGTCCATCACGTCCGCCAGCGCCACGGCGCCGGCCGGTGAGCCCGTCACCGCCGCGAGGAACTGCGCTCGGTCGAGCGAGCGGAGCGACGCGAAACCGGACGCCGTCACCGTCGCCGTTCGAGGGACGTTGCGAAGCAACGCGATCTCGCCGAAGAAGTCGCCCGGCCCCAGCTTGGCCAGCGGCTCGCCGTGACGCGAGACCTCCATCGCCCCCTCCTCGATCACATAGAAGCGATCTCCGGGTTCGCCTTCACGGATCACGATCGTGCCGGGACCGGCCTCGACCGGAACCAGGTTCCGCGCGACCCGTTCGATGCTCGCCGGCCCGAGCGGCTCGAAGATCGGTGTCCCACGGAGCAACGCCACGTCGGCCGGATCGGCCAACCGGGCGTCGTGGTCGACGGTTCGGATACGCCGGAGCACGAGCAGCGCCACCACGGGGAGCGTGAGCCCCGCGAGGACGAACGTGGCGTCCACGCCGAGCGTCACCACGAGGATCGGCGCGACGGCCGACCCGACCGCGAGCGCGGCCATCGACAGGCCCTCCTGGACGCCGAACACGCGCGCCAAGACGTCGTCGTCGACGGTGCGCTGGAGCAGCGTCCGCGCGGTGACGTCGAAGAAGCTCTTGCCGACGCCGGCCACGCCGAGGAGCAGGATCGCCGTGAGCGGACCCTGTGCGAGCGCGACGAGGGCGATCGGCACGCCGATCGCCACGACGCCGAGCACGAAGGCCGGCGCCAGCCGCGAGCGGCCGATCAACGTCATCGCCGCCGCCGCGCCGAGCAATCCGCCGACCCCGACCGCCGCCGAGAGCACGCCCGGCCCTGCCGGTCCCATCGACAACACGCCGTAGGCCAAGATCACCGTGAGGACGTCGAGCGCGCCGATCACCGCGGTCTGTCCGGTCACGAACCCGAGCAACAACCGGGCGCCGGGCCGGCGCCGGAGCTCACGGAATCCCTCGAGGGCGTCCCCCCGTGGGCGAGGTCGTCGTCACGAGCCGCGACCGTGCATGCACGGCGAGCACCGCGAGCCCCATCACGGTCAACGCCACCCCCATCACCGCGAAGACGAGCCACGGACCCTCGACGGCGATCATCACGCCCGCGAGCAGCGGTCCGATGAAGATCGCGAATCCTTCGAGCGAGCTCGTGAGCGCGTTCGCGGCGGTGAGCTGCGCGGGCGTTTCCGCCAGCTCGGGCAGCACCGACAGGTGCGTCGGACGGGTGGCCGTGATCGCCACGTTCAGCACGACGGCCGTCGCGTAGACGAACGGCGACGGGAGCTCGGCGGCGAGCGCGGCGGCGGTCAGGCCCGCTGACAGACCTTGGGCGAGGTAGGAAAGCGCGAGGGCGCGCTCGCGCGGCATCCGATCGCCGATCTGCGCGACGAACGGCGCGAGCACGGCCGCCGGGGCGAGCAGCGCGACGGCCGCCACACCCATCGCCCCCGTGCCGCCGTCTCGATACGCGTAGACCAAGATCGCGATCCACTGTGCCGACTCGGTCGGACGGAACATCGCGAACGCGAACAGGACGAGCCGGAGCGACCGGTCTCGGACGACCGCGGTGACATTGCGTCCGACATCGCCCATACCCCACGGCACGAGCGGATGCTCGCATCCGCCGGGCCGAGGCCGCAACACGCCCGGAGATGCGACGAGGGCCCCCGAAGGGGCCCTCGTCAGAACCGCTGATGAGCCGCGATCAGAAGTCCATGTCGCCGCCGGGCATCCCGCCGCCGGCCGGCATGGCCGGAGCCTTCTCGGGCTTCTCGGCAACGATCGCCTCTGTCGTAAGGAACAGCGCACCGATCGACGCGGCGTTCTGCAGCGCCGAGCGCGTGACCTTGGCCGGGTCGACGACGCCGTACTTGATCATGTCGCCGTAGTCGCCGCTGGCCGCGTTCAGGCCCTCGCCCTCCTTGAGCGCGCGGACCTTCTCGACCACGACGCCGCCCTCGAGGCCGGCGTTGAGGGCGATCTGCTTGATCGGCTCCTCGAGCGCGCGGCGCACGATGTGCGCGCCGGTCAGCTCGTCGCCCTCGAGGTCGACCTTGTCGAGCGCCGCCTGCGCGTTCAGCAGGGCGACGCCACCGCCGGGCACGATGCCCTCCTCGACGGCTGCCTTCGTGGACTGCACGGCGTCCTCGATGCGGTGCTTCTTCTCCTTGAGCTCGACCTCGGTGGCCGCGCCGACCTTGATCACCGCGACGCCGCCGGAGAGCT
>C688J18823_10000303_pt1 | contig 28360 bp, 32 predicted proteins | sample HopSoiMetagenom1_FD_18823 | JGI IMG/M metagenome (IMG submission 18823) | reverse complement strand
GCCTGCTGGAGCGCGGCGGCGAAGGTGGTGACGGTGGCGAGCGCATGGGCGAACTGGCTGGCGTTGAGGTTCAGCGCCTCGGCCGCGGCTGCGCATGCGCCGAAGCAGCCGATGGTGCCCGTGTTGTGCCAGTACTTGTAATGCGCACGCCCCATCGTGGCGCCGATGCGCGTGGAGATCTCGTAGCCGACGATGACGGCGCGCAGGAAATTCGCCCTGCCGGCGCCGAGCGCGTGCGCCGCAGCGATGGTGGGCGCGCCGGGATGGTAGATCCCGTCGCGGAAGATGTCGTCCACTTCGACGGTGTGCGCCGCCGTGCCATTGATGAGCGCTACCGTGCGCGGATAGCCGCGCTCGAATTCTTCGCCGAATGCTTTCTTCAGCAGGGTGGCCGGCGGCACGACTGCTCCGGGATAGAGCGCCGCGTGCCAATCGACGAGCGCGCGGCGCGCGTGGTGCGCGACTTCAGCGGGGATCGGACGCGAGCGCCATTGCACCGCCCAGTCCGCATATCGTTCCACGACGTGCATGCGGGCGAATGTACCATTGGCGAAATATCCGGAGGACGCATGAGGCGGTGGATCGTCGGGCTGTGCTTCGCATTCGCCTGTGGCGCGGTGCTGGCGCAGGAATTTCCCAACCGCCCCGTTCGCATCGTCGTGCCGTGGCCGCCGGCCGGCAATGTCGACATCACCGCCCGCACCGTCGCTCCCGCATTCGGCGAAGCCCTCGGCCAGCAAGTGGTGGTGGAGAACCGCGCCGGCGCAGGTGGGCGCATCGGCACCGAAGCCGTCGCCAAGTCGACGCCGGATGGCTACACGCTCCTCCTTGGCTCGAGCGGCACGGTGACCGCCGGCCCGGCGGTGTGGAAGAACCTCGGTTTCGATCCGCTCAAGGATTTCGTGCCGGTCGGCCCCATCCAATCGGTGCCCATCGTGCTCACGGTCGCGCCGAAAACGCCGCTCGCCTCCTACGGCGAATACGCTGCGTATGCGAAATCGCATCCCGGACAGCTCACCATCGCGAGTGCCGGCAACGGCTCGTCGAATCACCTCGCCATCGAGCTCCTCATGCGGCAGGCGGATCTGAAGCTCCTGCACATTCCCTACAAGGGAAGCGGCCCGGCGCTAACCGATCTCATCGGCAGCCAGGTGCAATCGATGATGGACCAGCTCACCGCCTCGATCGGCCACATCAGGGAAGGCCGCATCCGCGCGCTCGCCATCTCCTCCGCCAAGCGCTCGCCGCTGCTATCCGAGGTGCCGACGCTCGACGAGCTCGGCGTGAAGGGCTACGAGGCCGCCACGTTCACCGGCATCTTCGCGCCGGCCGGCACGCCCGCACCCATCGTGCAGAAGCTTTCTTCTGCCCTAGCCAAGGCGCTGTCGAACCCGGCGGTGCGCGAGCGCTACCAGGCGATGGGCGTCGAAGTGATGGACATGTCGCAGCCGCAATTCGCCGCTTACGTGCGCGAAGACTTCCAGAAGTGGCAGAAGGTCGCGCGCGAGGGGAATATCTCGGTCGAATGAGCGAGCCCGATGTTCTGCCGCCGGATTCGCGCTTGAGGAAGCCTAGGCGCGCTCTCCCGCCCGCCTCGGTCGATTGCCACGCTCACATTTTCGATCGCATGGACCAGTACCGGCTCGCCGGTAATCGCAAGTACTCGCCACCGCTTTGCACACGCGAGGCGTGGCTCGAGCTGCACGCTTCGCTCGGCGTGGCGCGCGGCGTGCAGGTCAACGGCAGCCCGTTTGGCTTCGACAACCGCATCACCGAGGATTTCCTGCGCGAGCAGCAAGGCCGGTTCGTCGGCGTGGCCACCATCCCGCCTTCCATTTCCGATGCGGATCTGAAGCGACTGGATCAGGCGGGCTTCCGCGCCGCGCGCCTGATGGACCAGTTCGCGAGCGGCGCCACGACAGCGATGCTCGAGGAGATCGCCGAGCGCGTCGCGCCGCTTGGCTGGCACATCGAGATCAATATCGCCAAACCGTCGGATTGGGTGGAGCTCGAACCACGCCTGCGCCGCTGTCCGGTGCCGCTGGTCTTCGATCACCTCGGCCGCCCGCGCGGCGGCGAAGGCATCGACCAGCCGGGCTTCAAGGTGATCCGCCGCCTCCTCACCGAGCGCGACGATTGCTGGACCAAGGTGTCGAGCTTCTACCGCCTTTCATACTCCGGTCCGCCGGATTATTCCGACATGCGGCCATTCGTGCAGGCAGTGCTCGACGATCGCGGCGACCGATGCGTATGGGGCAGCAACTGGCCCCATCCCGGGCTGCACGCGTTCATGCCCAACGACGCCGACCTCTTGGACGTGCTCGAGTCGTGGATCGCGCGCGATTCCATGCGCGAGCCCCTCTTTGCGTCGAACGCGGCGCGCCTTTACCGCTTCTAGGAGATCGAATGCGACTTCTCGTGCTGCTCGTCTTCACCGGCCTGGTACACGCGGCCGACTATCCGACGCGACCCATCCGGCTGCTGATCGGCTTTCCGCCCGGCGCGGGCATGGATGCCGTGGCACGGCCGTTCGCGCAGAGAATGGGCGAGCTTCTCGGCCAGCCGATGATCGTCGAGAACCGGCCGGGCGCGGGCGGCGCCGTGGCCGCGGCAGCGCTCGCGAAGTCCGCGCCCGACGGCTACACGCTCGCCTTCGGCTCGAACGGCGACGAAGTGATCGTGCCGCTCCTCATCAAGGTCGAGTACGACCCGGCGACGAGCTTTACGCCGATCTCGCTCGTGTCGCGCGAGGAAGGCTTCGTGCTGCTCGCCAACCCGTCGTTTGCGGCTAACAATCTGAAGGAGCTGGTCGCGCTGGCGAAAGAGAAGCAAGTCCAGTTCGGCAGCGGCGGCGTCGGCCTGCCGCATCACATCGCCATGGAACAATTCAAGATCGTCGCCGGCATCGACATGCCGCACGTGCCGTACAAAGGCGCCGGGCCGATGACGCAGGACATCGTCGGCGGCAACCTCATGCTCGGCATCGGCAACGTGACAGCGGAGCCCCTGATCCGCGCGGGTAAGGTGAAGGCGCTCGCCGTCACATCGAGCCGGCGCATCCCGGCCCTAGCGCAGGTGCCGACCTTCGCCGAGCAGGGCTATCCGCAGATCGAGGCGAGCGGCTGGTTCAGCCTGATGGGGCCGGCCGGGCTGGCGCCGGAAGTCGTGAAGGCACTCGGCGACGCAACGCGCAAGACGGTGAGCGAGCAAGNCTTCAACGATCGCCTCTTCGGCCTCGGCATGCGCGGCGACGCCACCACGCCGGCAGACCTTCAGCGCATCGTGCGCGACGATACGGCCAAGTGGGCGAAGATGATCAAGGAGACGGGCGTGCGCGTGGAGCAGTAAGGACGGTGAATTCGTCCGTGCCGATACGCCCGTCGCGGTTGCGATCCACGGCCGCCCAGTTCTGCTCGCGCCCTCGCTGCGTCCACAGCTCCTGCGTCGACAGATAGCCGTCACCGTCGCGGTCGAGCTGGCGGAAGAGCGTTCGAGCGGCGGCCGGATCTTCGCGCGGCTGCGCCGTACCACCGGCGGCCGCGGACTGCCCGTTCGAGGGCGCGGGTTTCGGCGCCTCCTGCGCTTGCGCAGCAACGACGAAGAAAGCGAAAGCGAGGACGGCGACGTTCATGTCCGGCTCTGCAGCAATAATCGAACCGCCCGCAACGAATCGTTACAACTCGGTACAGACGACGGCTCTTGCCGCGCGTTGAATGCAGGCATGAAGACCCTCATTGCGTTGTCCATCCTGTGTGCCGCGCTGAGTGGCTGCGTGGCAGTCCCGGTCGAGTCCGGACCGGTCGTGTATGCGGCGCCGCCGCCCGCGGTCGTCGTGGCACCGCGTCCCTATTACTACCGCCACGCCTACGGCCCCTACTGGCGACACGGCTGGCGCTAGCCCTCCCTCGCTTGCTCCTTGCGGGCGATGGAACGATTTCTGGAAGCCAAGGACCGAAAGTCGACCTCGTCAGCACCGATCGCTACCGCGATTTCGACCTGAGTCTCGAATGGCGCTTGTCCGTCGGCGGGAATTCGGGTGTTTTGTATCGCGTGTCTGAATCCGGTTCGCTCGCTTCCCGGATTTCGCGCGCCGTTCTGCAATATCCCGATGGCTTTAGTCGGCTGATAAGCGCCGCAGCGCGGCCCTGAGCGCGGCGAGACGACCTGCGGGACGTCCTTCTTCTTTTTCTATTGCCTCATGCGCAGCGCTTCTCACGCGCTGCTCGAGCTCGGCCGGTGTCGCGCCGACGACGACGTCGAATGCGCCGTAGGGCCGCGCAATCACCAAGCCCGAGTGATCGTGTCGCTCGACGGCGGCGGACCAGGAGAGCTTGCGTGCCGCTGCCGTCCACGTCACCGCATAGAAATAGGGTTTCCGATCTCTTCGCGCCACGAAAGTGCCGTGGAGAGTCCCCGAGAGAGGGTCGTGCTGCGGTAGTGGGTCTTGCGGCACGGAGAGCATCATAAACGCAGCCGTTCCCCTTGTGCCTTGCGCTAGGAGCTCGCGTCGTCGAGCAGCCGGAGGTCGCCGGCGTGCAGCTCAAGCTCAGTCGCGCGAACCAGGCCGTCTACCTGCTCGATGCTGGTCGCGCTCGCGATCGGCGCGGTCACGCCGGGCTGCGCGATCAGCCAGGCGAGCGCCACTTCGGCCGGCTTCGCGCGCCGGCGCTGCGCCACGGCGTCGAGCGCGGCGAGGATGCGTTCGCCGCGCGGGTTGAGGTAGTCCGCGATGCCGTCGCCACGCGCGCTCTTGCCGAGGTCGGCCTGCGAGCGGTACTTGCCCGACAGGAAGCCCGAGGCGAGGCTGTAATAGGTGATGACGCCGAGCCCCTCGTCGATGCAGAGCTCGCGCAGTGGCCCGTCATAGGATGCGCGGTCGTACAGGTTGTATTCCGGCTGCAGCACTTCGTAGCGCGGCAGCTTCTTCTCAGCCGCCGTCGCGAGCGCTTCGCCGAGGCCTGCGGCGTCGTAGTTCGAGCCGCCGATGGCCCGCACCTTGCCCTGCTTGAGCAGATCCTCGAAAGCGCGCAGCGTCTCCTCGAGCGGAGTCTTGGCATCGGGCCGATGCGCGAGGTAGACGTCGATGTAGTCGGTCTGCAGGCGAACGAGCGAATCCTCCACCGAGGCGAGGATGTGCGCTCGCGAGAGCCCCTGGCCGCGCCCCGGCATATCGGAGCCGACCTTGGTGATGACGATGAGCTGCGAGCGCCGCGATGGCGAGCGCTTCAGCCACTTGCCGATGATGGTCTCGGATTCAGCGCCCCGATTGCCGGGCGCCCAGCGCGAGTACACGTCGGCGGTGTCGATGGCGTTAAGCCCGCCGTCGACGAAGCGATCGAGGATGGCGGGCGCGCGTGCTTCGTCGACTGTCCAGCCGAACACGTTGCCGCCGAAGACCATCGGCGCGATCTCGATGCCGCTTTCTCCGAGCGCTCGCTTTTTCACCTCCGGCATTGTCCTATACTGGCCGTTGGGGATTTCGCAGCCTCCCCGTCAGATGGCTAGCCATCCAAGGTGCTGCTCCGGTATGAATGGAGCCGTTCATGGATGGCACTCTCGCGATCCTTCTCTCCGCGCTCTTCCTCGGCGCGTTCGTCAGCGGCCTCGCCGGCTTCGCGATGGGGATCATCGTGCTCGGCGTGTGGCTTCATTTCCTGCCGCCGCTGCAATGCGCGCTCCTCATCGTTGCCTTCGGCCTCATCACGCAGGGATACGGGGTGTGGAAGCTGCGCCGGGCTTTCGACTGGCGGCGCGTCGCGCCCTTCGTGGTGGGTGGGCTCATCGGCGTGCCGATCGGCACGGCGATCCTTTCGGCAAGCGATCCGCGTTTGTTCCGTCTCGGCGTGGGGCTGCTCGTGATCGTCTACGGCTGCTACGGGCTCGCCCGTCCGGCAATCAAAATCGAGCGCAGCAACACCGCTATCGACGTCACGGTGGGCGCATTGAACGGCGCGCTCGCCGGCAGCGCCGGCCTGATCGGCATCATCATTACCATCTGGTGCCAGCTGCGCGGCTGGACGAAGGACGTCCAGCGCACCGTGTTCCAGCCGGTGATGTTATGCGTGAGCGTGATCAGCACCGTGGTCCTCGCCATGGCCGGCGCGGCCGATTTGCAGACGGCGAAGCTCTTCGTGCTCGGCATGCCGGTCGCGTTCGCGGGCACATGGCTCGGCCTGCGTCTTTACGGCACGGTGAGCGAGTCCGCCTTCAGGCGCGTTGTACTGATCCTGCTCCTTCTATCCGGCGCGAGCCTCGTCGTGCGAGCCTTAACGCCGTCTTAAGCCACACGCGGTTATGGTTGCGCGATGCCGCGCTCGACATGCATATTCGGCTTCCCTCTGCTCCTCCTCGTCGCTGCCTGCTCGAGCACGCCGCCGCAGCCGGAATTGCGCGCCTCCGAATCGGCTAGCGTAGTACCAGGGAGCATCGGCGCGATCGTCGAGCCGGCCGGACAAGGGGTGCGCGTTCACGCGCTCGCGGCGCAAGGCCCGGCAGCGCGCGCCGGATTGCACGAAGGTGATCTCATCGTTCGTTGCGACGGCGAGCCCGTCAGCACGACAAGGGCCTTCAATCGCTGCGTGCTCGCGGCGTCGCCGGGCAGCCGAGTGCGGCTCGAAGTAGTGCGCGATGCCCGCTCGCTGGCCGTCGATGTGAATGTGATCCAGCTCGGCACCGCGTCGCGGGCCTAGCAAGCCACCAGCAGTTTTACTTGCAGTCGATGATGAAGCGCGCGACCAGCTTCTCCATTGCGTCGCTGGCGCCGACGATGCGGCAGCCTATTCGAGTCGCGCGCTCGCCGTCGGGCAGCACGGTCGGCAACACATACTTCAATTCGATATCGACGCAGACCGGACTTTCTCCCTGAGGCGTAATGCGGGCGCCACGCACCCAGGTGCCGGCGCAGAGCGGAATCGCCGGGTCGCCCAGCAGGAACGCGTGTCCGTCCAGGCTCATGTCCACCAGCCTGGCTTCGACGGAAACGAGGCCGATCGGCAATTGGCAGCGCAGATCCGGCGCAGCCTTCGGAACCGGGGCCCGCACCGCTTTCTTGTTGTGCTGCACGGCGAGGACGATGTTCGGCGTATCCATTTGAATCGCCGGCTGACCGGCGAAGGACGTCTGCCGGGGTCGACGGCATGAGAACGCGAACTGCCCGAAGCGATGGTGGCATCGGAAACTGACGGACGCCGATTCGAGCAACGCGGCATTCGTTTCTTTCGAATCCGATTGAGCTATGCAAAGTCGCTGCTTGACGGGATCGGCGACCAACAAACGCGAAAGGAACATTTCGTGTCCGGGCAGGCTGGCAGAAATCGCCGACTGGTTGTTGACCATGTCGCTCAGGATGCGGTCGATTTCGATGCCGGAATAAACGAGAAGCTGGCCGGTGTTCGCTAGCCGCGTGGCGAGGTCGGGCATATGGGCCGCATCTTCAGATCTTGTCAGCCATCCGGCAAGGCATCTTTACCGGCCACGGCAGTCCGAGGCGCCGGGTGTTGCCAAGTCCTTCACGCCGCGCGAATTAGCGAAGTAGTGGAGGAAGGGAAATTGGCGGAGTGAGAGAGATTCGAACTCTCGATACGGATTTTGTCCGTATAACGCCTTAGCAGGGCGCCCCCTTCGGCCACTCGGGCATCACTCCGGAAGGAGCGCAAATTGTACTCGGATTGCCGAGCGTGTCTGCCGTGGCGGTACGCGGTTTGCTGTATCAACCGCTGTGCCAAGCGGATCAAAGCGGGTGGTCTATGCAGCGCTGGCGGGCAACCTCGCCATCGCGGTGACGAAGTTCGTCGCCGCCGGCCTGACGGGCAGCTCGGCCATGTGGTCCGAAGGCATCCATTCGGTCGTCGACAGCGGCAACCAGGCGCTCCTCCTCTACGGCATGCGGCGAGCGCAACGCCCACCCGACGCGCGCTTTCCATTCGGCTACGGCAAGGAGGTTTATTTCTGGAGCTTCGTGGTGGCGCTGCTCGTCTTCTCCACCGGCGCCGGGGTTTCGCTCTACGAGGGTGTCCAGCACCTGCGCCATCCGGCGCAGATGCAAAACCCGATCGTGAACTACGTAGTGCTCGGCATAGCGACGCTGCTCGAAGGCGCGCCGTGGCTCGCGGCGTACCGCCAGTTCAGCCGCATGCGCGGGCAGCGCGGCACTGTGGAAGCCGTGCAACGGGCAAAGGATCCGACGGTGCTGGCGGTGCTTTTCGAGGACAGCGCCGCGCTTGCGGGGTTGCTCGTCGCGCTCGCCGGCATTGCGCTGTACCAGATCACCGGCAATCCGATGTACGACGCGGCGGCCTCGATCGTCATCGGGCTGATCCTCGCCGGCACGGCGATGTGGCTCGCATTCGAGACCAAGGGATTGCTGATCGGCGAGAGCGCCAACCGCGAGGTCGTGGCCGAGATCCGGCGCCTCGCCGAGCGCTATCGGGAAGTCGAGAAGGTGAACGAGGTGCTCACCATGCACATGGGCCCCGACTACATCCTTGCCAATATCAGCCTCGAGATCGCGTGCGATGTGCCGCGCACGCGCGCCCACGCGGTCATGGACGAGCTCGACGGTCAGATCAAGGCGACGGACCGCCGCGTGAAGCGCGTGTTTATCGAGTCGCAGAACAACTGCGAGCCGAATTAGGCCTGCTCGAGCTCGAACGCCTTGTGCAGCACGCGCACGGCGAGCTCGGTGTACTTCTCCTCGATCACCACCGTGATCTTGATCTCGGAGGTGGAGATCATCTGGATGTTGATGCCTTCCTCCGACAGCGTGCGGAACATCTGCGCCGCGATGCCGGCGTGCGAGCGCATGCCCATGCCGACGATCGACACCTTGGCGATGCGGTCGTCGCCCGTGACGTCGCGGCACTTGATGTGCGGCTGCACCTGCCCCTTCAGGAGCTTCATGGCGCGCGCATAGTCGTTGCGCCCGACGGTGAACGAGAGGTCGGTCATGCCGTCCACGCCGACGTTCTGCACGATGACGTCGACGTCGATGTTGGCGTCGGCGATCGGGCCGAGGATGGCGTAGGCGATTCCCGGACGGTCGGGCACGTCGTGCACGGTGATCTTCGCCTCGTCGCGGTTGAACGCGACGCCCGAGATGACTGCCTTTTCCATGGCCATGTGAGGATCGTCCTCGAAAGTGATCAGTGTGCCGGCCTGCGCCTCCTCGGCCACCGGGATCATCGGATCGGTAAGGCTCGACAGCACGCGCGTCGGCACCCGGTACTTGCCGGCGAACTCGACGGAGCGGATCTGCAGGACCTTCGACCCCGCGCCTGCCATCTCGAGCATTTCCTCGAACGTCACGGTGGCGAGGCGCCTTGCCTCGGGCACGATGCGCGGATCGGTGGTGTAGACACCGTCGACGTCGGTAAAGATCTGGCACTCGTCGGCCTTGAGCGCGGCGGCTAGCGCGACGGCGGACGTATCGGAGCCGCCACGGCCGAGCGTAGTGACGTTGCCGTGCTCGTCCACGCCCTGGAAGCCGGCGACGACCACCACGCGGCCCTCGCGCAGGTCGGTGCGGATCGCGCCGTCGTCGATGGAGGTGATGCGCGCCTTCGTGTAGGCGGAGTCGGTGGCGATCTTCACCTGCCACCCGGTGTAGCTGCGGGCCTTCACGCCGACCTCGAGCAGCGCCATCGCGAGAAGACCGATCGTCACCTGCTCCCCGGTGGAGGCGATGACGTCGAGCTCGCGCGCATCCGGGATCTGCTGGATCTCCTTCGCAAGCGCGATCAGGCGGTTCGTCTCGCCCGCCATGGCGGACGGCACCACCACGAGGTCGTGCCCGGCCGCACGCCATTTGGCGACGCGACGGGCGACATTACGGATCCGCTCAACCGAGCCGACCGAAGTGCCGCCGAATTTTTGAACGATGAGCGCCATTACCTCGTTTCTCCGGGGGTGCGGAGAAAGGCGCGGATTCTACAGGATGCGGTTAAACCAGAGCAGCGAAAGCGCGCCGGCCGCGACGGCGAGAAGAAGCGCCACGGCGGTGAAGCCGGCAGTGATCTCGGTCTCCTTCTTCTCCATCACCAGCTTGGAGTTGAGGCCCTCGTAGATTTTTTTCAGATCGAGCGCGTTGCCGGCGAAGAAGTATTCGGCGCGCGTCATGTCGGCGATCACCTTGAGCGCGTCCTCGTCGAGGCGTACGCGGATCGACCAGCCTTCGCCGGTCAGGATCTGCCCGTCCGGCGTGCCGACGCCGACGGTGAAGACGCGCACGCCGCGCTCGGCCGCCAAGCGCGCGGCATCGACCGGATCCGGCCCGGTGGTGGTCTGACCGTCCGTGAGGAGGATGACGACCGCCGACTTGTACGACCCCGGCGGAACCGGCTTCACCTCCGCCTTGGGCATGCCGTTGATTGGCGCGGAGCCGCCCGCGGCAGCGGAGCCGCGGCTGGCGCGCAGGGCGCCCGAGGGTTTTACATCGAAGTCCTGGTCGGGAAAGATTGCCTTCAGCGAGACGAGGATGCCGCTGCCGACCGCGGTCGCGTTCTGCAGCTGGAGCTGCTCGATTGCCGCCAGCAGGTCTTCGCGGTTAGCAGTCGGCGGCTGCACGAGCGCCGCGCTGCCGGCGAAGGTGACCAGGCCGATGCGCGTGGTCTTCGGCGTGCCGGTGATGAACGTGCGCGCGGCGGCCTGCGCGGCGGCGAGGCGCGTGGGCTTCACGTCGTCGGCGCGCATGCTCCCCGAGACGTCGATGGCGAGGATCACCGTCTCGTGCTGCGAGGGCAGCGTCACGGTCGCGGCCGGGCGCGCGAGCGCGAGGATCATGAGCGTCAGCGCGCCGAGGAAGAGCGCGGGGGGAATGTGCCGGCGCATCGTCGAGGTGTTGCCCATCGCCGCCTTGACGAGAGCCAGATGCGGATAAGCGATGGCTCGTTTGCGACGCTTCAGCAGCCAGATGTAGAGCGCCACGAGCATCGGCACGCCGGCCAGGAGCCAAAGCGCGTTCGGCCAGAGAAAAGTCATGGGCTCCTTAGAAGGGGGGCAGGCCCGCGGCGCCGGCGGCCATTTCAATCGGCACCGCGAAGGCGATACCGGCGAAGCCCGCCTTTTCCGAAGTGGCGAGGATTGCGGTGACGATGCCGATCACCTCGCCCGCCGCATTGACGAGCGGTCCGCCGGAGCTGCCCGGATTCGCGGCGGCATCGAACTGGATGAGATTGGAAAGAACGCGTTCGCCGCCCGGCGCACGGTACTGGCGCTTCAGTCCCGAGATCACGCCGTGTGACACCGACGGCCCGATGCCAAACGGAAAGCCGACTGCAGTGACATGCTCGCCTTCGGTGAGGTGTTTGGCGGAGCGCAACGTCGCGGCGCGAAGATCGTCGGGCACCTGCTTCGCCTGCAGGATCGCTAGATCCATCTCCGGCTGCGAGCTGACGATCGCCGCCTCCGCTTCCATGCCGTCCTCGAACTGCACGCGTACGCGGCTCGCGCCGGCGACGACGTGCAGGCTAGTGAGGATGACGCCCCTGTCGATGATCACGACGCCGGACCCGGTGGCCTGGCGCGCTTCATCGTTGGCGACGAGGCCTTCGCCGCCACCCTCGCCGGAGGACGCGCGCACCCTGACGATCGATGAGCGCACGGCTTGATAAGCCTTCACGGCAGGCGACGGCAGCGGCTTGGTCTCCAGGGTGCGAGCGACGGCTTCGTCGATGTCGTTCTGCGTGATTGGGCGCGCCTCGGGGGTGAGCACCGAGTGAATGGCGACCAGCGTCACCGCGAGCGCCGCGCCGGCGATGAACAAAATCGGTTTTTCGTGACGCTTGTAGCGGCTGCGCCACGTTGGTTTGCGCGATTCGACGACGGTCGGCTTGTCGGCCTGAGGTAGCGGCTCGATGGCGACCGGATTTTTCGCCGCCGCGGGCCGCCGGGAAAGGGGTGAAGCGCTGTAGAAGCCTCGTCTCATCGCACCTGCTCTAGTGTCGACCTCGCGCCCATGCGTCAGTTCGGCACGCGTTCGGCCTTTTCATGCGCCGACCGAAGCAAGTAGCGGTCCCTATGCTTACGGATAGTTGACGATGCTCGGTGCTCCTTCGGGCAAGGGGATGAACTCCGTCTCGTCCGGCACTGCGGCAAAACGCCCCGCTTTCCAGTCGGCAGCGGCCTGAGCGATACGTTGCCGGCGGCTGGAGACGAAGTTCCACCACATGAAACGCTCGCCGAGCGTCTCACCGCCGAGGAAGAGCACGCGGGCGTGCGCTCGCGCGGTGATCTGAGCCTCGGCGAGCGCGGCGAAGACGAGGAGCTGGCCTGCCTCGTACAGCTTGCCATCGTGCTCGATTGCGCCTTGTACGATGTACGCCGCGCGCTCGGCGTACTCGCCCGGCAGCGTAACGCTCGCACCGGCGTCGAGCTTTGCGTCGGCATAGAAGGTCTCGCTGCGCACAGGCACGGGCGAGCTCTCGCCTTCCCACTCGCCCAGGATGACGCGCAGCCGCACGCCGCGCTCATCGAGCACCGGCAGCTCGCTCGCCGGCACGTGTACGAAGCTCGGCGCCATCTCCTCGTCCGCGGCTGGAAGTCCGACCCAGATCTGGATGCCATGCACCCGCGGTCCGGCGGCTCGCAGCGCGTGCGGCGTGCGCTCGGAGTGCGCGATGCCGCGGCCGGCCGTCATCCAATTCACGTCGCCCGGCCTGATCGCCTGCACGGTGCCGAGGCTGTCGCGGTGCAGGATCTCGCCTTCGAAGAGATACGTGACGGTGGCGAGGCCGATGTGCGGATGCGGCCGGACGTCGAGCCCATTCCCCGGCGCGAGCGCCACCGGCCCCATCTGGTCGAAAAAGACGAACGGGCCGACGGCGCGCTTTCTTCCGTCGGGCAGCGCGCGGCGCACCTCGAAACCCTCGCCGAGGTCTCGCGTGCGTGGGACGATCAATGCATCGAGCATGTGCGCCAAAATATCACCATGCCGTTAAGTCTGTCGCTTGGCGACATCGGCCACGTCATCCAGCTCGCCATCGCGCCCGTGTTCCTGCTGACCGCGGTCGGCACGCTGATCAACGTGCTCGTCAACCGCCTCGGCCGCTCGGTGGACCGCCGGCGGGCTCTTACGGCCGCGCTTTCCCATCTCGAGGCCGGCATCGCCGAGAGCGCCCGCGGCGAGCTCACCTTCGTCGCGCGGCGGGTCAAGCTGATCTACAGCGCGATCCTGCTCGCGGTACTCTGCGCGCTCCTCATCTGCCTGCTGATCGCGATCGCCTTCGTCGACGCGCTGGTGAGCGCGGACCTTTCGCAGTTCGTCGCCATCCTCTTCATCATGGCGATGCTCGCGCTGATAGGCAGCCTGGTGCTCTTCCTGCGCGAGATCTATCTCGGCGTCACGACCATCGCCTGCCCGATCAGATAATCTAGGCGCATGGCGAAGCTAAGACACATCGCGGTCACCGTGCCGGACCCGGAAAAGGCGGCGCAGTTCTACGAGAAGGCGTTCGGCCTGAAGCGCGTCGGCCGCACCGACTGGGACGGCGCGCATGGGGTCTATCTCTCCGACGGCGTAATCAATCTCGCGCTCCTGCATTACCGGAAGGAGGAGTACGCGGGAAAGAAAGGCCGCGCCTTCGTCGGCGTGCACCACTTCGGCTTCATCGTCGACGACGTGCCGGGCACGCGCGCGGCCATCGAGGCGGCCGGCGGCACGCACTGGATGGGCGAGCCGGCCGAAGGCGGCGGCTTCTATGAAGTGAAGTACCACGATCCGGACGGCGTGGCCTTCGACATCACTGCCAACGGCTGGACGGGCGCTTCCAAGGACTAGGCTTGTTCCTTGCCTAGCGGGACGGGCATGCCGCCGGTCCCCGTCATCGTCAACCCGCGTTCGGGCTCGAGCCGATCCGTCGAGGAGATCCAGCGTCTTTTCCGCGAAGCCGGCGGCGAGGCCGACGTGCGGGTTACGCAGGGTAGTCCGAACGACCTTGCGCACGAGATCGCCCGCGACAAACCGCCGCTGATCGTAGCCGCGGGCGGCGATGGCACGGTCAGCGCCGTCGCCTCGGCGCTCGTTGGCACGCCGATCCCTCTTGCCGTGCTGCCGGTCGGCACGCTTAATCATTTCGCGCGCGACATCGGCGTACCGGAGGATGCCGCCGCCGCGGTGCGCATCGCGCTCGGCGGCAAGACGCGCGCGGTCGACGTCGGCGAAGTGAACGGCCGGCTGTTCGTCAACAACTCGAGCATCGGCCTCTATCCAACGATGGTGCGCCTGCGCGAGAAGCAGCAACGCCGGCTCGGGCGCAGCAAGTGGCAGGCGATGCTGTGGGCCATGCATGCCGTGCTGCGCAGCCACCCTTTCCTCGACCTTACGCTCACCCTCGACGGCGTCGAGCACCATCGCCGCACGCCTTTCGTGTTCGTCGGCAATAACGTCTACGACATGCACGGCTTCACCATCGGCCTGCGCGAGCGCGTCGACGGCGGGATGCTCTCGGTCTACATCGCACATCGCGGCGGGAGACTCGGCCTGGTGCTGCTCGCGCTGCGCGCGCTCTTTGGCATTATCGACAAGGACTTCGAAGGCACCGCGGTATCGCGCCTTCGCATCGAAAGCCGGCACACGCGGCTTCTCGTCGCCACCGACGGCGAGGTGGACGCCATGGACCTGCCGCTCATGTTCCGCATCCGCCCCCGAGCGCTGCAGGTGCGGGTGCCATGAGGACGCTGGTCCAGCTCTCCGATTTGCATTTTGGACGCGTGGATCCGGCCCTCCTCGCCCCGCTGCGCAAGCGCGTCGCCGAATTGCAGCCAGACCTGATCGTCGTCTCCGGCGACCTCACCCAGCGCGCTAAGCCGCAGGAGTTCCGCCAGGCGCGCGCCTTCCTCGACTCGCTCGGCGCAGCGCAGCTCGTGGTGCCCGGCAACCACGACGTGCCGCTCTACAACCTGTTCCAGCGCTTCTTCCAGCCCTTCGCCAAATTCGCGCGCTACATCTCGCGCAACCTCGAGCCCTCGCACGTCGACGACGAGATTGCGGTAGTGGGCGTAAACACCGCCCGCTCGGCGGTGTTCAAGGGCGGCCGCATCAACGAGGAGCAGATGGCGCGCGTGCGCGAGATTCTCTGCCGCCTGCCCGACGAGGTGACCAAGATCGTGGTCACGCACCATCCGTTCGACCTGCCACCCGGACACGATTCGCGCCAGCTCGTCGGCCGCGCACGCGAGGCGATGCAGATGTTCGCGCGCTGCGGCGCCGACATCCTGCTCTCCGGGCATCTCCACGAGAGCCATGCAAGCGATACGCGCCTTCGCTACCAGATCGATGACTACGCCGCGCTCGTCGTGCAGGCGGGCACCGCGACCTCGACGCGCGGCCGCGGCGAGACGAATTCGTTCAACGTGCTTCGCATCGAGCATCCGCGCGTGCGCGTCGAGCGCTTCGCCTGGTCTGGCACCGCCTTCGAACCCAAGGATTCAGCAGAGTACGAGCACGGCACGCAGGGCTGGCGCAAAATAGCGCCATGACGCGTCCGCCCTTCCACGCCGACCACGTCGGCAGCCTGCTGAGACCCGAGGAACTTCGCCACGCGCGCGCTAGGGAGAAAGCCGGCACGCTTGGCGCCACCGAGCTGCGCGCCGCCGAAGACAGCTGCATCGCGCGCGCGGTGAAGAAGCAGGAGGAGATCGGCCTGCAGGCCATCACGGACGGCGAATTCCGCCGCGATTTCTGGCACCTGGATTTTCTCAAGCAGTTCGATGGCATCGAGCTGGTGAAAGTGCAGAGCGGGCATACATTCGACGCACAGGACGTGCCGCCGATGGCAAGCGTCACCGGCAAGGTCGGCTGCTCGCGGCCGATCATGGTGGAGCACTTCAGCTTCCTCAAGAGCGCGACCCAGCGCACGCCGAAGTTCACCATGCCCTCGCCCGGCACGGCGCACATGCGCGGCGGGCGAAACGCCATCTCGCGGGCCGTGTACCCGGACCTCGACGAGTTCTGGGCCGACATCGGCGGGGCCTATCGCAAGGCGATCCGGTACCTCTACGACGCGGGCTGCCGCTATGTGCAGCTCGACGACGTCGGCTTCTCTTACCTGTGTGACGACAACGTGCGCGAGAACTTCCGCAAGAATGGCGACGACCCGGCGACGCTAGCGTCGGACTACGCCAGTGCTATCAACGAGGCGTTGCGCGACCGGCCGAAGGACCTCGCGGTGACGATGCATACCTGCCGCGGCAATTTCCGCAGCACCTGGTTCGCCGCCGGCGGCTACCAGGACGAGGTGGTAGAGGCGATGTTCCGCGCCGGCGTCGACGGTTTCTTCATGGAGTACGACAGCGAGCGCGCCGGCGGGTTTGGACCGCTGCGATTCCTGCCGAAAGGCAAGAAGGTCGTTCTCGGTCTCGTGACGACGAAGTCGGGCGCGCTGGAAGCGAAGGACGCGCTCAAGCGCCGGATCGACGAAGCCGCGAAAGTAGTGCCGCTGGAAAATATCTGCCTGTCGCCGCAATGCGGTTTCTCAAGCACGCACCACGGCAACCTCCTGTCGGAGGACGAGCAATGGAACAAGCTCGCCCGCATCGTCGAGGTCGCCCACGAGATCTGGGGCTAGGCCGGAATTCCTGCTAGGAACCCGCCACGGCGAGCGCTGTCCCATTTCCATGGCACAGCGGGAAATGACGCAGGACTGGAAGGACTGGGTGGCGCACAACGTCCAGCGCGGCGCCTCGGTGGACAAAATCTTCGAAATTCTGGTACGCGAGGGTTTCGAGCCCGACACCGCTGCGCGCGAGCTCAACATCCGCCGCGTGGCGCTGAAACGCTTCCCATCGCCTCGCATCGAGCTCTACACCGCCGAGGACTTCCTGCTGCCGAACGAGTGCGAGGAGCTGATCGACATCATCCGCATCAACCTGCGCCCCTCCGAGATCAGCCACGACGGCAGCGCCGATTCGACCTTCCGCACGAGCCGCACGTGCGACCTCGTGCGGGGAGAAGCGGCGGTGCGCATCCTCGACGAGCGCATCTGCGGCGCGATGGGCATCGATCCCAAGTTCGCCGAGCCTAGCCAAGGCCAGTACTACGACATCGCGCAGGAGTTCAAGGCGCACACCGATTACTTCGAGCATTACGAGCTCGAGCGGCACTCGACGCCGACCCTCGGCCAACGTACCTGGACGTTCATGATCTACCTGAACGACGTCGAGGAAGGCGGCCACACCGACTTCGTCAAGGTCGGCCTCTCGATTCCACCTAAGCGCGGCATGGCCGTGCTGTGGAATAACCTGAAATCCGACGGCACGCCGAACTACGACACCCTGCACCACGGCACGCCGGTAAAGCGCGGCCACAAGGCGATCATCACTAAATGGTTCCGGCGCGCTCGCTAGCGCACTCTTCTTTCACCGTCTCGTGGATGATTTCGGCGAGGCGTAAAGTCCCCGGGCCGGCGTTGTCGCGGTCGGCATAGACCAGATAGAACTGCCCCATCCGCTGCGCGCCTTCGCGTAGGGGCAGCGGTTTAAGCGTTCCCTGCTGCAGCTCGCTGCGGATGCGCTCTTCCGGATACCAGCCGTAGCCGAAACCCATTGCCGCGGCGAAGATGCCCGTCGACATGTGGCTCACGGTCCAGCGCTGCGCGGCCTCGACCGTGGTCTTCGTCTGGCGCAGCGCGTCCGTCTCGCGCACCACGAGCTGCCGATATTTGCGCAGATCGCGCATCGTGATCGTGCGGCCAAGCTTGTGCAGCGGGTGCGCCGGGTGCGCGACGAGCAGCATGCGCAACGGCATCAGCGCGGTGCCGGCGAAACCGGCCGGCACGAGCGGCGTGATGGCGAGATCGGCGCGCCCGCTGAGCAGCGCCTCGTTGGTCCCCGCGATGACCGTCTCGTAGTACTCGATGCGCGTGTGCGCGCTCTCTGCGTTCAGCTTGTCGAAGCATTTCAGCAGCACCCAGGCCGGGAAAATCATCTCCGCCGCGATGCGGATCTCCGCCTCCCAGCCGGCCGAGGCGCTCTTCGCCGTTTTCTCGAGTCCCGACGCTTCGTCGAGGAGGACCCGCGCGCGCCGGTAAAGGAGCTGCCCCGTCGCCGTCAGCGCCGCCTTTCGCCCCTTGATCTCGAACGCCTTCACGCCGAGCAGCGATTCGAGCTTCTGCACGAGGTACGTCACCGACGACTGGCTCTTGTGGAGCTGCTCGGCCGCCTGGGCATAGCCGCCGGCATCGACGACGGCGACGAGGGCCTGCCATTGCTCGAGCGTGATCCGTGGATTCATCGATTAAATCGATTGGTATGGTCGATATTTTGCGCTTTTTTATCGAACCGATGGATCGTTTAATGGAGGCATGACAACCCTCCTGATTACCAGCAGCCTCTTCGGTGCCGGCGGCCAGTCGACCACGCTGGCCCATGAACTCGTCTCCCGCCTCGGCGGCAAGGTCGTCGTGCGCGACCTGGCGAAGGACCCGGTGCCCCATCTGGACGGCGAGCGCTTCAGTGCGTTCAACACCAATCCGGGCGCGCGCACACCGGCGCAGCAGGCGGTGATCGATTACTCGGACGCGCTCATCGCGCAGCTGAAGGCGGCCGACACCGTCGTGATCGGCGTGCCGATGTACAACTTCGGCATTCCGTCTACGCTCAAGGCCTACTTCGACCATGTGGCGCGCGCGGGCGTGACGTTCAAGTACACGGAAAAAGGCGCCGTCGGTCTCCTCACCGGCAAGAAAGCATTCCTCGTCGTCGCGCGAGGCGGCGTGTACGGCGATGCCCATGCGCACACCAGTTACGTGCGCGACTTCCTCGCCTTCCTCGGCATCACGAACGTGGAACGCGTCTACGCCGAAGGCCTCGCCATCAGCCCCGTGAGCAAGGAAGCCGGGCTCGCCCGCGCGCGGAGCCAAATCCGCGGGCTAGCATTGAACGAAGCCGAAGCCGCCCTCATATAGGAGCGATCATGACCACCACCCGCACCGTACATCGCATCATCAAGTCCATGCCGGCCTCGGACGGCGCCGGCGTGAAGCTGCGCCGCAGCCTCGGTCAATCGGACTTCGCGCGCCTCGACCCGTTCCTGATGCTGGACGAGTTCTCCTCGGACGACGCGGCGGACTACATCGCCGGTTTTCCGGCCCACCCGCATCGCGGCTTCGAGACGGTGACCTACATCCTCGACGGCCACATGCTGCACGAGGACCACCTCGGCAACAAAGGCAACCTCAAGTCCGGCGCCGTACAGTGGATGACCGCCGGCCGCGGCATCATCCATTCCGAGATGCCGCAGCAGGACCGCGGCCGCATGCGCGGCTTCCAGCTATGGATCAACCTGCCGGCGAAAGACAAGATGAAGCCGGCGGCCTACCGCGACCTGGACGCGACCGACATCCCCGAGGTCAAGCTAGGCGACAAGGGAAAGGTGCGCGTCATCGCCGGGAATTACGGCGGCACCCGGGCACCGGTGAAGCCCGGCGCGACGGATGCGACCTACTTCGACGTCGACCTGCCTGCTGGCGCGACGTTCACGCACCCGCTGCCCGATGGCTACAACGCATTCGCGTATGTATACGAAGGCACGCTCGAAGGCATTCCGGAGCGCAGCGCCGCCGTGTTCACGCAGGAGGGCAGCGTGCAGGTGAAGGCCGGCGCCGGCGGCGCCCGGTTCCTGCTCCTCGCCGGGCGGCCGTTGAACGAGCCGGTGGTGCAGTACGGGCCCTTCGTGATGAATACGCGCGAAGAGATCGAGCAGGCGATCCGCGATTATCAGAATGGCACGCTAGCGGCTGCAGCCTGAGCCGCTCGAACTAGCCGGCGCGGCTACGCCCGGTGACGCGCTCCGCGACAATCGCGGCATGAAGACATTGATCCTCGTGCTTGCGGTTGTCGCGCTCGGCGCTTGCCGGCAGGAAGGCCCGGCCGAGAAAGCCGGTCGCCAGCTCGACCAAGCGGGCAAGGACGTCGCGCGCAGCGTCGACAAGGCCGGCGAAAACCTGCGCGACGCCGCGAACGGCAAGAAGTAGCACCGCGTCCTCGCCTGGGGTTACAGTGGACCCGTAGTCCACCATCCTAGGGAGACCATCATGAAGAGAACCTTTTTCGCTGCGGCGCTCGTGCTCGCGGCGGCGCCGGCGTTCGCGCAGAGCGGCAACAACCTGGAGACCATCCACCACCCGAACTACGACAAGAGCGTGTTCATGCCGTTCGCACCCGCAATCAAGGTGAAGAGCGGGAAGCTGCTCTGGCTTGCCGGTGGAACGGCATTGCCCGTGTACCACGACCATCCGCACAAGCGAGAGGAAGTCGTCAAGTACCTGACCAACGACCTAGAGGGGCAGGTGAAGCAGACGATGGACGGCATCATGCAAACGCTCAAGGCGGCGAACGCGTCGCCGAAGGACGTGGTGCACGTCTTCATCTTCCGCACGCGTCCGCGCATGGGCGATATCGGCAAGGCGAGCGCCATCGTCAATTCGTACTTCGCGCCGTTCAACCACAAGCCGACGACCACCAACATGGCGGTGCTCGAGCTCGGCGAGCCGGAGCAGCTGGTCGAGATTCAGGTCGTTGCGGTGGTCGACAACTGAAACAGGACTGAAATACGCCGGTAGCAGGCGGGGGCGACAATGCCCTCGCCTCCCGACATTTTCGTCCGTTCCCTTCTCCTCCTCCTCAAGGACCGGCAGTCGGGAGGCGCTCTTACTCTGCCGTGGGATTGGGCCTGAGCTGGAAGCGCACCACTTTCGGCCGCGTGCCTTTGCCGCCCTCCATGTGGAAGGGCGCCCGCGTCGAGACGGTGGACCACAGGCCGCGTCCTTTCCATCCGGCTTTCGCGTCGTCGATGCGACCATCCATCCACTTGGTGTAGTAGCCGAGCGGATAAGGCACGCGCAGGACGACGAACTTGCCCTCGACGAGGGCNAGGAGGCCTTCGTTCAGGTTGCCGGTGGCAATCGGCACGTTGCGGCCGAGGCCGAAGGTATCGAACTGGTCGACCCAGGTGTAATAGCTCGCCTCGGCGCTTCCCGATTCGACGCCGCTGAACTGCGGGCCGGGAAACGGATAGAGCGTCCAGCCCTCCGGACACTGCTTGCCCGTGGCCTGCGGCCCATTGAGGGGGCCTTTGCATTTCGAGCGGTCGAAGCTCGCCAGATGGCCGCTCGCGAGCGACGCCCAGAAGACGCCGTTACGGTCGATGTCGCCGCCGCGCGGCCCATAGCCCGGCATCGGCGGTTCGTAGAGCTCGGTGAGCGCGGTGCGCGCCGGATCGGACCCGGGATTCACACGCACGACATAGCCCGGCATGCCGAGCGAGGTGCCCCACACCGTGCCGTCCTTCGGATTCACCGCGACGCTATAGAGGCCGGTCACGACGCGCTTGTCCTTCGCCGCGTCGACGGCCTCGCCCGGCTCGACGTAATCGTCGCGCTCGCCGTTGCCGTTCGTGTCGAGAACGAACGGCGTCCAGCCCTGCGCGCGCGCCTCGTCGCCCGTCTCCTCGAACACCTTGCGGTCGAGCCAGCCCAGCACCGGGTTCTGCGCGCCACCGGCGCTGGTCCACAGCGTCTGGTTCGCGTCTTCGGCGAAGACGAGGTGATGCGTGGTGAAGCAGGTGCTGATCAACGTGAACTTCCCGCTCTTCGGGTCGTACATCGAGAGATGGCGATTCGCGCTTTCCAGCGGAAACAGCCGATCCTTGCGGCAGAAGTCCGGGTTGCGCGGCGGCCGCACGCGCGCCGTGAACCAGACACGCCCCTGCTCGTCGAGCATCGGATTGTGCGTGGTGGTGTGGCTGTCCCAGATCGGCTGCGTGCCCCAGTAAGGCGACGGCGCCATCGGATGCTCTTTGGACGACGGCGTCTCCGAATCGCGCACGGGATGCTTCAGCTCGGTGGCGACGTGCGCCTTGGGGTCGAGCACCGGCACGAGGTCGGTACTCTCCTCCGTCGCGCCGTAGAGCTTGCCGTAGGCGTTCAGCGTCGGGTTGCGCTTATCCGTCGATGATTCGTCGTGCAGGTAAGCCTTGGCGTTGCTCCAGTCCCAAAGCGTGATGACCACGTTGCGCTCGACGCCCTGCGGCCGCGGCGGCTTCACGGCGGGCACTTCGCCCATCGCCACGCGATCGGTCCAGTCGGCGAACTGCTTGAGCATGCGCTGGGTGTCCGTGCGCGCGAGCGTGTTCACCATCTGGGTCATCGCCTGGCCGGAGGTGATGCGCCGCGCCCAGGCTTCCTCCGACGAGTCGAAGTGGCCGAGGGCTTTCGGCACGGTGCGCGTCGCCGCGGTGCCAAGCGCGTGGCAGCCGACACAGCCATTCGTCTTCACCACGTTCAGCCATTCGGGCTGGCTAGCGGCCTTGCCGAGCGGGAACTCGCCTTTGCCGGGAATGCCGAGCATCGAATACCAGTAGACCGCCGGGTAATACTGGGCTGCGGAGCCTTCGTTCGGCGCGATCGCCGCCTTGAGGCGCAGCCGGTCGCCGAGGCGCGCCTTGATCTTCTTCGAGTCGACCAGGCCGTAGCCCCGCACCCAGACCCGGTAGCTCGCCTTCGGCAGCTCCGGGATGAGGAACCGGCCGCGATCGTCCGTGACGACGATCTTGGCGAACTTGGTCGGCAAATCCTCGGTCTCGGCGATCACCCACACGCCGGCTTCGGCCGCGCGGCCGTTGGTGACGATGCCGCTGATCTTGCCGGTTTGCGCCGCCGCCGGCAGCGCGGCGGCTAGCAGCAAGACGCCCAGCTTCATGCGGCTGCAGCTAGCGCCTGCGGGCGCGGCTCGCGGATCGGCAGGTGCACGGCCGCGGCGAAGACGCAGAGCGCGATGTCGGCCCACCACATCCAGTCGTAGCTGCCGGTGGCCTCGAACGCCTTGCCGCCCAGCCAGGCGCCGAGGAATCCGCCTACCTGGTGCGACAGCATGACGATGCCGAAGAGCGTGGCCATGTAGCGTGCCCCGTGCAGCTTGGCGACGAGGCCGATGGTCGGCGGCACGGTCGAGAGGTACGTGAAGCCGATGGCGGCGGCGAAGATGAAGAACACCACCGACGTCTTCGGCGAGAAGAAGAAAATCAGGATGATGAGCGCGCGAGCGAAATAGACCGCGGCGAGCGCCACCTTCATCCGGCGCATCTGGATGTGGCGGCCGATCCACAAGCTGCCGAACATGTTGAAGAGGCCGATGATCGAGAGCGACCAGGCCGACACGCTCGGCGGCAGCTCGCATAGCGTCACCACGCCCGGCAGGTGGGTGGCGATGAAGGCGATATGGAAGCCGCAGGTAAAGAATCCGGCGGTGAGCAGCAGGAAGCTCGGATCGCGCAGCGCGCCGCGCACGGCCTGGCGCATCGTCCCGGCGCCAGCATGGGCACCCGCGTGCGCCGCGGCACTGGGCGTGATGAAGAAGACGAGCGGCACGGCGGCGAGGCCGATCGCGCCGACGATGACGAGCGCCGGCTGCCAGCCGGCGACGCCGATGAAAAGCTGCGCGAGCGGCACGAGGATGAACTGGCCGAGCGAGCCGCCGGCGCCGATGACGCCGTTCGCCACCGAGCGCTTGCCTTCCGGCATCCAGCGCGCGATCGCCGAGGCGAGCTGCGCCGGGCCGCTGGTGCTCGCGCCCGCTGCGGCGATGATGCCGATCACCACGATGAGCGACCAGGCGCTCGAGGCAAATGGAATGAGCGCGGTGCCCGTGGCGAGCAGGATGGCGCCGGTGAGCATCACGGGGCGCGGTCCCCAGCGGTCCGAGACGGCCCCGGCCACCGGCTGTCCGATGCCCCACATGAGCTGCGCGACGCCGAACGCCAGGCTGATGGTGGCGTAGCCGATGGCAGTGGACGAATTGATCGCGCTGATGAAAAGCGGCTGCGCGGTGCGGATGCCGAGCGCAATGCCGAACACGGCGCCGGCGGCGATGGCGAGAGCTAGAGTGTTACGAACCGTTGACGACATAGGGCTGCATCTTAGCCCGCATGTCGTCGGGAATCGGCAGCGCGCGCCAGCTGTCGAGCGAAACCAGCGCAACCTTGTGGCGCGCGCGGAATTTGTCCTCGCCGCCGACGCTGCCGTTCACCACGAACTCGATCGACGAGCGCCCGAGGCGCGCGATGGCGAGCTCGAGCACCAGCGTGTCGCCGAGCCGCGCCGGGCGCGAGAACTCGCAGCCCGTGTTCACGATCGGAAAGCCGATGCGCCGCTCGAGGTGCATCTCCTGGAACGGCAGCCCCACCGCCTCGCGGAACCAATCCTCGACCACGCCGCCCACCATGTCGAAGAAGTTGACGAAGTAGACGATGCCGGCCGGATCGCAGTGCGAGAAGCGGATCAGCCGTTCCCGGCTGAATGTCAGAGGACGCGGTTGAACCAACTGAGGGACATCAAGGCTGCGAGGAGGACGAGAACCGCGCCGGCAGCGGCGAAGAAGGCGCTGATCTCGGTCTTCTTCGTCTCCATGACGAGCCGCGTATTCATGGTCTGGTAGATCTTCTTCAGGTCCACCGCGGTGCCGGCATAGAAGTACTCGCCGCGCGTGAGGTCGGCGATGGCCCTCAGCGTGTCCTCGTCCAGGCGCACATGCATCGACCAGCCATCGAAGCCGACGACCTTGCCCTCGGGCGTGCCGACGCCGACGGTAAAGATGCGCACGCCGCGGTCGGCGGCGAGGCGCGCTGCCTGCACGGAGTCCGGGCCGCTGGTGCGCTGGCCGTCGGTGAGCAGGATGATGACCGCCGAGCCATAGGAGCCCGGCGGCACGGGCTTGAAATTGGGCGGCGGCGGCTTCTTCTTTTCCACCGAGAAGCTGGCGACGTCGTAGCCGCCATCCGGGAACAGGGTGGCAAGGGAAACGATGATCGCGCTGCCGATCGCCGTGGCGCGCTGCAGCTGGAAGCGGTCGATGGCGGCGTACAGGTCTTCCTTGCTGCGCGTCGGGGCCTGCGCCACGGTGGCGGTTCCCGCGAAGGCGACGATGCCGACGCGGACGCTGTCGGGCTGCTGGGCGATGAAGGTCTTGGCCGCGTTCTGCGCCGCGACCAGGCGATTGGGCTCGACATCGGTCGCGCGCATGCTGCCGGAGACGTCCATCGCAAGGATCACCGTCTCGTGCTGCGAGGGAAGCGTCATCACCGCGTTGGGGCGCGACACCGCCACGATGAGGAGCGCCAGCGCGAGGAGCAGGATGGCCGGCGGCACATGGCGGCGCCACGTCGCGCCCCCCATCGCGATCTTGAGCAGCGCGAGGTTCGAATAACGCACCGCGAACTTCTTGCGCCGGCGCAGGATGTACAGATAAAGCGCCACCAGGAGCGGCAGCGCCGCCAGCAACCAGAGGAACTCAGGCCACTGGAACGTCATTCACCCTCACGGCGGATTTTCGCTTGCGCAGATCCGCGAAGCGCAGGACCGTGTCGACGAGCTCCGCGCCGGTGGAAAGCTCGAGCGTATCGACCCCGGCGTTGACGAGCGCGGTACGCACGGCGAGCTCGCGGCTCTCCGCCGCATCCATGAAGCGCTTCCGGAACTTGCCGTCGTGCGTATCGACGAAGAGCTGCTCGCCGGTCTCGGCATCCTGGAACACGAGCAAGCCGAGGTCAGGCAGCTCGTTCTCGAGCGGATCGTGCAGCCGCACCGCGATCACCTCATGGCGCTGCGCGACCTGCGTGAGCGGGCGGTCCCAGCCGGGCTCGCTGAAGAAGTCCGAGACCAGGAACACGAGCGAGCGCCGGTGGATGTAGTTGAAGGCGCTCTTCAGGAGCTTGTCGAGGCGCGTCCCCTTGCCTTCGGGCAGCGGCGGGCGCGAGTTCATCGCATGCAGGATCGACAGCACCTGCCGTCGCCCGGTGCGCGGCGCGATCACCCGGTCGACGTCGAGGCCGTAAAAGATGGCGCCGACGCGATTGCCATGGCGCGTCAGAAGCCGCGCCAGGAGCGCGACGAAGTCGGCCGCCACGCTCGCCTTCGTCACGTCCTGGGAGCCGAAGTCGATCGAGCGCGAGAGATCGAGCAGGAACCAGGCGGTGATCTCGCGATCCTCGTGGTACTCGCGCACATACGGCTGCTGCAGGCGCGCCGTCACGTTCCAGTCGATGTGGCGCACGTCGTCGCCGTACTGGTACTCGCGCAAGTCGGCGAGGTCGAGGCCGAAGCCGCGGAAAAGCGTGCGGTAGTCGCCGTGCAGCAGGCCGTCGAGACGGCGCATCACCGTCCACTCGACGCGCCGCAGGATGGCGTCAGGACTGGGGCGCGGCGGCGGTGCTGGGTTTTGCATGCGCCTGCATCGGCTTCTCGGGCGGCCGCACCTTCTGCATCATGCGCTTGATCAGCTCGTCGGCGGTGAGGCCCTCCGCGAGCGCCTCGTACGAGAGCACGAGCCGGTGGCGCAGCACGTCCGGCACCAGATCCACCACGTCTTCGGGCAACGCGTAGTCGCGGCCGCGCAGGAAGGCGAGCGCCCTCGCGCACTCGATCAAGTGGATCGACGCCCGCGGGCTCGCGCCGTAGGTGAGGTACTTGTCCGGCGCGCGCGTTGCCGAGGCAAGCCGCACCGCGTACTGCACGAGCGCCGGCTCGACGTAGCCCTTGCGGCATTCGCGCTGCAGCTCGAGCAGCTGCTCGATGGACGCCACGGCCATCGGCTCGTGCGACGGGCCGGTGACGCGCTCGACGATGACGAACTCCTCTTCCTCGCTCGGGTAGCCGACCAGCACTTTCATCATGAAGCGGTCGACCTGGGCTTCCGGCAGCGCGTAGGTGCCTTCGGTCTCGATCGGGTTCTGCGTCGCCATGACGAGGAAGGGGTTCGGCACCTTGTGCGTCTCGCCGGCGATCGTCACCTGGTGCTCCTGCATTACCTCCAGCAGCGCGCTCTGCACCTTGGCCGGCGCGCGGTTGATCTCGTCGGCGAGCAGCAGATTGCAGAAAACGGGACCGAGCGAGGTGCTGAAGTCGCCGCTCTTCTGGTTGTAGATGCGCGTGCCGATGAGGTCCGCCGGCACGAGGTCGGGCGTGAACTGGATGCGGCGGAACGCGCCGCGCACCGTCGCGGCGAGCGTTTTCACCGTCAGCGTCTTGGCGAGGCCCGGCACGCCCTCCACTAGCAGATGGCCGCCCGCGAGCATCGCCACCAGCACGCGCTCGAGGAAGTGGTCCTGGCCGACGACGGTCTTTTTCACTTCATACAGCACGCGCTCCATGAGCGTCGCGGCTTGTTCCATGTCTTTCCTTTAGAAGGGATTGAGGCCGATCGCGGAGGCAGCGTTCTCGATCGGCACGGCGAAGCCGATGCCGACGAAGACGCGCTGCTCGGTCGGATTGAGCAGACCGGTGACGATGCCGACCACTTCGCCGTCGAGCGTGATGAGCGGCCCGCCGGAGTTGCCGGGATTCACCGCGGCATCGAACTGGATGAGATTCGATAGCACGCGCTTTCCTTCGGGCGATACGTAATCGCGCCGCAGCCCCGAGATGACGCCGGAAGACACCGAGGGCCCGATACCGAACGGAAAGCCCACCGCGACCACCGCCTCGCCCGGGGCGAGGCCTTCCGTCGAGCGCATCACCGCCGGCATCATGTCGTCGGGCAGGTTCTTCGCTTGCAGCACGGCGAGGTCGTGCTCCGGCCGCGTGCCGACTACCTCGGCTTCGCTGTCGGTGCCGTCGAAGAAGGTCACGTGCACGCGGCGCGCACCCGCGACGACGTGCAGGTTGGTGAGGATCAACCCGCTATCGACGATCACCACTCCGGTGCCGCGCTGGAAATCCTGCTTCCCGGTTTCCATCGCTTTCGTGCCTTCCTCGCCATCGTCCGGCGCGCCGCGCACGGCGACGACCGACGGCCGTATCTTTTCGTAGGCCTCGGTTGCAGTAGGGACCTGCGGGATCTCGGCAATGGCGCGCTGCACCACCGCTTCTACCTGCTGCTCCGTGACCGACGGCGTGCGGCCGAGCCAGAAGCCGCCGACGGCGGCGATCAGCAGCGCCACAATGGCAGCCAGCTTGCGGGACTGGAACCAGCGTGCCCGGGCTTTCGCCGCTGCGGCAGGCGTTGCCGGCGCAGTCGCCACGCCACCGCGAGACGGCAGCTTGCGCGCCGGCCTGGAAGCGCTGTAAACCGCGGCGCGTCTTTTCATGGGCACGAGTCCGTTTTAGTGTATCAGCGAAGAATGCGCTACCTGGAAGATTACGCCGCAGGGCAACGTTACGCTGGGCCGGCGCGGCTGCGCGTCGACGCCGAGCGCATCCGCAGTTTCGCAGCGGAATTCGATCCGCAACCCTTTCATCTGGATGACGCCGCCGCGCAACAGTCGATCTTCCGCGGACTGGCGGCGAGCGGGTGGCACACCGCCGCGATGACGATGCACCTGCTGGTGGCGAGCGATCTTCAGCCCGCCGGCGGAATCGTCGGCGCCGGCTTCGACGAA
>C688J18823_10000302_pt1 | contig 28539 bp, 24 predicted proteins | sample HopSoiMetagenom1_FD_18823 | JGI IMG/M metagenome (IMG submission 18823) | reverse complement strand
CTACGCCGTTTGGGGGAGCTCTACGCACGCGACTCGGCGTACCACAAATCCGGATATTCAAGGACGAATCCCGTGTCGTCGACCTTGAGGTCGCGGCGGAAGCCACCCGCGCTCTCGTATCTGTATTTGTCGTCGCCGAGCCGGGTGTATTTCTGCTCGAGCAGCTGCACGGTCAGCTCCGGAAATTTCACCCACGCCGCCCGCAGTGCCGCGGTTTGGCCAGTCTTGAGCGCGAGCCTCCGGATAGGAAGGAGGTTGGTCGACGGACTGAAGCCAAGGTCGATGTCTTCGCAGCCAGTGACTTCGGGGACAGCGACGCCATTGACCGTCCACATTTGGCCGTCGCGTTTGATCGAAACGTTGACCCTGTGGCCGTCGATGTCGCCGGTGATCAAGCATCCCAGCGTTCGCCAGCCCGCATCGCATTCAATTTCGTAGCGGATGCGGCAGGGAGTGCTTTTCTCCGAGAAGACCGCCACGCCGGTCAGCGCGGCGCCGTCTCCTCGCTCGGCGAGCTCGCAGAACTCGTGGCCTGCTTTGTCGGTGCGTCTCCAAATGATCGAAGCGGATTTTTCGCTCACGTATACGTCCCGGTTTGACCGCGCTCACCCCCGCGCTGAGTCCTTGCAAACAGTGGGCACCAGCTCGGACACCCTCGCCACATTGGGGTTATCGGCGTCGCGGTTCTGCCGCTTCATCAAATTCACTGCCAGCTCTGTCAGCAATGGGCAATCGATCGACGGATTTTCGAGCAGAGCGGCGATAACGCTGCGGTCGTCGCTCTTCCTCGAGATGTCATGGAGGATTTCCCGGGGTGTCGACGGATTTCCGGCGAACCAGATCTCCAGGCCGGTGATCGTGCGAGGCCGTTCGTACAGCTCGCGGAGGATTTCCGGCGGCGTGTGATGGTGCGCGGCGAGCGCTTGAAAGAAATAATCCGGGTACGATTTGGTTCGGTAGACTCGGGTGAGAGTCTCGGCCTTCGCGGCCGGATTTCGCACAGCTTCGAGGGCGATGCCGAGGTCGGGTGAGTCAGCCAGCGTATCTAGAATCCCGGGTGAGATCGAGTCGTTGGGAAGCGCGGCGAGAACGAAAGCGCGGTCATTGATGTTCGCCTTGATACTGCTGTCGAGATACGCGCGTTCGCGGCCAGGATTCTGTTTCAGCGCGGCGCTGATAACCTCCCGGTCGCGCCCGATCTCAGCGGAATGCGCGGCCTGACGTTGATCGCTCACGCTATTCTTTTCGCGCGTTCGTACACCGGCAGACAAGTTGTATGCAATCAGCAGGAGTGCCAGCGATAGGCCAGTCCAGGCGACGACTTTTTGTCGCAGATCGGACGACGCCCTCCAGCGACCGAAGGCAAAGCCGAAAAACCCAGCGAGTGAACCAAGCAATGGAATGCCGAGCATTCCAATGCCGGCTGTCGAGGCGCGCGACTGCATGATTGCCCATACTCCAGTCGCGGCGGCACAGGCAAAGAAGAATAGACTGATGCCGAGTCCGGTCGGGTTCCTTCGGGCGGCCAGGATGACCATGATGATCAAATACAGGAGTGGAAGACCGAGAAATCCCAACGCGACCATCACGATCCTTTCGCGCTCCACGCCTCGGAGACTTTGCGCCCCTTGTCAATGTCGTCGACGACGAGGATGAGCTGATTCTCGTGATCGCTGTACATGACTTCGATGTTGACGCCGGCGTCCGCCATTCTGCGCGCGATTTTCCCGAGCTGCCCCGGCACGTCCTGCTTCAGTTTCTGCACGAGGACTTCACGCTCAGCGAGCACGCGAAATCCAGCGCTCTCGAGAGCTTCACATGCGGCGGTGCCGTCGGTGAAGAGAAAATGCGCGACGGCCTTTCCCTCGAACAGCCAGCACCCGCCGCCCTCGACGCTCACGCCCGCCTCGCCGAGCGCGTCACCCATTTCGGCGAGCGCGCCGGGGCGGTTGTCGAGGGCGATCGCCAGATCTTTCATTGGGTCGAACCGCCGACCTGAACTGTACAGTGCCAGNCAAGATCGACGTGATCTGGTACACTGAACCAGAGCGCTGCTGTTTTTGATTGCAAACTCTTCAACTCTAGGCTCGCGATTCCATCTCCGTCGACTTCTGTGTCGACTTCGCTGCACCCTCGACTCGAATCACCGGCTCGTGAAGTACGGGCACTTTCACCGATGCCGCGATAAAGCAGAGGTCGTGCGCCTGCTCGTGGAGCTCCATGGCTCGCTTCTCGTCGCTGCCGGGCGCGAGCGTGACAACGGGTCTCAGCGTGATGCTCTCAAAGATTCCGCCACCGTCCGGTCGCAGTACTAACGTCCCAGTGGCGTTGTCCTCATAGGCTACGACGTTGATCTTGGTCCGCGCACAGAGTGCGAGATAGCTCAAAAGGTGACACGACGACAGCGCGGCGACGAAGAGATCTTCGGGATTGTAGATGTTGGCGTCGCCGCGGAACATCGGATCGGCGCTGCCGGTGAGGTCAGGCTTTCCATCTATTTGCAGTCGATACTTGCGGCCGTATCCGGTGTAGCTGGTGGTGCCGTTACCGAGATTCCCGTCCCAGATCAATCGAGCCTTGTAATCGTGCGCGTTCTTCCTGCCGGGCGTTGCGGACATGATGGACCTCAGCGTGGGTAGGAGACAACGGAGATACTATAGTAGTACGGTGACGCAGAACTGCAACAGAACGGGTGCAGCAGTGAGAGGTCAAGCAGCGAGCGGGTGAGCTCGCACCCGTTCGGTTGCAGTCAGTACTCATTAATGGCCCCATTGCGGATCTCAAGGCGGCGCAGCCGCATCAACCCCGGCGGAATGTCCGACTCCCGCGGAACAGCGAGTATCGCCTGGCCGACCCCACCTTTCTCCAGCAGCTCCAGAATTCTCGCGCTGCGCCGGGTATCGAGCTCAGCGAACGGATCGTCGAGCAGGAGAATCGGATCCGCGCCGGCGTGCCGCCGCAGTGTCGCCGCCTCCAGCATTCGCAGCGCGATCGCCGCCGTCCTTTGCTGACCCGCCGACCCGAACAAACGCAGCTCTCGCCCGTCGAGAGTGAGTTCGAGGTCGTCACGGTGGGGCCCGACATGAGTCAGTCCGCGCTTCATGTCGAGCCCGCGCTTCTCCTCGAATGCCGCGAGCAGGACATCGTGCCGCGCCTCCGATTCGGCGAACGGGCTCAGGTAGCGTATCGATGCCTGTCCCTGCTCGCCGATCATCTCGCTGAGTCGCGTGAACTCGGCAGCAGACTCTTCAACCCATCTCGCCCGCGCTTCGATGAGCACCGTCCCATGCTCGGCGAGGGCGGGTTCCCAGACCGAGACGCGTTCATCGGCTGAGCGTCCACCACGTCGCGCGGCATCGCGTAACGCCGCGTTCCGACGAACGAGATTGGCGCGGTAATGCTGAAGCGCGTTGAGATAGCGTCTGTCGGAGAGTGCCAGCACGAGATCGAGGTAGCGGCGACGCTCGGTCGGCGCGCCTCCCACCAGCTCGAGGTCGCGCGGCGAGAACATCACTGAGGGAAGTGAGCCGAGTGCGTCGCTGAGACGTCGGGGAACAGCGCCATCGACGGTGACTTTCTTTTTCTTGCTGGTGCGATCGAACCCAACTGCCAGTCGATGCTCGCTCGGCGTTTTGCTCATCGCGCTGATATGGAAACCAGCCGAGTCGAAGCGGGTGAGGTCCTGGTCGCGCGCGTCGCGCACCGATCTCAGGATCTGGAAATAGTAGATCGCCTCGAGAAAGTTGGTCTTGCCATGACCGTTGTCGCCGATGAGTGCGATGCCCTCAGCGGGGAGATCGAGATCTACGCGCTCGAGATTTCTGAAGTCACGGATGTCGATGTTCTGGAGCCAGACTCTCGAGCTGGTCAACGGTCTTCATTTCCCCTTGAAAGCGGGGCTGCGCTTGTCGAGGAACGCGCGCATTCCTTCGCGCATGTCCTCGGTGGCGGCGAGGAGGCCGAAGTGATTGGCCTCGAGAATCAGTCCTTCGTCGAGCGACATCTCCAGGCCGCGGTCGATGGCTTCGATGCATAAAGCGATGGCGAGCGGGCCGTTGGCCAGAATGGTCTTCATCATCTCACGCGCGCTATTCATGAGATCGGCAGCGGGCACGACTTTGTTGACGAGTCCGATCCGATATGCCTCGGCCGCGTCGATCATCTCGCCGGTCATGAGCAGCTGCATCGCACGTCCTTTGCCGACCAGCCGAGGGAGTCGCTGACTCCCTCCGTAGCCCGGCAGAATACCGAGCTTGCTCTCGGGCTGGCCGAATTTCGCGGCGTCGGATGCGATCCGGACGTGACACGCCATCGCCAGCTCGCAGCCGCCACCGAGCGCGAAGCCGTTGACCGCGGCGACGATCGGCTTGGGAGAGGTCTCGAAGCGACGGAACACATCCTGCCCTGCGCGTGCACGTGCTTTTCCGAGCACAGGCGTCTGGCCCGACAATTCCGAGATGTCCGCACCGGCGACGAAAGCGCGTCCAGCGCCGGTGAGAATCACTCCGCCGATGGAATCGTTGATGCGAATCTCATCGATGGCGTGGCCGAGTTCGGCGATGGTGGCGTCGTTCAGGGCGTTGAGCTTGTCGGGGCGATTGACCGTCAGCGTCGCGACGCGGTCGGCGATCTCCAGCGTCAGGAATTGAAAGGGCATCGTGATGTAATTGTCGGTAGATTCCGGCGGCCGGTGATTTGCGCGGCAATTGGCGAAATCTACCCAGAAAATTCTCTCTTGGGCCGCTGGCCGATATCCGCGGCGTGGAGTAAATGGCGCAGAAGTGGATCGTCCGCGAAGGCTCGAAGACGCGCGGATTTCGATATAAAGGACCCAGCGGCAATGCCGTAAAGGACAAGCGCGATCTGGAACGCATCGACGCGCTAAGGATCCCACCGGCGTGGCGCGACGTGCACGTCTCCACTAACCCGCGCGCCGCGATCCAGGTGTGGGGCTTCGACGACCGCGGCCGCAAGCAATACAAGTATCATCCGCGCGCCGTCGAGAAAGGCGAGCTGCGCAAATACTATCGCGTCCGTCAGATGGCGCGCGATCTCCCGACTTTGCGCGCACGTATCCAGCGCGATTTCCGAAAGAAGGGAATGACGCGAGAGAAGGTTTGCGCCGGGATCGTTCACCTGATCACGCACGGATTCTTCCGCGTCGGCAGCGAGAAGTACCAGAAGGAAAACAACACCTTTGGCATCACGACGATGCGGAAGTCCCACGTCACCATAGTTGGGGACACCGTCGAATTCGAGTACAAGGGCAAGAGATCGATCTCGCAGCGCAATGTGGTCGTGGGTAAGGATTTCGTGCGGTTTGTGTCCGCGCTGTTGAAGACTCCCGGACCTCGCCTCTTCCGTTATCTGGAGGATGGAAAGTGGTGCGACGTCGATTCGCATGATGTGAACGACTACATCGAGCGCATCGCTGGATTTCCGTACACGGCGAAGGATTTCCGGACCTGGGGAGGCACACTTCGCGCGGCGACGGTGCTCGCCGAGTTGGGGAAGGGAAAGAGCCAGACGGAGCGCAAGAAGAACGTGGTTACGGCGGTCAGGCTGGTAGCGTCGGAATTGGGCAACACNCCCACGATCTGCCGGAAATCTTATGTCCACCCGGTCGTCGTAATGAAGTACCTGCGGAGCGGAACTACGATCTCACTTCCCAAGCAGCTAACGCACGCGCAAAACGGCCTCGGGCATGCTCCAGAGGAGAGCGCNCTGATCGATTTTCTCGACGAGTACTTCCCGGAGCGACGTCGCGAGGTTCGTGTTGAATAAAGGTCTTCCGCGAGACACGCCGCCCCACTCGCTGAGCGGAGAAGGGCTCGTTTCCGAAGGCGCTGGCGTGGTGAAGCCATTCCGCCGCGGGGACACCGCGACGAAACACGTGTTGGCGATCGACCAGGGAACCACTGGAACGACGGCGCTAGTGATCGCCGCCGACGGCCGCGTTGCCGGTCGAGGATATCAGGAAATCACCCAGCATTACCCGCAGCCCGGCTGGGTAGAGCACGACGCCGAAGAAATCCTGGAGCGCACGCTATTGGCGGCACGCGAAGCCATCGCTAACAGTGGCGTCCGTCCCGATGTGCTCGGCATCACCAATCAGCGCGAGACCGTCGTGCTGTGGCATCGCGATACTGGCAAGCCGTTGGCGCGAGCGATCGTCTGGCAGGATCGCCGAACTACGGAGCGGTGCGCCCAGCTCCGCAGCAAGACCAGCTTCATCGCTCAGCGCACGGGTCTTCGCCCCGATCCTTACTTCTCGGCCACGAAAATAGAATGGCTACTCAAGAAACCTGAGATAGCCTTCGTCGCACGCAATGGAAGGTTGTTGGCAGGAACCATCGACAGCTGGTTGATCTGGAAGCTCACCGGTGGGCGCGTCCACGCCACCGATCCGACCAACGCGTCGCGCACTTTGCTGTTCGACATCACGCGTCTTCGCTGGAGCAAAGAGCTCTGCGAATTGTTCAACGTTCCCATCGAGATTCTTCCAGAGGTCCGTCCTTCGGCCGGAGATTTCGGGAAGACCAGCACGTCGTTCTTCGGCAAGTCGCTGCCGATAACCGGCGTCGCTGGCGATCAGCAAGCGGCGCTGTTCGGCCAGGGCTGTTGCAGCGCAGGGCAGGCGAAGAATACTTATGGAACCGGCGCGTTCCTCCTGCTCAATACCGGCAAGAAGATGCCGCGGCCCGGCGAAGGATTGTTGGCGACGGTAGCGTGCGACGAAAAGGGCGGTGCTGCCTACGCTCTGGAAGCGTCGATCTTTGTTGCGGGAGCGGCGCTTCAATGGCTGCGCGACGGACTCGGAATTTTGTTCAACGCCGCGGAGAGTGAGCGCCTCGCCCGATCGCTCGATTCAAATGATGGAGTTTATTTCGTCCCGGCGCTCGTCGGACTCGGCGCGCCGAACTGGGAGCCGAAGGCACGTGGCACCATCGTCGGAGTCACAGGCGGCACGACGCGCGCGCACTTCGCCCGTGCTGCGCTCGAGGCGATGGCGTACGGCTCGGCAGAGATGCTCGCCGCGATGTCCAAGCGCGGCCGGGTAAAGTTCGAGTCGCTCCGCGTGGATGGCGGCGCCTCGGCGAATAACTGGCTGCTGCAGTTCCAGGCCGACGTGCTTGGAATTCCCGTCGAGCGACCCGACATGATCGAGACGACCGCACTCGGTGCGGCCGGCTTGGCCGGAATCGGCGGTGGCGTGTGGCGCGACGCGGCGGAATTCATCGGCACCCGGCAGTTCACCCGCTTCAACCCCGCGATGGAGAAAGAAGCCGCCGGCACTCTGGTAGCCGGATGGCAGCGCTCGGTGAGGACAGCCCTGACTTGGGCGCGCGACAAGGGAGACGATGCGCGTCCTCCGGTCAGCAAGAAGAAGCGGGCAGCCGTGAAATCTGCCCCGCCGCGCAGTAAGTCGACATCGAAGTCAGCGCGGAGGCGCTCGAAGTGAGCCAACTGGCTAGGTTCTTCATGGCGATCAATGTCGTCTTCGCCCAGGTCGCCGCGCCCCAACCACATACCGACCCGTGGTTCGGGATCGACAAGGTCAAACACTTCTTCATGTCGGCCTTTATCGAGAGTGTTTCCTACAGCCTGTTGCAGGCGTCTGGGGTTCATCACCGCCCGGCAATGGCCGGCGCGATCGGGATTACCCTCGGGTTCGGACTGGCTCGGGAGATCCACGACCAGCGCTCACCAGGAAACATTTTCAGCGTGCGCGACCTGACCTGGGACGCGATCGGCACGGGAGCGGGAGCGGTGCTGCTCTCACATACTATAAGGTAGGGTCGATGTCAGTTCGCCAGTTGATGACCGTGACGTTCGGCTTCGCCGCGATGGTCGTGTTACCCGCATTCGCCCTGTACTGGGCGCGTAAGCGCTGGCGGCCGTAGGCGGGAGGCGGGAGACGGGACGCCGGACGCGCTAGCGCTACCGGCAGAACGGAATCAGTCCAGCTACCATCAAATGCTGATCTGTTCGAGCATCGGCATTTGTCCTCCCTTGGTTGGCTGTCAGAAACCGTCCTGACGGCAGCGATTCAAAAATCGGGCTGCGACCCGTCCAGCCAAATACGTCAGCTTACGTAGTCGGCCATTCGCGCCGAGGTTGCGGCCCGCGTGCAGCAGACGCATCCTATCGCACTGCGTGGTGGAAAACGAAAAGGGCTGAATGACACCGATCACATTCACGAGGACGGACGAAGTTCCGGCCGTTGAGCCGGCGTGGCTGCCGGGTGAGCCGGCGCCGCCTCCTGTACCCGCTCCGGCCGTCAATCCGATTCTCGATCTCCGCCCCTCGTGGCTGCGCGGAGACAGCACCTTCGATGTGGACCTCGAGGTGCGCATGCATCCGCTCACCTTGCGCTTCGACGACAAGGATCTGGAGCGCGAGTTCGGAGAGGAATATTTCACCCGCACACTGAGCCAGGTACGGCTGGCGCTCGTGCTCGGCTTCGCACTGTACGCCGGTTATGGTCCCGTCGACTATTGGCTGGCTCGCGACCAGCTGCCGTGGATATGGGCGATTCGATACTTGATAGTCGGCCCAACTGTGCTCGGCTGCCTCTGGTTCAGTTACAGCAAACATTTTCGGCGGTATCGCGAGCTGGGCCTCAGCGTCGTAGTTGTAGTCGCGATGTTTGGCGTGATCGGAATGACATCGCTGATTCCTCAGCCGATCAGCAGCCTGTACGACGTCGGGCTGTTCATGGTGCTCGTCTACGCCTTTGCGCTCGTCCGGCTGAAGGTGCCCTATGCTCTCGCAATCTCCGCCCTCACTCTCGCTGCATATCCAGTGGCGGCGGTGCTCGTGCACGAGACTCCGCTGCCCGTCGTCAGCAGCAACTTCTTTTTCCTGCTCGGGATGGTGATCCTCGGATTCTTCTCGAACTATTCGATGGGTCGATATTCGCGCAGCCACTTTCTGCAGCGGAGACTGATCTCGTTGCGCACCGATGAGCTCGAGCGAAAAAACTCCGAGCTGATCATGAAGAATCAGCTGCTGGCAGAATCGCGCGCCGAGAACGTGAGGACCGCTCGTCGCACCGAGCAGATATTTGCCGCGCTGTCGGACGCGCTGCCGGGTCACGTCCTTGATGACAAGTATAGAATCGGTGTGAAGATCGGCTCCGGCGGTTTCGGAACTGTTTATCGTGGCGAGCACATCCTTCTGCACCATCCGGTCGCGATCAAAGTCTTCCGCCCGGCCGTCGGCAAAGAGGGCGTCGACAGCGTGGAGCGATTCCGGCTCGAGGGAATCTCAGCCTGCCGGGTCAATCATCCGAATGCGGTCACGGTTCTGGACTTCGATGTTTCAGCTGGCAGTCTGGCCTACCTGGTGATGGAGCTGCTCGAGGGCCATTCGCTCAGTCAGCAGCTGCGAACCGAAGGCAGGCTTCCCCAAACCCGCGCCATTGAGATCGCGTGTTGCGTGTGTGACGCGCTCGCCCAGGCGCATGCGGCCGGAATCGTCCACCGCGACATCAAGCCGAGCAATGTATTTCTGCACGGCACCAACGGCGACCAGGCGGTTAAGGTGATCGACTTCGGCATCGCCAAGCTCACCGATGAGTCACAGGCGCCCGACGCGCAGACGACCACGCTATCGGGGATGTTCCTCGGGACGCCGGCGTACATGGCGCCGGAGCGGGTGTTCAACCAGCCGTACGATGGGCGCGCCGACGTGTATTCCGTCGGTGTGATGATCTACGAGATGGTCGCGGGTCGTCTGCCGTTCGAGCGCATGGTGGGTGGACACGTGGCCCTCATGCGGATGCACGCCATGGAAAAACCTTTGCCCCTCACCAAGGTCGTCCCCGACGCGCATCCAAAGCTCGAGGTCGCGGTGATGAGCGCAATGCGCCGCGAGCCTGAGGAGCGCCCGACCGCCGCGCAGCTCGGCACAATGCTGCGCGAGCTGCTGGTGGATTTCCGCGGACCCAGTCGGAGCCGGCGGGCGACGGATCAGTATCGGGCCTAAGCGCGCTCACCGAGAGAGTGCGCGCGCTTCACTGACTACCGTCGTGGGATGGCGACGGGAACCCATGTCTCGGTGGGTCGAGCGCCCATGAACGCGCCCACCACCGCGCCCACAGCGCCAAGCAGCACACCGCCAGCGAAGGCGTCAAAGGAGCGCGAGTCGGGAACGAGGCAGAATTCGGTGGTACACTCCTGTTTTTGGTAAGTCGCGGCGCCCAGAATTGCTCCGGCGCCGGCGCCAATGAGAAAGCCAAGACCGGCGCCACGCGCTTTGTGGGTAGCTTGGCCGCGGGCGACTTCGAGCCGGACGATATTCGGAGTCGCTATGGAAATTGGGAACGCCTCGCGAGCCGTCGGCTGAAAGACGAGCGTATCCGCGGTGGCTGCGGCTACGTTCCCCTTCTGCAACCCGCGACCAAGCACGGGCGATTCGATCCTGACGTGTGTGCCGGCAGCAACCGGCCATTCCATAATGGCGGCGGACTGTGCGCTGGCAATCAGCGGACTGCACAGTGAGGCTACGATCAGAATTCGCGAGACGCTCATGGTTCCTCAGGACGGGGTGGGGTTGGAGAACAGCCAAAATACGTCGTCTGCCGTAGTCGCGGGATATATTCAAGCCATGAAAGCTCGGACCAAATTTCTGATAGGCGGGGCGCTGGTCATTGGGACCGCCGGCTACCTCGCGGCGAGTGCCATCAAGGACACCGGCGTCTACTATCTCACCCCCGGCGAGCTCTCGGCGAAAACCTCCGCTGATCCGACTTTCTATAACACCGGCGTCAAAGTCGGTGCGCGGGTCGTCAATGGTTCGATCGTGCGCGATCCAGGCGGTCGTGAGGTTTCCTTCAAGATGACCGACGGTGCCCGCACCTATAACGTCGTCTATCGCGGCATCACCCCTGATACGTTCACCGATGGCGTGGATGTCGTCGTCGAAGGTCGACTCGGCCGGGACAATACTTTCCGCGCCACGACGTTGCTCGCCAAGTGCGCATCACGCTACGAAAACGCGCCCGACAAATACAAGCAGACGCCCGGGTACAAGCAGGCAGGACAGACGACGTGATTCTGGTTGGTGAGCTGTCGCTCTGGGTCGCACTCCTCATGGCGGCCTGGGCAGCTACGGTATCCTTCGCCGGCGGGCAGATGCGCCGCGGCGATCTCATAGAAAGCGGCGAGCGCGCGATTTACGCCACGCTGGCGATGGTCGTGCTCGCCTCCCTCGGTCTGTGGACCGCGCTCCTCACGCACGACTTCTCGATCAAGTACGTCGCGTCGTACACGAGCGCGAATCTGCCGAAGGTCTACACCATCACCGCGTTCTGGGGCGGTCAATCGGGATCGCTGCTGTTCTGGGCCCTGATCCTTTCGATTTATTCGGCGATAGCAGTCTGGAGCAACCGCACCCGTAATCGTGAGCTGATGCCGTACGTCTCGGGCACACTCGCGCTCGTCCTGGTTTTCTTTCTCGCCACGATCTGCCTCGGCTCCAACCCGTTCGAGCGGCTCGACTTCATCCCGATCGATGGCCGCGGAATGAATCCGCAGCTACAGAATCCGGGGATGGCGATTCACCCGCCCAATCTTTATCTGGGTTACGTCGGCACCACGATTCCTTTTGCCTTCGCCATCGCCGCGCTACTGACGCGGCGTCTCGATGCCGAATGGCTCGCCGCCGTCAGGCGTTGGGCGCTGCTCTCCTGGTTCTTCAATACTGTGGGAATCGTGCTCGGCATGTGGTGGGCGTACGTCGAGCTCGGCTGGGGCGGATACTGGGCATGGGACCCCGTCGAGAACGCGTCGCTGCTGCCATGGCTGGTGAACACCGCGTTCCTGCATTCGATCATGGTGCAGGAGAAACGCGGAATGCTGCGGAAGTGGAATGTTACTCTTGTAGTCAGCGCTTTTCTCCTTTCGATATTTGGTACGTTCATCACCCGTAGTGGCGTCATCTCGAGCGTGCATTCCTTTGCGCAGTCACCGGTCGGGAAATGGTTTGCTGCCTTCCTGATACTCGCAATCGTCGTAACAGCGTATCTCGTCTCGACGCGACTGAACGACCTGCGATCGCACGCCGAGCTCGAGAGCATGGTGAGCAGGGAAGCGGCGTTTCTCTACAACAATCTCGTTCTCGTTGGGATCGCGTTCTCGGTGCTGTGGGGGACGCTGTTCCCGATCATCAGCGAAGCGGTGCGTGGTAACAAGATCACCGTCGGGCCACCGTTCTTTAATACCGTCAACATCCCGCTCGGTCTCCTGCTGTTGCTGTTGACGGGCATCGGTCCGTTGATCGCCTGGCGCCGAGCGTCGGTCGCGAATCTCAAGAGGCAGTTTCTGATTCCGACGGCGACAGCCGCGACGATTGGAATTTTGTTCTTCGCTCTGGGCGTCCACGATCTCGCGGCGCTGCTGTCGTACTCCTTTGGAGCGCTGGTGATGGCGACCATCGTCCAGGAGTTCTGGAAGGGCGTCAACGCGCGTCATCGCATGTATGGCGAGTCGCGAATCGTCGCGCTGCCGCGGTTGGTCGCGCGCAATCGGCGGCGCTACGGCGGCTATATCGTCCACGCTGGAGTGGTGGTGGTGTTCGCTGCCTTCGCCGGACTCGCCTTCAAGCGCGAATTCGATCTCACGCTGAACGCTGGTGACACGAGGACTGTGACGGATGCATGGGGCCATCAATGGGCTTTTCTCAGTCAGGGGATTTCCCGCTACAACATCCTGAATCGCGAGGTCACGGCGATTGCGCTCGATGTCACGCGTGACGGGAAGCCTGCGGGCGTCATCACCAGCGAGAAGCGACAGCACGTCGATTCGCGCGGCGCGCCAACCTTCGAGCCGTCGACCGAGGTTGGAATTCAGGGATCCTTCAAGCAGGACGTGTACGTCGTGCTCGCCGGCGTACGCGGGCAGGACGACGCCGAGATCCGGGTGACGTTCAATCCGCTGGTGCGGTGGGTGTGGCTGGGCGGAGCTCTGATGGCGCTCGGTGGACTGGTGGTGATGTGGCCCGCGGCCGACAGGCAGCGAGTGCAGGCCGGATACGCGGCGGTGCTCAAGCCAAGGCCGATTGGAGAATTGGTCAGTGCTTAGTCGCAGAGAGTTTCTGTTGGCCGTGCCGGCGCTGGGGCTTAGCGCTGCTGCGTTTCCAAAGAGCCTCCTCGGTGCGCAGGCAGTGCAAACTTTCAATGGGCCGATGGCGGATGCGAACGACGTCTATCGCCCAGTGACCTTGCCGCCTAAGCCCAACGCCAGTGCATCGATGAACAACGCGCAGCGCGATGACCTCGAGCACAAGATTCATTGTCAGTGCGGCTGCAATCTCGATGTATACACCTGTCGCACAACCGACTTCGCCTGCAGCGTCTCGCCCGCTATGCACGCCGACGTCATGGGGCTCGTCTCGGGTGGTCACTCCGCGGACGAAATCCTGGCCGCGTTCAAGGCTGTCTATGGTGAGAAAGTTTTGATGGCCCCGGGAAAATCCGGCTTCAATCTGGTTGGCTACACGATGCCGTTTGTCGCGCTCGGCGCGGGAGCGGTAGTCATCAGCGCACTCCTCAAGCGATGGAAGTCGCAAACGCCCGTCGGCGCTCCTTTGGCGGTGAGCCACGTCGACGCGACCGATAGCGAGCTCGCCGCGCTCGACGCTGCGGTGAGACGCGACAATTGATCGCGCTTCTCGTAGGAACGGCGCTCGCGGTCGCATCTCTGCTCTACGTGCTCCTGCCTCTTCTCCGCGTGGAGCTCGCAACCGCACCGCGCCCGATGCGCACAAACATGAGAAGGCAGAGTCCGGCTGTGGATTCTTTGCGTGAGCTTGAGTTCGACCGCGAAACCGGCAAAATCTCCGACGCTGATTACGCACCGCTCAAGGCCCGGTATACGGAGCAGGCTCTCGCGGTTCTGCGCGCGGGAAACGCTCCGGTTTGCGAGGCCTGTGGTCCTCGGCCACAGCCCGAAGCCGAGTTCTGCTCGAACTGCGGAGCACCGGTAATCCGCTAGCAGGTTTGGGGTTACAAGGCCTTCGCCAAGCCCAAAAGTGTCACTTTTGTATCATTCAAGGTCACTTTTCTATCATTTCAGGCCGTACTCGGGCTTGACTGATCGGTCAGGGAAATCCACTATGTGGCAGGAGCCCTGACCGCCCGTTAACCAGCCACCGTACAATGCGCCACCATCCGACCCCGACCTTGGTTTGGAACACGTTTTTGTCTGCGCGCGTGTACGCTTTTCGCATTAGGAATACCCTCATAATGTCGCGAAAAGGGGGCCTCTGATGGCTGTTCGGGACTTCACCGACGAAAAGGGAATGAAGTGGAGGGTGTGGCCCGTCCTCCGCTCATCGATCCATCCGAAAACCGCCGCCGAAGATTATCTCGGAGACTACGGCGAAGGATGGCTTTGCTTCGAGTCGCAGCAGGAGCGCCGCCGGCTCGCGCGCTTCCCCGATGATTGGGACAGAATGAGCGAGGCAGATCTGTGCAGCCTTCTGAGCAAGGCGGCGCTGGTCCCGGTCCGCAACAGGCAGACCCCTCCCAAATCGGGCGATTCGATCAATCGCTAGATAAAAGGTTGCCGCGCCACTCGGCGGCGTATGGCGCCACTGCGCCGGCAACCTTCCGCATTATCATTGAGTCAAAGTACTAGTCGCTGATCGCAGCACCCGCGATCGGGCTCTGAAGAACTCCATCGATCTCAATGCGCCTCACTTCACTGGTTCGCGCGATCGTCGTCGGATCCCTGGCGTCGCTCGCTTTCGGTCATCCGCTCTCAGCGCAGCAACTCGACGTAATCCGCGGACAGGTGGTCGGCCCCGACGGCAAGCCGCTGGATGATGCGAAGGTCACCGCGACCTCGCTCTCGGGGAATGTCAACCGCACTGCGCGAACGGACAAGAGTGGTCGTTACACCATCACGTTCCCCGGTGGCGAAGGCGATTACTTCGTTGAGTTCTCCGCGCTCGGCTATGGCGCACGCCGGTTCGAGGTGAAGCGGACGGCAGATCAGGAGATTCTTGTCGCCGATGCGAAGCTGCTGCGCGCCGCCGGTGAGCTCGAGACTGTGAAGGTCACTGCCCAGCGCGATAAACCGGAGCGCAACGATCAATCGCCCGATATCGGTGGTAGCGAGCGCCCGGTGGACAACACCGTCGTGCCCGCCGATCAGCAGGGAGATATCGCCGCGATGGCCGCGTCGCTGCCGGGAGTTACTCTCGTGCCCGGCCAGGATGGAGATCCGTCCGGATTCTCCGTGCTGGGCCTCTCGCCCGATCAGAACAACACCACACTCAACGGGCTGAACTTCGGCGCGTCGAATCTTCCGCGCGACGCCGCCGTAACCAGCTCACTGGTGACGACTCCCTACGACGTCTCACGAGGTGGATTCAGCGGGGCGCAGTTCCAGATCCGCGGTCGGCCAGGCTCGAACTTCATCACGCGGACGATGAGTCTCAACATCGACGCGCCGCAGCTGCAGTGGACGGATCCGGCGGGCCGATCGCTCGGTCAGCAATACAGCAACGTCTCGATCGGCGGCCTCGTTGCCGGACCGATTCGGCCGGACGCATCATTCTATAACTTTGCCTACCAACTCGGTCGACGCGCCAACGATCTTCGCTCGCCTCTCAACACAGATGCGATTGGCCTCCAGACATCGGGAATCGCGCCGGACTCCGTGAGCAGATTGCTGGCGATCCTCCAACAGCTCGGAATTCCTCTCGTCACTGGCAGGGTTCCGACTGCGCGGCTTGGCGCGCAGGGCTCACTTTTCGGAAGCTTCGATTTCGCGCCGCAGTCGTCGTCGGGCGGGCAGTCGGTCACGCTTTCATATAATGGAAGCTGGAATGAGCAGACGCCGGCGTCATCGCTCACCAACGAGCTGCCCGCGCACAGCGGTAACCGCACCAGCTGGAACGGCGGCGTCCAGGCGCGCCACAGCGATTATTTCGGCATTGGGATTTTGAGCGAGACGTCGCTCGGTCTCAATCGCTCCCGCAATTACGGGGATCCGTACCTGTCGATGCCGAGCGGGACGGTGCTGATCACGTCGACGTTTGCGGACGGCTCGACGGGCATCAAGCCGATCTCGTTCGGCGGCAGCTCGAACATGAACACCAGCCAGACGGGCACCGGCACCGAGCTCACCAACCAGCTGTCGTGGTTCAGCAGCAGCAACAAGCATCGGATCAAGCTCACTACCGAGATGCGACGCGACGCATTCACGTCGAGTCAGCAGACCAATACCCTCGGCTCGTTCACCTACAATTCGCTCGCCGATCTTGAGACCCAGAAGCCGTCGTCGTTCAACAGAAGCCTCGAACCGAGAATCAGAAGCGGCAGCCAGTTCATCGGCGGCATGTCACTCGGAGATTCGTACAAGAAAAGCGATAATCTTCAGCTCCAGTATGGGCTCCGCGTGGACGGCAACCATTTCTCCTCGACACCGACGTATAACCCCGAGCTCGAGAGCGTCTTCGGCGTGCGGAACGATCACGCACCGAATCACGTCTATCTGAGCCCGCGACTGGGCTTCTCCTGGAGCTACGGCACCGCGCCGCAGGTGGCGGGATTTGCGGGCGCCATGCGGGGCCCGCGTGCCGTCATTCGTGGTGGAGTTGGACTCTTTCAGAATACGCCCAATACGACTTTGATCAGCGGCGCCATCGACAACACCGGTCTCGCCACCGCGCTGCAACAGGTCGCATGCGCCGGACCCGCCGCGCCGACTCCCGACTGGTCGAGCTACGCCAACAATCCGTCGAGCATTCCGACGCAGTGCGCGGATGGCAGCGTCTTCGCCAGCACGGTCCCGAACGTCACTTATTTCGCCGACGATTACGCAGCGCCGAGGAGTTTGAGATCGAATCTCAACTGGAGCGGACCGATCCTTGGCAACCGGCTGGGCGCGACCGTCGAAGGTACATACTCGCGGAACATGAATCAGGCCGGGGTCGTCGATATCAACTTCAGCCCAGTGGTTCAATTCACGCTGCCCGATGAGGACCATCGTCCGGTATTCGTCCAGACGACGAGCATTGTGCCGGGGAGCGGGACTATCGCCTCGCGTGACGCGCGCGTGAGCCAGGAGTTCTCGCGCGTCACCGAGCTGCGTTCGGACCTGATGTCCGAGAGCCGTCAACTGAGATTCGGGCTCTCGCCCCAGACGCCGAGCAGCAACTTCAGCTGGGGCGCGTCGTACGTGTACTCGAACCTGCGCGAGCGCGTGCGAGGATTCGGGAATACCGCCGGAAGCCCGCTCGATCTCGAATGGGCGCGCTCACCGTTCGACTCGCGGCATCAGATCCAGTACAACCTCGGCTACAACTTCTTCGACGCGGTGCGCGTGAACTGGTTCGGGAATTTCCGATCGGGCTCGCCGTACACGCCGATTGTCGCGGGCGACATCAACGGCGACGGCTATGCCAACGACCGCGCTTTCGTTTACGATCCAAGCCAGACTGCCGATCCGGCGCTGGCGTCGGCGATGCAGTCGTTGCTGGGGAATGCGACCGGCAACGCGCGTGATTGTCTCATGAGGCAGCTCGGAAGTCTCGCGCTGCGCAACAGCTGTCAGGGCCCGTGGACATCCACCGCGACCCTGTCGATGACTTTCAATCCGGTGAAGTTCCGGATGCCGCAGCGCTCTACGCTCTCACTGCAGATCGGCAATCCACTCGGTGCGGCCGATCTGATGGTGCACGGCAACAATCAGCTTCATGGATGGGGCCAGTTTGCTTTCCCAGATCCGACACTGCTCGCTGTGCGCGGATTCGATCCCGCTACGCAGCGGTATCGCTACGACGTAAACCAGAGATTCGGCTCGACCCTTCCCGCGCTCTCTGCTGTACGAGCGCCTGTCACTGTAACTGCTATGATGCGCTTCGACCTCGGACCGACGCGCGAGCGGCAGGCGCTCACCCAGCAGCTCGATCGCGGGAGAACGCTCAGGGGAAACAAGGCACCCGAGCCAATGCTCAAGGCCATTTATGGAAGCGGTGGAATTCCGAACCCGCTCTCCGCGATTCTGCGCCAGGCCGACACCCTCCAGCTGACAGGTCCGCAGGCGGACAGCGTAGCGACGATGAACAGACGCTACGTGGTGAGTCTCGATTCGATCTGGTCGCCGGTGGCGAAATATCTGGCTGCGCTTCCTGATAACTACAACAAGGGCGAAGCCTACGGTCACTATCAGAGAGCGCGTGAGGCTTCGGTGGACCTGTTGATCAGATTGGTGCCAAAGTTGAATACGCTCCTCACTGGCGAGCAGCGCCGGAGGCTTCCGGCGTTCATCTCCAGTTATCTCGACACCCGTTATCTGGCTTCCATCAGATCGGGAACTGCGGGCGCGGGCAACGGCCCGATGATGTTTCCCGGCAGTGGAATCTTCACCGCTCCCGCCGGCGGCGGCGGGGCTGGCGGTGGCGGTGGTCAGGTCATCATCATCCGCAACTAACCAAGTGAACACCCAACGGTATCTCTCATGAAGGCAATATCGATCGCTCTAGCGCTGACATCGGTCGGCGCCTCTGTCTGCGGAGCGCAGTCACTTGCGCCGGTCCGTCAGCTCGGTCCAGTAACCGCAGTCGCCAAAGAGCCACTTGGCGCAGTAACTACGGTGCGGCATCTGCCCGACGGGCGGGTGCTCGTGAATGACATCGTTGGTAGACGAGTAGTGATGTTCGATTCGGCGCTCGCGGGTGTCACCGTGATTGCCGACACTACCAGTGCAACGGCGAATGCCTACGGTGTGCAGCCGGGCGGGCTGATTCCTTATCGGGGTGACTCGACGCTGTTCGTCGATCCGGCATCGCTGTCGATGCTGCTCATCGATCCCAGCGGGAAGATTGCGCGCGTGATGTCGGCGCCTCGAGCGCAGGACATCCGCTTTCTGATCGGTGGACCATTCGGGAATCCGGGATTCGATCCGAACGGAAAGCTGGTGTACCGGGCGCCGTTCAACTTCGGCGGCGGACTTGGACCGCGTCTCGCGGCAGGCGGCGGCGGGGCGCCACAAATCCCAACGCCTCCTGATTCTGCTGCGATCGTTCGCTTTGATCTCGCGACGCGCAAGGTAGATACTGCCGCGTTCTTCAAGACACCGAAGATCAATCTCGAGGTGACTCAGTCGCCTGACGGCGGAGTGCGAGTGATGTCGAGGATGAATCCACTTCCGCAGGGCGACGATTGGGCTTTGCTCCCCGATGGGACTATTGCGCTGGTTCGTGCGAAAGACTTTCACATCGACTGGATCGCGGCGGACGGACACGTCGTCAGCACTCCCAAGATTCCCTTCAACTGGGAGCGTCTCACCGACGAAGGCAAGGTCGCGTTCATCGATTCGGCGAAGGTCGCAATCGAGAAAGCGCGAGCGAGTGGCCAGCTCGGCGGCGGACTCGGCGGTGGCCAGTTCGTGTTTCGCGCCGATGGTGGCGGCGCGGGTGGCGCACCGCGTCGAGATGGCGCCGGTGCCGGCGCAGGTGCGGGTGGCAACGTCACCACTACGGTCGGTCCCGCAGCCGCTGGTGGAGGTAATCTTCCCCCTCTGACGATGGTCGCGCCGACCGATCTACCAGACTACAAGCCGGCTTTCGCGCCCGGCTCGACGCGCGCCGACACGGACGGCAATCTCTGGATCCGCACCAGCCAGAACGTCGACGCCCGTCCGGTCTACGATGTCGTCAATCGAAAGGGCGAGCTGATCGACAGAGTCCAGCTTCCCGCGAACAGAACTCTCGCCGGCTTCGGTGACAACGGCGTCGTATACCTGGCCGTTCGAGATGGCGCCACTGCGCATCTGGAAAAAGCGCGCGTCAAATAAGACCCATCATGTGATTCCTTTCGCTACATGCCGCGCCAGCGCCATGATGGTGATCATCGGGTTCACGCCCGACGAAGCAGGGAAGAGGCTCGCGTCAGCGACGTACGCCCCGGCCAATCCGAACACCGCTCCGTTCTCATCGCACACTGCGGACGCGCTGTCAGAGCCCATCCTGCACGTTCCCATCTGATGCGCGCTGAACAGCGGCAAACGATTCGGCGCAGTCGAGGCAGCGTCGATTTCCTTACAATAACTGTCGATCGACACACCTGACGCGCGGTTCCAGGCGACACGTGCGGCGTGCAAAGTCATAATTTGCGCCGCGCCGGCGGCGTGATGGATTCGGGCTACTCGTGCCATCCCGTGCTTTAATCGTTTTTTCTCCTCGCCGCCAAGCCGGTACTCGAAATAAGGAAGACCCGTGACGTCGAATCGTACACGTCCGGTGTTCGCGTCCCGACTCAGCACGATCATCGAAGCGGCGTACCTCACGCGTTGCATATCCCGGCGGTGTTCGCGNGCGTTTGTCCACGGAATGGCTACGGACATCAGGCCGGGATGCACCGGCGCGGCCTCGATCCTGTAGCCGTATCCGTCCGACAGATCGCTGAACTCGTCGCACAGCACGGTCTGCGGTGCTCCTTTCCATGACTCGATGGGCGAGTCGTANAGTCCGGTGAGCCCGACGGTCGGATGCAGAAAGAGGTGCTGGCCCAGGTGGAGCGATTTGTATCCCGACCGGTGGAGAATTGCCGGTGTTTCCAGCGCGCCCGCGGCGAGCACCACCCGAGATGCCTGGATTTTCGCGGTCCGGCTTTCACCCTCCGGCGTGGTATAGCGTCCTTCGACGCCGGTGACGTTGGATTTGCTCTGCGCGATTCTCGTCGCCGCGAACGGTGCGATGACCCGCGCACCCGATCGGATGGCGTCGAGCAGGTAGGTCGTCGACGCGCTCTGTTTGCCGCCCACCCTGCACCCGTACATGCAGCTGCCGCACTGCGAGAGGTCGCACCCGAGTGAATTGCGCGCGATCATGTTCCAGCGGTAGCCGAGCGATTGCGCGCCGCGCCTGAGGGCAGAGTTGTTCTCGTTGATCTCGCTTTCGTCGGTAGATGCGCCGATGCGACGCCAGACGGCATCGAGGCATTCGCTGAAAGATTCTCCGCTGAAGAAACTGCAACCCGAGAGATCCGCCCATTCTTCGCGGACGTCATCGGGTGTGCGGAAGCACGACTGCCAATTCACAGTAGTCCCGCCGCCGATCGCCGAGCCGGCGAGGAGCGACATACTCAGGTCGCGCGTCCCGGAGAGGCCGCCTTCGCGAAAGAGGCGCTGCATTCCCGTCAGCTCGTGCTGATCGAAATCCGATCCGCTCCAGGTGCCGCCCGCCTCGACGACTACGACGTCGCGTCCAGCGCCTGCCAGCTCTGCCGCAACGACACTTCCCGCCGCACCGGAGCCGACGACGCACACGTCGCATTCGATCTTCGAGTCGTCTCTAACTGTGGTGACCGGAACGTGCGGTGCCGTCGAGCGAGCATTTACTGGTGCGTCGTAACCAATGGCGTTGAGCAGCGCGTCGGACTCCGGTGTTCCATTGGCCGCGTAGGTGTGCAGCATCACCAGGCTTCTCGCTCCCTGGTACGCCGTGCGTAACTGGGGGACGGCGCTGCCGGCGAGACGCTGCAGCACCCGCTCACGTTTCGCTTGCGTGAGCTGCGCGAATCGCGACGCGCTGCGCGAAACGCTGGCCATGAAAAGAGGATTGTCGAGCAGACGCAGAAAAAATCTGAACGCGTCTGCCTTCGCCGGCTCAATGCGATCGAGCGCCGCGGCCACCCTCGCGCTCACACCCAGATCACCGGCGGACATGCTGAAGAGCACCGGGTCTTCGTCGTTCCCAAATGGGAGCGAAGGCACAAAAGTGTCGCAAAGGGAGTCGAGCGCTTCAGTCTCGCGATGGGTGAGGTTCATACGTATCCCCTCTGCGTCTGCCCCAGTTAACTCGCTCTAATGCGTCCCGCGCTGAGTAAAAGTTGCAGAGAAATCCCGAAGCTTGCGATATCTGCTCCGGATCGGAATCTTAGGGCCAGAACGAGGAGGTTTTTCTGGCCGGTTACGATTTTACCAGCAGAGTGCGCAGTGCGCTGATCAAGGCGCGCGAAGAGGCCCATCGTCGGAGCCACGAGTATGTCGGACCCGAGCACCTGCTCCTTGGCCTGCTCGCCGAAGACGACACTCTAGTTATGGACGTTCTCCACAACCTCGGCGCCAGCCCGATGCGCGTCCAGGAAGCTGTGGACCGGATGGTCGGGACCGGGAAAGCGATCGCCCGCTCGCGCATCCCTGATTTGCCGTACAGCTCCCGCGCCAGGGTTGTGCTCGACCAGGCGATCAGCGTCGCCCACGAATTCGGTGACGGATACGTGGGGACGCAGCATCTCCTTCTCGGACTGATTCGCGAGCGTCACGGTATCGCCGCGCAGGCGCTGGCGCTACAGGGCCTGACCGAGGCCTCGCTGCGTCGGGAAATCGTGCGGCTGCTTCAGGGTGAAGGCGTCGCCGCCGCTCTGGACATAGACGTTCCGGCGCGGCCGGAGGAAGTCCAGGTGCCGCTCAGCATTGCCGTCGAGCTACGCTACGAGGACGGCACCCTCGCCAAGAAGATTTTTACTTCTCAGGACGAGGCGATAGGATTTCTGCGCGAGAGAGCCGCGAAGTAGCTATCGCTCCAGCTCTCTCATTCGCCTCACGGCAATCCGGATCGGCACAAACGTCGCCGCCAGCGAGATCAGCGTCGCTCCACCAAATCCAAGCCACATCTGCGAAGGATCCGGATCGGTCTTGAGCATCCGCGCGCCGACGTACTCGTAGACGGGGCGCGCCTCCAGAACGATCACCAGTCCGATCAATACGACCGACGCCATCATCAGCATCAGCCCGCCAAAGGAAGTTGGAATCTGGGCGGCGTTCTCGGTATTGAATTTCGGGAATAGCGCGCCAAACCCCAGTGCGAGTCCCGCGATGGCGAAGGTCATCATGGTGATGGTGAAAATCGAGACGGCCATCATGAAACTGCTCACCTGGAGGAGGACGTCCGTCGCGAACACCAACACCAGCGCCAACGCCAACAGCGGAATCGTCCCCACCCAGAACTTGGACCAGAGCAGCTGACGCATTTCCAGCGGACTCGAGCGCAGCAGCCAGAGTGTCCGTCCCTCGAGGCTGATGCCGGGAAAGATGAATCGCGCTGCGATCGACGCCAGCACAAACCCGGCGAGTATGAGATTCACGAATGGAATTACGTTGGCGAGAAAGAAAGTGACGCCTTCGCCTCGCAGCGGCAGAAACTTGATGTTGAAGACGTATACGACGACGAGCACCGTCAGCAGGATGAGCTGCGACCATTGGGTGGTGTCGCGGAAGAAGAGACGCATCTCCTTGAGAACCAGCTCCCGTCGCATCACTCCCCACGGAGACAGAGCGCGTCCGACGTATTTACCGAGCACGCCCTGGCGTACCCATCTCTCGCCGCTCTCCTGCGACTTGCTGAACCCGCGATCGTAAAGCCAGCGATGGAGCAGAGCGCCGAACACGATGGTCGCCGCCGCCGTCGAGACCAGCAGGTAGAAGGGAAGCAGCTCCGGCTCCCCGCGCAGCCACGTCATGATTCCTTGCGCCGCCCACTCGCTCGGCAGCCAGGGTGAGGTCGGCCCGCGCAGCAATGAGATGAACTCAACCAGTGAGCGGAAGCCTTCGGGGCGCGCCAGTCGCTCCGGACGCACCAGTCTGAAGAGCAGCACCACACCCGCGGCGGCGAGAACTGCAATCACGCTCAGGATATCGCGCGTTCTGCGAGCCGGAAAAATGTTGACGAGGAGTAGCGTGATCGCGCTCCCGATTGCCGCCGGAATGAGAAGGAACGGAATGACAGCGCCAATCGCCACCAACGGATAAAGAAATCCGCCTTTGTAGGTGAAGCCGTACGCCGTAAGGACCGGAGTCGCCACGAGCATCACCATCCAGCTCGAATGCGCGGTCGTCTCCAGAAGCTTCGCGCCGTAGAGTCGCAGCCAATCCACCGGCCCTGCCACCAGCAGGTCGAGATCTTTCGCCAGGAAAAAGCTGGACAGCGCCGTGACGACATTGGACAGAATCAGGATTCCGAAGAGGCTGATGAACATCAGTCCAAGCAGCTTCGCGGCGAGGAGCGCGCCGATCTCGGGAATTCCCCGGAAATATTTCAGCAGCCGGTACAACAGCCCGAACACGAAGACCCAGAACACTGCGCCAATCACAACGAACGCGATCAGCCTGCCCGATTTGTTCTCCGTCTTTCCGAGCGGCCGTGCCTTCGCGGAAATGAATTTCGGCGACAGCAGGTGAAACAACCCCGGCGACGGCAGCGGTTCCCCCCTGTCACCCGATCGCGGCATCGGTAACGCGAAAGGCTCAGAAGCGCGGCTAGGCATCAAGCACATCCATCGTTTCGCGCGCTGCTCGCTCACCGGTGAGCTTCAGGAAAATCTCCTCGAGACCACCGCCGCCCGTCGCCTGCTCGCGCAGGTCCTCGATCGTCCCCACCGCGCGAATCTTTCCCTGCTGGATGATCGCGATCCTGTCGCACAAAGTCTCGGCGACCTCGAGCGTGTGCGTCGACATCATGATGGTGTGACCGCGCCGCACGTACTCGCGGAACAGATCCTTGAGAATTCTCGCCGCCTTGGGATCCAGCCCGACCATCGGCTCATCGACCACGATTACCTCGGGGCGGTGAATGAACGCGCTGGAGATGATCAGCTTCTGCCGCATGCCGTGGCTGTAGCTCTCGACGAGCTCGTCCGCCCATTCCTCGAGATCGAACAGGGCCATCAGCTCGCGTCCGCGATGCTCGATCTTGTCACCGTCCTGCCCGTACAGCCCTGCGACGAAACGGAGAAACTCCGACCCGGTGAGCTTCTCATAGATGAACGGCCGGTCGGGAATGAATCCCAGCTTCGCCTTCGCCGCCAACGGATCCACAGCGAGGTCGATGCCGGCAAGATGAATCGAGCCGGACGTGGGCTGCAGAATCCCGGCGATCATGCGCAGAGTGGTCGTCTTTCCTGCGCCATTAGGGCCGAGAAAGCCGAACAGCTCGCCGTCGGGGACGGTGAGGTCGATGGAATCGACCGCGGTAAACGATCCGTAATTCTTTTTTAGCTGACGAAGTTCGATCATTGTTTCCTGGAATTCTTTCGTTGTTTGCGGCGCGCGAGAAGCGTGTCGCTCGACGCCTTGAAGTTCTTGAAGGCGATCTCGAACGCCGTGCGAATGATCGAGATGTCGCCGGCCTGTGATGCGACCAACCGGCCCTCTCCATCCACCCACGTCGTCAGGCCTCGGGACGAGTCGTCGATCCGCCACGCCCGCACGGTGTCGCGGTGCGCCGCCACCCACTTTCCTTCGGCAGCCGCCGACGCGCTGTCTATGACTGTGAAGAGTGACTCGGCGCGGATCTGCAGCTCTGGCCTGGTGACGATGCGAGTCGTCGGGTCGAACACCGACATCGTCTGCTTTCGTCCGATCGTCGGCGGCCCGCCAAGCATGAATGCCACTGGCGCCAGAGATGGAGTGAACAGCGGTGGTACGAACGTATAGCGCGCCGGGGGATGCCCGCCGGTTCTCTTCGTCCCCGCTATGAAGAGCGAGGTGTCTTCCTGGACCGACGCATTGATCGAGAACGGCCGGGTAGGACGCGCGATGTCGATGCTGAGATCGACGAAGCGGAACCCGCGAGTGAGCTTGGTCTGCCAGCGCGCGGATGTTCTCTCCACGCCGGCGCGCGTTGGAAAGTCGCCGACAAAATACTCTTCGCTGACAAGAGTGTTCGTGGTCGTGTCGAGCGACGATGACGCGCCGCCTATCTGCTGGCCGTTGCGCTCGACGACGTAGTAGAAAGTCGCGGGCTGGACCCTAAGCGCGACTTCCGAGAGGCGCTGTGCTTCGCTGCGGTTTGCGTTGCGGCGGAACATCATCGCCATGCCGCTCACCCACAACGCAATTGTGAGGACGGCGATGGCGGCACGACTGTATTTCACTGGGCCTGCCGCGCGCCACCGGAGCGGCTATAAAAACTCGATCGGGGATTCACCCCTATCAGACGATTTGCAGGCTCGTTTCGCTATTAATCCAGCCCAGATAACGCTCCAGACCGCCCGTTACCGGGACGGCGAGCAGCTCGGGGACCTTATAGGGGTGCAGCTCCTTGAAGGCCTTCTCCAGACCGTGGATCGCGCCCGATCGGGTTTTCAGCATCACCACCACCTCGGTCTCGTCGGCGAGCTTGTCTTCCCAGCGGTATAGCGACCGCGCCGCGGGCAGTATGGTCCCGCATGCGACCAGGCGGCGATCGAGCAGCGCTCGCACGAATTTCACCGCTTCGTCAGTATTGGCGAGCGTCGTCAGCACAACAACCGCGTCCGTATGGCCCAATTCTCGTATCCCGGGGGTATGAGTTAGGGGAATTTAATCTCACATTTGTATCTGTCGCCATTGAATTGCGATTCCCTTTAGTGGATCTGAGCTCCAGGTAATGCGTCTCGACCCATCTCTTTACATCAATCGCGAACTTAGCTGGCTCGAGTTCAACGCCCGTGTTCTTCACGAGGCGTTCGACCCGCGCAACCGGCTGCTCGAGCGTGTAAAGTTCTTGTCGATCTTCAGCACCAATCTGGACGAGTTCTACATGGTCCGGATTGCCGGCTTGAGACGTCAGATCTGGGCCCACGTCCGCCAGACGGCGCCCGACGGCATCCCCCAGCCGCAGCAGCTCGATGCGATCAGCGCACGCGTCGCCGACCTGGTGGAGCAGCAGCGGAAGTGCCTATGCGACGTGCTGCTTCCCGAGCTCGATAAGCACGGCATCAGAATCGTCGGCATGGATGACCTCGACGATAACGAGCGCCGGAACATCGACGAGTTTTTTGATTCGCAGGTACTGCCGCGACTGAATCCGCTGATGGGAGACGAAGGCGATTTCCTCCGCCCCTACGTCCCAAATCTTGCGCTCTCGCTTGCGATAGAGGTTCGTGATCCGCACAGCGGTCCGTCGCGCCTGGCACAGGTGGTTGTGCCGAAAAGTCTGCCTCGTTGGGTACCCTTCGGGAGGGAAAACCACTTCGTTCCGCTCGAGCAGCTGATTGGAGCGCACCTCGATTCGCTCTTTACGGATATGGAAATCCAGGACTGGAGTGCGTTTCGCGTCACGCGCTACTCGGACCTCGAGTTGCCAGTCTTTGACGACGACGACGATCTGATCGCTGCCATCGAAGAGAGCGTTCTCGAGCGCCGGTTTGGCGAAGTTGTGCGCATCGAGGTGGAGGAGGGGACGTCACCGCGGCTGCGTGAGATGATCCTCGCCGATCTCCTCGACGAACAGCCCGACGATATGCTTTCGTCCGATGACATCGTGGAGACGGGTCCAATGCTCGACCTCGGCGACCTGATGTGGATTGCCGGCATCAAGATCCCGGAGCTCCACGACAAGCGAATGTCGCCCGTGACTCCGCCCGAGCTCGCCGACGCGTCACGATCGATATTCGATATCATCCGTGAGCGAGACATCCTCGTCCACCACCCATTCGACTCCTTCCCGGCGACGGTCGAGAGATTTCTGTTGTCGGCGGCGGAAGACCCGAATGTGCTCTCGATCAAAATGACGCTCTATCGGACGTCGGGAGATACGGAGATCGTGCGCGCGCTCACCGAGGCTGCCAGGCGGGGAAAGCGGGTCTCGGTTGTCATCGAGCTCCAGGCGCGGTTCGACGAAGCGAACAACATTGCCTGGGCGCGCGCTCTCGAGGCGTCAGGCGTGCGCGTCGCTTATGGATTGCCGGGACTCAAGATCCACACGAAGACCGCGCTGGTGGTTCGGAAGGACGATGACGGCATCCGGCGATACGTCCACATCGGCTCCGGCAACTACAACTCGCAGACGGCGAAGGTCTACACGGATCTCGGCTTGTTCACTGCCGATGCGGATATGGCAGCCGATCTTACTGACGTCTTCAATTCCATGACCGGCTTCTCGAGGCGCAACGATTTCCGGAATCTGCTGGCAGCGCCACGGAACATGCGCGCGCGGTTCACCGAGATGATCGAGCGCGAAGCCGAGCACGCCCGCAAAGGACGGCCGGCGCGCATCATCGCCAAGATCAACGCACTGGTGGATCCGGAGATCATCAAGCGTCTCTACGACGCTTCACAAGCCGGTGTCGACGTCGATCTGATCGTGCGCGGCATCTGCTGCCTTCGCCCGGGAGTTCCCGGAGTCAGCGACAACATCAGCGTTATCAGCATCGTCGGACGCTTTCTCGAGCACTCCCGGCTTTTCTATTTTCTGAACGACGGCGATGAGGAAGTCTATTTTGGGTCCGCCGACTGGATGCCGCGCAACCTCGACCGCCGGGTAGAAGTAGTCGCACCGATCAACGACAGGCTGCTGCAGGCGCGCGTGATCTCGCTGCTGGAAGTCCTGCTCGTTGACAATCGGCAGGCGTGGGAGCTGCGCAGCGACGGCAGTTACGTGCAGCGCAAACCGGGGCGCGGTCCTGTCATTTCCGCGCACGAGCGACTGGTGAATGATTCGTGGGGCCTCGCCCTGCGCCCGATTGGTGACGGCGACGTCAAGCGTGCCGCGCGGTCCAGAAAAGCAGCCAGCGCCTAGTCCGCCGCGCCGTCCTCGTCG
>C688J18823_10000301_pt1 | contig 28544 bp, 31 predicted proteins | sample HopSoiMetagenom1_FD_18823 | JGI IMG/M metagenome (IMG submission 18823) | reverse complement strand
TTCTCGGCCTTGAGCAGCTCCAGCCTGGCCGCAAGCCACTCTTCACGCGTTCCGATCTTGTGGTCAGTCATTGTTTCTCTCCTTCTTGCTGCCAAAAAAGCCCTTCTTTTCTGCAATTACCACGAGGCGCTGCGAAACGAGGCCGTTTACCACCATCTCCATGAGGGTCTTGTTAAGCCTCGTGACCTTGGCTATCTTGCCTACCGACTTCATCCCCCTTCGAATTACGTCAAGCATCATTAAGTGGTTCGAGCTATCGTTCATACATGGCATGACATTATTTTAATAAACACAGCATTTAAGTTATTTGCTAGACCGAGTCCTGTGATAGTGCAGCGTCCTGTAGAGAACTATCATGGTCGCGGCATTCAATATCCTACCCGAGGATCAGCTTTTTAACCTTTTTTGCGCGCACAAACTCCAGTCTGATATCTAGACGATATTCGTAAGATTGTGCTATTTCCATTTCCTCCTTGGTATCTCCAAGAGCAAAGTACATTAGGATGTTCTAAGCAATTCCTGTGCTATTTCAGTCTCAATCATTGACTGTACTAAGAGTTGCAACTTTCTTCGCCTATCTTCAATTTGTATTTGTATTTATGCATTATCAAGGTTACTATATGCGATCTACTCTTTTGTGAAGGTTATGTTTACGTATTTGATGGATTGACATGAAAATGATCCCTTTAAGAAAAAGATAATTCATTAATTAATTCATCTAGAACATATGAAATGCTCATCTCTAAAACAGCCATATGCAGATCTTTTGGTATCGGGAAAAAAGACCATAGAACTGAGAAATTGGAACACCAAACTTACAGGAAAATCCTTGATACATGCTTCAAAAATATCGATAATGGAAGATCGGAATCCTTAGGTATCGATTACAAGAAACTTGTGCAAGGAGCGATAATAGGAAGTGCAATTCTGTATGACATCAAACAATATAAAAAGAAAATGAACGTGAAAAAGATAGAAATAAGCGTTATGCAGATATAAAAAGTTTGGTTCCTGCAAATATGGATTTATGATAAAGAATTCACATAGACTTCGAAGTTGAGTATCCTGTTAGATCGTAGGTAAATCATCTATAATTTGGTCTATTCCTACTATCACGAAATTTACCAATCAATCTTTCTTTATTTTTGAGATTATAGGCATTAACTTGAGATATTAGATGAATAGCAAATTCTTTTCACCACCCATTTGAACCTGTAGAAACCATATAAACGGCGGATTTACCAGAGTATTTCTATAAGGTGGAGGACAGTGAGTCTTCTAGACGTACTCTAATAGTCATGGTGGTTTTGGATTCAACTGTGGAAGAACTTTACTTTTGCAGCTGCTTCTGCAGAGAGGTCATAATTGCTTAACATTTTAAATACTTAGTCAGGATGAAGTAATATATAAACAAAAGATTCCATTTAGATACGTTTGGGAAGGAGTAATCACGCCAATTGTAGATTATGCATTAACCAGGGCAAACGATGTAGACCCTAAACGCAAAGCGTTAATTATTAGGCATGGAAGGATATTTAGCTGTCAGAGCTGTTGCTTTTGATCATTGTATAGCCACATGCATATTAAATGCTGATGTTTTTAATGGTAACATGCTTCCGTATCAGGCTTTCCTAAATCCTTACTAACTACAATAGAGTGGTAATTCAAAAGTTGTTAATACACTGCTTTACAATTTGATGGAATCTGATCTAAATGTAAGGTTTAACAAGAGATATGGAAGGTGGACAGATGGAGTTAATACACCGTTTAAACTCTACAAAAGTCCAAAATTACACTATAAATATTATACAAACATTAAATGTCAGACACTAGTCCTTGGAGCTGATAAAACGATCTATCAGGATCGGATTCTGATACTACTAAATCGTCATCCCCATCAGGGTTTGATCTTGCATCCTCACATACTGGACATCATCATCATCATCATCATACAACGTCACACAAAAGATCCGATCACAAATCATGCGATCCTACTTTAACAACATTTTCAACCTTTTTAGATATTGTCTTCTCGCCTTAGAAGACTTTGCATACACAAATACACATAGTGGGTCTTCCTTTGTTACTTCTATCTTTACTTGTTAGGGATAGCGAATTTGACTACATATTAATAAAGCGTACGATAATAAAGGAACAACTTTTTTTGGATTCATTATCGACGATGGCGCTGTGAATGTAGTAACAGAACAATGGGTGGGACACAAGATATTGTAAGATGTCTAACAGGAATATCTCGATATTATGATCAGTGGGAGCCCCCCCATTACAATTCAGTTGTGCCTTATAGCCTAAGTCCAAATCTTGAATGCGACACTCATTTTGACAGTATCCTTATTACATACGCTCTCTCACATGAGATAGAAAGGTATGAAAGATCGATGAATCTCCGTCAATTAGTTGGTCTTAATAGAAATTGGCATATTGGAACGAGACAAGAAAAAGATAAGATATTCGAAGAAGTTATAGGATATGATGATATAAAAAAGGTATTCAGGATGGCTCTAAAGTCAGACGAGCCAATCCATGTATTGTTGGTCGGTGCACCAGCTAGTGCGAAGACAATCTTCCTTGAAGCACTGATGCATAAGTTGGGTGATAAGCAAGCCTACTTTGCTATTGGAAGTAGTAGTACGAAAGCAGGAGTAGTCAATATGCTATTCATGAAAGAGCCAAAGTATCTGATGGTCGATGAAATCGACAAAATGTCTGCAAGTGACCAGGCAAGCCTGCTTGGCCTGATGGAAACGGGTGAGATGGTAGAAACTAAGGTAAATAAAACTAGAAGCATTAAACTGAAGACATGGGTATTTGCCACCGCTAATACGACAACAAGATTATCGAAACCATTACTCACAAGATTCATGGTGTTTAGTCTTAAACCGTATACATACGAAGATTTCGAAGAAGTAACCGTCCATGTTTTAGGAAGACGATACAACGTAAAGATGGACTTGGCTATTGTAATTGCCAGTGCAGTATGGCACAAAATGGGTACACCAAACATAAGGCAATGTTTAAAGATCGCAAAGATGACTAAGAAAAAGGAAGACGTTGAATGGCTTATCGATACTATGGAGAAGTATCAAGATAGTGGAGAGGATTGGAACGAGTAAGGTTACAGTCAGAATCCAACAAGAATTTTAATTGGATTCATATAGGGATCTTGACAACGATGGCAACAAATTGGGAACACCGAAGACACCAAAGATAGATGAACTAGATATGGCATCAGATTAAACATAAGTCATTATCTTTGATCGGTAAAACTGGGCCTGATTATATTGAAGCTGGAGTTACCCTTGGAACGGTGGGTCTTCGTTAATTGCAGATAAGACCAATGCTCCGACTGAAGTAAGATTGTCGGCCTCCATAATATGTTAAATGAACAAGGTTCGAAGTAGTCAAAGAAGAAAAATCTGGTGTGTTTACAAAGCGATAAAAAGTACCGTAAATTTTTTGGCATAGCCATAGCGGCCGTGTTATATTAGGTCCAGACAACCAAATCAAATGGCGTCCATCAATATCCGCAGTGGTTGAGACTTTGTCCCACCATTGGACTACAGTATGTTGACTACCTAACAACATGCTTCAGTTTATTAATTATTCTTATAGTCGTGTAGATATCTCACTGTGGTGAGTGTAAATCCAAACACTGGTAGAAGACTACAATCAGGTCTATCAATTCCAGCCCTTCACCAGTTTCTATTAATTCACCACTTTTACTAGGTATGTGACTAGACCAATTTCTTTTATCATGTTTATTATTGTGCATGAATCTTGTATTTATGACTCGTTAACTCCTTCTTGCTATCAAAGAGGACATTACAACTATACGTTTAGACTCAAAATCACCTGGATAAGTGAATCACTTTTCTCGATTTGGAGGGATCAGGGCATGTTAACAAAGTTTTAAGCTAACCCTATCCATAAACAAAATTAATAAATCTCAGCTATCTTTTATCCTCTCTTTTCTTTACTACACCACGGCAGTATCGGAAAGGTTCCAGCGACGCTATTGGCCTATCGAATTAGGAGTCTCTAATATACTAATCTGGTTTTGTTATTACACCCCAATGTTATCTGTAAAGCCACGATTTAGCCTCAATTAAGAGAGATGATAATAACTAGAAGATCATGACGCTTCTAAATATCCTAATTTATACACAGTATTTGGCGCGCCTCATGATAGATATGGCTTCTATTATTATTGTCCATATACTCAGTCTATAGATTTGATCTCTCAATCCAGAAAACCCCTTTAATATGATATATTTCATAACGTTAATAGACGACACTCTTTTCTGATATGACTATAGCTGACTTCAAGAATTGGATATTGTTCGATTTGATAGAATTTACCATGTGATAGAATTAAATACATGTTCACTTCGACTAATGTGCTACTACCTATAAATTTGTAGAGTCAACAGTTTTGTTTGATAATCAACTCATTCCAGGCCTTCATGGTTAGAGCTCACAATTCTTATATACTATCCACAGTCAAGTTTATGAAATAAAATATGGCAGATTCAGTAGAAAACTGGGAATCACTAGTTCAAAAAACTGTCAGATCAAGTGAAGGAAACTTAATAGGAAATGTTGATGCAGTGGATGAAAATTCTATATTGGTGTCCACAGAAGGCGGAAGAACAAGATACAAGATACCAAAACATATTGTTCAGGGTTTTGATGGTCATCAAGTATCACTCAATGTACAGAAAACAGAGCTTGAAAGATTCAAGGGAGCCGAAACTGAAGGCTTTAGAGAAGTAAAGTAAAATAATGGTAAGAGCAGTAGCCTCTGCTTACTAGCTAATGGACTAATCATTATTTCTTTCATTATATACAAATAATAGTATTGAGAATATCCTATTACCACATATTTCCAAACTCATGTCTCAATCGTCTGTAGACATATCTTATTATCCTATAGGCCTGGGCAATCCATTATCCGATAATATTGAGTCTTTCGGACTCAAATATATCAATCTACACATACGCATTATTTTATGCTAGTCTTTTGCCCATTTTTCATTCAGATTAACAAATGGCTGACTGATTCAACTAATTCTTGTCCCTTATTGGCCAATCTATATTCTACTTTGGGCGGGATCTCATTGTATGCTTGTCTTGCTAGAATTCCATTTTTATCAAGTTCCTTTAACCTTTTCGCTAAAATCTTGCTACTAAAGCCTTTCAGTGTGTTTCTGAATTTTAAATATTTAATTGGTGCGCTAGTGCAACATAACGGAATCAGAATTTCAAGAGTTTCTCTCTTTGTAATTATCTTACGTAGTTTAGCAGTCCCTTTCATAAGTGCGTCAGCATCATATCCATGAAAATCACAATTTTCAATATCCTGAACAAGTGGTAGTTCTGTTTTGGTTGTTGTTTTTGGTGTTGTTACTGAATGTTGCTTTTCTACTCTTTTTCTGTTTCCTTTTGTTTCCATAGCTACACTTACTTTACCTAGCTTCTCTTGACAACTTAAATAATTTCTCTTGTAACAATAGATGTGAAAGACGATACAATTAAACAAAAAGTAAGGGAAGCATATGGCAAGATTGCATTAGTTGGAAGTTCCTCAGAAGTTGTTGTGCACCTACAGAATGTTGCGGTAGCAGCAGCAGCGGTAGTAATGACCGTCAGACAATGATGTCACCGTTGCAAATTGCTGAAAATATTGGGTATAATACTAACGATTTGAATTCTATTCCTAAATCATCCATTCTTGGTGTAGGATGTGGTGCGCCAGTAAATTTTGCAAATATCCGAGAAGGAGAAGTAGTTGTTGATATTGGTTCTGGTGGAGGGATTGATGCATTTTTATCAGCAAATAGAGTCAAACATACAGGAAAAGTAATTGGTATTGATATGACAGACGAAATGTTAGAAAAGGCAACTCATTATGCAAAACAGCATGGATATACAAATGTGGAATTCAAAAAAGGAGATATAGAAAAGAGGATTCCAATTAACGATAATATTGTGGATGTGGTAATTAGCAATTGTGTTATTAACCTAACCATAGACAAAATAGCCGCATTCAAAGAAATTTACAGGATCTTAAAACCTAAAGATAGCAGAATGGTAATATCAGATCTTGTAACAAGTAAGGAAGTCGATCCAGATTCTGTGAATTCGGATAAATGGTGTAGTTGCATAGACGGTGCATTGACAAAAGAACACTATCTTGATAGTGTTAGAAAGGCAGGATTTTCCGACACAGAAGTATTGAAAGAGAAATTGCATATGGAAGGCGATAATGTAGAAGGCAGAAGAATTACTAGTTTGGTAATAAAAGCAGTAAAGAGCTAAAGGAGGAGTCTACACCATAGTGTAATATAATCAAGAACAACAACGTCAACGGCCGTGAGCTTACAATAAGATAACCATACTCTTCATTTTCTTCTGCTGGACACAAGATAAACTGTAACTGGTTCTTCATACTCTTCTTTTATCCATAGTATCTCAAAACCCTCTGCTGAGGCCAAGTCATGTATTTCCTCTTCTGTAAAGAATCGAATTTGAAAGCCATTTATATCATAAATTCCTTTATCTACCTCTTTACCTTTACCGTAGGATTTGTCATGATGGTTTCTAACAGAAAAGAAATTCAAACCTTTTGGTTTCAGGACTCTTTTTATTTCTGAAAATATAAAATGAAGCTCATCTTCTGAAAAGCGCATATTAAAAAGCATGTGTGAATACACAGCGCCAAAGTGACCATGTGAAAATGGGAGTGGTGAGCTCCCGACATCAAAGGTTTGTGATTTATTGGCAGTCTTTTTTCCTTTACTATCCTGTTTAATATATTAATACCAACTATGGAATAGTCTAACGCCTCTACTTCAATTCCATTTAATGCCAAAAATATTGTATCTCTACCATGACCCACACCTAACTCCAATACTTTCTTTACGCTGTTTGCCTTCATATGATTAAAAAGTAATGCAAAGTTGCTAGGTTCCTCTCCAAAGAAAGTATTGTCTGATTTGTAGACTTTATTCCAAACTTCACTCATTGCCATTTATAATTACTGCCACAACGATTTTTCTTTTTCTCGCATTTCTATACAGAAAAAACCTCCATCAATAATTACAGCGATGTATAGGACATATGTCTAATATATGATCTCACAAATTCTCTAATAACTCCTGCTTTAGCAGCCTTAAGATGAATCATAACTGATTCGGTGGCATTTAGCAATTCCTTATCTAGCAGAAGGTTAATATCATGATACAATTGTTGTCGAAGCACTCGCGGCTGAAGTTGTAAGGGAATCCTGAAACCGAGTAATTACCGAATCGAATCTTGAAGACAAGCTCTTGGTATATTGATACAATTACCACCCCTAATGGGAATAGTTGAAGGTATGGATCGTTTGATAAATATCATACCTGAATTAGATAAGAGATTGAGATATGCGATATAAGATCTGTTACATATTGATATTCTAGTCTTAAATTATGACAACTAGTAAGTTCTAATTCATGTATGACACAAGAATATAGATAACGAATTGCGATGATCGTCTAGCAGTCACTGGATAGAACGCCAGCATCTCTTTATCTATATCTAAATATTTTAGATCACAAACTACAGGTGCATAGTGACTAGAAATAATATCACGTCTAGGGAGAGAGCATAGGATCATCTATGGTTTTGCCTCATAAACGATATTAAACCAAGTCTTAGCTACTCGCCTAAAATGCTTAAAACCACCTGACTTTATTACTTTTGATATACGCGACTCGCCTGCTAGTGCACCTAGTGCTGGTCCATTTTGGCTTAAGGAAGCCGGAATACATACCATAGTTGATGCAGCATAAGATAATCGACCAAGGGGATTCAAATTATCCTCTACCTTATCATTTGCAAACCCTTCTACTATCATGACTGTTCCTTCGGGCTTCTTTATCGCTTTTAGTGCATAAGCCGCTGCTCCTTCCGGATCTCCCATATCATGTAAACAATCAAAGAATGTTATTAGATCGTATCCATCGCCAGTAACGTTCGGAAAGTCAGTAGAAGATGCAACTTTAAATATTATCCTATCTTCAACAAATCCTTCCTCTTTGGCCTTATTTCTTGCATACTCTATTGATTCTGCATGACTATCAAATCCATAAAATTTTGAATCCGGATAAGCCTTTGCCATTAGTATAGTAGAAACTCCATGACCACATCCAATATCAGCAACCTTTAGGCCACCTTTCTTAAGTGCCTGTTCTACATTGCCATTATTAAGTGCAGGGATCCAGGAGCTTACTAGATTTGCTAGGTAGCCTGGCTTAAACAGTCTTTCTGTTCCTTCAAATAGGTCTTTATCATGATCTCCCCATGCTACTCCCTTGCCCGTCTTGAATGCTTCTAATATTTTTGGTGCATCCTTATAAAAAGCCATTAAAATCTGAAAACCCCCCGCACAGTAAGCAGGACTAGTATCATTAATTAGTGCCTGTGCTTGCTCAATTGGAAGTGTATAGCTGTTAGTTGAAGCATCGTATGTGATGTATCCACCGGCAGCCTGGTTTGCAAGCCATTCTCTTATATAACGCTCTGATGTTCCAGTAACGTTTGCAAGTTCTTGTGATGATATTGGCTTTCCAAAATCATACATGGCTTTATACAAACCAAGCTTATCACCAATGTAGGTCAAAATTGCGCTTGCCGCTCCACCAAAATCATATAATACCTTTTGCATGAATTGGCCAAGTTTTTCTTCATTAATTGCTGGAATTGTTGTTGTCATATTGTAATCTTCGATTGTTAATAGTAGAGAAAATATATAAATGGTCGTGGTTTCAAGGACTTGCTTACGGTTTATTGTAAATAACAATATGTGTGATATGGTCTGGAGTTAAGTTGCTGATATAATCTACTTAAGGTTCATTGGAGATAGAACTATACAAGAAAAGGATTTTGGTAAGATACAAAAAGACAGGATCTCGGAATGAAAAGGTGGGCTAGATTTGTAAAGAGAGCCAGGGATGAGGAACAAAGGGACAAACTAAACCTAGTAATTGTAGCAGCAAACAATCATTATGCAGGATTTGATTCTGGAACTGCTAACACTTTTAGAAAAAATGTTGGATTTATCAGAAGTGACATGGAAAGATGTTGAGATTCCCAATACAGGAAAATGCATCTAGTAACAAAAAACAAACTAGTCTATCGGACTTCTAAAATGGAGTTTAGTGATGAAGTAGTCAAACAGTAACAGTAGAAATCTATGTCACTATGACTATATCAACTTCAGTTATGCATACAGAGCTTACTAGTTTCAGATTTCTAACATAATTCTACCATCTCTTTCTTTAGCAAATAATGCCTGTAATGCCTCTTTTGTTTCATCTAGCTTGAACTTTTTCCATACTCTGATCTTCAGTTCTTTATACATGTCTATGATTTCCCTGAAATCACTTCTAGTTCCGCCGGTAGATCCTATCAACTTGACTTGTCTTGAATATAATGATTGAACGTTTAACTTAACATCTGCACCCGTTAGTCCTCCAAATGTCACTAACCTTCCATTCGCACCAACAGATTCAAAGCTACTCTCCCATGTCCCAATTCCCAACGAATTTAGAACTACATCAGCCATCTTTCAATTAGTAATCGTTTTTACTTCTTCTATTACTTTGTCATATTCATTGATAATATAATCAGCACCAAAATCCTTTACCCAGTCGTCCTTAGAAATAGCTATGACCTTTGCTCCCATTCTGTTAGCAAACTGAACTGCCATAATTCCTGTGTTTCCTGAAGCACCAAATACAAGCAGGAATTCATTCACTTTAAGTGCTGCTTCTTTAAGTGCATGATATGGTGTTATGGTGGTTACAGGCAGACTTGCTGCAATCTCCCATCCTATATTATTTGGTATTTTAAACACATTTTTCTCTGGAATAGCAACACTTCTCCGGGTGTCATTATTTTAGACATGAAGGGGTTTTGTAATAATTGTCACTTAAAAGTTTGTTACGAAAGAGGGGCTTTTGAGGAATTCAAAAAGATGAGCCGATAGGTAATGCTTGGAGCGAATCACACACTAAGGGTTGTATGTCTACACCACTTGGATATACACCATTTGATACTAATACACAAAAACCTACAAAATGGAAGTTCAGTGTTCGTATTAATAATAATTATTCGCGCCTACCATACATTATTCTGTCTATGTGTTTTAAGAGCTCTTCATTTGTTATAGGCTTCCGAATAAAACAGTTAGCGGGAAGAGAAGAAAATATATCAGAATATGACCCATAATACATTTCTCCAGCGGTAAGAAAGCATACTTTCATCTTATCATCACGTTTCTTAATCTCTCTATAAAAAGAAAAGCCACTCATTTCTGGCATCTTGATGTCAAGGATTAATAGATCATAAAAATGTGGTTTGAAGTTCTCTAAAGCAAGGAAAGGATCCTCGTATGAATCAACAATGAAACCATTTTGTTCTAATATCTCATGCAATGCGGTATCGGTGTCAGCCTCATCATCGACTACTAGAATTCTTTTTAACGTTTTGTTCTACACTTTCCATTTTTAGTTTTAGAATTGTTCCTTCATTTCGACATCATCATGGATTATTTACTTTTAGCCATACAATAAAGAATGATCATTCATTCATTCATTTTGGATAGAAATCATGTGACTTATCTACTCTGCCAGCAAATTCAAAAATTAACAATCCGAATCCCACTACTGCAATAACAACAAACACTATTTCAAGGTCCATAGGTGATAGATTTTTCATTTGGGATGGAGTAGTATAGGGTAATCTTGCGCCTCCATTTACTTCCTCTTTTACAAATTGTGATCCATAATATATAGCACCAACAAAACCTATTACTGCCATAACTATACCTAAAACAATAATGTATTTTCATTTAGAGGCCAGGTTGTTGCTACTATTGCTTGAATTTGATGGGTTTTTTTCTTCCCAATCTTGTTATGAATTTAATATTATCTAATCCCCCTCATGAACTGAAAATATCAAAATTCTTTATCTATTGACCTTGCTTAACATTGGTAATCAATATGAAAACATCATAAGCTAGTAATTAAATGAAAAATGGGCTAGATTTCTAAAGATAGCCAGAGATGGGGAAGAAAAGAGATAAACTAAACCTAGCAATAGTAGCAGCAAATAATCATTATGCTGGATTCGGTCCAGGAACTGCTAATACATTCAGGAAAATGCTGGGTTTGTAAGAAGCGACATGGAATGACGTTAGGATTCCTAATACAACAGAAAATGCATCCAGTAGCCAAAACAAACAAGTCTATCAGATTTTTTGAAGTGAGGTAGGATCGTGTTGTCTGGTAGCATGTGAATGAGGTGTTGTTATAATCCGATTTATTAATAAACGAATCTTCTATCCTACTAATCTAACTCTGCTGATAATCTTTTAATTAAGTATTCTATTGTAACTGGCATTTCGATATAACATCCAAAACTTACATTAGGATATACTTCTCTTAGAGCTCGAATATTTACTTCTAATGCAGACATAAAACATACTCTAATGTTAACATCTAATTCTAATATCTTTTTGCATAACTGGAAGCCATTCATGTTTGGCATATCAATATCGGTCAGAAGAAGATCATAAAAATTTGGTTTGAATTGTGTCAATACTAATAAAGGATCGTTATATGTGTATACTTCAAACCTTCTCCTCTTGTCACCGTCGCCATAATAATGACCGTCTAAACCCGCTTTGAAAGTTAATGTAATATCAGGATCATCATCTACAAGAAGTATCCTTTTGATAAATGGTGATTTTGGTTGTGGTTGTTCTTTTGCTTCCGTTTCTGTGATGGTATGTAAATTTGATCCCTGGTTTTGTAGGTAATAAGGATCAGTAAGAGAGTGAGAAGAAGGCTCAGAAAAATAATGTTGATGAAGACGATCATCACTGTTACTATAGGAATGACGAAATGAACTAATTCCATTATCTAAAATTGGATAAGAATTATGGTTTTTAGTTCGAGTAAGCAATATACTTGTATATTTTAACTTCCGACCTCATCTTTATATAACTTTCTATTTTTGTCATTACAAGTGACGCAAATAGGTCAAAAACGAGGATTTCTAAAGAGTGGTATCAAATTTGAGTATATTAGAAAGAATGTATGAATGATGAGGTAATTGCACGTGCTTGCCTGCTCAGGATAACTTCATCCATTCAGCTATAAAGTTAGGGGTTGATAATAGACCAATTCAAGATGACTGTTAAAGCGTTTTGGAATTTTTAGTCATATTATATTAGATTATCTATTTTGCAATAATCGTATATTTGATATCTTGAGCAAAATTCGGCTCTGAACAATCTGCTTCTTGACAAAGTAAACTTGATTTAAAGTGGATTGGATAGGTGCCTTTTGCTAAGGGTTTAGTGATAATATAAAAACCATCAGCTACGGCTTTAGAAGGACCGCCTTTTATGACTCCATAAATTGCATTATCTGGGAAGACAACGTTAAATGCATCAGTATGGGTTCTGTATTTAATAAGGTCGTTATAGTTATACACTTTCTTACCTATCTGAAGATACAAACTGTTAACACTGTCTTGATCCTTCTTTGCACTTTTGTCCAAGTCCTGAACTGATGACCCTGGTGCTTCCTTGTCTGACTTTTCAACTTCCATCACTGGTATAAGGAGACCTTTTCCAGCGGGAACTGTGCACGTTCTTTGTGATGTGCCTCCGTTATTAAAAGCCAAGTAAAAAACTGACGAGTTCGTTTTTGTCTGGCCAGTAGCACATTTTGCTCCGGATTCATCATTAATAGGATTGTCCTTAGCGGGTATGCTTAGCACCCACATCTGAAAGTTTTACAATTTAATCCGCTAATGAATTTTGCTGATTTCAAGTAGGCAATATTAAAAATACTATAGACTATCTGCAATTCTGCAATGTCTATATTCTCTAGATGTAATCACGATACTTTAGCAAAAATTATGCATATAAATGAGTGAAATCAAATGTATTAGTAAAATCTTAATTCTTCCAGCTTTATCTTGTCCTTGATATCCATAAAATAATTCACAATTTTGTTTCTATTGTCTTTCTTAACTGTTCTAATCTAGAAATATCATTGAATGTCTCTTTATCAGTTAATACGTAATCGAGTCCTTGCTTCAGAATTATGTCTAATATTTCTCGATTTGTCAGCGCATGATAAAGATCTTGTCTATTTTTTATTTGAATAGCTGAGATATCTTTTCTAGCTACGGCCAAAGAAATTTCTACTGCAAAAGCCATGTTAGCCAATTCGAATAGGTCTTCAACACTAAATTTTGTGTTAGATGATTTTCCTTTCTCATAAGGGCATTTAAATCTGTTTACTACATTGCAAGGATAAGATATATGGTTGCTCTTGCTTTCATCCTCTTCTAATCCTTTAGTCACTAGGCTATTAATCCCGATGAATATTGGGTCGTCCCCGCTAGGACTTAACAATGAAAGCATTTCGTATTACCATAATTTGGATTTCTTTTGTATTCCATCAAGTTCAAATAATCAGAATACCATTTCCATGTCCATTCATCAGCATCTTTTAGTTCTCCTTCTGTTAGATATGTCTGATACTTATTGAAATCATCAGGGAAGTATTGTAGAGCAGAAAGTGTTCCTCTAAGCCGAATCCAATCGTTTAATGGAATTATTTCTTTGTCTCTCCAATGATTTGGATAGTTACCGTCACCATTTAAAGAATCAAATATTTCAATCCTTTTAGATAGATCATCGATTGATTTGTCTAGATTCAATATTTTGTAGTCTCTCCTCTAGTGACTTTATATGGATAATTGATGGACCTTCCTTAAACAATGCAAATTTAGCTTCATTACATTCTTTTATGACTTTTAGAGCTGAAAGCTTTCTCTTGGTGTTAAATTATTGCTATTATTCTGACCTTTGAATATCTCCCAGCCCTTTCGTCTTACCTCTTCTATTCTATCAATACACTGTTTGTAGTAATATGCCAAGTCGGATTTTGCTAAATCGAATACAAATCGTTGTGATAGTTCCTTCAACATTTTGATGTCTCTACTAATAGTTGATTGGTTCACGTTTAGTTCTTGCGCTATTTCAGTCTCTGTCATAGACTGTGCTAACAGAATTGCAATTTTTCTGCGTCTATCTTCAATTTTGAATTTATGCGTTACCAAGATTAGTTTATGAATTATTCTGATCACGTTCTAAGCTTTAGGTTTTGTGCATAAAATTTTGAGAAAGCTTGGATATAGCTGTCCGTCCATCTACAAGAACGATGGCTGATCCATCTATCGTAACTCCATATCGAGCATCATGAATGCGATAAGTTTTCTAGTAAAAATATACCTCAAGCAAGTATGAAAGACTTAACTTTTAGATTCTTCTTTATAATCATTAGTATTAACAACACTATTGCCTTGTTGCATAGTGAGTGTTAGTTCTGTGCGATTTGTCTTTTGGCGGCCGACGAATCAACCTCGTCGGTCATTTTATTATGTAATTTATGTTGACAGTTCTCACATATGTCCAGGTGACGATGCTTGTCGAAATATAATAGGTTGCATATTTCATTGCCAGTCAAACCGTGCTTTGAATACTATGCTAATAGAGAGAAAGACTTATCCTACAATATGGAGGATTGATAAATGATTATAGTTGCTTAATTATTTAGGTTAACTAAGATATTTGTTACTGACAACTAGTTTAGTACAGTTAATACGAAATATACATGGGAACCTAGGCGCAGAAGTCTAAAGTCCTATATAACAACGACGAATCCTTGGAATGCAGCTAGATTCAAGATAGTTAGAATAACTGATGATATCTCAACTGCTGCTAGTTTCCCGTGCGCGCCTCTTAAAAAGACAATATACCTAGTTTCTATCAACATACCGGAGCATCAGTCTATACGTATGATACCTCAATTTGGAACATGACATGGATACATGCCGGCATGGGCACTACCTCTAGAGTCGTCAAAGCCATCAGTGCAGTCATTATCATTTTCTGGATTTATGTTATTATTATCATAACTACTAAACATTTCTGACTTTGCATTCGCCTTTCACAGTTCTTGAATATAGTCTTGATCTCAGCATTATAAAATCTGTCTATCCTTCCTATTTTATGAGAATCAAATGTCAATATGCTTTACTTTATTAGTATGCATCTTAGTAGCTCCGAATTATCGCACAGGAGCTTTGTAATCGTATTTTTATGACTTCCAGTCGGAGGATCTGATACTGATGGCTTACAAGGACCAAGAACCAGGACTAGGCTCATGATGCTAATGTCTAGATTTTTTCGGCGCAGAAAGAATATCGGTTACTATTTATGCAATATTTGTATTTTATTTCAGACGTTGAAGGCATTCAATTCTGCATCTACTCCATACGTTTTTCTTGAAATTACAAATTGGTAAAACAATCAGAGCCTTATTGTTTTACGTGTTTCTGACTTTTTTATGCTAGATCCTGCTTACAGTCAAGAAAATGCAGCTTCAACTACTAGTAATACTATAGATTCAGGTCCATCGCAACAGGAAACTAATATAACAGACTATAAAACATAATCATCTAGGCATCTTGTTTTATTTTTTCTTGACCTATGCAATATTTAATTAAAAGCTGCTGTATACCACGATGATAATCTCTCAATGGGAGCGCAACAACATTCGAAAGCAGGCAAACATCCAAACGATTCGAGAGCTGAGATGACAATTATGATGCTGCCTTCAGACGCTAATCCAAAAGGCAATGTGTTCGGAGGTGTTATATTAAAACATGTAGATCTTATTGCAGGTTTATGCGCCAAAAGACATGCTGGTCGTGCCAATATCGTCACGGCAAGTATGGATAGAATGACTTTTTTAAAGCCTATATTCATTGGTAATGCACTAATTCTTTCTGCAAGACTAAATTATGTAAAAAGATCTTCTATGGAAGTTGAAGTTACTGTGGAAGCTGAAGATCTAGACGACAGCATGAGAATTCACGCAGGAACAGCATTTGTTACCATGGTTGCTCTTGATAAATATGGAAAGCCTACAGAAGTTCCAGCACTGATATTGGAAAGAGATGATTATAAAATACGATTTCAACAAGGTGAAGCAAGAATGATTTCTCGTCTAAAGGAAGCAGGCAGAATGTAATTCAGATATTTTTAGGCTGTTCTTTTCAATTCTATTTATAGTCTGGTAATTTCAAGGTACATCTCCTTCTGCAGCCAAAAATACAATATCAGAAGGTCTTACCTATGAATCGCCATTATGTTCACTTATCTCTGAATCAGGATACAGCATTACAGATAGGAAAGTGCAATACCACTTTAAAAAAGGAAGAGGTGATAATCACTATTTATGCAATTGAAGCATCACTATAATACAGAAATCTCTTTTTATCAAGCTTCAGATTCAGTATGGCTGAAATTAAAACATCATCCATTTACCATATGAGAAAAGGATCATAGATGTATTAGAGACTTGTCAATAATCATCTACATTGCTTAATTAAGAATTGCTTAATTAAGAATTGCTTACGAATGCATCTTCATAAGGATACCTTATGAAAGGTTGTTATATTCAAAGCCATGGTGAAAGTCAAAAAAGTTGTGTACTGAGGTTATAGAGACTGATTATTATGGCAATTATGAAAACTACAGATTATTTTAATTTCTTAAAATTGCACTAAGGTTTGTTACTAAGAAATTAAGAACCTAATTAAATGTTATCAGTTCTTCAATAACTAGATTTAAAAGCAATTTGAAGAAGACCAAAGATTATAACCCTTATGAGATATTTCGATCATAATAAAACAAATGTCCAATGTATCAACTGATCGAAACTATATAGACAAGACACAATCTGGGGTCGATGCAACGACGGAAAGGGTAGGTGACTCTACAGGGGAACCAGCTACAAATGAGACAACGGACAGAGATGCGGCATCTAAAATGGCAAATCTACTGGAGGGTTTACAATTTCCGGCAACTAAAGAAGATATAAAAAACCATATAAATAGAAAATCCCCTACTATAGCAAATAGAATTAATGATGTACTAGAAGCTGTTCAAAACCGTCTTGAAGATGGTGTTAAATATGACAGTGTCTATACAATAGAGTTAGCTGCAGGAATAGTACAGAAAAAAGAATGAATATTTATTGATTATAGTAAATCGTTTATTTTAGGTTCGCAGTGAAAGTTGTAAGTGATAGCGAGGACGATAATCTTTTGTTTTTATGGAACAAAGGTTATAATGAGGAGCAATTAGCTCGTGTTCTAGTTTTTATATATACTAACTTATCCAAACGATCCACCAGCGAATAATGTGTAATGGTCAACAACTTAGGTTTCTTGTGAAGATAATTCATTTCTTTTCTTAGGACTGGTGATATTATGATAACAACCATTTGAAAAATCTGAATAATATTACACATCTAATATTGTAACTTCCTATCCATTTATGCAATGGATCTTCATCCTCAGGCTTGCGACTTTTATCTAAATAGGAAAGAACATCTTCTCTTGTCATATTAATAAATTTCTTGTTAGTTCCAACCATCCTTGATAATTCTGAAAGAAACTAAATTGTATATCTAACGTAGTATATCTTGGATTAATTTCTCTTTTCATTGCTATGATATAGTCACATATTGTCATGGCATTTTCTTTTGATACTTTGTTTCTATAGTTAAGAGCTAATTCAGGGGACTTTCTTGTAAAACATTCTGTTGCTAGAGTTATTCTCCTTTCCAGTATTTCATAGTTTAGTACTGCTAGTCAGCCTGTCGTTATTGTGCCAGCTATTGACTTTTTAATATCTATAGTCTTTTTAATTTATGGAACACTCCAGTTGTATTAATCTAGTATCTTAATAATACTTTCTATGAGGGAGTATTACTATGCGGTAATATTAATCATACAATATAGTATCATTGTTATACAGAACTGAGAAAGTTATCAATTCTAATTTGTAAATCCTTATTAATTTCAGGGATAGATCTATTTCCATTAATTGGAATTAAGCCATATTGTTTTTGCATTCTGAGGAATTCCTTAGCTATCATGCCTTGATATCTCAAAAAAGAATCTAGCATATCCTCAGATAGACCAAGATCAGCGCCTGATTCATAGTAATCTAACGACAAATTCTTTTGAAACACTCTATGCATCAATTCACTTGGATGTACATCAAGATAGAATACCAAGTCTGGTCTAATTGCAAATCCAAACAAATTGTGGGACCATCTTCTGTTTATCCCTCTGACGGCATCCCTGGCCATAAGGGTAAATATGTATCTATCTGCAAGCACGACATAACCTGAACGCAGAGCAGGTACAATCTTATTTTCAAGTTGATCTGCAACATCTGCAGCATAAAATAAACTTAATGTCCTTTTTCCTAAAACGAAGTTTCTTTTTGCTTCAAGTATCCCAGCTCCTATGAGTTCTGATCGCCTGAGACCAGTATTTAATACAGCATGGCCATCAGCTTCCAATTTAGATGTAATCATTGTGATCTGTGTACTTCGTCCTGAAGAATCTGGTCCTTCAATAACAATAAGACGACCTTTCATCTCTTTATCCCCTAAATATGAAATACCCTCTCCATAATAGGCTAATTGTTTATGACCTATGGATTTTAGATTAGTAGAATTAAGGATGCCATGTTTTGTATTTTGCAACAAATGCCGCCTCGGTCTTCTCCTGTTTTGCCTACCCAATTCAAGTATTCATCTCCATATTATTTTCCTAATTCTTTGAATCGAAATTGATTTCGACGAATTGTGGACTTAAAATGATTTCGTACAATTTGTTGTTGTTCTTCTATTCCAAAAGTGCCATCTATGATAATAAATCCTTCGTTCTCAGTCATCGATTCGTACTGATCTATAATTCTACTTTGGAAAATTCTATAACTTTCATACTGGTCGTTACTCAAATTCATATCCATTCCTGCTTCATAATATTTTAGTTTAGGTCTACCTGTCAATATTCTATCGATTGCAATATCTATAGGCACTCTAAAGTAAAAAGTCAAGTCAGGCTTTCTTGCATAGTCATAAACTTGTTGTATCCACTTAGAACTACATCCTCTTACAATATCTCTCGCATATGCAGTATACACATATCTATCTGCTAAGACAATGTAACCCGCACGAAGCAGTGGGAAAATATTTCGTTCGTATCTATCAGCAAAATCAGTTGCATGTAATAAGCTAAAAGTTGTTGGCGTTAGTCTACCTTTCTTTTTTCCCTTCGATGTGATTTCTTTGACCATTTCAGATGAATTCCATTCGGTTAAAAATACTGGCAGACCTTCGAACCTTAGCCATTTTTCAAGTAACCGAATCTGAGTAGACTTACCAGAGCCATCAATACCTTCAACTACGACAAGCTTACCTTTAACTTCGAATTTGGCTTGGGATAAAGAATACTTCATATCTACATCTACTTTTTGTTATCCCTCATTCTTATCAATGGAACGTTAATATAATGTGAATCAGATACCACTTTTTCAAAATAAAGGGAATAATCAATTGAGATGCCAAATGCATTTTCTATTTTCTTGATTGCACCATCTAATAATATATATGGGAAATGTTTTTTACTTGTTCCTATATTAATATCAAGTGTAATCTTCTTTTTGCTTAAATCTTGTACATTAACCTTACATCTATTCCTTTGTAGTATACTAATAAGCGTAATACAAGCAGCAATTTTTTCAATAGATTGTTTATTTTGAGGTTGCAATATGGATTTATATCTTTCAAATAACCAATTCGCAGTTTTTACTTTTCTAGTATAAACTATTGATAGAGCAAGTACCAGCTGCTCACCATGGGTAAGATATTTGAAATCATCATCTATAATCATGTAAAACAGATTGTGTATATTTGTAACATATGGTAACTCAGATATTTGTTTTAATGCAATAGCAAGTATCTCGTATTCCCCTTCCTTAATTAATCCTGTTGAAAGCAATGATAGCATAAAGTTTTTTCCAGCTCTTGGCAGTTTTTGTAACTTGCAACTAGACTTGATTGAGTTTTGAATCTGATCTAAACTCTTCGAAAATTTCATTGAGTTTAGATATGATAAAAGAACTCCTTCTCTTAATCCTTGCGAACTTACAATTATCTTATCAAATCGTAATTCCTGCATTAAAAGATGTATTATACATGAACCTGTTGTGATAGTTTCTGCTCTATCCTTACCGATTGCCTCAATATTCGCAAGTTCATGTGGTGTCATTTTAGAGAATTTATTATTAATTAATTCAACTGATTTGTTGTCAATGTGATAATTATGGATTTTATTAAGTGCATATTTACTAACTTCTTGATCATACCTAGCTATTGCACGCAGCGTGCCTCCAACCCCGATGAGCGAAGTATCAGGGCATAAATTAAGAGCTTTTCTGCTTGGCAGATTTTTAATTATATAATCCTTCATCTTTTCATAATCCTTTTTGTCAAACGTAGTATATTGGGAATTGGATATTCCATATTTCTGTGATAGCCTTAATACCCCAAATGGTAATGATACAAGTTTCTTGATATTAAAACTTTCTGTGTATACCATTTCCAGACTACCACCACCTAAATCAAAGAAGAGGGACGTGGGAATACATGTGGAATTTGATGCCCCCATGTAAGAGTATAATGCTTCTTCCTCTTCAGATAGTACCCTGAATTGAAATTCTGTCTTTTCTTTTAGCTCCTTAAGAAACTTTTCTTTGTTTCCAGCTTCTCTAACTGCACTTGTAGCTACCGGAATCACATGTCCAATTGATTCAAACTTGATGATATCTCTAAACATTTTTAATGCATTGACTGTTCGCTGAATAGATTTTCTTGCAATATTGCCAGTGGTAACGAGATCATCTCCGGCTTTAACTTTTATACCCTCTTGAAAGTATGCCTTGTAAAGACCTCTTTGTACTTTATAATTCGCTAATTTTATTGAATTATAACCAAGATCTATTATAGATATTTTCAAATCTTAGCTACCATCCCGTATTATAATAACAACAATAAGATTAAAAAATGTAAGGAAGTTTTTCATTTTATATAAAAGTCTTCGCTTGGCCCTATATTTTAGTTAGATGTATATAGATCACATAGATTCTATAGCATTAAAAATCCTGCTCCGTATTCATATAACAATAGCCTCTTAGTAAGTCAATTTTCAGATCCAAGATAGTAGTACAGAGCCAAGAAACAAGTATTTCATTTACCTCTTATTATGATAAGAGATGAGCTAAATCTTACTAAAAGTATGCTCAGGCCGATACACCAATTTCACAAATTAGCAGCTGACATCCTTCATTCCACAGGAGCTTTTGCCACGGTGATTAGTCTTAATCCAGATCAAGAGAGGATACTAAACTGGCGTATCGATTCAGGTGGGGTAGCTGGAGTAATCGGACCCGCCGGATACGGAAAGACGACTACTGGCAGTTTCTTGCGGTCAAAATGGTATGTGAAGGGTATGCGAGAAAGGTCTTACTTGTAGCATTCACCAATTCTGCTGCTAATGAATTCTGTAGAGAATTGAGTATAGTTCTGGGGCCTGATGCTGCAAAGTTCTTGTGTATTAGAAGTGGATATGCTCCAGGCGCTGATACCAATCTTTCGATACCATTTAGTAATAATATTGAGGTTGTCAGGACAAAGAAAATCGTGATATGTATTACTCAATCCCTCAAACGTTTGTCTGGTTCTATCAAATTTGATAATATGATTATTGATGAGGCAGGTATCGAAAAATTGGAACATCTATTATCACCATTTACTCTTGGAATTAATCAATTAGGCGTTAATCTAATCAAGGATAGTATATCTTACGAGACCAATAACATAATTGAATTGGCATCACGATCTGGTATTGTTGCAACTATTGTAGGGGATCCTAAACAGTCCAGACCAATAGGACTAGCAGACTACAACCTTAGTGCAATGGAATGGGTACTAAGATGTACTAAATTTGACACCCTTTTTACAACTCATCGGTTACCAGATAAGCTTGCTATGCTTGTCGACGAATTTGCTGATTATGGTGGTTTACGGGCCGCTCAGGACATAGCAGCTAGACGATTAAAAGTGAATAAGGATATTGATATTGAATTTAGATCTATAATTAATCCAGATGAAGTGATTACTTGGGCAGATCTGAATGGTACTGAAGAAATGACTGGTCCTAGCTCCTGGTATAATGATATAGAGTCTAAGGCCTGTGTCAAGATCTGTTGTGAACTTAGAAGAGTAGCACCTTCCAAGTCAATATCAATTGTAACTAGATACACCGAACAGAGACGTACAAGAACCAAATATCTTCGGAATTTTGATGTTAGCGTAAGAGTGTTGACATCTACTGGAGCGTTGGGAACACAAGCTGATGTAATTCTTTTTTCCATAGTAAGAAACAATCCTGAGAGAATTGTTGGTGCAGTAGGGTCACTTCAAGATCTGAATGTTGCAATCTCAAGATCTAAGGAAAAGTTGATAATTGTTGGAAATTTCGAAATGATGCTGAATGATTATTCTAGGTCGTACGATGAGAACCACCTAATAAAGCAGAACTGTTCACGGAAGCTCGCCAACCTAGTTGATAAGAAATATGGAGATGTTGTACAAGTCTCATCTAGGCTGTCTCACTAAGATGATCCACTCATGCTACCGACCTATATTCGACTTCTTACAGCTATGATACCACATTTTCTAATCATTCTGGAAATCCATATTTGCAGTAACTATATTATATCATATCGGTAGAGCCTTAACTACCGACTCCAATTATTAACAACTTTATTCATATTCTATCATCTTCGAGTTGGTATTGGCAGGATTCTAAAACCATGTATTTCCATGATTACTGTCATATACTAAGTAAATTGTACATATCTCTAACATATCACGTCGACTATTTCTATCAGCATCAACATTGGGCTTTATTTCAGCTTGAACAGATGTGCCAATATAATTACAAGGTACTGTAATGTAAGTAGTCCATCTTTACACTTGTCTGGGGTTTATTTCCTCACATTATTTGGTTTAATTTTCTATATTTTTCTTAAAAGTTTTGGACTCAATAACCAACGTAGTTCGCCTTTCATTGTAGGCATCAAGGATGTTATCACAATTTTTGCCAAGCCAGATTTTTTAAGAATTATCCTAGGATCATTATCACCATCATGGTCAAATATCAGATCACCTATCATTTCGCTAAGGTAAGGTTGATGCCCAATGATTAAGAGCGACAAGTCCGATTTCAATTGTGATAATTTTTTATACAGCTCTAATCTATTGCCTTCAGGTTTTAATTCGCCCCAATCTTCCACTCTATCTTCAATTGCAAATACATTAGATACAATAACAGCTGTTTGATGCGCTCTTTTTAGAGGACTAGTAATTATGCGATCGAAATTAATCTTTAATTTCTTTAATGATATCGATATACTTTCTACCTCTTTTTGACCTGTAGATGTAAGTGGTCTATCAAAGTCCTTACTTCCCGACTGCAATCTTTTTCCTGCCTCACCATGACGAAATAGAAATAACTCCATTTTACGGAATATTGGTACTAAATATTATTTACTATTTAAGATTTAATATTCTTTAATAAATTAATGCGTATTATCAATAACTTTTGAGTAAGATAAAATAATTTCAAGTAATGTGTTACAATAAAATTTTAGATGGCCTATGTCCATTAGATTTTACTAATTTTGCCAAAGAAATATTGTTTAACTTTGACATTCTACCAGATATAAATAGGCATTGCTAATATAATTGGCGAAACATAAGCTATTTGCTGACTGTTACATAGCAATACATAAAATGTGATCCGATATCGAACACTTATTGATTAGGTAGCACTGAAGAAGAGAAAGAATCAAATTGTGGTTCAATTCAAATGTAGCAAAAGGCATATGTAATACTAACTATAGATATCTCGACACCATGCCATATTGTATAAATATAAGGTACGATCTTGGCCCAAAATAAGATGCTTATCTAAAACCGGATACTTCACTCACGAATATAAATTATGTAATAAAAGAGTAGTTTTAATATGATTTTAATGTATACTGAATCAGATATTTATGTCTATTACGTTTCAATAAGAATGAACTTCGTTTTTATGTTCTATTAAATGTTTTTTCTTCTTAAATCTTTGATTACATTTTTCGCATTTGAATGGATTTTCAAATTCTAATAAAAAACGTTCTCTCCGCTGTTCCGGAGTTTCTTCTTTTATTGGTTTGTCTACCATTTTCTTATTGTATCATTATCAAATATCAGGTTAATTACTTATCGATAAGATAGTCATGAATACTACTATTTAGCTTTACATCAATTAAACCTATATAAAATAGTGGTTAGCTACAAATAATATAACGCCTTAGATATTAACAAGTATATCATTTCCAAAAAATCAAATTTATTGCAAATTCTCTAACTAGGATCTTGCCAACATTTGCAGCTATTCATAATCATATAAAACTGCTTATTTAGAGTAATATGATGATACATAAGAGCACACTGTCATAATATCAAGTAGCATGTTTAATTTTAGATTCTGTTATACTCGTTTATTTGTTATACTTCCACGGGCAATAATAGTCACAGATGATCAAAAATTTATTCTACTTTATAGTATAATCGAAAGCTACAATGAAAATAAGATGCTAGTAAACTATAACGCCTTATTTAACGTAAAGCAATCACGATATTCATCATATATTGATCTATCATCTAATTTCTCTCGATTTAATTCTATTATATTTCTTTTATATTGGTTAAAGTTATTTCTGATTTGAGATATTGATCAATGTATCCATTACCAATTCCATTTATATTCTTTAAAGTTAAGACCGGATTTTCATCTAGCCATCTAACAACTATATTTGTAGCTAGACACCAATACTAGCATACTGCGTTTTTGTATACTAGAATTATTATCACTAATCGTTATTAAGAATGTGTCTTTGGACTAGTATAAAATAACTGTCCCTAACATTTTGTTCTATTTTTGTCTACATTTGCTATGAGCACTAAAAATATAATCATCAAATTAATTTTAATTAGAGTAATCAGTGCCAGTATTTGGAATATTAATTTAAATATAAATAAATGCTGAGACACAAGTAATTATACACAAACAAACATTAAGCCAACCCAAATCCAAATGAATATGTGATAAATATTATGAATCACAAAAATATTACCAGTTTTTATTCATGTTACTTCAAGTCATTTAATAGCAATCAAATAGTGTAGATTAAATCTTTTATAGATATTCACATCAATAATCTATGCTATCAAAAAAGATAAAAGCTGTTCTTTAATTATTTAATCATAGTATTGTTATTTCGATTCATCGAATATATGTTACCCATATTAAATAATATCCAGGCTAATTGATTCTGTTGTTCTTTACCTAGATTTCTTTGATGCAGATAATTTGTTATTAAAAAATTGTTACATAAATCTTTATGTTGATCGTTTATTGTCTGTATTTGACAAAACTGAGTAACAAGCGATGCCGCTAGATCACACGCCTTTGTCATAAAAATAGATACAAGATTAGGTGAATTAGAAGTATTTTGTGTTATGCAATCATTAACTGAGGCCTCATTTTTGAAAAGTATTGTTGACAATCCCATACTAAACTCTTTTGCTTTCTCTGGACCAATTGTATTCATAGTCTTTTCCATCTCCTGATTGAATGGCCTACTGGTATTTATCGACAAACCGTTTTTAAATGCAATTATTTCGGCTTTACTCATGCGAGTCTCTATTGACGTAGTTATCGCCATTATCAGTGTAAAGGTCAGGATCAAAAGAAACCTCTTTTGAATTAAGCTCGTTAAACCAAAGGTTACATTTACTATTATATAAATATATAATAAGTGATGTTATTTAGACATACTGTTTTCATAAAGTACATCGGAAAATGGATTCTTATAAATCCATGACAAGATATATTTTCAAACAAATTATTAATACTAATTCAATTCATATAACCCCCATAATTCCTTTTTATTATTTAATTATTATATCGATCACCTTGTCATAGTTTTAGTAATATTGGATTCAACCATCAGAGATCTATAATCTATTTATTATCTGATATGTACTTCAGTATTAGAATTGATCACTAGGCAAGATATTATAAGTATTATTAATAAGTATAACTCAAAGGACATCACTGTTGGGACTATAGGTAGTCATTCTGCATTAGAGATTATGGATGGTGCTAAAGACGAAAATATGAAAACATTGTGCATTTGCGAAAAAGGGCGAGAGACTCCATACAAGAGATTTAAACGGATAACTGATGAAATTGTCTTACTGAATAAGTTCTCTGATATAATGAGTAAAGAGAATCAAAAGAGATTACTACAATCTAATACAATTATTATTGCACATAGAGCATTTACTGCATATTTAGGTTATGACAACATAGAAACCAAATTATATGTACCTATATTTGGAAATAGAAGTCTCCTACGTGCTGAAGAACGTAATGCTCATAGGAATCAATATTATCTACTTGAAAAAGCTAGAATTAAACACCCTCGAATTTACAACAGAGCATCCGATATTGATGGATTAGCAATGGTTAAAGTTCAGGAAGCAAAACGAAAATTAGAACGGGCATTTTTCTTGGTTTCATCATATGAGGATTTTAAAAGAAAAAGTAAGAGTAGAGTTGAAAAGGGACTAATCGCGGAAGAAGACATTAATTCTGCAGTTATTGAAGAATATGTAGTTGGTACACATTTTAATTTTAACTTCTTTAGTTCTCCATTAAAAGAAGAGACTGAATTTCTAGGTATCGAAAGAAGATTACAAACCAATATTAATGATTTTACTAGCCTATTGCCAGCTAAACAACAAATGGAAATTGAAATCGAGCCTCAAAATATTGAGGTTGGGCACACTCCAGCGAGTATTCGTGAATCATTATTAGAAAAAGTATTCGAAATAGGCGATAGGTTTACTGCTTTTGTGAAACAAGAATATCCTCCTGGGATAATTGGACCATTCTCTTTACAAAGCATAGTAACATTAGAACTTAATTTAGTAGTTTATGATGTCTCATTAAGAGTTCCAGGAAACCCCATAATGGCAACCACAAGTCCATACACAAAATATTATCATGGTAATACAATGGGCGTAGGACGAAGAATTGCAATGGAGATCAAAAGTGCGATTACAGAAGGAAGGCTTGAAGATATTGTAACATAAATTCATCATCTCTCTATCGCCTCCTCAAATAAATTCCTTCGTATCTTTATTGGTACATCATAATATGCAGCTAATGCAATAGAGTCTGAAGCGCGATAATTCCGCAATACTAGATATTCCTTCCTTCTTTTGAAATATAAATTTGCCCGTAAAACTGAGCCGCTTTGATATACTTTTACTTCAGTTAGAAGAAGATCTTGCATGACTGCTATCTCTTCTACTAGATTATAGATTGTAGGTATTGTATTCTTATCGCCTTCTTGAAACCTTGATATGTGTCTAGCAACTTCACCAGAAAATGCACGCATAGGAAACTCTTTTCCTTCAAATGTTTTTAAGATGACGATACCTTCTAGTCCTAGTTGATCTGCAAAACCAACGTAACTTATTTTTACCAGTATATACTCTGCATCTTCTTCTGGAAAGCTGTCAGGCATTACAACTGATTATACATTGCTTGGAATTAAAGGTTCTAGTTCATCATAAGTCTTTGCTTCTATCAGAATTGCAGTTCTTGAAAAGATTAAAAACATACGGTTCTGCAGTTTCGGTGCTCTTGGACGATTTACATTGTTTTGCTGGCGATAGTATTGATAAAAAATAGCAGAGTGAATAGACTGGGCCATCGAATAGCAACATAGAATCTCCAAGACTATATGACCATTCTCCATAATGGTGTACTGAACTATGTTCAGTCCCGATTATATTATAATCATTACCTAATTTCTAGTTTGGTTAAGCCAGCTTTCATCGATATATTACTGCTGCATGTTACTCTTATAAGTCGAAAAGTCGTAAGACCAATGAGAACAAGAATTGCAACACCATAAAGTTCTGGATACTAGATCCTTTGTCTGTACTAAGCCCATTCAGCCTACATTAAGCGATGTTATCAGAAAGTAGATTAATAAAAAAAAGAGTATGTAATTTATCCGAGGCTGAGAACTTATCCTGCTTTCAACCATTCGTATATAATCAAATGGCCAAGAAGAAGTAATGGAATGATGTATTTGTGCTTGTAGATGCTCTTATGATACAATAGATCATAGAGATCACGTAGAGAAAATTCGATTGAAGAGAATATTGTGATATATTGGAAATATAAAAGTATAATGTAAAGTTCAATGAATATCTCTCAATACATTATTATAAGATCATTAGGACCCTACTCTTTTCATCTTTGAACCACATCTTGGACATGCAGCTTGGTTATGTTTTGTTCCGCAGCTCATACAATAATAGCTCAGAGAACTACCA
>C688J18823_10000300_pt1 | contig 28561 bp, 22 predicted proteins | sample HopSoiMetagenom1_FD_18823 | JGI IMG/M metagenome (IMG submission 18823) | reverse complement strand
GCAGGCCGGCCTGCTTGGCAAGTTTCGCCAGCAGGTCCGCCGTTACCGGCGACCATTCCGCCGGCTTGTGCACGACCGTGCAGCCGGCGGCCAACGCAGGCGCAATCTTCCAGGTCGACAGCATGAACGGGGTGTTCCATGGCGTGATCACGCCGACCGGGCCGATCGGCACTCGGGTCGAGATGTTCCAGTGCTCCTCGGAGGGCGTGTTGAGCCCGTCCCGGGCCTCGGCGCATTTGTCGGCAAAGAAGCGGAAATTCTCCGCCGCCCGGATCGCGGCCTTGGCCATGAAGCGATGCGCCTGGCCGGTGTCGATGCACTCCAGTACCGCGATGTCGTCGGCGTGGTCCTCGATCGCATCAGCTACGCGATGCAGCAATTTCTTCCGCGCCGCCGGCGACATGTCGCGCCAGGATTTGAAGGCGGTCGCAGCCGCGGTCGCGGCACGGTCGATGTCTTCGGCATTGCCACGCGCCACCGACGCCAGCACCGCGCCGTCGACCGGGGAGTTCGTCTCGAACGTCTGCCCCGAAGTCGACGTCACCGTCTTGCCGTCGATCATGTGGCCGATGCCATCGCTCTTTAGTTTGGCGAGCAGGGGGGCTGCGCGGTCGCGGTTGGCCTGAAACAGGTCCTTCGGTGTCGCTTTATCCATGTGCAGTCTCCACTTTCAGAGCTTCGTGGATGTTGTTGCGTTTCCAGCTGGTTTCCTTGTCGTTGATCTGCATGTCGAACGACAGCGCGAATTTTTGGTTCGCGAACACCGGATCGAGGTAGGCCGACAAGGCCCTGAAAATATGCTCGCCCGCNTTCTTGCGGNCGGCGAGGTCGCGGCCTTCNCCGAGCCGCAGCACCATNTCGAGAAAGGAAAAGTGCTTCTGGCCGTCGGCGATCGCATAGTGCTCGCATCTGACGGCGCGGACGCGAATACCGCCGAGCGGGAAGATACCGGTCTCGACCGCCGCCTTGCGGACCAGCTCCACGACCGCGCCCATGTCGACGTGGCGATCGAGATTGCCTGAATATTCAATCGTGAAGTGCGGCATGTTGCGATGACTCCCCGTCTTCCCTAGCGCATCAGGCGAAGTAGCAGCTCACGGAACCATAAGGTCCATAGTCGGCCTGGATCGTGTCGCCCTTGCGGGTCTCGATCGGGCGGATGAACGATCCCGCCAGCACGACTTGTCCGGCTTCCAGCGCCAGCCCGTTCGGCGCGATCTTGTTGGCGAGCCAGGCCACTGAGGTGGCGGGATGGTTGAGAACGCCGGCTGCAAGCCCGGTCTCTTCCAACTGGCCGTTGCGGAAACACAGCGCGCCGATCCAGCGCAAATCAGCATCCATCGGCCGGATCGGGCGGCCGCCGAGCACGATGCCGGCATTCGCCGCATTGTCGGCGATGGTGTCAAAAATCTTCCGCGTCGCCTTGGTCTGCGGATCGACGCGTTCGACCCGCGTATCCAGAATCTCCAGCGCCGGCACCACGAAATCGGTGGCGTTGAGCACGTCAAACATCGTGCAGTCCGGTCCCGAAAGCCGCGACTTCATCACGAAGGCGAGCTCGGCCTCGATACGGGTGGCGATGAAACGATCTGACGGCACCAGCCCGCCATCGGCAAAAAACATGTCGTCGAGCAGGATGCCGGAGTCGGGTTCGTCGATATTAAGCGCGCTCTGCATGGCCTTCGAGGTCAGGCCGATCTTGTGGCCCTTCACGGTGCGGCCCTCGGCCACCTTCATCTCGACCCAGGCTTTCTGAATGGCATAGGCATCTTCAATCGTTATGCCGGGATGTTCGAGCGAAAGCTGCCGGATCTGTTTCCGGGTCTTTTCGGCCTGATCGAGCCGTTCGGCGGACTTGCGGATTTCGTCCTGGGAAAGGGCCATTATGCGTTCGCAAAAAGAGGGTGCTGAAATATGTTTAACATGTTAAGTGATATCGCGCAAACTGATTTGGTGCTTGTTGCAACGCAAAACTTTATCCTTCTCCCGATCAACGATTCCTGATGGCGGACGACTGAAGATGGCAGCCAAGAAATCGCCGGACGGATCGCACGGGGGCGCCGGCAAAGCGGGCGAGATGCGTAGCGTGCCGATGCGGGAATTCTCCCGCTCGCTGCCGATGTCGCTGTTGCGCGCACGCGAAGCCGTGATGCGGCAGTTCCGTCCCTCCTTGCGCAATCACGGCCTGACCGAGCAGCAATGGCGCATCCTGCGTGCGCTGACGGCGGTTGACACCATCGAAGTGACCGAGCTGGCGCGCGTCGCCTTTTTGCTGGGGCCGAGCCTGTCGCGCATCCTGCGCGATCTCGAAGCGCGCGATCTGATCGAGCGCCGGACCGCCGAAGCCGATCTGCGCCGCGGCGTGGTGTCGATCTCCCCCAAGGGGTTGAAACTGATCGAGGCGGTGGCGCCGACCTCGGAAGCGATCTACGCCGAAATCACCAGCCGCTATGGTACGCGCAAGCTCGCTGAGCTGCAGGACATGCTGGCAGAACTCGAGCGCGGCCTTGCGGAAATGGAAGTGGCCGGTGAGGGCGACGCCGAGCCCGACGAGTAAGCGCAAATTTGCATGATGCTACCGGCCCGACGCATAACGGCCGGACAAATGATTGCAATCATTTGTCTAATGGTAGACACGCGCGCGAATTTTCGCTCAAAGTGCCGGCCAAGCCGGTCATGAAAACCGGCGCGGGAGTCTTGGGGTTCGCCGCTGACGGTCAGGCTTCCCCGTTGCAAGGACAGGCTGAAATCCGGACATGGTCACCATAAAAGTCAACAATCTGATCGATTTCGTCGCCGAGGTTTTTTCGCACTCCGAATCCTCGCCCGAGGAAGCCAGGCGGATTGCGACCTATCTCACGACGGCCAATCTTACCGGCCATGACAGCCACGGCGTGATCCGGGTCCCGGTCTATGTCCGCTGGAAGAAGACCGGCAACGTCGTTCCCAACCAGACCCCCGAGATCGTCGTCGATACGCCGTCGCTCGCCGTGGTCGATGGCAAGTTCGGCTATGGCCAGACCGTGACGCCGTTCGCGGTGCGGACCGGCATCGAGAAGTGCAAGAAGGCGGGGCTGTCGGCGATCGCGCTACGCAACGCCGGGCATATCGGCCGCGTCGGTGACTGGGCCGAAATGGCCGCCGCCGAAGGCCTGGTATCGGTCCATTTCGTCAACGCCGCGGGCTCGCTGCTGGTGGCGCCGTTCGGCGGCGTGCAGAAGCGGCTCTCGACCGCGCCCTATTGCGTCGGCATTCCGCGCCGGGGACAGGATCCGATCGTGCTCGATTTCGCCACTTCGATTGTCGCCGAGGGCAAGGTGCTGGTGGCGAGCCGCGGCGGCAAGAAATTGCCGACCGGCGCCCTGGTTGATGCCGACGGTACGTTGAGCGAAGAGCCGTCCGTGCTTTATGGCCCCTACACGCCGGACGGGCCGCGCGACCACACCAAGGGGACGGGGGCGATCCGCGCGTTTGGCGAGCACAAGGGCTCGGGGCTAGCCTTCATCTGCGAACTGCTCGGCGGCGCGCTCACCGGCACCGGCGCCACCTCGGGCGGCCGGCAGTTCGCCAATGGCATGCTCGCTTTCTATGTCGACCCCAAGGTGATCGACACCAGCAATTACTTCGACGACGAAATCTCACGCTATACCGACTTCATCCGGGAGACCAAGACGATTGCCGGCGTCGAGAGCGTGCTGGTCCCGGGCGATCCCGAACGGAAGATGCGCGCCGAGCGCACCAAAAACGGTGTGCCGCTGCCGGACGATACCTGGGCTGCGATCGTCAATACCGCCCGCGAGGTCGGCGTCAGCGAGACCAGCATTCAGCGGGCTGCGAGCTAACAAACTACTGCACTCCAAAATACCGCAACGATCACAAAGGGAAAGCAATCAATGGCAACCAACAACGTCAAGAAAGTATGGGCTTCCGGCAAGGCCGTGGTGAACGCGTGGCTCGCGATCCCCTCCGGCTTCTCGGCCGAAGTGATTGCGCAATGCGGCTTCGACAGCGTCACCGTCGACATGCAGCACGGCGTGCAGGATTACCTATCGATGGTGCAGTGCTTCCAGTCGATGAACGGCCACCCGGTCACCCCCATGGTCCGTGTGCCCTGGAACGAGCCCGGCATCATCGGCAAGGTGCTCGACGGCGGCGCCTATGGCGTGATCTGCCCGATGATCAACACCGCGCCGGAAGCCAGGGATCTGGTTCAGTTCGCCAAATATCCGCCGAAGGGCACGCGTTCGAACGGCCCGATCCGCGCCGGCATGTACGGGTCCGCCGGCTCCTACCAGCAGACCGCCAATGACGAGATCGTGCTGCTGCCGATGATGGAGACCAAGACCGCGGTCGAGAACATGGAAGCGATCCTCGACGTCGAGGGCATCGACGGCGTCTATGTCGGCCCGTCCGATCTCGGCTTCTCCTACGGCCTGGTGCCGAAGCTCGACCGCGACGAGCCGGAAATCCTCAAGATCTATGAAAAGATCATCAAGGAATGCGGCAAGCGCGGCCTCAATCCCGGCATCCACTGCTCCGGCGCCGAGGGCGCGGTGCGCGCCATCAACATGGGCTTCAAGCTCGTGACGCTGTCGAACGAGGTCGGCTTAATGTCGACCTACGCCAAGATGCAGGTGAACCAGACCCGCAAGGACTCGGGCGGCAAGGCGTAAGAGACGAAGGCAGAACAGGGAGTGGCGAGTAGGGGATCGTTCAATTCGCCACTCGCTACTCGCCAATCCTGAGGAGGTACCCACATGACCCCGGCACCCGTGATCCGCCTGCATCCTGACGACGGCGTGCTGATCGCGCGCTCAAGCCTTCCCCCCGGCATGGCGGTGGCTGATGGCGTGACCACGGTCGAGCGGATTCCGGCGGGCCACAAGGTCGCGATCAAGCCGATCGCCGTGGGCGAGCCGGTCCGCCGCTACGGCCAGATCATCGGCTTTGCCACCGTCGATATTTCGCCGGGCCAGCACGTGCACACACAAAACTGCGGCATGGGCGATTTCGCCAAGGACTATGCCTATGGCGTCGACGTCAAGCCGGTGCCGAATTTTGATCTGCCGGCCACCTTCGACGGCATTCGTCGTGCCGACGGCCGGGTGGCGACGCGCAATTATATCGGCATCCTCACCTCGGTGAATTGCAGCGCCCATGTCGCCGGCATCGTCGCCGACATGTTCAAGAAGAATCCATTTTCTGGCGACAACCCGCTGGCCGATTTCCCGAATGTCGACGGTGTGGTGGCGCTGACCCACAAAACCGGCTGCGGCATGACGCAGGACGAGCCGCTGGCGCTCTTGCGGCGAACGCTCGGCGGTTACGCGCGGCATGTGAATTTCTCCGCCGTGGTCGTGCTGGGGCTCGGCTGCGAGGTCAACCAGATCGGCGGCCTGATGCAGGAACAGAAACTGGCCGGCCGCCTGCGTGCAATGGACATCCAGGAAGTTGGCGGCACCCGCAAGACGGTGGAAGCTGGCATCGCCTTCGTGAAGGAGGCGCTGACCGACGCCAATAAAGTGAAGCGCGAGCCCGTGCCGGCCAGCGAGTTGACGGTGGCGCTGCAATGCGGCGGCTCCGACGGTTACTCCGGGGTGTCGGCCAACCCGGCGCTCGGCGCGGCGAGCGATCTCCTGGTGGCCCATGGCGGTACCGTGATCCTCTCCGAGACCCCCGAAACCTATGGCGCCGAACATCTGCTGACCCGGCGCGCGGTCAGCCGCGAAGTCGGCGAAAAGCTCGTCGGCCTGATGCGCTGGTGGGAGGAATACACCAAACGCGAAGGCGCCGAGATGAACGCCAATCCGAGCCCGGGCAACAAGGCCGGCGGCCTCACCACGATCCTGGAGAAATCATTGGGCGCGATGGCCAAGGCCGGCAGCACCAATCTGGTCGACGTGCTCAATTACGCCGAGCCCATCACCAAGAAGGGTTTTGTCTTCATGGATACGCCGGGCTACGACCCGGTCGCCGCGACCGGCCAGGTGGCGGGCGGCGCCAATCTCGTCTGTTTCACGACCGGCCGCGGCAGCGTGTTCGGCTGCAAGCCCGCACCCTCGATCAAGCTCGCCACCAACACGCCAATGTACAAGCGGATGGAAGACGACATGGACGTCAATTGCGGCACCATCCTCGACGGCGAGGAAACCGTGCAGCAATGCGGCCAGCGCATTTTCGAGCTGATGCTGAAAACGGCATCCGGCCAGCCGACCAAGAGCGAAAGCTTTGATTTCGGCGGCGCCGAGTTTGCGCCCTGGGTGCTCGGCGCGACGATGTAGTCGGGATTGTGCTGCGCTCCATCAGGGCTACAATGTTGCGCTGCCTGGCGTCTGCCTCAACGGAATCGACAGCGCCTTAAAATAGCTTGCCGGGATGTGATCGCGTATCGTCGGCGGCAGCGCTTCTGTCGGCGGCGCGAGAAGCCTCGCGAGCAGGCCGGCAAATAACCCACTTTTTCGCAATGCCTTGATCTTGTTGATGACGGTATCGAGATCGCTGAGGGCAGTGTCAGTGAGGAAACCGCCATTGAAATCCGGTTGATTTTGATTTGATGGCGCGGGTGTCAGCCCGGCAAACTCTCCGTCGTGCCCGCAACGAAGCAATCGTCCGACGTGACGAAAATTGCCGTTCGCGCTCGGCGGAACGGTCGCAACAATATCATTGCCGTGGACGAGGCGGAATGTTTTTTCACCAAGCTTCTCGTAGCTGGTGACAAAGTCCAGGCCGCCCGTTCGCGGAGTTCCGTAGGTGTAGACGGCGGTCGGCGTGATGCCGGCCCTGTTGAGTGAATGCTCCGCCCCGAGCAGGGCCAATGCGGCTCCCATACTGTGTCCGGTGAAGAACAATGGCTGATCGGGACGGCGCTTGATCACCTCCTCGATGGTGGGCCAAACCGCATCGAGGGCGGTCTTGAACCCGCGATGAAGAACGTTTGGCTCCGGTGCAAGTGTGAAGTCCTTGATCCAGTCTTCGATCTTGAGCGGATCGGTACCGGAAAAAGCGACGATCGTCGCGCCGTGTCCTTCGGCGACGACGAAACAGGCGCTTTCGGGCGGCAGACGGGTAACGGGGGCACCGGCGCCGAAGGCAAGCCTCGTCATGTTCCAGGTCTTCAGGATGTCATTGACCTTGCCTTCGTGCGCCGTCTCGTAAGCGAGCTGCGACATCCACATCAAGGCCTGCGCGTTTTCCAGCTTGAATGTTGTCGCGGCCGTATCGAGACCGTCCAGCGCATCTACAGGAAATAGCTCTTGGGGCAGTTCGACCAGAAAGCTCATTGGAAATGCCTCCTGTTTCAGTCCGCGCTTTGGACCAATCCGACGCGCGGCAATCATCGACGAACGGGAGAAAGGGTTATGCGCTAGGCGTGGCATCGCGCTCGGCCTGCGCAGGCAATGCATTATTCGACCACAGGTAGATCAGTCGCGCAAGCATATCGCGCAAATTAGCCCTTAGCTTAGGCAATCGCTGCCCGTTGTTAGTGCTTGATCCGACCCGGAACCGGTGTTCTGCTTAAAAAAGCCGCTGGAGTCTCCGGTCCGTGTCGATCTTCGTCGCACTGCATCACGTCACGCACTACAAATACGACCGACCGATCGATCTCGGCCCGCAAACCGTTCGCCTGCGCCCGGCGCCGCATACGCGCACGCCGATCCTGAGCTATTCGCTCAAGGTCACGCCATCCAATCACTTCGTGAACTGGCAGCAGGATCCGCAGGGCAACTGGCTGGCGCGTTTTGTCTTCCCGGAGAACGCGACCGAACTCAAGATCGAAGTCGACTTCTCGGCGCAGATGACGGTGGTCAATCCCTTCGACTTCTTTGTCGAGGGCTACGCCACCAGTTTTCCGTTCCAGTACACCAACGACCTCAAGACCGAGCTTGCGCCTTATCTCGCCACCAGCGAGCAGGGGCCGCTGTTTGCTGCGTACTTGAAGGATATTCCGCGCGAGGCCGACAGCACCGTCAATTTTCTGGTCGACCTCAACGCCCAACTTCAGAAGAAAATCAAATACGTCATCCGGATGGAGCCGGGCATTCAGACACCGGAGGAGACGCTGGCCTCTGGTTCCGGATCCTGCCGCGACTCCGCGTGGCTATTGATCCACATTTTCCGTCACCTCGGCCTCGCGGCGCGCTTCGTCTCCGGCTATCTGATCCAATTGCGCCCCGACATCGACCCGGTCGAAGGCCCGCGCGAGGTCGAGAGCGATTTCACCGACCTGCACGCCTGGGCGGAGGTCTATCTTCCGGGTGCGGGGTGGATCGGGTTCGACGTCACCTCGGGCATGCTGACGGGCGAGGGGCACATCCCCGTCGCCGCCACCCCGCATTACCGATCGGCGGCGCCGATCTCGGGCAGCGCCGGCTTCGCCAATGTCGATTTCGGCTTCGAGATGAGCGTCCGGCGCATCCGCGAGGCGCCGCGGATCACGCGGCCGTTCTCCGACGAATCCTGGGCCCGTCTCGATGCGCTCGGCGAGCAGGTCGATGCCGATCTCAGAACTGGTGACGTACGGCTGACCATGGGCGGCGAGCCGACCTTTGTTTCGGTCGACGATCTGGAATCGCCGGAATGGAACATCGCCGCCGTCGGGCCGACCAAGCAGGCGCTGGCCGACGAACTGATCCGCAAGCTGCAGGCGCGCTTTGCGCCGGGCGGGCTGCTGCATTACGGGCAAGGCAAATGGTATCCCGGCGAAAGCCTGCCGCGCTGGGCTTTCGGCCTCTATTGGCGCAAGGACGGCGTGCCGATCTGGAAGAATGCCGAACTGATCGCGAAGATCGATAACCCGCGCAAGGCCGGGATCGCGGACGCGCAGCGGGTGGTGGAAGGCACCGCGAAGTGGCTCGGTCTCGATACAGGCTATGTGATGCAGGCGTACGAGGACCCCGTGCACTGGCTGCAAAAGGAAGCGGCATTGCCGGTCAACGTCGATCCCGGCGACTCCAAGCTGGCCGACGCGGAAGAGCGCTCGCGCATGGCGCGGGTGTTCGACGAAGGGCTCAACAAGGCCAAAGGATTCGTGCTGCCGATCCAGCACGCGGGCGCCGACGTCAAGGGCTGGATGAGCGAACACTGGAAACTGCGGCGGTCCCACCTGTTCCTGATACCCGGCGATTCTCCGCTCGGGCTGCGGCTGCCGATGTCGTCGCTGCCCCATGTTCCTCCCGAAGAATATCCTTATGTCGTCGAGCAGGATCCGATGGAGCCGCGTCTGGAGCTCGCGGTCGAAGACAAGGACGCCGAAGCAGGAGGGATGGCAGCGAAGCCGGAGCCCAAAGAAAAGTCCAAGCGAAAGCTCAAGCCGGTGCGCACGGCGATATCGGTTGAAATCCGTGACGGCGTATTATGCGTTTTCATGCCGCCGGTCGAAAAGGTCGAAGACTATCTCGAGCTGATCGCAGCGGTGGAGGCGACCGCCGAAGAACTGCAGCTCCAGGTTCACGTCGAGGGCTACGGGCCGCCCTACGATCCGCGCGTCGAGGTTATCAAGGTGACGCCCGATCCCGGCGTCATCGAGATCAACGTCCAGCCGGCGCAAAGCTGGCGCGAGGCCGTCGATATCACCTTTGGCCTGTATGAAGACGCTGCAAAGGTTCGGCTCGGCGCCAACCGTTTTCTGGTCGACGGCCGTCACACCGGCACCGGCGGCGGCAATCATGTCGTGGTCGGCGGCTCGACGCCGCAGGATTCGCCGTTCCTGCGCCGCCCCGATCTCCTGAAGAGTCTCGTTCTGTACTGGCAGCGCCATCCGTCGCTGTCATATCTGTTTTCCGGGATGTTCATCGGCCCGACCAGCCAGGCCCCGCGCATCGACGAGGCGCGGCACGACGGGCTCTATGAGCTGGAAGTCGCGCTCGCCCATGTGCCGCCGTCCGATGTCGAGGCCCCTTTATGGCTGGTGGACCGCCTGTTTCGGCACATCCTGGTCGACATCACCGGCAACACCCACCGCGCCGAAATCTGCATCGACAAGCTCTATTCACCCGATGGGCCGACCGGCCGCCTCGGGCTGGTCGAATTTCGCGCGCTCGAAATGCCGCCCGATCCCAGAATGTCGCTGGCGCAGCAATTATTGATCCGCGCGCTGATCGCAAAGCTGTGGCGCGAACCCCAACAAGGCAAGTTCGTCCGCTGGGGCACGGCGCTGCACGATCGCTTCATGCTGCCGCATTTCCTCTGGGAGGATTTTCTCGGCGTGCTCGATGAGCTCCGGCAATCCGGCTACGAATTCTCGCCGGAATGGTATTCGGCCCAGCTCGAGTTTCGTTTTCCGGCCTTCGGCCGCGTCCATCATGGCGGCGTCGCGCTCGAATTGCGGCAGGCGCTGGAGCCCTGGCATGTGCTCGGCGAAGAGGGCTCGGCCGGCGGCACCGTGCGCTATGTCGATTCTTCGGTGGAGCGGCTGCAGGTCAAAGCGGAGGGCTTCGTCGAGGGCCGCCATGTCGTGACCTGCAACGGCAGGCGGATGCCGATGACCTCCACTGGCCGTGCCGGTGAGGCGGTTGCCGCGGTCCGTTTCAAGGCCTGGCAGCCGGCCTCGGGGCTGCATCCGACCATTCCGGTTCACGCGCCGCTGACATTTGACTTGATTGACACCTGGAACGGCCGCTCGCTCGGCGGCTGCGTCTACCACGTCGCCCATCCCGGCGGCCGCAGCTACGACACCAAGCCGGTCAATTCCTACGAGGCGGAAGCGCGGCGGCTGGCCCGGTTTCAGGACCACGGCCACACCCCGGGCCGGATCGATCCGCCGCCCGAGGAACGCACAAATGAATTCCCCTTGACGCTCGACTTGAGGACGCCGCTCCTGATCTAATCAGGGTGCGACGGGTCTTAAGGGAATCGGAATGGCGAGCCAAGGCAGCAATCAGGAAAGCAAGGCCCGTCCGGGCCAGCGCCGGATCGCGCAATGGACGCGCGACTATGCGCGGCTGCCCGGCATTCCCGACGAATATATCGGCGAGGACGGCGCGCCCCGCGCGGCGTGGAGCCGTTTCTTCGACGCCTTCGCCGCTTTGTCGCCGGCCGATATCGAACGCCGCTTCGCTTCCGCCGACCGGCATCTGCGCGAGGCCGGCGTCACCTATCGCGCGCCCGGCGAGACCGCCGACCGGCTGTGGCCGCTCAGCCATCTGCCGCTCATCATCGACGAGGCCGACTGGCAGCAACTGAGCACGGGCATCGCCCAGCGCGCCCAATTGTTCGAAATGGTGCTGCGCGATCTCTATGGCGAGGGCCGGCTGGTCACCGATGGCGCAGTACCCGCGGCCGCGATTGCCGGCAGCAATGAATATCTGCGCGCGGTTTGCGGCCTCAAACCGCCCGGGGGCCGCCATCTTCACCTCTATGCGGCCGATGTCGGCCGCGGCCCCGATGGACGCTGGTGGGTGTTGAACGATCGCACGCAGGCGCCGTCGGGTGCGGGCTACGCGCTGGAAAATCGCCTGGTGCTGTCGCGCGCCTTTTCCAACCTCTACAAGTCGATGAATGTCGAGCGCGTGGCGCCGTTCTTCGAGGCGTTTCGCGATTCGCTGCGTGCCAGCGCCGATCGCGACGAGCCACGGATCGGATTGCTGACGCCGGGCGCCTTCAGCGAGACCTATTTCGAACACGCCACGCTGGCGCGCTATCTCGGCTTTCTCCTGGTCGAGGGTGACGATCTCGCCGTCAGCGGCGACCGCATTCATATCCGCACCGTCGCGGGGTTGAAGCGGCTCGACGTGCTGCTGCGCCGCGTCGATTCGAATTTTCTCGATCCGCTCGAACTCGATGCGTCGTCGCATCTCGGCGTGCCCGGCCTGATCGATGTGCTGCGCAAGAACGGCGTCGTCGTCGCCAACATGCCGGGCTCCGGCGTATTGGAGGCGAGGGCGCTGCTCGGCTTCCTGCCGAGCCTGTGCCGGCGGCTGCTCGGTGAGACCTTGATCATGCCGCATATCGCGACCTGGTGGTGCGGCCAGAAAGCCGCGCGCGAGGAGGTGCTGTCGCGGCTGGAGGATTTCGCGATCGAGGGCGCCTACGGCCGGGCCGTTCCCGGCTTTTCCAGCCACGAGCCGGTAATTGCCGGCGAGTTGCCGCCCGCCGAGCGCGACCGGCTCCGGCAGGCGATCGCCGACCGCGGCATCGATTATGTCGGCCAGGAACTGGTGCGGCTGTCGACGACGCCGGTGTGGGAGGAGGGCCGCATCACGCCGCGCCCGTTCGTGCTGCGGGTGTTTGCCGCGGCAACGCCCCATGGCTGGACCATTTTGCCCGGCGGTTTCTGCAGAATAGCCGAACAGCCCGATGCCCGCGCCGTCTCGATGGGCGATGGCGCCCGGTCGGCGGATGTCTGGATCGTCTCCGACAAGGCGGTATCGGCGTCGACGCTGCTGCCGGCCGCCGAAGCCGTGCGCATCCGGCGCATCGCCGGCGTGGTCCCAAGCCGGGCTGCGGACAATCTGTTCTGGCTCGGCCGCTATCTCGAGCGCGCCGAGGCAACGCTGCGGCTGATCCGCGCGCTCGGCGCGCCGATGCGCGATCCCGTCAAGGGATCGTCGAGCACGCTGCCCTCGGTCGAGCGCATCCAGCGCCTTCTGGTGACCTGGGGCGCGACCTCGCAGGCGACGCGGACCAACCCCGCAAGGGTCGTCGCCGAGGCGCTGCAGAGCCCGGAAAAATTCGGCTCGGCGCTGTCACTGGCAAAATCGGCGCAGCGCACCGCGAGCTCGTTGCGCGAGCGGCTTTCGCCGGACGCCTGGCAGATCATCACGGAGATGGTGGAGCGCCTCGCCTTGCAGGTCGACGACGATGACAGCGTCGTCAGCGCCGCCGAACTGACGCTGCAGGAACTGGCAAGCCTTGCAGGTTTGGCGCAGGAAAACATGAATCGCGCCGCGGGCTGGCGCTTCCTCGACATGGGCCGCCGCGCCGAGCGCGCCATCAACACCGCGCGGTTCGCGCGGCAGTTCGCCTATGACGAAGCCGGCGACGAAGACCTCGATGTGCTGCTGACGCTGGTGGATTGCCAGATCACCTATCGCTCGCGCTATCTGGTCGGCCCGGCGCTGGCGCCGGTGCGCGATCTGGCGGTGCTCGATCCCTATAATCCGCGCTCGGTCGCGTTTCAGGTGGCGACGCTGAATGATCACATCGCCGCACTCCCGAGCCTGAAGGAGCATGGCCTGATCGAGCGGCCGCAGCGGCTGGCAGTGGCCTTGCAGGCGATGTTGACGACGGCCGAGGCCGCGAGCCTGGACGTCAAAACCCTGTTCGCGCTGGAGCAGGATCTGCTCAACCTCGCCGACGCCATCGGCCTGCATTACTTCCCGCACGGGCCCAATGCGAGCCGGCCGGAGAAACTCACGGGCCTCGCGTGATCTACGACATCCGTCACGTCACGACCTACGCGTATGAAAGTCCGGTGAGTTTTGCGCGCTGCTCGCTGCGGCTGGAGCCGAGGTCGGGCGACGGGCAGCAATTGATTTCCCATTCGGTCGAGATCCGGCCGCGGCCTGCCGACCGCGCCGTGCGACGCGATTTTTTCGGCACCCATACCGAGAGCATCCTGATCGAAACCGCGCATCGCAGTTTGCGGGTCGATTCCCGCTCGCGCGTTTCGGTATCGCGCAAGTCGCCCGACCGTGCTGCACCGAGCCCGTCATGGGATGATATCCGCGACGTGGCGTTCGAGGCCACCAGTCTCGGCCCGGTTTCGCCGGTCGGCTATGTCTTTGCGAGCGCGCTGGTGCCGGTGCAGGCGCCGGTCACCGCCTATGCCGTGGCAAGTTTCCCGCCGGGCGGTGGCATTCTTTCAGGTGCCGCCGATTTGATGCGCCGCATCCGCAACGAGTTCAGGTACGACCCAAAGGCCACGGTGATCTCGACGCCGCTCAAGGAGGTGTTCGAGAAGCGCCACGGCGTCTGCCAGGATTTTGCCCATGTGATGATTGCGGGCCTGCGCGGGCTCGGACTGCCGGCGGCCTATGTCAGCGGCTATTTGCGCACCCTCCCGCCGCCGGGCCGGCCGCGCCTGCAGGGCGCCGACGCCACCCACGCCTGGGTGTCGGTGTGGTGTGGCGCCGAGCTCGGCTGGGTCCAGTTCGATCCGACCAACGACATCATGATCGAGAACGATCACATCGTTCTGGCCATCGGGCGCGACTTCTCCGATGTCTCGCCGGTCGACGGCATCATCGTCGGCTCGCGCAAGCAGAAGCTTGGCGTGGCCGTGGATGTGCTGCCGGTGGAGTGAGAAGCCGGCCTCTAAGTCCCCGTCTTGCGCATCTGATCGGACGAATCCGCGCGCAGATTGCGGAAAAACTTCTCGACTTCGCGCGACAGCGTCTCGGCGGTAGCCGTCAGTTCGCTGGATGCGGTGAGGACCGACGCCGCCGCCGTGCTCGTGGTGCCGATGGCATCGCTGAGCGAACCGATATTGACCACCAGCGTTCCGTTGCCCTGCGCCGCCAGTTGCGCGTTCGACGATATCTCGCGGGTTGCCGAATCCTGCTGTTCTATCGCGCTGGCGATGATGGACGTCACCTCGTTGATCTCGCGCACGGCGTTGCCGATCTCGCGAACCGCTTCGACGGAAGTCTTGGTCGAGGTCTGGATCAGGCCGACGTTCTGGCCGATTTCGGCGGTCGCCTTGGCGGTCTGCTCGGCCAGCGCCTTGACCTCGTGGGCGACGACCGCAAAGCCGCGGCCGGCGTCGCCGGCGCGTGCGGCTTCGATCGTCGCGTTGAGCGCCAGCAGATTGGTTTGCTCGGCGATCGCCTGGATCAGGCTGAGCACGCCGTCGATGCGCTGGGTCGCGGCTGCCAGCCCCTCGATTTCGGCGACCGATTTCTCGGTGCGCTGGCCAGCCTGCTCGACGGCACTGGCCGATTGGCGCACCTGGCGGCCGATTTCCTCGACGGAAGCTGAAAGTTCCTCGGCGGCACTGGCGACGGCGGAAACGTTGCTGGAGGCCTGCTCGGTCGCGCCAGAGGCGGCAACGGCGCGTCCGCTGGCGTCGGATGATACGCTGGCGATGGTCTGGGCGGTGCCGCGCATCGAGGTCGCATTGTCGGTGACGGCGCGCAGCACGCCGCCGATTGCTTCCCGGAAGGCGTCGACCGAGGCCTCGATGTGGCGGGTGCGCTCGTCGCGCGCCTTCGAATCTTCCAGCACCTGCGAATTGAGGTTGCGGTTGCGATCCATCGCCTCCTGGAAAATCTTGATGGCACGGGCGAGGGCGCCGATCTCGTCGGAGCGGCCGGTGTGCGGAACCTCGACGCCTTCGGCGCCGTCGGCGACCTGCTTGATGGTCGCGGTGATGACCGACAGCGGACGCGCGATCGAACGGGCAATGATCAGCACGCCGATGACAACCACCGCCAGCGCCATGACGCCGAGGCAGGTGAGCACAAAGGCCATGGTGTGGTTGGCGTCGGTCTGCTGCGCCAGCTTCTTGCTGCGTTCGGCATAGACCTTGGAGAGGGCCTCAAGGTCCTTGTTCAGCGCGGTGCGCACTTCACGGTTGGCATCGTTATCGCCCCATTCGCGCCCCGCAGCCCCGTTGATCTCGACGCCGCGGCGAACCAGCTCCTTGCGAAAATCGACGAACTGCTCGATGCGCTTCTTGAAGGTGGCGAATTGCTGGGCGTCGTCGGCCTGGACCAGCGACTGCCAGTTCTTGACGACGTCGAGGATGCGCTCGTTGAACTTGAGCAACCCGTCGCCGTACTTTTTCACTACCGCCGGCTCGCTCGACATGTAGACGCCGCGGGATTCCATCACCACCGCATAGACTAGCGAATTGATACGTTCGACATTGAGCGCGGCGCGGCTGGCGATCGATACCGCTTCGGTGAGCTCGGCATTCTGACGGGTGTTGTAGTCGGACAAGGCGGTGATGGCGGCGACCAGCGCCGCGAACAGCGCGAAGATCGAGTACAACTTGGCTGCAAGCGAAAAACGGGATGCCATGGCGCCACCAGAACGGAATACGGATTTGACAATTCGGCCGTATCGGCACCCCGGAATGGTTTCCCAAACGACTGCCTTCGGCATAGGCAAGTGTGCGGAAGTTTGATGGAGATTGTCTTAACGCGGGAAATTATAGGAACTGCAACTATTTTAAATTATCTATTTATTTCATGCATTTAAGAGAATATGGCAAGTTGCTCGGCAGGAAAATCCGGCATCTCTGCGTGACCATAACGCGGAGGTGGCTGCTTTCAATGGATTTCTCAGTGCGGAATATCGGCAACCAAAAATGGCTTTCCGCACAATCGAAACGCTCTCACCAAACCAATTCCGCCTCGTCAGACACCCGTTCACCGAATCAAGTTAGAAAACGAGCAGGGCGGCGGTTGCCGAGACTTCGCTGCTCCGCTTCGACGGTGGTGAGAACTGGAACTGATGGCTCAAAGTGCCGCCCTGCCGGGCAATGCCGATCTCTATCTTCACGTGCGGGTGCTGATCGGAATCATCCTCGGGCTCAGCGTAACGCGTCTGGTCAGCGGTATCGCGGCAATCGTCCAGCATCCCAAGCGCTATCAGATATGGCCGGTTCATCTCGGCTGGGTCGCCTGGGCGCTGGTGAATGTCGTCACATTCTGGTGGTGGGAATTTCGTCTGAGCCTCATCCCGCACTGGACCTTCAGCCTTTACTTCTTCGTGTGCGTCTACGCATCGATGTATTTCTTCCTCAGCGCGCTGCTCTTCCCGCAGGATCTCGAGGAATATACCGGGTATCAGGACTACTTTCTGTCCCGCCGGCGCTGGTTCTTCGGCTTTGCGGCCCTCACTGAAGCACTTGATGTGGTCGACACCTGGATCAAGGGTGACGCGCATCTGCAGTCCTTTGGGCCAGAGTATCTTACGTCGGTCGGCATATTCATCATGCTCTGCGGCGTCGCCTCGATTACGCGCAATGTAAAATTCCAAATGCTGTTCGTGATCGGCGCGCTTGCCTATGAGGTAAGCTTCTTTGCCCGCTACTTTCACACGCTGAACTAGCCGGAGACGGGCAGTGGAGCGGTCGCGCCGGGTTCGGGAAAATCGCCGAACTCTTGTTCCGCCTTGCGAGCCGCGCAGGGTGATAGGCTGGCCTTGCCATCGGGTGGGTACGGGCGCAGGAATGTCGGCATGGTCTATCGTCAGGTCATCGGTGCCACCTCTTATGTATTCGCCGATTTGCGCGGGCTGCTCGCCAAGGCGACGCCGCCGCGGTCCGGCGATCGTCTTGCCGGCGTCGCGGCCGAAAGCGCGGAGCAAATGATTGCGGCGCGGATGGCGCTCGCCGACGTCCCGCTCAAGCAATTTCTCAACGAGGCTGTCATCCCTTACGAGGACGACGAGGTAACTCGCCTGATCGTCGACAGCCACGACGCGCAGAGCTTTGCTGCCGTCTCGTCGCTGACCGTCGGCGGCTTCCGCGACTGGCTGTTGTCCGATGCCGCAACCAGCGAAACCCTCAAAAAGGTTTCGCGAGGAATTACGCCGGAAATGGCGGCCGGCGTCTCAAAACTGATGCGCAACCAGGATCTGATTCTGGTCGCCAAGAAATGCGCGGTGACCACGGCGTTTCGCAATACCATCGGCCTGAAGGGGCGGATGAGCGTGCGGCTGCAGCCCAATCATCCCTTCGATGACGCCAAGGGCATTACCGCTTCGATCCTCGACGGCATCCTGCTTGGATCGGGCGATGCCTGCATCGGCATCAATCCGGCCAGCGACGATCCGGCCGTAATCGGCGAGCTGCTGCGGCTGCTCGACGGCATCATCACGCGGCTGCAGATTCCGACGCAGGGCTGCGTGCTCACCCATGTGACGACGACGCTCGGATTGATCGGGCAGGGCGCGCCGGTCGATCTGGTGTTCCAGTCGATCGCGGGGACGGAAGCCGCCAACCGCAGCTTTGGCGTCGATCTCGCGCTGTTGCGCGAGGCGCGCGAGGCCGGGCTGTCGCTTCACCGCGGCACGGTCGGAAACAATGTGATGTATTTCGAGACCGGGCAGGGCTCGGCGCTGTCGGCCAATGCCCATCACAATGTCGACCAGCAGACCTGTGAGGCGCGGGCCTATGCGGTGGCGCGCGCCTTCGATCCGCTACTGGTCAACAGCGTCGTCGGCTTCATCGGCCCGGAATATCTCTATGATGGCAAGGAAATCATCCGCGCCGGCCTGGAGGATCATTTTTGCGGCAAGCTGCTCGGCCTGCCGCTCGGTGTCGACGTCTGCTACACCAACCATGCCGAAGCCGACCAGGACGACATGGATAATTTGTTGACGCTGCTGGCTGCGGCCGGTGTGACGTTCATCATGGGCGTGCCGGGCGCCGATGACGTCATGTTGAACTACCAGTCGACCTCGTTCCACGACGCGCTGTATATCCGCGACCTGTTCGGCCTGAAACGGGCGCCCGAGTTCGACGACTGGCTATTGCGCACCGGCCTTGCCGATACCAATTTCCGGCTTGCGGGCGACGCGGGCCTGCTGCCCGAATTTGCCTCGCGGCTGATCGTCTGAAGGAGCCGACGACCGCCGATTTTGATGCAACCATTGAACCTCGCGCGGGTTAGAACCGACTGCTTCACGTGTGAAGGTCGCCACAATCTTGAAGAAATTCTGGCCCAGCTTTCAATGTCGTGCTTAGATTTGTGAAAGCTTTGTCTGAGGAAATTTGATGAGAGCTGAAGGCATCGAGACGGCACGGCGCATCCTGTGCGTCTTTCCGCGCTACACGTCTTCTTTTGGTACGTTCGAGTACGCCTATCCCCTGACCGACGGCGTGCAGGCATTCATGCCGCCGCAGGGCCTATTGCTGATCGCGGCCTACCTCCCCGAGAACTGGCCGGTCCGCTTCATCGACGAGAACATTCGCCCCGCCACCAAAGAAGACTTCGAATGGGCGGAAGCCGTGTTCGTCAGCGGCATGCACATCCAGCGCCAGCAGATGAACGACATCTGCCGCCGCGCCCACGCCTTTGACCTCGCGGTGGCGATCGGCGGGCCGTCGGTGAGCGCGTGTCCTGATTTCTATCCCTCGTTCGACTATCTGCATGTCGGCGAACTCGGCGACGCCACCAATGAATTGATTGCGCGGTTGGCGCGCGACCCGTCGCGCCCCGAGCAGCAGGTGGTGCTGAAGACCAACGACCGTTTGCCGATGACCGAGTTTCCGCTTCCGGCCTACGAGATGGCTGAGATGAAGAAGTACTTCCTCGGCAGCATCCAGTACTCGAGCGGCTGTCCGTATCAGTGCGAATTCTGNGACATTCCNGGTCTTTACGGCCGCAATCCGCGCCTGAAGACGCCNGAGCAAATCNTCACCGAGCTCGACAAGTTGCGCGAATGCGGCGTCACTGGCTCCGTCTATTTCGTCGACGACAATTTCATCGGCAACCGCAAGGCCGCGCTGGATCTGCTGCCGCATCTTGTCGAATGGCAGAAGAGGACCGGCTATGTCATGAGGCTCGCCTGCGAGGCGACGCTCAACATCGCCAAACGGCCTGAAATCCTGGAGAAGATGCGCGAGGCGTTCTTCGTCACCGTGTTCTGCGGAATCGAAACGCCCGATCCCGACGCGCTGAAGGCCATGCACAAGGACCACAACATGATGGTCCCGATCCTGGAGGGCATTAACACCATCAACTCCTACGGCATGGAAGTCGTGTCCGGCATCATCATGGGACTCGACACCGACAAGCCGGAAACCGGCGATGCGCTGCTGCAATTCGTCGACGAGACGCAGATACCGCTGCTCACGATCAATCTGCTGCAGGCGCTGCCAAAGACTCCGTTGTGGGACCGGCTGGAGCGCGAGGGCCGGCTGGTCAATGACGACGACGGCCGCGACTCCAATGTCGAGTTTCTGCTGCCCTACGATCAGGTGGTCGAATCCTGGCGCAAATGCATGGAAGTCGCCTACCAACCGGAAAAGCTGTTCGCGCGCTACCAGTATCAGTGTGACTACACCTACGCACAGCGGATCAAGGTGCCGGTCACGCCCGAGCAGAAAAGCTGGGCCAACATCAAGCGCGGCCTGATCATGCTGAAGAAGATCTTCTGGAAAGTCGGGGTGCTCGGCGATTACAAAAGGGTGTTCTGGAAGTTTGCGCTGGGGCGATTGCGGCATGGCGATATCGAGGGGCTGATAGCCTCCTCGCTGCTCGCCCATCATCTGATCATGTTCGCGCGTGCCGCGTCCGTCGGTCAGCAGAACGCGTCGAATTATTCGATCCGGCTCCGCGAGGCCTCGGTTCCTGCCGAGTAAAAGCCCATGAAAACACCGGTGCCGCCGTCCCGCTCGCTCGAAGCCTTGCGGGAGCTGACGCCGGCGCGTGTCGGGCTCGGCCGCTCCGGCGCGAGCCTGCCGACCGCCGCACTGCTTGCCTTCACGCTCGACCACGCACGCGCGCGCGACGCCGTTCACACCGCGTTCGATGCGCCGCATCTGGTTGCCGGATTGGCCGGCCTCGGTCTGCAGGTCGGCGAGGTTTCCAGCCAGGCGCGCAACCGGCGCGACTATCTGCGCCGTCCCGATCTCGGACGCATGCTGGATGCGGATTCGCGGCGCGCGCTGGAACAGCAAAGCGGCAACGCAAGCGAGATTGTGATCGTGATCGGCGACGGGCTGTCACCGGCGGCCGTCAATGTCCATGCCATCGAACTGGTTCGCCATCTTGCGCTGCGCCTGACGGAGGCGGGAATCTCGTTGTGCCATGTCGTGGTCGCATCGGGCGCGCGGGTGGCGCTGGGCGACGAGATCGGCGCCGTGCTCGGCGCGCGGATGGTGGTGATGCTGATCGGCGAGCGGCCCGGCCTGTCGGCGCCCGACAGCCTCGGCGCCTATCTCACCTTTGCGCCGCGCATCGGCCTCACCGACGAGAAGCGCAATTGCGTGTCGAACGTCCACGGCGCCGGCTTGAGCTACGATGAGGCCGCCTTCAAGATCGCGTGGCTGGTGCGTGAAGGCATCGCGCGCCAGATCACCGGCGTGGCGCTGAAGGACGAAAGCGGAGCCGCGCTCATCGCCGCCAGACCGGTCGATTGAGCGCGTTTTTTCAGCGGGTGGCCCTTTCGCGAAAAATTGACTGATCTGCCCGCGCCGCGCCGTTGCGACAGGCCGTGGCGTTGCCCGCCGGAACGCCCCAAAGGGACGCCGGCGGGTGTGGCAAATCAGAGACTTAACGCGGATTTTCGTCACCTTCGTGTCGATTTGCCTCGCCGCGCGCGCTTGCCGGATGGGGTTCGGCCCTGTAAAACGGCGCCGATTAATTTACCGCGTGATTTCAATGGCTAGCGCCGATCGGACAGGGCTGGCAACGCCGCATTCGCGCCACCAAACTGCATAAAACCAAGCTGCACAAACAGACCGACGTGAGAACTGGACAGGGTATGCTCGACAAGAACTCCGAAAGTCACGTCCACGTCGAAGCCATCGAGGAGCCGCCGCCGCCGGGCAAGAGCATCGCCTTCGGACTCGAGCGCATGGGCCTGATCGCGGTCAAGGCGCCGATCCTCTCGATGCTCATTCTCGCGGTGCTGATCGTGGCCGGGATCTTCGGGATTTACCGGATCAAGATCGACGACTCGCTGAGCCAGTTGTTCCGTTCCGATTCCAAGGACTACAAGCAATACGAGGCCGTGACCAAGCGCTTCCCGGCGACCGAATTCGACGTGCTGGTCGTGGTCGAGGGCAAGACGCTGCTGGCCCGCGAGAACCTCGAAAAGATCCGCGACATGGTCACCGACCTGCAGCTGGTCGAGGGCGTGCGTGGTCTGGTCTCGCTGTTTTCGGCGCGCCAGGCGCCGGAGCCCGGCAAGCTGCCGGCCGCGCTGTTCCCGCCCGAACTGCCGCAAGGCGCCGCCTACGACAAGTTCGCCGAGACCGTCAAATCCAACGAGATCATTCGCGGCAAGCTGTTGTCGGAGGACGGCACGCTGGCCCTGATCGTGCTGTCGCTCGAGCCGAGCGTCGTTTCCTCGAACGATCTCGGCAAGGTGGTCGGCGAAATGCGCAAGATCATGGCCGACGATTTGTCGGGCAGCGGTCTTAACGCCCAGCTCTCCGGCGTTCCCGTGATGCAGCTCGAGATCCGCAACGCGGTCAAACGCGACGGGCTGACCTACAACATCCTCGGCATTCTGGCCGGCTGCATCATCGCGATCATCTTCTTCCGCAAGATATCGTTCATGGTGGTCGCGGCGTTTCCGCCGATCATCGCGATCCTGCTCGCGCTCGGCGGCCTCGGCTGGGCCGGCTTCAATCTCAACATGTTCCTGAACGTGATGACGCCGCTCATCATGGTGATCAGCTTCTCGGACTCGATGCAGCTGACTTTCGCCGCGCGTGACCGCCTGATCGCGGGTCAGGACAAACTGACCGCGTTCACCAACGCTGTGCTGGTGGTGGGCCCGGCCTGCGTGCTGACCCACGGCACCGCCGGGATCTCGTTCATCGCCCTGCAATTCTCCGATTCCGAACTGATCCGCAAGTTCGGCGAGGCCGGCCTTGCCGCCACCATCATCGCGCTGATTGCGGTGCTCTCGCTGGTGCCGGTGTTTGGCGTGCTGTTCGTCCGCAACGAGAAGGTTTTTGCGGTAAAATTCCAGAGCGCGGATGCCGGCGTGCAGGCGCTGCGCAATTTCTGCTACTGGATCGCGGTGCGCATGGTCGGCCGCCCCGGGCTGTTCAGCCTGCTCGCGTTGCTCCTCGTCGCCGGCCTCGGCTTCATCTACGCCACGCTGGAGCCGCGCTATCGTCTCGCCGATCAGGTGCCGGACAAGCGGCAGGCGGTGGCGGCCTCAAGCCGCCTTGACGCCAAGCTCACGGGCGCCAATCCGATCGACGTCCTGATCGAATTCCCCAAGGGCGCCTCGCTCTATGCGCCTGATACATTGAAGACGATCGCTGAGGTTCACTCGATGGTCGAGAAATCGGCGGGCGTCGGTAACGTCTGGTCGCTGGAAACCCTGCGCCGCTGGCTTGCCGAGAAGGCCGGCAGCAACGACGTCGCGACCCTGAAGGAATATGTCAGCGTCATCCCTGAGCATCTGGTGCGTCGCTTCATTTCGGCCGACCAGAATGCGGTAGTGGTTTCGGGGCGCGTTCCCGACCTCGATTCCAGCGAAATCCTTCCCGTGATCGACAAGCTCGACAAGGCGCTCGACACGGTGCGGGCCGAGCATCCCGGCTTCGAAATCGCGGTCACTGGCCTGTCGGCGATCGCCGCACGCAACAGCGCCAACATGATCTCGAAACTCAACCACGGCCTGACCATCGAATTCCTGCTGGTGGCGGTCTTCATCGGCCTGGCATTCCGCTCGGTCGTGGTGATGCTCTCCTGCATCCTGCCTGGCATTTTCCCGGTCGTGGCGTCGGGCACAGTGCTGTGGCTATTGGGCGAGGGGCTGCAGTTTGCCAGCGTGGTCGCGCTGACAGTGTCGTTCGGCCTGGGGCTGAGCGCCACCATCCACTTCCTCAACCGGCTGCGGCTGGAGAGCAAGCCCGGCGTCGGCTCGGCGCTGGCGGTCGAGCGCGCCACCGTGCTGGTCGGTCCGGCGCTGATCCTGACCACGGTGGTGCTGGCCTGTGGCCTCGTCGTCACCGTGTTCTCCGACCTGCCGTCGCTGCGGCTGTTCGGCTGGCTCAGTGCATTCTCGATGATCGCAGCCCTGGTCGCGGATCTCTTCATCCTGCGGCCGACCTCGATGTTCCTGATCAACCTGTCGGAAAAGATCCGCGGCGTCAGTCACGTCAAGCCTGTGGAATGAGGAAGCTTGCTGAATAACAGCGGCTGCCAAACAAGAAGGGTTGCCGGTCAACGGCAGCCGAAGAGGGGCTGAGGATGACGTCTGCAGGATCAGTTGTTCGCCCTGCGGCCGATGCCGCCGCCTACCGGGCCATCGAACACATCTATCATTCCTACCTCACCGGGCTGATCCTGATGCTGGCCTCGCGGGCAGGCGCGCCACGCGCGGCCGAGGTGGTGTTTCGAACTTTCCGGCGACAGCAACTGGCGCGCTTTCTGCCCGGATTGAAGAAGCTCGGCCTCGACCAGCTTCCGCATGCGGTGGCGTGCGCCCAGTATCATTATCTGTCGAACCAGGTCGGCGGCGTGAAGGTCGAGTATGTCTACGAGAGCGACACCAAGGCCTGGGTGCGCTATCCGCCGCCGCGCTGGATCTGGTCGGGCACCGCGATCTGCGGCATCCCGTCGGAAGTATCGCGGGCGATGCTGCGCGGATGGCACGCCAATAACGGCGTCGTGCTCGGCAATCCCAGGCTCGGCTTCGTCTGCACCGGGCAGACCGTCGACGGCCAGCCGGGGTTGGAGGGCTACTACAAGGAGTGGGATCACGATCTCGCGCCCGAGGAGCGGCTGCAGTTTTCACCCGGCGAGCGCTGTCCGCCGTTCCGCGCCGATCTCGCGCCGCGCCTGGCCGGGAACACATGGCCGGAGGAACGGCTGCAGAAGGTGCTGCGCAATTACGCGATGGAATACGTCACCTCGATCGTGCCGGAAACGATCGGCGTGCTCGGCCCGGAAGAGGGCGGCCATTTCGCCGGCGCCGCGGCGCGGCTCGTCGGGATGCATACCTTCGACGAGGTCGCGGCTCTGATGGGCGGCGTGGAAGCAGGCGCTGTGGGTTTCGCCAAGGCCTTTGCCCGGCTGGCCCGCGGGCAGGACGACGACGCGGAACTGCAGCTGGAAGGTTCGACCGCGACTGTGCGCCAGACGTCGTGGCGCCTGATGGCGGAACGTGAAGCGCTGTCATCAGCGGTGTTCGATGCCTGGAACGAATTATGGGTGGGGGCGGCGCTTGCGCATGACCGCTTCATGCGCATCGAAGTGGCGGAACGTCGCGATCGCGGCGACACCTGCTGGCGCTGGAAATTCAGCTGATCAAAATGAAAAGGCAGCGCCGGGGCGCTGCCTTTCATGCTGTTTCAAAGGGCCAGTGTCAGGTCTTGGTCATCGTGATCTTGACGCCGCGGATTTCGCCCTTGGAGTCGATCTGTACGTTCTGCTTGTTGCCGTTGGTCCGCAAATTCAGGTTTGCGGCAAATCCGGAAGCCTCGACAAACACGTCGATCTGGCCGCCGCCGGCAGTGCCTTGCAGATTGCCGAAGATATTCCGGCTCTTTTCGCTCCAGTTGCCGGAGATACGGTCACCCTGGCTGGTGACGTCGCTGGACAGGTCGAATTTGTAGCTGTCGCTGGCACAGTGCAGGTTTTGCTTCAGGCCGAGCCCGTTGGCGTTGACCTTGTAGTCGGCCTTGCAACGGATGTTCTCGGTGCTGCCATTGGAAAGCACGACCGTGCCCGCGCCGCTCCAGTTTCCGTCAAAGCCGGCAAACGGGCCTCCCGCCTGGGCATGGCTTGCGGTGACCGACAACATGAGCGCGGCGCCGACGCCGGCAGCTGCGAGAGCCTGACCGAACAAGCTGGAACCAAACAGTTTCATCGTGAGTTTTCCCATAAAATAGACGCCTCTTTTGCAAGATACGTCTCGCCGCATCGAAGATTTAGTGTTCCCGCAGTATCTTAGGTTCAAATGACGGGATTTGTTTCCCGCGGTAGCGGCAGGAAAAAGGCCGCAGGCGGCCGAGCAGAATCAACCATTCACACCAGCCCCGTCGGCGCAGCATCTAGCTATGCGCCGCATCGTCTGCAACAACCAATTAGCGTAGCGGGTGTGACAAAAATACACGTTAAATATCAGTCGGTTATTTAACGTGCTGAGATCGCCGTAAATTTGGCCGCATTTGCCATGCTTGTCCTGTACTCGTCGCTGCGTTACGCGGCGCCTGCCCATCCAAACAAATCCGTTCCGGCAATGCCGAAGTGCAAATCGGGAACAGGATTTCTTGCCGCCGAAATGAAGGAATACGATGCGTAAATTTCTCCTCGCACTCACCCTGTTGTCACTCGCGGCTTCGTCCGGAGCCTTCGCCCAGCAGCAGTCACGCAGCGGAACGGCGGAGGAGCAGAAGGCCTGCACCCGTGATGTCCAGAAGTTCTGCCGTCCGGTCATCGACCAGGGCGATTTCACCATCCTGGCTTGCCTCAAGGAGCATCGTGCCAAGATCAGCACGGCCTGCGACCAGGTTCTGAAGAACAACGGGCAATAAGCCGCGTTCGCGCCCGTTAGCCCACGTGGAAAAAGCCATTTTCGGCTCCATGACGCGCGTCACGGGCGGGGCTAATCAGCCCATATAGCATTGGTTTTGGCGGCGTATTCCCCTATATGGGGCACGCGATTTCCTCGCGTCCGCCGAACATCGGCGCTTGCCGCCAATTCCAGTGAGTAGCCAGTTCCTGATGACCAGCGCGAGCGACCTGCGATCCGGAAAGACCCACCGCGACGAGAATTTTCCGGTCGCGTCGTGGATCATTCATCCGCGCCACCGGGCGCTGATCCTGAGCTTCTATAATTTCGTCAGGACGGCCGACGACATCGCCGATCACGCCACGCTGAGTGCGGACGAGAAGCTGCACTATCTCGACCTGCTCGAGGCGGAATTGCTGGGCAAGGGCGACACCCAACCGGAGGCGGTCAGCCTGCGCCGCGCGTTTGCCGAGCGCGCGATGGCGCCGCGCCATGCGCTCGACGTGCTGGTCGCGTTCCGGATGGACGTCACCAAGCTGCGCTACGAGAACTGGGACGACGTCATTCATTATTGCCGCTATTCGGCCATGCCGGTCGGCCGCTTCATGCTCGACGTCCATGGCGAAAGCACCTCGACCTGGGCCGCATCGGACGCGCTGTGCGCGGGGCTGCAGATCAACAACCATCTGCAGGATTGCGCCAAGGACTACAAAAACCTCAACCGCGTCTACCTGCCACGCGACGCGCTGGCCTCAAGCGGCGCCACCGTCGAGATGCTGGGCGAGGCGAAGTCGCAGCCGGCGCTGTTGCAATGCCTGCAGGCACTCGCGGTGCGGACCAAGACGCTGCTCAATGAAAGCAAGTCGCTCAGCGCCGAGGTAAGGGATTTCCGGCTCGGGCTCGAAATTGCCGTGATCCAGGCCTTTGCCGACAAGATCGTCGGCATGCTGAAGGAGCGCGATCCGCTCAGCGAGCGCGTGCATTTGAGCAAGCCCGAATTGCTCGGGCAGAGCATCGGCGGCATGGTCAGTGAAATGATCAGGCGTGCCGCGGGACGGCGTCCCCTGACAAAACCGGCGGCCGGCGCATGACGTTGCAGACGGCGGCGGCCAACGCAGATTACGGCGCCACCGCGTCCGGCAGTTCATTCTATGCCGCGATGCGCGTCCTGCCGCGCAGCCAGCGCGAGGCAATGTTCCAGATCTACAGCTTCTGCCGGCAGGTCGACGACATCGCCGATTCCGACGGGCCGCGGCCCGAGCGGCTGGCGGCGCTGCAGCAATGGCGCGACGACATCGATGCGCTATATCACGGAAGTCCCCCGCCGCGCGTGCAGGATTACGCCGCCTCGGTGAAACGCTTCGGCCTCAAGCGCGAGGATTTTCTCGCCATTGTCGATGGCATGGAGATGGACGTGCCGCGGGACATTCGGGCGCCGGATATGGCGACCCTCGATCTTTATTGCGATCGCGTCGCGAGCGCCGTCGGACGTCTGTCGGTGCGGGTGTTCGGCATGCCCGAGGACGACGGCATTCAACTCGCGCATCATCTCGGCCGCGCGCTGCAATTGACCAATATCCTGCGCGATATCGATGAGGACGCGACCCTCGGCCGGCTGTATCTGCCGCGCGAGAGTCTGCTGCTGGCGGGCATCACCTCCAACGATCCCAGCCGGGTGATCGCCGATCGCGCACTTCCCAAGGTTTGTCTGCCGCTTGCCGAGCGCGCGAAAAAGCATTTCGAGAAGTCCGACGAGATCATGAAGCGAAATTCGCGGCGTAAAGTGCGCGCGCCGCGGATCATGTCGAAATATTACCGCGCGATCCTGGACCTGTTGCTGGCGAGGGGTTTTGCCGCCCCGCGCGAGCCGGTCCGTGTCCATAAATGGGCGAAGATTGCCATCCTTCTCCGTTACGCGATCATCTGATGCAGAAAAACGCTCATATCATCGGCGCCGGCGTTTCCGGCCTCTCGGCGGCCGTGCGGCTGGCCAACGCCAACTACCGGGTGCACGTCCACGAGGCCACGCAGCAGGCCGGCGGCCGCTGCCGGTCCTATTTCGACGCGGCCACCAATCTCACCATCGACAACGGCAACCATCTGCTGTTGTCCGGCAACCGCCATGCGTTGGCCTACGCCCGATCGATCGGCACCGAGGCGGGGCTGGTCGGACCGAAGGTTGCGCAGTTTCCCTTTGTCGACATCATGACCGGCCAGCGTTGGCAGCTCGATCTCGGCGACGGCAAATTGCCGCTATGGGTGTTCGACGAAGCGCGCCGCGTCCCCGATACCAAGCTGTTCGATTATCTCGCATTGGCGCCGCTGGTTTGGGCAGGCACCGGAAAGATGGTCGGCGACACCATCCCCTGTAAAGGCACGCTGTACCAGCGGCTGGTGCAGCCGCTGCTGCTGGCCGCGCTCAATGTCGATCCGCCCGAGGGTTCGGCGGGCCTGGCCGGCGCGA
>C688J18823_10000299_pt1 | contig 28590 bp, 28 predicted proteins | sample HopSoiMetagenom1_FD_18823 | JGI IMG/M metagenome (IMG submission 18823) | reverse complement strand
ATTCGAATCCAATCGGGCTCGATGGATATCCCACGAATTTCCCGCAGCGAACTGATGTCCACGACATACCCTTGCGGCAGACGCTCGCCCAGAGCCGGATAGAAATCCGTTCCCCCGGCCAGGATCTGGCCGCTAGTGGCTGCGAGCACAGAAACTGCTTCCTGCAAGGTTTTGGGCTTGAGGTACAAGAAGGGATCCCCCGAACAAGCCACCGCACCGCTTCCAGAGTTTGTATATGAAGGATGCAGCTTTGTACAGCCGACATTCAAGCCGGAAACAGCCTTCGCATCGCCTCCGCACGGAAGTCGAAAATACGTTCTACATCCCGCTTCACCCAGGCCCAATGCGCGAAACGCCCGATCCCCGCCATAGGAAGTGCGTACGTCACCCGGTCTCGCATCATCGTGCCGCCGGCTTGGCCCTCAAAGATGTGTTCATGATTCCAAAGTGCGTAAGGGCTCGACAATGCCCGGTCAACAAATCTCCGGGGAGGATCCCACTCCGAGATTTCCGTCGTCCACCGAATCGCCATCCAGTGCCACCTCAGGCGGTAGTGGATCAGGGATCCAGCCTGCAAGATTAGTGGCGATTCGACCATACGGAAGTCAAGCCACGGAGGAGTAATCCCCTGCAGATTCTCTGGTCGCGAGAAAAACTTGAAAATCTCGTCGATAGGCCGACTCAGCCACTGTTCTCTGTTCAACATATACGCGTCAACCCGGCTGGAATTCATTCTGTAGGAAATTATCAAGCCTCCTGAGCTCGTGCAGGCAACGTTCGCGCGCTCAATTGCAACAATGGAAATAGACCGCTGCCCGAGCCCTGTCGCGATGCCCTGATAGTCATTGACAGCGTCGCGCTGCTCTGGCAGAAAAGAATGAACCCATGTCGCGATGGAACATCAACACGTCCAGACTGGTGATACTCAGTTGCCTCATCTTTCTGATGCTGCTGATTCTGTACCTCCCGGACGTCGACCTGCCGGATGCCGCATTCCACGGGGGAACTGCCCCGGTGGTCGTTCATGCTCATGCGACCGGCGCTCCTGTTGCCATCGATATCGTGACACCGCTGCATGCCCCGGATTCAGAGTACGGATTGTCCCTGCAACACCGCCAGGACCGTTTAGATCCCCCGCACATGTCTCCCAATTTCCGGCCTATTCTTCTCCGCTCGATTCGCTGCTAGTTGTGCTTACGCCAGCCCTTGCTTGCGGGGGCGTCGGCTACTCGATTCACCGGTGAAATCCCGGATCGGCATCCTTTTCCAGCATTTAAATCGCATACTTTAGGAGTTTTTGGATGGTCTTTCTACACGATCCCATACTGCATCTGACTCAGACAGAACTCATTGAGCAGGTTTCTTACCGCACCGGGTTTAGCACCACTCAAGTGGCTTCGTTGATCGACTGCGAGTTGGACATCAAGTACGTGCTTGAGTACCTCAACGCAGTGCTCTCGAACCGCATGAATTGAAGACACAATTCGCAGTGGTCCCGTTGCGCCGGGACCACTACTCTCTGAATTTGCCCCCGTTCATAGATGCCCACCTGTTCTGAATCCCCCGCTCCTGTGTTTTAATCGTCGCGGCATTTCTCGTCCATCCCAATACTATGTCCAAGGAATCTTCATGTCACTGGCGTTGAAGGTTTGTGTATTTACCTGGTTCGTAATCAGCTTGGCAGTCAGCGTACCGGCGCAAGCCGCGAGCGCCCCTCCTGATCTCGACGCGTATGTCGCCCGTTCCATGAAGACCTTCGGGGTTCCGGGCATGGCCGTCGCAATCGTGAAGGACGGAAAGGTAGTCGTTGCCAAAGGCTACGGCGTTCGCAAGCTGGGAGATCCGACTCCAGTCGATGAGTTCACCATGTTCGGCATCGGATCAAACACGAAAGCCGTTACAACAGCTGCATTGGCTACTCTGGTGGACGAAGGCAAGCTCTCCTGGGATGATCCCGTCTACCAACGTCTGCCCGGGTTCGTGATGTACGACCCATATGTTTCGCACGAGATGACCATCCGCGATCTGCTGACGCACCGCAGCGGCATGGGCCTGGGCGAAGGCGATCTCCTGTTTTGGCCGCATACGACCTACACGCGGGCTGCGGTCATCTACAAGCTGCGCTTTATGAAGCCGCAGTCCAGTTTTCGCAGCCATTACGCCTACGACAATCTCCTGTACATGGCGGCGGGGCAGATCATCCCTGCCGTGACTGGCACGACATGGGATGACTACGTTCGCCAACGAATCTTCGCGCCGCTTGGGATGAATCATTCCAACGTGAGCACGACCGAATACAAGCCCGGCGGCGACTATGCGTATCCGCACTCGCGCGTAGATGGAAAGCTGCAGCCTATAGCGTTTGAAGACCTTGACAATGCAGGGCCGGCGGGGGCAATCAACTCCTGCGCCGCAGATATGGCGAAGTGGGTGCAACTGCAACTGAACCACGGGAAATTCGTGGACAACGATGGCCGGCTGTTCACGGAGGAAAGATCGCAGGAGATGTGGTCACCGCAGACAATCCTTCCCATTGGCGATCTTCCGCCGGCTCTCGCCCCGCTCAAAGCAAAGTTTGCCGACTACGCGCTTGGGTGGGGGCTCCGCGACTACCGCGGCCGCAAACTTATCGGTCACACCGGCGGAGTGGGAGGCTTTGTCTCGCGCGTGATGCTCGTGCCGGAAGAGAATCTGGGGATCGTTATCCTGACCAATGCCGAAGAAGGAGGGGCCTTCGATTCCATTCTCTTCGACACTCTCGATTACTACTTTCATCTGCCGCCCACCGATTGGGTGGCCGCTTTCAAGACGGTAACGGATCAACAGGAAAGAGACGCGGCGGGCGCCATGAAGAAGGCCGAAAGCGGGCGTGACGGTAACTCCAGGCCTTCGCTACCGCTTGAGAAATACGCGAGCATTTACAACGACGCATGGTATGGACCGATTACGATCGCGATGGAAAACGGCGGACTGACTATCAGCTTTGACCACAGTCCGGGGATGATCGGAGACCTGCGGCATTGGCAATACGACACATTCAAAGCGCACTGGCGCACGCGCACCATCGAAGATGCGTTCATCACGTTTGCGCTGAATCCAGATGGGACAATCGACAGCGCCAAAATGGTCGCAGTCTCGCCCCTGGCGGATTTCAGCTTCGACTACCAGGACCTGCTGCTCAAGCCGGCCGTGATACCGGAGAAGAAGTAAACAGCGATGATCGCCGTGATCATTTGCGGCTCTCTGTGTTCTTGCGTTCTCGGCGGTGAAAGAATTTGCCCTCGTCCCTCGATAGCGGGGCCGTGCACGGAGTTGAAGGCCAGTCGCGTAGCCCGGTGTGCTACGGCAGAAACACTCTTTCGGCATCCTCGATGCGCAACGTGGACTTCCGCCGCGCCTTGGTCACGAGATTGTACGTAACGAGCAGGTGATTCTCGACCAGCAGCAACTCCTTATCGCTGAGCCATCCTACGAATGATGCGTGCGGAAGAGACACGACTTGCTGAGGAGTAGCCTCGGCAGTCTTGACCGACACCACTGGTAATTCGGCAAGCGATTTTCGTATCCGCTGCGACTCCTCAGGATTTGCCTGGCCCTGTTGCGCTTCCTGAATGGGCTTGTTCGCCTTCGCTGTGGCGATGATGGTCATCGCGATCCGCGCCGCATCCGGCGATAGCCGCGCGTTTGCCGTATAAAAGCTCACGTCGTAGTCGGGATTGTTGTAGGTGGCCTGCTCGTCATAGACGGTGATGTTCCTGCCCGCTGAATGCACGATTGTCTGATCGTTGCTCTGATTCGACCATCCACAGCACCCACTGTCGGGAATCGCCTCAACGACCGTAGAACCGTCCGCCGATGCATCCAACACGCGGCGAAGCGCGTCAGGCAGAGCAGTACCGTTCCACTTCCCGCCATCGTCTTTATAGATGGTGCTCGCTTGGTACGTAGGCGTGGTCTGTCCGGCCACGAACTGTGTCATGACGAATAATTTGTCCAGGCCGGTCTCCGGCGCCCAGACGGTCGCGACCGGACACGTCTCCTCGCAAGAACCCGTCGTGCAGCGGCAATCCGGGGATTTCGTTGACGTCAGATCCTCACGCCCGCCACCGCTGAGGTCCGTCTGCCACGCCTGCCATGTAGTAGTCGCCGAGAGATCCACGTCTTCGCGCTCGAGGCGGCGCTGCTCGTTCGCGAACCAGAACAGATGCTTCCCATCCGCGGAGAGAAAAGGAACAGGCGCAATTTCCGTCACTGCCTGATTCGATCCGGTTTCCACAATCTTCCGCGATACTCCCTGATCGAGCATGGTGGCTGTGTGCCCGTCCCAGAGCCACACCTTGCGTGCAGCGACATCATCTTCCGACAACGGCAGTGAGACCACCATTGCGAACAGAATTTGTCCGGCCTGATTGACGGAGATCCCTGCCGGAGATTTCACAGCTTCGGCCGGAAGCTTGACTCGCTGCTTCACGGCGAAAGTAGCCGGATCATACTCGACCATCTCTCCCGCGGGACGCAGGACCCAAAGATGCTTCTGCGCCAGCGCAGGCAATCTCAGCAACAGAAGAATGAAAGCGAGACGTGCCACCTTCCGCATAGCTTCGCTCACTTCAATTCCGCAAGCGGCAGTTCGATGAAGCTCGCCTGACCGGCCGAATGATAAACGCGCTGCACCGCTCGCTTGTAGTCGCCCGGCTTCGCCCAAAAGATGTTCGCGACAAACGTCTGCGGATTGCGATCGTAGAGCGGGAACCAGCTCGACTGCACCTGCACCATAATCCTGTGCCCCGGCAGGAATACGTGATTCGCCGTCGGCAGCGTGTACTTGTACAGCAATGGCTTGCCCGACTCGATCGCCTTCGGATGCTCCAGGCTCTCGCGGTAGCGCCCGCGGAATATATCCGCGGACACCATCAGCTGATATCCGCCCAGATGCGGCTGCATTGCGATTTCATCCGGATACACATCGATGACTTTCACCACCCAATCGGAATCCGTCCCGCTGGTCGAGGCAACGAGATTCACGACAGGCTGTCCGCTGATCTTGACTGGCTCCTTCAGTACATCGGAAGTGAAAGCCAGGACATCCGGACGCCCCGACGCTTCTCGCTGATCGTCCACCAGCCATTGTGCCCAGGTAGACTCGCCGCTGTATCCCACCGCCTGAATCGGACGCGACCGGAATGGCACCGGCTTCGCGGGATCTGACACATATTCTTCATACTCCGACGCGCCGCCCTTCGGAGCATCGAAGCTCAGCATCATTCCAGGCTGTAAGTACAGCGGCTTCGGATGCACGGCACACCCGGATTCGCAACCGGCCGGCCAGGAAGGCAAGCGCCGCCACGTATTCGTCCCCGTCTCGAACGCCATCACAGGCGCGATGTCCGCTTTGGGGGCATCATCTTTTAAATATTGATCGAGGAACGGCCCGAGAATGTGCTCGCGGAAATACAATCCCGTATCGCTATTGAACTTAAGCGCCCCGAGCGAACTTCCGTCGCCAATCTCTTGCCCATGATGCCATGGCCCCATCACGAGGAATACTTTGTCATTATTCGTGTCCTTCGGCTCGATGGCCTTGTACGCTGCCGGCGCGCCATAAATATCTTCCTGGTCCCACAAGCTGTCCACGAGCATGACCGGAACCTTCAACGGCTGCGCGGCGAGAATCTTGTCCATTGCCTGCTGCTGCCACCAAGAGTCATACGCCGGGTGCTCCAGCAACTTCCTCCAGAAGCCAACCTGCTCCATTCCATGCCGCCGTCCCAACTCGCCCGCCGATCCGGCCTCCATGTACACGTCATAGTCATCCAAGTGATCCGTCCACCAGTGTGCGCTGTTGTCCCGAGTCCCTTCCTGTTCGTAGATGTACGGCATGTTCTGCTCGCGGAACGCGCCGTTATGAAACCAGTCATCGCCCATCCATCCGTCAACCATGGGATTCATCGGCACCGATACCTTCAGCGCCGGATGCGGATTCACCAGCGCCATGAGCGGCAGGAATCCGTCATAGGAAATTCCCAGAATGCCGACCTTCCCGTTGCTCTCGGGAAGGTTCTTCACCATCCAGTCGATGGTGTCGTACGTATCCGTCGAATGATCAACGTTCGTCGGATTCAGTGGCCCGTGCAGCGGGCGCGTCATCACATAATCGCCCTCGGATCCGTACTTGCCGCGTACGTCCTGCACCACGCGAATGTAACCGCCCGCAATGATCGGCTCAACCGCGTTGTCGTATCCAGCCAGAATCGAGGCCATGTGCGAACTATCGTTGCGGCTCACCTGTGAACTCGCGTTGTAAGGAGTACGTGTCAACAGAATCGGTGCATGCTTCGCGCCTTTCGGGATCACGATTACCGTATGCAGCTTCACGCCGTCGCGCATCGGGATCATCACATCGCGCTTCACGTAATCAAAGCTGTCGGTAACGGGCGCCAGTTTGGCCGGAGTCTCGCTAGGAAGCGGAGCCGCCTGTTGCGCCCGGACGGATGGAAGAACGCCGAAAATCGTCAGCAGAAATGCATAGAAGCACAGCAATAAACGAACGCGGATTGTCATTAGATAAGGTCCCTTGGGAGGTCGTCGAATGTTACAACTTGAGAACAGTGCTTGCCAAATTCACAGGAGGAAGGGGGCTTCGAAGATCGCGCAGCGTCGGGACGCATCTCTTAGTACACATTGCTAGCGCGCTCCTCATTACCTCCCACTCAACTTCAATCAATGCAGCCCCTTCCCCTTCGTAACGCGCACTCGCCATGCCCAAAAACTAAACTCCCTCGCAGGGGTTCAAATGCACGTAGTCAACAAATTCGCGCAGTCACTCCTCATTCTGGCAATGGGTGGTCTGATGGTTGCCGGATCAGCCGCTGCTAACGAAAAGAAGGATATGGCGAAGGACAACGGCCATCTGACGAAGAAAGATCAGCGGCAGCTCACCGCGAAGCGAATCACATGAGCAAGCGCATCTATGCCGACAAGCACAATGCCAAGGCGGCGAAGTAACCGCGTCGATCCTTACTTCTGATTACTGGTGGAGGAGAAAGCCGCTCGTCTTCGCGGCTTTTTTCTTTCCCACGTGAACCAAAACGCCTGCCTGTTGCGCGTTAATAAATGGTAGGCTACTGAATCTGTTTGGGACCTGGGTCCAGGAAGGCAGGCGCGTTGTTTCGCATTCCCTTATAATGACTGGGACCCGAACGGCCTCGCCATCGATTCCGCGTCCAGCCTTATCTATGCCGGTTGACAGCAAAACTCCCAAGCCTGGACTCGAGGCCGCCAGCCTTAGCGACGTCGGCTTGCTGCGCGACAATAACGAAGATTCTTTTCTCTTCTGGGAGCCCGACTCCGACGCCGAGTTCCGCCGCAAGGGCCGCCTCGCGATTGTTGCCGATGGCATGGGCGGATATGAAGGCGGACAGGAGGCCAGCCGCATCGCCGTAGAGACTGTCCGTCACATCTACGATCGCGACTTTGATGGCGACCCCCAGCGCACGTTGCTGAATGCGTTTCAAGCCGCCCACGAGTCCATTCAGCGCTATGCACTCGAGCACCCGCAGTTCCATGGCATGGGTACCACCTGCACCGCGCTTTCGCTCATCGATCACCATCTCTACTTCGCGCACGTTGGCGACAGCCGTCTCTATCTTGTGCGTCCCGACACCGTCTCTCGTCTTACGCGCGACCACTCCTATGTCGGACGTCTCGTCGAAAGCGGCATCGTCCGTTCCGAGGACGCCGAGTCTCATCCGCAACGACACATATTGACCGCAGCGCTCGGTTCCGGTCATGAGGTTACGCCTCATGTCCCGGATCAACCTGTTTCAATCTCTGACGGTGACACGCTGATTCTCTGCACTGACGGCTTGTGGAGCGTGGTCACCGAGCAAGAACTTGCAAACATTTCCCGCGCGAACTCCCCTACCGACACTTGTCAGAAACTGGTCCGCTTGGCGCTCGAACGTGGCGGCCCCGACAACGTGACCGTGATCGTCCTTCGCGTTTCCTCCCGCTAGTCCGTTCCCCCCTCGCACCAGTGTGCAAGATCCTGCAAACTTGCATGTTTTCCACAGCTTACGAATGACTTTTTCTGACCCGGAAGTGCAATGTGATTCACATCACATTCAGCTGCGACAACGGCGGAAAGCTCCCAGGTTGTTGATTCCATGAACGATTGCGCAACGGTACCCTCGCTGAGAGATGGTGTTTAGCTTGCTAAGTCTCCTATGGTAATTATGTCTATTATTTCGATGGAGTTTGTGGTTTAATTCGCCTGAAGCTATGAAAATTTCACAAAAGGGACTCTACGCTCTGCAAGCCATGATGATGCTCGCCCGCCATCGTCAGCAGGGCGCCATCAAAATCCGCGACATCGCGTACGAAGAGGGCCTTCCGGAAAAGTTTCTCGAGCTGATCCTGCTCGAACTGAAGAATGCCCGCATGGTCGAGAGTATCCGCGGAGCCAAAGGGGGCTACCAGTTGCGCCGCGATCCGGCCGATGTCGCTTTGAGCGAGATCATCCGGCTGATCGACGGACCCTTGGCCCCGTTCGGCGATGCCGAACACCTTCGCGAGCTGATCGACCGCGATCTTCCCCACCGCGCGCTGTATCAGGTATTCCTCGATGTGCGCGATGCGGCGGCGCGAATTCTCGATCACACCACTTTGGCCGACCTTGTTTCCCGGGGCGGCTCAATCAGCAAGAACGGCAAACGTCAGAAAAAATCATTCGCGAGCATCCTCCCCATGGTGGTTGGAGGGCATAACGGTGATTAAGCGTTCGTTCGCTGCATTTCTGCTTTTCGTCGCGGCTATATCTGCATGGGCCCAGGGACCTGCGACCACGGTCCGCGTCGGTGCATTCCCCAATATCACGCATGCGCAAGCCATGGTGGGCAAGGCGAACGGCTTTTTCGATAAAGCCATGGGATCCCAAGTAAAGGTCCAATGGACCAGCTTCAACGCCGGGCCTGCAGCCATTGAGGCGCTGTTCGCTGGCGCTATCGACATGACGTACGTCGGCCCGAATCCCGCGATCAATGGATACGTCCGCTCCAATGGCGAAGCACTGCGTGTAGTATCCGGCGCGGCCAGCGGCGGAGCGTCGCTCGTGGTCCGCAACGATGCCGGCATCAACAAGCCTGAAGACTTCCACGGAAAGCGTGTCGCTTCTCCGCAATTCGGTAATACGCAAGACGTTGCGCTGCGCAATTGGCTCAAGAAGAATGGCATAAAAACCAACGACAAGGGTGGCGACGTTCAGATTGTGCCCATGGCCAATCCCGACCAACTCACACTCTTCCTGAAGAAAGATCTGGACGCGGCATGGGCTCCCGAGCCTTGGGCGACTCGACTGATCCACGAAGGTAATGGACGTCTTTTGGTAGACGAGCGTTCGCTTTGGCCCAACGGACAGTTCGTCATCGGCCTCCTGGTCGTCAACACCAAATTCCTGAACGAACATCCGGATCTGGTAAAGAACTGGATCCGCGCCAACATGGACCTGACGGACTGGATCAATGCTCACCAGGCCGAGGCCAAGAAATTGCTAAACGAACAGATCCAGCGCGAGACCGGCAAACCTCTGTCGCAGCAGATTCTTGATGAAGCCTTTTCACGCTTGCAGGTGACCTATGATCCCCTGCACGCCGCTCTTACCACCGCCGCCCAGCAAGCCTTCGAAGACGGCTTTCTCGGACGCCAGATGCCCGACCTCTCCCACCTGTATGACTTGACCATCCTGAACCAAGTTCTCGCGGAGAAGAAGCGAAAGGCGATCCAATGAGTACACACAGTGTTCCGCAACAGTTCCCGGTTCCAGCCACTCCTCGTGTTCCCGCCCGCGGCAACAAGAGGTATGAGTCACTCGGGTTGGTTGCCGTCGGCGATTCCAGAACTGCAAGTTTGGAAATTCCCAAAGTCGGACTGAGCGAAATCTCACTCAGCTACCGGACGCAGAGCGGTGAACGCCTGCTCGCTCTCGATAACATCAATCTTCAAGTCCGCGCCGGAGAATTCGTCTGCATCGTGGGGCCCTCGGGATGCGGGAAGTCGACTTTGTTGCACCTCGTCGCGGGCCTGCACTCGCAAACCTCGGGCGAGATTCTGGTGGATGGCCACCCCGTGCAGGGACCTGGTACCGACCGCATCCTGATCTTCCAGGAACACGCCCTCTTCCCCTGGCTCACAGTGGGCGAGAACGTCGAGTTCGGAATGAAGATGAAGGGACGGCCGAGGGCCGAGCGGAAAGAGAAGGTTCGGGACTACCTGCGCCTGGTCCATCTCGCAAAATTTGAGAAGAGCTACATTCATCAACTCTCCGGCGGAATGCGCCAGCGCGTTGCGATAGCCCGCGCGCTCGCTACCGAACCCGATGTCCTGCTGATGGACGAGCCCTTCGCAGCACTCGATGCACAAACGCGCGACTTGCTCCACGACGAACTTGAGCGCATCTGGAGTGAAACCGGACGCACCATTATCTTCGTAACGCATAACGTTCGCGAAGCCGTTCGACTCGGGGACCGCGTCGTGCTTCTCACGTTCCGTCCCGGCCGCGTGAAGAGCGAGTTTCCGATTGATCTGCCTCGCCCGCGTCACCTGGAAGATCCCGAAGTTGCTCTTACTGCGCGCGACGTGCTGAACGAATTGCGCGAAGAAATTAACCGCTCCCTCGAAGCCGAATACAGTGTCGGCGTGAAGCCGCACATCGAACCGGGGGTGTCCGCATGAAACGCGCTGCACGCTTCATCATCTTCTATGCTGCTTTATTCGGGCTTTGGACCTTGCTCGCCGAACTGAAAATTTGGCCACCGTATCTCTTCCCTACTCCGTGGGGAGTGGGTGAGGCTATCTACAACGGTTTCGCCGACCACACATACTGGATCGCCATCCGGGTAAGCATGACGCGCGTGGTACTGGGATACGGAATTTCTGTCGTGCTCGGCATGATCCTCGGACTCGGAGTAGCCAGTAACAAGTTCCTCGAAGAGACTATGGGCGGACTGCTCGTCAGCTTGCAGAGCCTTCCCAGTATTTGCTGGTGGCCGCTGGCTCTGCTCTGGTTTGGTTTGAATCAGAACGCGATTCTCTTCGTGGTCATCATGGGCTCGCTGCTCTCGGTAACGCTCGCTATGGAAGACGGCCGTAAGCAGATGCCGAGGATCTTCGGCCAGGCCGGCCGCAATCTCGGCGCCAAGGGATTCAAGCTGTTCTGGTATGTGCTGCTGCCCGCAAGTCTGCCGTTCATCGTGTCCGGCCTGAAACAGGGCTGGGCCTTCGCCTGGCGCTCGCTCATCACCGCTGAAATGCTCTATCTCAGCCTTGGATTGGGCCAGGTACTTATGATGGGCCGGGACCTGAACGACATGAGCGCCGTCATCGCGGTCATGCTGCTGATCATCGCAATCGGCTACATCGTCGATGGCGTCGTATTCAAAGGCATGGAACGGCACTTGCAAAATAAGTGGGGATTGACTCCAGCATCCTAAAGCGCAACCCCGACGTCGCGCTCAGCCAATCCGAGATGTTCCTGAAGAATTGACACCGGCTTAATGACATTGGGTAAATTGTTCTGGTAATGTCTAGTAAGTCGATTCCATAACTAATATAAGCATCGTCTGGCATAGTATCGCTCAAGGTCACCCAGGTTTTAGGAGACTCTCGCTCTGCAAGGGTTCTCCGGCTGTCTCCCCTACTCGCACTAACATGCACTGATGAAGATAGACACTGAAAAGGAGAGGACTGTCCAACCATGAATTCCACCAGCAAGTTCTTACTCACAGCCGTGTCGCTCGCCGCATTGACGGCTAGCGCGTGGGCACAAACCAGCAACGCTCCGAAAAGGAGGCGCGCCGTCGCGGCAACTCCCGCGCCACCCGCCGCTACCCTCGCAGACGTTCAGGCCTTGAAAGACGCAATCGCGGCCCAGCAGCAACAGATTCAGCAACTCACGCAGCAATTGCAGCAGAACCAGCAAAACTGGCAGCAGGCTCAACAACTGATCCAGCAAAGCCAGTCGGCCGCTACCGATGCCCAGCAGAAGGCATCTTCGATTCAAGCCGTCACTGATCAGCAGCAGAACGCCGTAGCGAAGCTCTCGACTGATGTCGCCGATGTGAAGACGAGCGTCACCAATAGCGTTGTCGCCACTCAGGACGAGCAGAAGAAATTCTCCGCGCTAGAATCGGTCTTCGGCCGCTTCCGTTTCGGTGGAGACGTTCGGGTCCGCGGTGAAAACATCCTGCAACAGGGAGTGCCTGACCGCAACCGTGCTCGCGTTCGCGCCCGCTTCGGCGTTGATGGACGCCTCAGCGATGATTTCGTCGGCGGCATATACATCGCTACCGGCAGCCTCGGGGATCCCACCACGACCAACGAGACGTTCACCAACTTCTTTGACCGCAAGACAATCGGCCTCGATCGCGGCTACATTACCTACAATCCGAAAGCGGTCCACTGGCTCTCGCTTACGGCAGGCAAGTTCGCGTTCACCTGGCAGCGCTCGTCTTTAACCTTCGATCCGGATATCAATCCGGAAGGATTCGATGCGAAGGTCTCGTTCGATACCCACCATGGTCCGATCAGGAATTTCACGGCCCAGGGTATGTGGCTTCCTTTCAGCGAGGTCACCAAGGGTCCTGACTCCTACATCGCCGGCGGAAACACTTCGGTGCGACTCCAGTTTGGACCGTGGTTGATGACTCCTTCTTACACCGTCCTGAACGTGCATGGCGCGGATGCTCTGCTGGCCGCCTCAGCTTTTGCCGTGCAGGCCAACTCCACTGGTTCGAACTCGACCAATACCAACAACGGAAATACACCCGGAGAAGGTCCGGGCTGCGCCGCGATTCAGAACGTCCCCAGCCCTTCTGGTCTGTCGTTTCCACCGTGCCCGTTCTCGGCGAATGGCATGACCAACTCCACGTTCGTAACGGTGGACTCGAAAGGAGTTCCGACCGCGCATTTCTTGTCGAAGTTCCTCTACTCCGATTTCATTCTGAACAATCAGGTGAAGACGGGTATCGCTCGCTTGCCTTTGAATCTTGTGGCGGAGTACGAGCAGAACTTGAATGCCGCGTCGAATCCACTGACCACGACCGGCGTCGCGACCAGTCTTGGTAAACAGGACAAGGCTTACGGTTTCGACTTCAGCCTGGGCCAGGGCATTACGACACAGGCGAAGAACGAAGTCCAAGTCGGCTATTCGTGGTGGCGTATTGAGCAGGATGCCATCCTCGCCTCATGGGGCGAGAGCGATCAGCGGGCACCGACAAACATTCTGCAGAACCGCATTTATGGCGGATGGAGACTGCAGAAGAACGTGCTTGCGCAGTACACCATGTGGTTTGGACGGACCTTAAACACGGGCCTGGAGAATAACGCTGCCTCGATCAACAAGACGATACCCGCGGCAGGCGCGAAGGAACCGTTGCTCAAGCGTCAGCAATTCGACCTCATCTACAGCTTCTGAGGGGCGCACGCTGTCCTCTCAGGATCTCCGCCGGCCCGGTTTTGGCCACTCTCCTTTTCCGGGCCGGCGGTGTTAATTTACAGGCATTCGACAATAAGAGTTCCCCTATGAATTCGCGACGGACATTTCTAAAGCAAGTTTCCGGGGCAGCGCTCGCCGCCGGAGCAGCGCCGCTGTTTTCGGCTTGGGCTCTACCGCAATCTGAGAATGGATCCATCGATGTCCCGGGCGAAGACGGAATGATTGTCCGCTCCTTCCGCTTCATCGACCTCGAGACCCCAGTGGAGTACCTCAACACGTGGCTCACTCCTGTGCCGCACTTCTTCGTTCGCAATCACATGCATGAGCCGAGTGAGGTCAGTCCGGATACGTGGAAGCTCACCGTCGGCGGTGAAGTGGACACGCCGCTGTCGCTCACGTTGGGTGACCTTTCGAGACTCGCGTCTCACTCCGTCGTGAACACGCTCGAGTGTGCGGGCAATGGACGCAGCCTTCATCGTCCGCAGGTTCCTGGAATTCAGTGGGGCAAAGGGGCCGTGAGCACCGCGAGCTTCAGTGGCCCGCGACTGCGCGACGTTCTGCAGCAAGCCGGAGTCAAGCCGAATGGAAAGCACGTCATGTTTCGCGGGCTTGACGAAGTACCCGGCAAAGTCCCTGCATTCATTCGAAGCATTCCGATAGAGAAGGCAATCGATGCAGACACGCTCATCGCCACACACATGAATGGTGCGCCGCTGACGAAGCATCATGGATTCCCTGCACGTTCGCTGGTGCCAGGCTGGATTGGCGCGGCATCGTGCAAGTGGCTTGGCGAAATCAAGATCATGGAATCGGAATTCGTCGGCAACTTCATGAGCCCGGGCTATCGTTTTCCAAACCAACCGGGAAAGCCTGGGGAAGCAGTGAAGCCCGAGGACACGCACGTGGTCACTGCGCTCAACGTGAAGTCGGTGATCTCCGGTCCGCTGGACGGATCGAAATTGAGAACGGGAAAGATTTCAATTCACGGCGCGGCGTGGGCCGGCGAAGCTGACGTAGCAAAAGTAGAGATCTCAACCGATGGCGGCGGAAGTTGGAATCCCGCCAGGCTTGGCCATGATCAAGCCCGCTATGCGTGGCGCTTGTGGCAGTACGAGTGGAAAGCAAGACCGGGAGATTACTCGATCCTTTCTCGCGCGACTGACACGCAAGGCCGAGTGCAGCCGAATGAGCCGGTGTGGAATCCGAGTGGATATCTGTACAACGCTTTCGATCAGGTGAGGATCCATGTGGCTTGAAAACAATTTAGAAGCGACTGTGCTGAAATTCTGCGGCAGACGAAGCCACCATCTCCTGACCCTGCTCGGAGTTGCGATTCTCGGATTGGTGACAGGCGGAAGCGCTCTCGCGCAGAGCGCGGGGAAGACAACAGAAGATCTTCCGGCTGGCGCCATGCAAGCAAAGGCGACGACGGCATGCGCGGAATGTCACGAAGCGCGCATCATCCTGCAGCAGAGATTGAGTAAGGCTGCATGGACCAAAGAAGTGGACAAGATGATCAAGTGGGGGGCAGTGGTCGATGCTAGCGACCGCGACGCGTTGATCGATTACCTCAGCACAAACTTCAGCCCGGAGAAACCGCCCTACCAGCCGCCTCGCACGGCCGCGAGGATTGCGAAGACATCACGATAGAAGTGCAAAGCGCTACCGACCCAATGTCCCCCCTTGTGGACATTACGGTAGCGCCGCTGATGCAAAGTCCAAACTTGTGGGTCAGTATAGAAAGCACGATGCACTAGTAATAGTGCATGCGCAGGTACCGGGGACTAAATACCCTGAACGTAATCAGGAAGCGAGCCTCAGCGGCTAAAGCCCCTCCGATGCCCCCACCAGGCAGCACGATTGAAGTCGCGCCCTGATACAAATCTGTCGCTTGGCACAAATCAAGATTAGTTCTTCTCCTCGGCGTTCTCTGCGGGCTCTGCGGTTGACTGCTTTTCCGGACGCAGCAGCGGGAACAGGATTACATCGCGGATCGTGTGCTGGTCCGTGAGTAGCATGCAGAGCCGGTCCATGCCGATGCCTACGCCTCCCGCGGGAGGCATGCCATACGACAGCGCACGAATATAGTCTTCGTCCATCTGGTGCGCTTCTTCGTCTCCGCGCTCGCGCTCTTTCAGCTGTGCTTCGAAACGCTGTCGCTGATCTTCGGGATCGTTGAGTTCACTGAAGCCGTTCGATATCTCCATTTGGCCGGCGAAGATTTCGAAGCGTTCGGTCCAGTCGGGCTCGTCGGGTTTCTGCTTCGAGAGCGGCGAGACCGCGGTTGGAAATTCGTAGATCACCGTCGGCTGCATGAGGTGCTCTTCGGCACAGGCTTCGAAGAGCTCGGCGATGGTCTTCCCTGTTGGAGCATTCGCGTCATAGGGCATGTGGGAATGTCCGGCGTTGAAACGGTCCACTAACTTCTTCACGGCTTCAGCGCTGGCGAAATCGCTCATCTCGGGCTTTGCTCCAGCTTTTTCGGGCCAGAAGTTGATGATTGCCTCGCGCATGGTCAGTCGCTGCCAGTTGGACCAATCGAGTTCTTCGACGACTTCTTTGCCGTCAACGGTTCTCGTCCAATTTGATTTCGAGCTGCCGTTCACCGCAGTCGCAGCTGCGGTAATGGATTCCTGCGTGAGGTCCATGATGCCCTGGTAGTTGGTGTAGGCCTGATAGGCCTCGAGCATGGTGAATTCGGGATTCCATCGCCATCCCAAACCTTCGTTGCGGAAGTTGCGATTGATCTCGTACACGCGATCGAAGCCGCCGACGACCAGGCGCTTCAAGTAAAGCTCGGGAGCGATCCGGAGGTACAGGTCCATATCGAGCGTGTTGTGGTGCGTGACAAACGGGCGCGCGACTGCGCCCCCGGCGATGGGCTGCATCATCGGTGTCTCGACCTCAATGAACCCGCGCATGTCGAAAGTGTGGCGGAACGACTGAATCATCTTCGTGCGCTTCAGGAAAACGCCACGCACTTCGGGATTCATGAACAGATCGACATAGCGCTGGCGATAGCGCAACTCGACATCCGTCAATCCGTGCCACTTCTCCGGCAGAGGCAGAAGATCTTTGCTCAGGAAGGTGAGGTCTTCCACGTGAACGCTGAGTTCGCCGGTGCGCGTTCGGAAAAGGTATCCGCTGACGCCGATGTGGTCGCCGAGATCGAGCAACTTGTAGAGTTCGAATCCCTTTTCGCCAACGGCATCTTTCTTGACGTAGATTTGCAGTTTCTTCCCGCCCTGCTGGATGTGGGCGAACCCAGCTTTGCCCATGAGGCGGATGGCCATAATGCGTCCGGCGACGCGGACGTTGACGCGCGACTGCTCGAGTTCCTCAGCGGTCTTCGGTAAGTAATCGGCCAGGATCTGTTCGACCGTGTGCGTGAACTCAAATTTGCTGCGGTAGGTGGGCTGGCCGAGCGCTTCAATCTTCTTTATCTTTTCGCGCCGCAGTTCGTAGATGTTCTCGTCGAGTGCCAAAGGAGTCCTTTAGGTGCTAGCGATGGAACGGGTGATTATAAATGGGCGTCTGAATGTCGGTTTTCGTGGTCCCGTCCGCATCATTTTTCCTGGATTGAATTCGCAAAATATAGATTGCAAAGGGGCTTACGGTCGGGAGACACCAATTGCGGCCGCAAAATCTTGCATCTAAATGACTTACACGCAAAATATTCCAGAATAAGGACTTAAGCAGAACGAACTGTCCGGACCTGTCGTGTCCGCTGCGGACTGCGGTTCCGTCTTTCCTGGTGACGGGGCATTTGCATGCCAGGCCTTCACATGCGTCGGCTACGCGGCTGCCGAGCCCACACTTGCAGGTTCCGGATGTCAGCGACCCTTGTACACATCGCAGCATGGCTCCATTGTCGGCAGTTTCCATCCCCTGAGTAAAGGTCATATGTCACAAGAAACGACCCTTTGGCTGTGGAAAACTTTGGGGATAGCAGTCATGTCGTCCAAGCGATGGATGTGGCCGTGGTGGTGTCCAGGAAACTCGGCTAGAGTAGAGCAGCCTTTTTGTGGGGAGGGATGATGGTTCGAATGAAATCGCTCATGTGTTTGTTGCTGGGTGTTGGAATGGCTACCTCGGCGCTAGCGGTGGATGATGACATGGGACATCATCATCACGATGCCAACGAGAAGCTGGGGAAAGTTTCGTTTCCGATTTCTTGCGCGCCTGGCTCGCAAAGCGGATTTGAACGCGGCGTAGCACTGCTGCACTCGTTCGGCTATGAGGAGGCGGAGGAGCAGTTCAGCGATGTGGCCAAGTCAGACCCCGGCTGTGCAATGGCTCATTGGGGAATCGCAATGAGCCTGTTCCATCAGATATGGGAGCGGCCCGAGGACGGGACGCTGAAGCGCGGGCACCACGAGATTGAGAAAGCACAGAAGATCGGAGCCAAGAGCGAGCGCGAACGCGGGTACATCTCAGCGTTAGGTGCGTTCTACAGCGACACGAGCAAGGATCACTATCTCAAGCAGGCGGCTGCTTACGCGGACGCAATGGGAAAGCTGTATGAGAAGTATCCCACCGATCTGGAGGCGGGAGCGTTCTACGCCTTGTCCTTGCTAGCTGCGGCCCATCCCGAAGACACATCGCATGCGGCCGAGAAGAAGGCGGTCACAGTGTTGATGCCGTTGTTCCGGAAAGAGCCGGAGCATCCGGGGCTGGCACACTACATTATTCATTCCTGCGATTCGCCGGACATGGCACAGACCGGCCTTGAGGCGGCGCGAAGCTATGCAGCGATCGCTCCGTCGTCGGCGCACGCGGTGCACATGCCGTCGCACATCTTCGCCCGCCTTGGACTATGGCAGGAAGACATCGACGCGAACCTGAAGTCGGTCAACCTGACGGAGAAGTCGGGTGCAATGTACATGCGGGGACATGAATTGCACGCCATGCACTTCCTGCTTTATGCGTATCTGCAGACCGGGCAGGATGAAGCCGCCAAGCAGATTGTGGAGAATTCAAAGGAGATTACGGCGGGCGCGAAGACGATGGACGACACCGGGATGCTGGAGTACATGGGTTTTGCAGCGGCGCACTTCCCTGCTCTGTATGCACTCGAGATGCATCACTGGGCGGATGCGGCGGCGCTGGAACCGGCGGCGAGTGCGCCTCCGCACCTGCAGACCATTACGTACTGGGCACGGGTAATTGGATCGGCGCGCATGGGCGACGTGGAAGCTACGCGGCGCAATGTGAAGCGGTTCGATGATGCGGAGGATGCCGTGCGGCATTCAAAGTACGCCTACACGCTGGAGGGGCGAAAATCGTCTTCGGCACATGACGAAGTGCATGCCTGGGTGGCTTTGCTCGAGCACAGAAACGATGAAGCCGTGCAGCTGATGCGCGGAGTGGCCGATCATCAGGATCAGACGGGAAAGGCAGAGGTCGATATCCCGGCACGCGAAATGCTGGCCGACATGTTGCTGCAGCTGCAGCAGCCGGAGAATGCGCTCGCGGAATACGAGAAGTCGATGAAGATCGATCCGAACCGGTTCAACGGTCTGGCCGGGGCTGCGCAAGCAGCCGAGGTCGCGCATGAGTCGGTGAAGGCAAATACGTATTACAGCCAGTTGTTGAAGAATTGCGATGGCGGGAAGCATTCGGAACGTCCGGAGTTGCAGAACGCGAAGACGGAAGTGGCGAAGAACGGGGAGTAGGTTTTCGCACCAACTTTACGGAAACAGTTCAGGAAGAAAAAGCTCACCACAGAGGGCACAGAGAACACAGGGTTTGGCTAACGGTCGAGTGGGAACGACGTCCTTCTCATTGTAGGGAACGGAGTAATGAATCATGCAAACTCACCTCTGGTTCGTGTTGCTCATTTTTTTGTCCAGCGTACCTTTCGCATTCGGCAAGGGACCTGTTGACTTGATCCTGATCTCGGGCGGCGGTCTCGCCCAGCCGATCGAGATTAGTGACCCGGAGACGCTGAGATCATTCTCGCCTTGGATCGGGCAGTTTGCCGATTGGCAAGCGAAGCCGCTTGTCGACGCACCGTGCTTCCGGCGCTCCTTCGAAGTTTTTTTCTACATGAAGTGGCCCGGGCGGTTTTCTTCTTTAGACCGCGGCGATTTGAAGATGATCTACGCGACACGTTATTGCTCCACGGGGTCAGTTGGTTACGTCTACCTTCCTGGCCGCGGGCAGCGTTATTTTGGCGAAAATGGTGGCACCATTATTCGTGGTGAGGCAGCTGGGAAATGGCACCCTGCGACTGCTGCATGGGATTCCCTGATGAGCGAGGCCGTCTCGTTAAGCGAGCAGCAACAGACGCCGGACATGATGCTGATCAGCGGCGGCGAACTTGAACACCCGGTCGAGATAACGGATCCTGAACTGCTCACGGAGTTCAATCCTTGGAGTGCGGCGTTTTTGGATTGGGATCAGCCGCTCTCCGACGGGCGTTTGGGCTGGGAGTACGAAATTCTATTCTTCAAACGGGGCATTGAACCGCCGACTCGTTACGATCGGGACGGCCTGACTATGATTTACGGCATGCGGTACTGTGTTGATGAGGAAGGCGGACCCGGATCTGTGCATCTGGCTGGCCGAAACGATCAATTCGGACCNGAAAATGTCCGAATGGTTTGGGACGCTGCTTATGCCGGGAGGTGGAGTCGTTCGACGCCGTTGTGGAAAGCNTTCATCGAACGTCAGATCGCTGCCCAGCCACACGGCCGGTAAACGGNCTTAAGATCTGGATTTCCTCACAAAGAGCGCCGGCCTTCACACGATCTCTTCGGTTGCTTTTACCACGATCAGGCTGGCGTCGTCGTGAAAGTGATTGCCGCAGTGATTGGCTGCTGCATTGAGCAGCGAATTCAGCAGATCACCGGCAGTCGCATTTCGATTTTGTCGCGCTGTTCCGATCAGGTTCTCCTCGCCAAATGCCCGCCCCTCGCTATCAAAGGCTTCGATCAATCCATCGGTGAAGACGAGAAGAGTGTCGCCGGGATGAAGTTGCACATCGCCTTGCTCGTACGGCCATGCGGGAAATTGTCCGAATACCGCTCCAGATGACTGCAGTTCGGCTGAAGAACCGTCGGCGCGAACGACGACTGGGGGATTGTGTCCGGCGTTGCAATACTCGAGGCGGTTTTCGGACGTATCGAGGACAGCGTAGAAGAACGAGATGAACTTGCCGACCGGAGTCAGATCACACAGGATGCGGTTGAGCCGGCCGCAGAGTTCGTAGGGCGGCAGTTTTCCCGTCAGCGGCTTGAGAGCCGCCTGCAGGCTCGACATGAGAAGCGCGGCGGACAATCCCTTGCCGGCAACGTCCGCGATGCAAAAAACAGTGTGGCGATCGCTCACTTGGGCGACGGTGTAATAATCTCCGCCAACAAAGCGCAGCGGCTGAGTCATGGCCGCAATCTCGAAACCAGGGATGGTGGGTAGTTCTCTGGGAAGGAGGCTCTGTTGAATGTCGCGCGCTTCCTGCAATTCCTCTTCGTGCAGCCGTTTCTCGCGGCGTTGTGCGCGGCAGGAAGCGAGCTGGTGTTGTAACTTCAGGAGGAGTTCGTGATTGTCCCAGGGCTTCTGAATGAAATCGGAGGCACCGCGGCGCATGGCATCGACCGCCAGATCGACACTGCTCCATGCGGTCATCACGATGAGGGGAAGCAGACTGTCGATAGCCCGAATCTTTGAGAGCAGGTCCAGACCTTCCGTGCCTTCCATGTTGCCGCGAGTGTAGTTAAGGTCCATCAGCACGACATCGAATTGTTCCGTCTCCAGAGCATGCAGCAGGCGCGCAGGATGGGTGACCACTTGCGTGGAAAAGCCGTTTCCTCGCAGCAGCATCTGCAGGGCGTCGAGGATGTGCGGCTGGTCATCGGCAATGAGCACGCGGCCGGCGTCGATTTGAGCGAGGCGAGAAGGTTCCTGCATAGCTACGGCTTCCATGCCCATGGCAGTGCATACCGTGGGCCAAAGTTGGAAAGCTCCGCAGATCCCTCGTTTCAGGCGATTGGGCGGCGTTTGTGGAAGAGGGTTGGACCGGGGCGTGTGCGGGGGTGGAATTCGATGTCCGGAAACGGACGCTGGTGGAGAGGGGAGCTCATAGCGCTAGCTCGTCGTCCGAGTCGAAGTTTTTTCCTCATACCAATCGCAATCCTGCAAAATGGCGTGATGAGTTCACTGCTGCGGTTTCACATTATGGCAATTGGCCTGTGCGCGAGCGCGCTTCCGGGAATTGCGCAGACATCTGCGCCAGCAAAACACGAAGAGCGACCGGTTCCGCCCGCGCGAGATCCCCACACGGCTGGGTATGTCGAGGCGAAGGAACTGCCCAATGGGGCTGTGCCTCCGGGCACTGCGGATGGGAACTTCATCATCGGGCCGACGCACAATCCGGCGCCGGGATTGTCGGGCGCAGGCGCGGTGGTCAATGGAAAAGTCATCGAGTTCACGATGAGTTCCCCGGAGAGCAAAACCTATCCGGGGATTGCGCGCGAGGCGGGGACGTTCGGAACTCCGGATCCGAAGAATCCCGCGAAGCTGATCGTCACCACGAGTCATCCGGCACCGTACACGCGCAAAGTTGCGGTGTATGTGCCGACGCAATACGTGCCCGGCACTGCGTCACCGTTCCTCGTCAGCGCGGATGGGCCGGACGGAATGCTGTTCTCGGCTCTAGACAACTTGATTCCGCAGCACAAGCTACCGGTGATGATTGCGGTGTCGATTGCGAATGGCGGCGGGGATGCGCAGGGGAGCGAGCGCGGATTGGAGTACGACACGATGTCGGGCAAGTATGCCGAGTTCGTGGAGCAGGAAATCCTGCCGCGAGTTGAGGCGGCAGCTCATGTGAGGCTGACGAAAGATCCGGATGGGCGGGGGACGATGGGTTATAGCTCAGGCGGAGCTTGTGCGCTGATTATGGCCTGGTACCATCCCGAACTCTATCACCGAGTGCTGGCATATTCCGGTACATTCGTAAATCAACAGTGGCCGTGGAACCCCGAGACGCCCCATGGGGCGTGGGAGTTTCACGAGCATCTCATTCCCGACAATCCGGCGAAGCCGATTCGCATCTGGATGGAAGTGGGGGATAAGGACCTGCTGAATCCGAACGTCATGCGCGATGACATGCACGATTGGGTGCTCGCGAATGAGCGCATGGCGAAGGTGCTCGCGGCGAATGGATATCACTACCAGTTCGTGTTCGCGCGCAATGCCGTTCACGTCGATCGCGCCGTTCGGCAGCAGACGTTGCCGGAGGCGCTGGAGTATTTGTGGCAGGGGTATCCGCGCGCGGGTGGGAAATAAAAGAATAGCGTCCAAGCGACAGTGGATTTGTGCTCCTCTCGTCCACTGAAAACTCTCCGGATCTTCTTCCGCTTTGGGTGTGGCGGCGAGACGCGGCCATGACAGCCGCAGAGACGGCGGCGCTACGTTTCTGCCCTGTCCTCAGCTTTCGCCAGAATCTCGAAAAAAGCGCTTGCATTTAGCACAGTGTTATAGTTAAGTATAACACTAGATTGCTGAGTGGCAGGCCGCAGCACCCGGGCCCGGGGGACTCTGCCGCGCAGGCAACACAAATGGAGATTTCGAGGAGATGACATATGAAGTTTTTTCGCGTAGTGCTGGTTGTTGCTCTGGTTTCGCTGGCGACTGCGGCTTTGGCTCAGTCGGATGCACAAAAATCCTTTGACAAGATGAAGACTCTCGCGGGGACATGGGAGGGGAAGGTGACTACCGATCCGCCGATGGAGGGGATGGGAAGCAATGCGCGCGTACAGGTCACGTTGCGCATAACGTCGAAGGGAAATGCACTCGTGCATGAGATGAAGGGAGCCGGAGATCCCGATGATCCGACAAAGTACGATCATCCGGTGACGATGTTTTATGTTGACGGCGACCGACTGCTGCTGACGCACTACTGCGATGCTGGGAACCGGCCGCGAATGGCCGCGCAAACATGGGCAGATGGAAAGCCTCTGGAATTTGCTTTCGTGGATGTGTCGGGCAGCACGCAACGCGGACATATGGATCATGCTGCATTCACCAGCAACGACGCCAATCATCACGTGGAGGATTGGATCTACATGATGCCCGGCGACAAACCGATGCACGCGCACATGGACTTGCAACGTGTAAAGTGACGGCTGACTCGAAAAAGGACCTTGGAAATCCGGATGGACCGTGAATGGAACGACAGTCAACCGATTTACCGCCAGCTTCGCGATCGCGTGGTCGCGATGATTCTGGATGGCGTGCTCAAAGAAGGCGATCCGTTGCCTTCGGTGCGCACGGTGGCGGCGGAATATCGGGTGAATCCGCTCACGGTCCTGAAGGGCTATCAGGAACTGGTGGATGAGGGACTGGTTGAAACGCGGCGGGGGCGAGGCATGTTCATCAACGCGGGTGCGCGCGGGCTGTTGCTGGGAGGGGAACGGCAGAAGTTTTTGTCGGAAGAGTGGCCGCGGATCAAGGAAAGAATACAGAGGCTGGGACTGAGCGCGGACGAACTGCTGAACGGCGCGGGATCGAAGAGGTCGTCAGAGGCGGCCGGTCGCGAGGAGAAAGCAAAGTCCCCAGATTCCAGTCGCAAGGAGAAACGCTGATCCTATGGCATGCATTGAGGCACGAGGTCTCCGGAAGACGTTCGGTGCGACGGTCGCGCTCGACGGTATCGATTTGCGAGTCGAAGAAGGACGCATTCTGGGACTCATCGGACCAAACGGCGCGGGCAAAACGACCGCGATGAACGCGATTCTTGGTCTCACTCCGTATCAGGGCGAGCTCCGTGTGATGGGGCACGATCCTTGGAAGCAGCGGGACGTATTGATGCGCGATGTTTGCTTCATGGCAGATGTCGCGGTCTTGCCGCGTTGGATGCGGGTTTCGCAGGCTCTGGAATACGTGGCCGGAGTGCATCCGCGATTTGAACGCGCGAAGGCTGAGGCGTTCCTGGCCAAAACCACGATCAAGCACGCCAGCAAAGTCCGCGAACTGTCGAAGGGGATGATTACGCAGCTGCATCTCGCGCTGGTGATGGCGATCGACGCGAAGCTGCTGGTGCTGGATGAGCCCACGTTGGGGCTCGACATTTTGTATCGCAAGCAGTTTTACGATTCCCTGCTCAACGACTACTTCGACCGCAGCCGGACAATCGTAATAAGCACACACCAGGTGGATGAGATCCAGGACGTGCTTACCGACCTGATGTTCATTGATCGGGGGCGGATTGTGCTCCGGTCGAGCATGGAGGAATTCGAGTCGCGCTATCTGGAGGTGATGGTGAATCCGGAACGCGCGGATGCGGTGCGAGGCTTGAAGCCGATGTACGAGCGAGCAACCATTGGGCGCAGCGTTTTCTTATTCGATCACGGCGATCGGCAGCAACTCGGGGGCTTCGGTGAGGTGCGGACGCCGAGCATCGCCGACTTGTTCGTTGCAATGATGGGTAATCAGGCGGGCGCACAAGGAGCGGGACGATGAATACGCAGGCGAATGCTATGCCCGAATCTCTCGGCTCGGCGCGGGCCGCTGGGGAGGTCGTGAGAACGACGCAGCCCTTCTACTGGTCCGTGCGGCGGGAATTGTGGGAGAACCGGTGGATCTATGTTGCTCCGCTGGGGGTTGCTGCGGTGTTTCTGGTGGGCTTCGTGATCACCATGAGCCATCTGCCGCAACAGGTGCGAGCCGCTTCCGCGCTGGATTCCATGCAGTACCGGGATGCGACCGGCCGGCTCTACGATCTCTCGGGAGCGGTGATGATGCTGATGGCCATTCTTGTCAGCGTGTTCTATTGCATGGACGCACTGCACGGGGAACGGCGCGATCGAAGCATCCTTTTCTGGAAGTCGATGCCGGTGTCGGATGTGACGACCGTGCTGGCGAAGGCCACGATACCGATCATTGTGGTCCCAATTATCGCGACCGCTGTTGGAATCTGTTTACAGGCCGTCATGCTATTGCTGAGCAGCGCAGTGCTACTGGGAAGTGGGCTTAGTGTGGCGCGGTTCTGGTCTGAACTCTCGCCGTTGCAAATGTGGGGACTGCTGCTGTATCACATCATGACCGCACATGCATTGTGGCCTGCGCCGGTGTATGCCTGGCTGATTCTGGTGTCAGGCTGGGCACGGCGCGCGGTGTTGCTCTGGGCAGCCCTGCCCGTAGTGGCGATCTCTGTATTCGAACTTCTGCTTTTTCGGAGTTCGAGTTTCGCATCGCTCATCGGTGCCCGCCTCATCGGCAGCGCGAACGCTGCCGCGACCAGTGGCCCGAACCTGCTTCCGACCAGCCCGATGACGCACATTACTCCAATGCACCTGCTTCTGACGGCAGGCTTCTGGGGCGGAGTTCTGGTGACTGTCATGTTTCTGGCAGCAGCAGTGCGGCTGCGCAAATATCGAGGACCTGTGTAGGACCATCTTTCGGCGGCAATTCACATCGAGCCGTCGCGCTTGATTCGTTTAATCATCCGGCCAAAGAGACGTTTGGCCCAACGTCTTTACCCATTCCATTCTGGAGATTGATCCTGGCGAGGTACGCTCGCCCGGACAGCCGACGGCGGCTGTCCCCACATTCGCTCCGCACAAACCCCAGACGTACCTTCGGGCATCGTAACCACGTGTCCCGCCTGGAAGATGTGCGGGACGGGTTCGAACGGATGGGGCCTGCAATCAATAAGAAACTGTTCAGGAGGAGGTCAGAAATTATGCCGCGAGGAGCAAGTCCGAAGCGCGAACGTGAGTACGAAGAGTTGAAGAACAACTTCCAGAAGTCCGGCCGCTATAAGGGACGCGCCAAGGAAGTGGCGGCGCGAATTGTGAATAAACAGCGCGCGCAGTACGGCGAAACCAAGGGCGAGAAAGAGAAAGATCGCGAAGGCAAGTCTCCGGACCGCAACCTTCCGATCCGCAACTATCAGCACCTGACGATGTCTGAGGTGAAGAAGAAGATCGAGGATCTTTCTAAGTCAGAATTGAAGAAGGTCGAGAGTTACGAAAGCAAGCACAAGGACCGAAAAGGCGTGCACGACGCGATTGAGCGGGCACGCGCGGCTTAGACAACTTCGGTTGCGGGAGCTCCCTCGCCACATTCCCCGTGCCAGAGGGAAGAGCTACTGCTTGTCCAGCAGGTTGCAGTTCGCGGTGCACTCGTTTGCCTGCATTTCGATTTCGGCCTTCTTGTGTGGAATGCTGCCGCGCGATTCCGGGAGCACGACGAGCGACTGACGTCCATCCGCCAGATTCACATTGCAACTGAAGCTGAGCGACTGCACGCCACGTTGCTTGCAGCTCGTGTTGGCAAGCGCTGACGACAGCGCCGATGGATCGTCGTATATCTTGTCCGCAAGTTGCGAGGGAACAAGCGCCACGGTCATCGGAATGGGCGCCTTGATGCGAATCCAGACCGGCTGTGCATCGCGATCGGGGTTGATCAGGTTGTACACCTTTGGGGCGGTTGAGAGCTCATACTTCTCCTTGACCAGCACCGACCATCCGAACTCCGGCTGAATACAGTTTTGCACGCAGTCCCAGCGGTAGTACGTGATCTTCAGGTCGTTGGGCGAGACGAACCTTCTTGCACCATGGCCGAACACGGCCACGATGCTTTGCACTACGACGCGGTCGGGCATGCGCTCGTCGCGGATCAGCAGAACCCATTGGCGGCCGTCCGGAAGATGGCATTCATAGGTTGTGCTAACGACGTGCTCGCGCATGCAGATGAAGTCGAGTCGCGGCGGAACCTCCGGGTGCTGCGTGACGGCGATCCATTGATCGTTGGGCGCCATGGCGACGTTGACCGGCAGCTTCGACTGAATGTCGATGTGCATATTGCCCCCGCCACTAGCGGGGCGGTACACGCGCCCGGCATGGTAGTCCATGGGATCGAGCTGCGCGGCTTCGTCGCTGGCCTTGATCCACTCGAACACCCTATCTTGCGCGGCAGAGATGCCCGCTAGGCACAGCAGAACCGCCCCGAGCCAGAACAGCTTCTTCATAGTTGCCCCCAGAGTATTGGAACGGTCCGGGACAACGCGGAGCAACCGAAATCGGGGGTCAGCTATGACGGTCGTAATGTGCGCCGGGCCGGGGAATGCCAATGCACGTGCCTGGGCTGGCACGGCGATCAGAGTTGCGTTTCTTTTGGTACCGTAGTACATTGGTACGCATGACAGAGGATCCCAGACTAGAAATTGAGCGGGTGCAAACCGGAGTGCGCATTGAGAAGCGCATTCTGAAAGTCTTGAAGGGCTTTGCCGAATACCACGACATGACCCTGGGTGATGTGCTGGAGGGCATTGTGCTGCACGCCTTTGACGGGAAGACCCCGTTCAGCCCAGCTTCGCTGGAGCGAATCCGGCAGTTGAAGGAGTTCTACGGGCTTGACCTGGATTCAAGCGCGAGCCATCGGCTGAAGGAGATCAAGGCTCGTTCCCGGCGCGAAGCAAAAAGGTAACCGTTCAACACAGAGGACGCAGGGCTACACAGGGGAGCTACACAGAGGACAGCCATGAGCGCTTCGCAAACAAAGGTTGGATTGACTGTGCTGAGGAGGGCTTTAGGAATCGTCATCCTGATTGAGGCTGTGATGTTTGTGCTGCCTGGGGCAGCGCATTCATTTGCGCGGACGCATATGCACGGGTTCGTGCGCATGGTTCTCGGTTTTGGAGAAATCTTCGGCTGCATTCTCTTGCTGGTTCCGCAGACCGTGATCAAAGGAGCGTGGCTGCTGCTTGCGGTATTCGTGATGGCGATCCTGATTCATTTGCTGCATGGAATGTATGGGATTGGCAATCTCGTCATTTATGCCGCAGCCGCGTTTGCCATTGCGTCGGGTAAATAGAGGCTAGAACCATTGACCATAGGGACAGAGAGGTACACGGAGGAAAGCTTATGACTACGACGGCTCAAGTGGCAGAACAGGTGATGCGTTCGGGCGAGTTCGAATTGCCGTGCAGCGCTGAGGTTGCATTTCCGCTTTTCAGTCCGGAGGGGGAGCGCGCGTGGATCAAGGACTGGAATCCGCATCCGATATTTCCGGAGACGATTGAATTTCGAGCCGATACCGTATTCCGACAGGGCGAGGGAGATGCGTCTGCGGTGTGGACCATCGTGGACGTGGAC
>C688J18823_10000298_pt1 | contig 28597 bp, 32 predicted proteins | sample HopSoiMetagenom1_FD_18823 | JGI IMG/M metagenome (IMG submission 18823) | reverse complement strand
GATCACGTCGACCTGCGAGGCGTCCTCGGCGGACACATAGAGGATGCGACCCTTCGGATCGAACGCGACGTGGTCGGGATTCTTGCCGCTGGTGCGCACCGTGCCGAGAAGGCGCTCTTCCGCGGCGTCGATCAGCATCACCACGTTCGCGGCTTCGCTGGCCGCCGCGATGAGCGAGCCATCCGGGGACAGGCTTACGCCTTCGGGCGACTCGGGAAGCTCGACTTCGTTGACCACCTGGCGCAGCCGCGTATCGATCACGAGGAGCGCCTTCGCACCCGGGTCCGTCACATAGAGGCGCTCGCCGCTGCGGCTGATCGCCAGGCCGCGCGGCTTGCGGCCGGCGGGAATCTCCGCCACCACACGGTCCGTGTCGGTGTCGATGACACTGACGCTGGCAGATTTTTCATTGGCGACGTACGCGAGCGGCTCGGCCGCCGCCGGGGACAAGAAGACAAGGGCGGCGGCGAGGGACGCCGCCAGCCCGGTGCCGCGGTGTGCCGTCAGGCGGCCGCGCCGAGGTCCAGCTCGAATTGCTCGCTAGGCGAGAAGTCGAACAGCGAGCGGCCCGACTCGCCCATGGCGGAGAGCAGCTCGTCGGCGGTGCAGCCAAGCTCGCCGGCCCAGTCGTGCAGCCGATCGGAATCGTTCTTGGGATCGCTCATGGCGTACCTGTAGCAAGAGTTGGTCGCATGTGTCTAGCGCGCTACAAAATGCCGTTGCCGGCGCGCAACCGCGTGAGGATTTCAGTCTCCGCGGCGAGCCAGTCCTGCGCCTCCGCACCGGGATGGAAGCCGCGGCTCTCGGCACGGTAGTACGCGGCTTCCGCGATCCAGCGCTGCAGATCCGTCTCCGAGGGCTTGCGGGCCTCCTGCGGTTGAGCTTGCACTTCGCGCAGGCGCGGCTGCGCCTTCGTCGCCTTTTCCCTCATGGGATTCCTCCTGTAGTGGTGTCTCGGTATGCTGCCCGCACTCGCGCGCCGGGGAAGCCGCCCATTCCGCGATTTCACGGGTCAGCAGAAACATCGATAACGGTGTAGCTGAACTACTACGAGCCGCGCGCGACCGCCCCTGGGCGGGTAAGCCGCGGGTGCGCTCGATGACAATTAGTTGAAAGGGATCGCGGAGCGCCGCGAGAAAGATGCAGCGCGCCCCTCGCAGTTTCCGTGACCCAAATTTCCGGTCGATGCGACAGGCCGTAGCGATACCGTCGCAAAAGTTTTCCAGGCGCAGTGCTAAAACTTACGCATGCTGCGCGCGCTTACTTTCCTGCTTGGCCTTGCGGCCGCAGCAGCGAGCGCCCAGGACGGCGAATGGCGCATGCCGGCGAAGGACTATGCGTCGCTGCGCTACAGCGAGCTCGCCGAGATCGACGCCTCGAATGCGTCCAAGCTGCGCGAGGTCTGGAATTTCACCACCGGCGTGCAAGCCGGCCACGAAGCTGCGCCGCTGGCGGCGGCGGGGCTCCTCTACGTAGTCACGCCGTATCCCAACCACGTCTTCGCGCTCGACTTCTCCGGCAAGGTGGTTTGGAAGTTCGACCCGAAGACGAAACCGTCCTCGCAGGGCGTGGCCTGCTGCGACGTGGTGAATCGCGGCATGTTCTACGAAGGCGGGCGGCTGTACTTCAACACGCTCGACGGCCAGGCAATCGCGCTCGACGCGAAGAGCGGCAAGGAGCTCTGGCGCACCAAGCTCGCCAACATCGACGTCGGCGAGACGATCACCATGGCGCCGTTCGTCGCGAAGGGCAAGGTGCTCGTCGGCAACAGCGGCGGCGAGCTCGGCGTGCGCGGCTGGCTGGTCGCGCTCGATGCGAAAAGCGGCAAGGAGCTCTGGCGCGCCTACAGCACGGGCCCGGACAAGGACGTCCTCATCGGCCGCCGCTTCAAGCCGCATTACTCCGGCGACCAGGGCAAGGACCTCGGCGTGAAGAGCTGGCCGGGCGAGGCCTGGAAGATCGGCGGCGGCACCGTGTGGGGCTGGATCTCGTACGACCCGCAGACCAACCTCGTGTTCTACGGCACCGGCAATCCCGGGCCGTGGAACCCGGAGCAGCGTCCCGGCGACAACAAGTGGACCGCGGGCATCTTCGCGCGCGATCTCGACAGCGGCGAGGCGCGCTGGTTCTACCAGTTCTCGCCGCACGATGAGCACGACTACGACGCGGTGAACGAGAACCTGCTGCTCGAGCTCGACGTCAGGGGCGTGAAGCGCAAGGTCCTCGTGCGTCCCGAGCGCAACGGCTACGTATACGTGATGGATCGGGCCACCGGCGAGGTGCTTTCGGCCACGCCATACGTGCACATCACCACATCGCTCGGCGTCGACCTGACAAGCGGCCGCCTGATCTACAACCCGAAGACGCAGCCGAAGGTAGGCACCACCGTGCGCAACATCTGCCCCGCGTCGCCGGGCGCCAAAGACTGGCAGCCCTCCGCGTATTCGCCGCGCACTGGCCTTCTCTACATCCCGCACCAGAACCTCTGCCAGGATACCGGCACTTACGAGGCGAGCTACATCGCCGGCACGCCGTACGTCGGCGCCGACGTGCTGATGAAGCCCGGGCCCGGCGGCCACCGCGGCGAGTTCACGGCGTGGGATCCGGTCGCGGCGAAGAAGGTGTGGGCGCTGAAGGAGAACTTCCCGGTGTGGAGCGGGGCGCTCGTCACCGCGGGCGACGTCGTCTTCTTCGGCACGATGGATGGCTTCTTCAAGGCAGTCGACGCGAATAGCGGCAAGCTCCTGTGGCAGTTCAAGACGAGCTCCGGAATCATCGGCCAGCCGATCGCCTTCCGCGGCGCCAACGGCAAGCAGCACGTCGCCGTGCTCTCCGGCGTCGGCGGCTGGGCCGGCGTCACCGTCTCGCAAGAAGTCGACACGCGGGACGGCACTGTCGGCCTGGGCTTCGCCAACGCCATGCGCGACCTGCCGAAGTACACCGTCAAGGGCGGCATGCTCCATGTTTTCGCGCTGCCTTAGCCTGCTCCTCGTCTGCGGCTCCGCGATGGCGGCGGACCTGCGCGTCTGCGCCGAACCGGACAACCTGCCGTTCTCGCACGAGAACCAGTCCGGTTTCGAGAACCGCATCGCGCAGCTGCTTTCGGCCGAGCTCGATGCGCGTTTGATTTACGAATGGCAGCCGCAGCGCCGGGGCTTCGTGCGCAAGACGCTCGGCAGCGATCTTTGCGATGCATGGATGGGCGTGCCTGCCGGCTTCGAGCGTGTAATGACGACCAAGCCGTATTACCGCTCGACGTACGTATTCGTGTACGGCAAGCGCCCGCTGCAGTCGTTCGACTCCCCCGACCTCGCAGCGATGCGCATTGGTGTCCAGCTTCCCGGCAACGACGGCGCAGCGACGCCCGCCGGATACGCGCTCGCCGCCAAGGGCGCCGTGCAGAACGTGCGCGGTTATCCGATCTATGGCGAGCAACCGGCAGCCGAGCGCATCGTCGAGGCGATCGCGCGCGGCGAGCTCGATGCGGGCGTGGTGTGGGGGCCGGCGGCCGGCTTCTTCGCTCGGACAAAACACCTGGACGTCGCGCCCGCCCGCGCACCGGCCGAGCTGGCATCGATGCCATTCGAGTTCGCCATCGCCATTGGCGTGAAGCGCGGCAATAACCAGCTGCGCGACCGGCTGGACGCGGCGATCGCGCGGCGAAAGAGCGACATCGACGCCGTGCTCGATGAATATGCGGTGCCTCGCGTGCCATGAGATGGGCGCTCGTCCTGCTTTTGACGCTGACGGCCTGTGAGCGCGAGCAGCGCCAGTACCAGCTGCCAGCGCCGCAGGCTTCGTTCGTGAAGCAGGGCCATGTGCTGACGGAGCACAACGCGTACGCCATGTCGCAGGGCAAGACGCTCTTTCGCTGGTTCAACTGCAGCGGCTGCCACTCGAACGGCGGTGGCGGCATGGGACCCGCGCTGATGGACGACAAGTGGCGCTACGGCAATAACCCCGAGGACATCTACACCAGCATCATGGAAGGGCGGCCGAACGGCATGCCGAGCTTCCGCGGCCGCATCAACGAAGACCAGGCGTGGCAGCTCGTCGCCTATGTGCGCTCGATGAGCGGCTGGGCGAAGAAGGACGCGGCCCCCGGACGCAGCGACGCGCTCTATCCCGGTGAGCCCGAGAACATGCGCGACAAGCGGAACTGATGCAAAGCATCCTCCAGTCCGCCGGCCCGCAGGCGGCGCACATCGAATCGCTCTGGTGGCTGACGCTCGCCATGTGCACGGCGGTATTCCTCGCCATCCTGGTCGCTCTCGGGTTGGCCCTCATGCGCAAGCGCCGCGGCACCGCCGCCACGCCGCCCGACATTTCGTTCATCACGAAGAAGGAGCGGGCAGCGGAGCTTGCCGTCGTGGCAGGCGTCGGTGTCTCGCTCCTCGGCCTCATCGTGCTCACGCTGGCGAGCTTCGTCACCGACCGGGCGCTCGCGAGCCTCGGGGCGCCGGATCTCCAGATCGACGTCACCGGGCATCAATGGTGGTGGGACGCGCGCTACGACGACCAGGACAAGTCGAAGATCTTCACCGTGGCGAACGAGATCCATATCCCGGTCGGCAAGCCGGTGCTGCTCAGGCTGCGCGCGGACGACGTGATCCACAGCTTCTGGGTGCCGAATCTCTCCGGCAAGAAGGACATGATTCCCGGCCGCGACGCCACACTCACGCTGCAGGCCGACAAGCCCGGCGTGTATCGCGGCCAGTGCGCGGAATTCTGCGGCGCGCAGCACGCGAAGATGGCGCTGCTTTTCATTGCCGACGAAAAGTACGAGGAGTGGGCGGCCGCGCAGAGAAAGCCGGCGCCGCAGCCGGCGAACGAGCAGCAGAAGCGCGGGCGCGACCTTTTCGTGGACGGGCGCTGCGCCATGTGCCATGCCATCCAGGGAACGACGGCGAACGCCCGCCATGCACCCGACCTCACGCACCTCATGTCGAGGCAGATGCTCGCCGCGGGCGCAGTGCCGAACTCGATCGGCCACTTGGCCGGCTGGATCCTCGATCCCTCGAGCATCAAGCCCGGCAGCAACATGCCGCCGAACCCGATGGAGCCCGATGACCTGCATGCGCTGCTCGCCTATTTGGGGACCTTGAAGTGAATCCCGTCCTGGAGCACACGTGGCGCGACACGCCGGGCCTGGTCGGATGGTTCTCGGCGATCGACCACAAGACGATCGGCCGGCGTTACCTCGTCACCGCCTTCGCGTTTTTCGTCGGCGCGGGAATCATGGCCGCGCTGATGCGGATGCAGCTCGCCCGGCCGGAGAACACGCTGATCGGGCCGGACCTCTACAACCAGCTCTTCACCACNCACGGCACGGTGATGATGTTCCTCTTCGCCGTGCCGGTGATGCAGGGCATGGCGATCTACCTCGTGCCGCTGATGGTCGGCTCGCGCACGATCGCCTTCCCGCGCATGAACGCCTTCGCCTACTGGGTCTACCTGTTCGGCGGCCTCTTCATCTTCACCTGCCTGCTGTTCGATTTCGGTCCGGACGCCGGCTGGTTCAGCTACGTGCCCCTTGCCGGGCCGCAGTACACGCCGGGCAAGCGCGCCGACGTCTGGGCGCAGATGATCACCTTCACCGAGCTTTCCGGGCTGCTTGCCGCCGTCGTCGTGATCGCCACCGTCTTCAAGCTGCGCACGCCCGGCATGACGCTCGCGCGGCTGCCGCTCTTCGTCTGGGCGATGCTCGCGACGGCGTTCATGATCCTCTTCGCCATGCCGTCGGTGATGCTGGCGAGCACCGCGCTGATCCTCGATCGGCTGGTGAGCACGCATTTCTTCAATCCCGCCGAGGGCGGCGACGCGCTCCTCTGGCAGCACCTCTTCTGGTTCTTCGGCCATCCGGAGGTGTACTTCATCTTCATCCCCGGCCTTGCCTTCATGTCGGCGATCATCCCCACGTTCTCGCGCCGCCCGATCTTCGGCTATCCGGCGATCGTGATGTCGCTCACCGCGACGGCGTTCCTCTCGTTCGGGCTCTGGGTGCACCACATGTTCGCCACGCACATCCCGGAGCTCGGCAAGAGCTTCTTCACCGCGGCGAGCATGCTGATCGCGCTGCCGACCGCGGTGCAGATCTTCTGCTGGATCGCGACCATGTGGACCGGACGGCTGGTCCTCGCCGTGCCGATGCTGCACATGCTCGCCTTCTTCTTCATCCTGGTGCTGGGCGGCATGACCGGCCTGATGGTGGCCTCCGTGCCGCTCGACCTGCAGCTCACCGACACCTACTTCGTGGTCGCGCACCTGCACTACGTGCTGATCGGCGGCGCGGTGTTCCCGCTGTTCGGCGCCTGGTACTACTGGTTCCCTAAGATCACCGGCCGCATGATGAGCGAGCGCCTCGGCCGCTGGCAATTTTGGCTCTTCTTCATCGGCTTCAACGTGGCGTTCTATCCGATGCATCACCTGGGCCTGCGCGGCATGCCGCGCCGCGTCTATACGTATACGGACGAGATGGGCTGGGGGCCGCTCAACCTGCTGGCGACCGCCGGTGCGGTGGTGATCGCGGTCAGCGTGCTCCTCTTCGCCATCAATGCCCTGATGAGCCTGCGGCGCGGCATGCTCGCCGGCGACAATCCCTGGGGCGCGGGCACGCTCGAGTGGGCGACGGCGTCGCCGCCGCCTTCGTACAACTTCGACCACCAGCCCATCGTGCGCGCTCGCGATCCGCTGTGGGAACCCGTCGTAGAGCCCCCGGCCGAGCCCACCCACATCGTCGGCCTCGCCGATCATCCGCGCGAGGCGCTGATTACCACCGTGCAGGACGCCATGCCCGACCATCGCCTGGTCTTTCCGGACCCGACGCTCTGGCCGTTCGTGAGCGCGGTGGCGGTGTCGATCATGTTCCTCGGCAGTATCTTCACGCCGTGGGCCATCGTATGGGGCGGCATTCCGGTCGCGCTCTTCGTCACCGTCTGGTTCTGGCCCAAGCGCGAAGAAACCGACGCCGCCATTGCGATCGAGAAGCGCCCATGAACGAGCACCGCCCGCTCGACGTCTCCGGCTTGCCGAGCTACAAGTTCAGCCACCACAGCCTGATGTGGTGGGGCGTGATGGGCATGATCCTGCTCGAGGGCACCGCCTTCGCGCTCACCATCGCCGCCTACTTCTACCTCTGGAGCCAGGCGCAGACCTGGCCGCTCAGCACCACGCCGCCCGGACTCTTCTGGGGCACGCTGAACCTCCTGGTGCTGCTCGCGAGCGCGTGGCCGAACCACTGGACCAAAAAAGCCGGCGAGGACGGCGACGAGCCCAAAATGCGCATCGGCCTCGTCATCTGCGCGCTCTTCGGCATCGCGCTCATCGCGATCCGCGGCTTCGAGTTCACCGCGCTCAACTGCCGCTGGGACAGCGACGCCTATGGCTCCATCGTCTGGCTGCTCCTCGGCCTGCATACCGTTCACCTGGTGACGGATGTCTACGACACCATCGTCCTCGTCGGCGTGTTCTTCTTCGCGCGCCCGCTCGAGGGGCGGCGCCACGTCGACGTGAGCGAGAACGGCCTCTACTGGTACTTCGTGGTGGTGACATGGATCCCGATCTACGTGGTGATCTACCTTTTCCCGAGGGCGAGCTCGTGAGGGCCTGGCCGGCGCTGATCCTCGCCCCGGTGTTTGCGCTCGCGGCGCAGATCGTCGGCTACGCGCTCGTCACGCCGGCCTGCCAGCACGCCAAGGCGTGGCCGATCCACCTTTCGTTCGTGCTGTTCTTCGCTCTGTGCGTGGCCACCACGCTCGCCGCCTGGGCGTCGCTGCGCACGGCGCACCGCGAGTTCATCCCGCTGGCGGCGGTGTGGAGCGGCGCGTTCTTCTCGGTGGTGGTGCTCGTCCAGTGGGTCGCCATGTTCATCGTCTCGCCATGCATGCATTCACCCTGAGCCTGCTCGTCATCATCTCGGCCGTGTATGCAGCCGGCGTACGGCGCTTGTGGGCGAGCGCCGGCCGGCGCGGAATATCGATCGGCCACGTGAGCGCCTTCGCCGCGGGCATGCTGGTGCTGGCCCTGGCCGTCTTGTCTCCGCTGCACCACGTCGCCGAGCGATTCCTCTGGGCGCACATGATCCAGCACGAGCTCCTGATGGTGATCGCCGCCCCGCTCCTCGCCTTCGGCCGGCCGCTGCAGTCCTTCGTCTGGGTGCAGCCGGTGCGTATTCCGCGCTGGCTGAACGATCCGCTCATCGCGTGGCTGCTGCATGCCGCGGCGATCTGGCTGTGGCACGCGCCGCGTTTCTTCGAGGCGGCGGTGGCGAACGAGGCCCTGCACTTCGCGCAGCACGTCTCGTTCCTCGCTAGCGGAATCCTTTTCTGGTGGACGGTGCTCGCACGGCCGAATCTCGGCGCCATCGGCTCGCTCTTCACGACCATGTTGCACACCGGCGCGCTCGGCGCGCTGATGACGTTTTCGCGGCAGTCCTGGTACGCCGGCTATGCGCTCGAGGACCAGCAGCTCGCCGGACTCGTAATGTGGGTGCCGGCCGGCCTCGCGTATCCCATCGCGGCGCTTTTCATTGGATCCAAATGGCTCCGGCGCTCCGCGGCCTAGCGCTGCTGTTCGTGCTGGCGGCGTGCGACCGCCCGGTCCCGGAGGATGAGCCGGCAACCGGCGGCAATCCTCGCAACGGCAAACAACTCATCCAGCAGTTCGGCTGCGGCTCCTGCCACAGCATCCCGGGCGTGCCCGGCGCGACCGCCACCGTCGCGCCGTCGCTGGAAAAAATCAAAAGCCGCCAGTACCTCGCCGGCCGGGTCACCAACACGCCCGAGAACCTACAGAAGTGGATCCGCAAGCCGCGCTCGGTCGACCCGAAGACGGCCATGCCGGACGTCGGACTGGATGAGAAGCAGGCGCGCGACGTCGCCGCGTACCTGTACTCCCGCTAGATCTTCCGATCGCTAGGGCGCGTAGTGCCGCGCATGGGATTCTGATCCAGCGGATCGGTCTTCGAGGCGCGCCGGAGCATCACCACCACGCCGACGACGATCAAGGCAAGGATCAAGAAGAGAAGCGTGATGTGGTCCATGCCGCGGCAGTAGCAAGCGCCGTGCGACAGGCCCATTCATCAGTAGCAATCGCTGCGACGCCAATCGGTTCCATTGCTTGACCTCGGATGACAGGCTCTCCTGACAGCCACGGAGGGGCATCTCGCGCACCATCGCATCCTTTCGACGCAAGAAAGGTTCAGCCGATGAAAGGCATCCTGCAGGAGAAGGGCGTCGCCCTCGAGAAGCAGCGGCTCACCTGGCGCGACCTGGTGCAAAAGCCGATCAGCAAGCTCGACGACGATGCGTACACGCGCGTGCGGATCATCCTCATGAACGGCATCGAGCTCGAAGCTTCGCGCTTTTCGCACGCCGCCGCGCGCATGAACCCGCCCGCGCTGCAGCGCATGCTCGCCGACGTGCGCATCGTCGAGCAGCACCAGGCGACGCTCATCAACTGGCTGATCGGCCCGGACCATTCGCCGCTCGAGACCACCATCGCGTATGAGCAGGTGGCGATCGACGTCACCGCCGGCGTGGCGATGCGCGAGCCCGATCCGTACCTTGCGCAGGTGTATCGCTTCGGCCTGCTGGAAGACTTCGACCACATGTACCGGTACTCGGCGCTGCTCGACCGGCTGGAAGGCAAGGATGCGAACAATATCCTGCAGAGCTATACCGACATCCTGCCCGCGCGGCCGACCATCGAGCATCACCGGGCGCCGCAGGACAACCTGAGGAAGCCGTACGACCGCAAGAGCGCGGCGCCGCTTTCCAAGCTGCACGCGCTCACCATCATGGCGGCCGAGCAGCAGACGCATAACTTCTACATGAACATCGGCCCGATGTACGCGGACCCGGTGGCGCGCCAGCTCTACGCCGAGATCGCCTCCGTGGAGGAGCAGCACGTCACGCAGTACGAATCGATCATCGATCCGGAGGAAAGCTGGCTGGAGAAGTGGGTGCTGCACGAAGTCGGCGAGGTCTACAACTACTACGGCTGCATGCAGCAGGAAACCAATCCGCGCATCAAGGCGCTCTGGGAGCGCTTCTGCGACTACGAGCTTGGACATTTGCAGGTCGCCCTCGCCGCGTTCAAGAAGTTCGAGAAGCGCGATCCCGAGGAGATCCTGCCGACGGAGCTGCCAGAGCCGATCCCGTTCGCCTCCCAGCGCGAGTTCGTGCGCGAAACGCTCGCCAACGAAGTAGACCTGCGCGCGAACGGCACCGAGATCGTGGAGAAATCGAAGGAGAGCAAGGCGTCGCTCCAGTATCGCAAGGAGGTCAACGCCGACGGCTCGCCGTCCGAGACCATTTCCGCCGGCTACCGCTGGGCGCCGGGTTCCGAACTCAAACTGAAGGTGGCCTGATGCAAACCGCAACCGAAGTCGGCATGAACCACAGCGGCATGGATGCCGCACCTGACGCCGAGGAAATGCTGGAGAACACCGAGCTCACTGACCCTCGCGGCGACGAGCGCGAGGCGGCGAAGGTGCGCGCCGAGTATGTGGCCGAAGCCGGACCCGTCGGCACGCTGCCGCAGGCCGAAGCCCCTCTAATGCTCCTGATGGACAAACTCGGCGAGCGCCTCGCCTTTGAAAGAAGCGGCACGCGCCTCTACGACGCGCTGATGATGAAGTGTAAGGCCGCCGGCGCCAAGATACCGGCGAAGGAGCTGCAGCACATCCGCGACGAGGAGGCCATGCACTTCGCGCTCTGCGGCGCGGCGATCCAGTCGCTCGGCGGCGATCCGACCGAGCAGACGCCTTGCGCGGACATCGCGGGCGTGGAAGGCATGGGGCTCGTGCAGGTCCTCACCGATCCGCGCACCACGGTGGCGCAGTGCCTGCACGCGATCCTGGTCGCCGAGATGACCGACAACGCGGCGTGGGAGGAGCTGATCGAGCTCACGCTGCCCACGGGCAACGACGATCTCGTCGCGCGCTTTCGCAAGGCGCAGGCGAACGAGGCCGAGCATCTCGAGAAGGTGCGCGGCTGGTATAAGGCCGCCACCCTGAATGGCGGCGGCTAGACCAGCCGCCANTCCGCGAGTGACGTCGGCCCGGGGCGCTCCTTGCCGTTGACGTCATGAGTCGGCATGTCCTCGATGCCCCACAGGCGATAACCGCCGCGGAATGCCGTGAGGTTATGGCCGAGCCGCACGTTGGGCGGCAAGGGCTCGCGCATGTGCTTCGAGTTGCCGCCGCCCAGCACGACGTAGTCTGCAAGGAAGGCGCGCTGCAGCGCCGGCACGACTTGCGCAACGCGCTTGCGCCAGTGTTTCTTGCCTTTGTCCTCGAGCGCCGCGCGCCCGAGGCGGCTGGAAATGGTTTGGCCGGGCTTGTAAAGGAGCTCGCCCAGCTCGAGCGGCACCACGGTGTGGTCGATGATCAGCACGGAGCCCACGCCCGTACCGAGTCCGATGAAGAGCATGCGCCCGCCGTCGTAGCTGCCAAGCGCCTGCATTGCCGCGTCGTTCACGATGCGCACCGGGCATTCGAATGCCGCCGCATAGTCGAAACCGACCCAGCCCGGACCGAGGTTGCCCGGCTCGCTCGCCGGGCCGTTCGGCCCCACGCGACCCGGGATGCCGATCGACACCGCCGAGTAGCGCCAGTCCTTCGTGGCTTCGCGCACCTTCTCCACCATCTTCGCGGGGGAGAGGTCGTTTCCCGAGAGCATCTTGCGCGGCTCGGTCTCGCCAGTCGCGAGGTACTTGACCTTCGTGCCGCCGACGTCGATGGCCAGGATCTTGGTCGGTTTCTTCGGTTCTTTTGTCGCCATCAGCGCTACCGCGCAATCGGCGTGCGCGTGTCGAGGCGGCGCTACAGGCAAAAAAAGCCACCCGGGTTGCGGGTGGCCGATTCGAAGGTTCCGCTAAGGAGAAGAGCTAGCGAACGGATGTTCGCAGCGCGACGCGGGCCTTCATATCACGCGCGTTCTGAACTTTGGGTGGCCGCCTTAGCGACCCGATGGATAAGTCTTTGCGCCTCGAGCACGGAGCGCAGCTCGCCGCACTCGGTAACGAGCGTGCGGCCCGCCAGCCGTGCGGCGCGCAGCTTCGCGCGCAATCCCCTGGCGCGGCTGCGGCCACGGCGCGCCGCTAGCTGCGCGGCCCGGTTCGCCCGGATGAGAGTCAGGAGCTTTTCCACGGTCGCCACTATACCGGACGTTGCTCGCGTAAATCGGTATGGAACTTGCCGTAAACCGACAAGCTTATGAGAAAGCCATGAAGATCTTGAACTGCCGCACGCTCGCCGGCCCCAACGTGTACCACCACCGGCCGGTCCTGGTCGCCACGCTGGACCTGCAGGCGCTCGCCGAGCGCGAGACGCGCGAATTCCCAGGGCTGCACGAGCGCCTGCTCCACCATGTCCCCGGCCTGCGCGCGCATCGCTGCTCGCGCGGTCATGAAGGCGGCTTTCTCGAGCGCCTGGAAGAGGGTACTTATTTCGCGCACCTCGTCGAGCATGTGGCGCTCGAGCTCTCGGCTTCGGCCGGCATCCAGGTCGGCTTCGGCAAGGCGCGCTACGCCGGCGAGCCCGGCCTCTATCACGTCATCGTGCGCTACAAGTCCGAAGCGGGCATGCGTCGCGTACTGCACATCGCGATGGAGCTGGTGGACACGCTGATCGCTGGCGGCGACTATCCGCTTGAGGCGGAGCTCGCACGCGCGAGAGAGATCGTGGAAGACAACGAGCTCGGGCCGAGCACGCGCGCCATCGTGGAGGCGGCGCAAGCGCAGGGGTTGCCGTGGCGGCGACTCAATGAACGCAGCCTCGTGCAGGTTGGCTACGGCGCCCGCAGCCGCCTCATCCAGGCGGCGCTTTCGGACGCCACCAGCCACATCGCGGTGGAGATCGCGCAGGACAAGGAGGCGACGAAGCGGTTGCTGCGCGAGGCCGGCATCCCGGTACCGCGGGGCCATGCCGCGAGCGACGCGGAACAGGCGCTCGGCGCCTTCGCCCGCCTGGGCGCGCCCGTGGCCGTCAAGCCGATCGATGGCCACCAGGGCAAGGGCATCACGCTCGGCGTGACGAACGAGGCGGAGCTCGTCCGTGCCTTCGAGCTTGCGGCCCAGTACAGCCGCTATGGCGAGGTGCTGGTCGAAGAGATGCTGAGCGGGCGCGACTATCGCGCGCTGGTCGTCAAAGGCCGCCTGGTGGCGGCGGCGGAGCGCCGCCCGGCCTCGGTGACGGGCGACGGCGTGCTCACCGTCGCCGGCCTGATCGAGCGCGAGAACGCGAATCCGCTGCGCGGCGAAGGACACGTGCGCGCGCTCTCGCGCATCCGCGTCGGCGAATCCACCGAGCGCTGCCTTGCACGCTACGGCCTCACGCCGGATGCCGTGCCGGCGGCCGGGCAGCTCGTGCAGCTGAGCGAGACGGCGAACCTGTCGACCGGCGGCAGCGCCGCCGACGTGACGGACATCGTGCATCCGGCGCTGCGCCGCCTGTGCGAGCGGGCGTCGCGCCTCGTCGGCCTGGACATCTGCGGCGTGGACCTCGTCGCGCCGGACATAAGGGCGCCGCAAGGGGCCATCGTCGAATTGAATGCCGCGCCGGGGCTGCGCATGCACGTGGCGCCGAGCGAAGGCTCCGCGCGCGAGGTCGGCGCGGCCATCGTCGAGGCGCTGGGCGCGGGGCGCATCCCGGTCGTGTCCATCACCGGCACCAACGGCAAGACCACCACCACGCGCATGATCGCGCACGTGCTCGCCTCGAGCGGCCGCAAGGTCGGCATGACGAGCTCCGACGGCGTATGGGTCGATGGCGAGCCGATCGCGCGCGGCGACACGACCGGCCCGCGCTCGGCGCAGATGGCGCTTTTCGATCGCGACGTGGAGGTTGCCGTGCTCGAGACCGCGCGCGGCGGCATCATGCGCCGCGGGCTGGGCTACGACTGGGCGGACGTCGCGGTGATCACTAACATCCAGGCCGACCACATCGGTCAGGACGGCTTGGAGACGTTGGAAGATATTGCGCATGTGAAGGAGCTCGTCGCCGAGCGCGTGCATCCCGGCGGCACGCTGGTCCTCAACGCGGACGACGCGCTCGTGCGCGCCTTTGCCCGCCATGCCGAGGGGCGGCGCCTCGCTTTCTTCGGCCTGCGGCCGTTCGAGCTGCCGGCGGGGGCGGAGAGCGCAACGGAGGTGGTCTTCTACACGGTGCGCGACGGCCACATCGTAGAGTCGCGGTCGGGCGCCGAAGAGCGCATCGTGGCCGTTGCCGATGTGCCGCAAACGATGCTCGGAACGGCCGCGGTGCACGTGTACAACTCGCTCGCGGCCATCGCGGCGGCGCGCGCGTGCGAGCTCGCGCCGGACGCGATCGGCAGCGCGCTGCGCACCTTCAACCCGGGCCTTCATAACCGGGGGCGTCTGAACCTTTTCCGCGTGAATGGCGGGCACCTCGTGCTCGACTATGGCCATAACCCGGCCGGCATCGAGGCGATGGGGCGCTGCCTGCGGCAATGGGGCCGCTCGCGCTCGACGGGCATCATCGAGGCGCCCGGCGACCGGGCGGACTGGATCATCCAGGAGCTCGGCCACGAGGCCGCGCGCGCGTTCGACCAGGTGATCTGCTACGAGCCCGACGACCTGCGCGGCCGGCAGCCCGGCGAGGTTCCGGCGCTCCTTTGCCGCGCCGTGGACGAGGCCGTGCCCGGAAAACAGTGCCGTTTCATCGCGCGCGGGCAGGACGCGCTGCGCACGGCATTGCGCGAGATGCGGCCGGGCGATGTGGTGGTGTACTTCTACGATCAATTCGAGGAAGCGCACGCGGTGCTGGACGCTCATGGCGCCGTGCCGGTGAGTGCCATCGTGCCGCAGGATGCGGCGAGGGAGCCCCGTGAACGCGCCCGCGCGTGAAGAGCCCGGTCACCTGGTGATCATCGGCGGTGCCGAGGACCGCCAGGGGCCGAAGACCATCCTCTCCCGATTCGTCGAGCTCGCCGGCGGCCGCGACGCGAAGATCGTCGTCCTCACCGCGGCGAGCGCGGAGCCCGAAGAGATGTGGAAGATCTATGACAAGGCCTTCGGCGACCTCGATGTAGACAACCGCGTGCACCTGCCGATCAAGAACCGCGCGGAAGCCGGCCACCGGAGAAACGCGGACGAGATCCTTTCCGCCGACGGCATTTTCATGACCGGCGGCGACCAGAAGCGCCTGCTCGCCATCATCGGCGGCACCCTGATCGACAACGCCATGCACCGCGCTTTCCGCGAGCGCGGTGCGTGCATCGCCGGCACCAGCGCCGGCGCCTCCGCGATGTCCGAGCACATGCTGTGGGCGCATCTGGGCGACGACAAGCGGCCGGAAAAAGGCGAGACCTACCTCGCCGCCGGGCTCGGCTTCCTGCAACGCGCCGTCATCGACCAGCACTTCTCCGAGCGCCAGCGGCTCGGGCGCCTGCTCGAGATCGTGGCTCAGAATCCGTACCTGCTGGGCGTCGGCATCGACGAGGACACCGCGCTCGTGGTCGAGAACCGCGCCGGCTTCGAAGTCGTGGGCAAGGGCACGGTGACGTTGCTCGACGGCCGCGAGATGAGCTCCAACTTTCTCGAGATCGAGGAGCGCCAGCGCCTCGAGCTGGTCAACGTCAAGTTGCACCTGCTGCCCTCGGGCCGTCGCTATTACCTCCACGGCGAGCGCCGCAGCGACGTGCCGGAGGAGCTGCGCGAGGCGATCGCCGCGGTAACGAGCGTGTCGACCGTCTCGGCGCCGGAGTACGTCTAGAGCGGGCTGGGGCGGCGGCGGGCGCCGTACGCGTACACCGCGACGATGAGCACGAAGAGGCCCAGCACCAGGATGAAATACGCCGCGCGCCAACGCGGGTCCTCGATCGCATGCCAGTCTAGCGCGAGCCCGGCGACGAAGAGCGCGAAGATCAGCGCCGAATTACCGTAGTAGAGGAAGCGCTCGGCGTGGAAGTTCGGGTGTGCTTCTTCGCGGTGCTCCACCCCGTGCGGCGGCTCGATGGCCTTCAGCGCATCGCGGTGCTGCATGAGGCGAAGCTGGTCGTTGCCCCAGCTCATGAAGTACCAGAGGTCGATCGCCGACACGATGAGGGAGGCGTAATGCAGCTCGCCGTAGGGTATGAGCGAGAGCGCAATGAAGAAGGACGAGCCGTAAAGCGCGATCTTCAGGTCGCTCTTCGCCTTGTCGTCGAGGTGCTCAACCGCGTAGCGCAGGAACTCGCGCTCGCGCGCTGCTTCATCCGACATATGCCGCCTCGCTCTCGATGGCTTGCATGACCCGCGCCGCGGCGGTGTGGTGCACCATGTGCCCGGCACCCGGCACGAGGACCACGCGGCTATCGGGAAGCTCGCGGTGCAGGCGGAACGTATGGGCGCGCCAGCTTACATAACGGTCCTGCGCGCCGGCGATGAGTACCGTCGGCACGCGCAGGCGCCCATATTGCCCGCCCATCGCTTTCACTTCCGGTAGCACGACGGCGGCGTCCTCGCCGATGGCGCGCAGCTGCGACGGGCGCAGCGCCATCCACGCCGGGAACGGCTTGAACCGGCGCGGCACCGGCGACGGCGCGAACAGCAGGCGCAGCCAAGCCGGCCACAGCAGGCGGCCGAGAATCGGCGACACCGTGTAGCGCAAGAGGTCGCCGAGCACCGGGATCGCGGGCGGCAGGAGCAAGGGGGCGTCGAGGCGCGCGCTGGGGTAATAGAGGCCGGAAGCAAGCACCAGCCGCTCGACCGGAAAGGCGAGCGCATAGGCAAGCGCTACCGTCGCGCCGAGCGAGTGCCCGAACATCACCGGGCAGTAGACGTCGAGCCGCCGCAGCGCCCCGTGGATGAGCTGCGCCTGGCGCGCGAGCGTCCACAGCCGGTCGCGCGGACGGGAGCTGCGGCCGTAACCCGGACGGTCGATCGCGATGACGCGATAACGCTCGGACGCGCGCGCGAAAAGGCCGCTCAGCACGAAGTCGTCGACCATCGAGCCAAGGCCGTGCAGGAGTACGAGCGTCGGACCTTCGCCACGCTCGAGGTAGTGGATTCGCGCGCCGTCCACGTCAACGAATCGGCCACGCACGCGGTGCGCGCGCTCTGCCGCCTGCGTGCGCGCTTCCACGAACGCTGCGGCGCCCAGCGTGGCCGCGACAATCGGTGCGATCTTCATGCGCCCTCGGAGGCAAGCGGCGTTCCGGCATCGCGCTTGCAATGCCAGCCGATGGACTTCCAGCTGAAGGGCCAGAATTACCGCGCGCTGATCTGCGTCGTGTTGCTGGAAAACTGGCAGCCGCGGCGCACGATCGACAGCGCATGCTCCTCGCGAATCATGATTTGCTACGCGAGACTCGCGCCGAATCGTCCGCGTTGCCTATTGACGAGGGCGCGCCGGAAAAACGCTACTGGGGGACGCGCGCAAAGCGCGAAAAAAGTCGGGCTAGTGCGTCACCCCGGGCAGACTACTGGAGAAGCCCGCGCTTCGGTACGGCACACAAAGAACCTCCCGCATCCTGACGCCCTATGAAAATCTGCGTGTTGGGGCTGGGATACGTCGGGGCCGTATCCGCCGGGCTCCTTGCTAAAGAAGGCCACGAAGTCATCGGCGTCGACCCCGAGCGTGCCAAGGTCGACCTCATCAACGAAGGACGCTCGCCGATCATCGAGAAGGACCTCGGCGAGATCATTGCCGAGCAGGTGAAGGCCGGGCGGCTGCATGCCTCGACCGCGGTCGAGGACGCGGTGCGCCACACCGACATCGTTTTCGTCTGCGTCGGCACGCCGAGCCAGCCGAACGGCGGCATCGACCTGCGCTACATCAAGCGCGTGTGCGAGCAGATCGGAAGCACGCTCGCCACGCATCCGGGCGCCCCGATCATCGTCATGCGCAGCACCATGCTGCCGGGCACCATGCGCGACGTCGTCATCCCGACGCTGGAGAAGCATTCCGGCAAGAAAGCGGGCGAGGAATTCGGCTTGTGCATCAACCCCGAGTTCCTGCGCGAAGGCACTGCGGTGCACGACTACTACCACCCGCCGAAGACCGTCATCGGCCAGGTCAACAAGGCGAGCGGCGATCTGCTCGCGAGCATCTACGCGAAGCTGCCCGGCCCGATGATCCGCACCGACATCGAGACCGCGGAGATGGTGAAGTACGCGGACAACTGCTGGCACGCGCTCAAGGTCGGCTTCGCGAATGAAATCGGCTCGCTCGCCAAGGCGCTCGACGTCGACGCGCACAAGGTCATGGAGATCTTCTGCCAGGACCAGAAGCTGAACCTGTCGCCGTACTACCTCAAGCCCGGCTTCGCCTTCGGCGGCTCGTGCCTGCCGAAGGACGTGCGCGCGCTGCTCTACAAGGCGAAGACGCTGGATGTGCAGCTGCCGATCCTCGGCGCGGTGCTGCCGTCGAACCAGCTGCAGATCGACCGCGGCGTCCAGGCGGTGATCGACAAGGGCAACCGCAAGATCGGCATCCTGGGTTTCTCCTTCAAGGCCGGCACCGACGACCTGCGCGAGAGCCCGATGGTGGAGCTCACGGAGCGCCTGATCGGCAAGGGCTACGACTTGAAGATCTACGACAAGAACGTGAGCCTCGCGCGCCTGCACGGCGCCAACCGCGACTACATCATGAACAAGATTCCGCACATCTCGCGCCTGATGGTGGAGTCGATCGACGAGGTGCTCGAGCACGGCCAGACGATCGTCATCGGCAACGCCGCGCCCGAGTTCGCCGAGGTGCCGCGCCGCATCGGCGACGGCCAGACGGTGATCGACTTCGTGCGCGTGTGCGACTCGCGCACCATCGCCGGTGTCTACGAGGGCATATGCTGGTAAACCCGGCCCTTCGCTTCAGCGAGGCGCACTTCGCCCAGCGCGAGCGCGATGCCGAGCGCGAGCTGAAAGGCCTGCGCCGCGCGCTCGACCTGCACAAGGTGTTCCTCGAGATCGGCGCCGGCGACTGCGCGCTTTCGCGCCGCGTGGCCGGCTACGTGGACCGCGCGTACGCGCTCGACGTCACCGACGACCTGATGGGACGCCTCGGCGGCCCGCCGAACCTGGTGCGCATGATGCACGACGGCGTGCGCATCCCGCTGCCGGAGGCCGAGCTCGACGTGGCGTTCAGCCGCCACCTGACGATTTCCCAGCTGCCCGGCATCTGCAACGCGCTCAAGGACGGCGGCGTATACCTCACCACCTCGAAGGGCCCGGCGTCCGAGCTTCGCGAAGTGTTCTACGACGCCGGTTTTTCCCACCTGCGCTTCTACGTCGGCGCCCTGCGCGTGCCGTATGTGCTCGCTTGCGTGCTCGACGACACGTTCCGCATCGAGGCGACCAAATGATCAGGACGTTCTACGTGCGGCCGCACGCGGCCGAGGGCTATGGCAAGGGCGACGGCTCGAGCTACGAGAACGCCTGGAACGGCTTCCAGTCGGTGAATTGGCAGGCGCTCGCCGGCCAGCCGGCGACGCTATGGGTGTGCGGCGAACCGGGCGGCCCGGGCGGCTTTGTCACCCTGCACGTCGAATGGAGCTACCTGAAATCGCGCCCGGAGATTCAAGTTGCAAGCGAAAACAAGACGCGTACTGATCCTCGTCGAGAACCTGCCCTCGCCATTTGACCGGCGCGTGTGGCAGGAGGCGTGCGCGCTGCGCGACGCCGGCTACACCGTATCGATCATCTGCCCGACGGGACGCGGCTGCGAGGAGAAATTCGCGGCCATCGACGACATCCATATCTGGCGCTACGACCTGCCGACCGAGGCCGACGGCGCGCTGGGTTATGCGCTCGAATACAGCGCGGCCCTCTTCTGGACGTTTTTGCTTTCGCTGCGGGTGCTCTTCACGCGGGGCTTCGACGTCGTCCATGCCTGCAATCCGCCGGATCTTTTCTTCCTGATCGGCGGCTTCTACAAGCTCTTCGGCAAGAAGTTCCTGTTCGATCACCACGACGCCAATCCGGAGCTCTACGTGGCGAAGTTCGGCCGCAAGGACCTCTTCTACCGGCTGATGGTGCTGGTCGAGCGCCTGACCTTCAAGACGGCGGACGTCTCGATCGCCACCAACCAATCGTACCGGCGCATCGCGCTCGAGCGCGGCGGCATGCCGTCGGACAAGGTGTACGTGGTGCGTAGCGGCCCGAGCCTGGAGCGCCTGAAGGTGCTTCCCGCGGTAGAAAGCCTGAAGCGAGGCAGAAAGCACCTCGTCGGCTACGTCGGCGTGATGGGCCGCCAGGAGGGCATCGACTACCTGCTGCAGGCCGCGCGCCATATTGTTTTCGATCTCGGCAGGACCGACGTCCATTTCGGCCTCGTCGGCGGCGGCACGTCGCTCGACGAGATGAAGGCGCTCGCCCGCGAGCTGGGGGTGGCCGACTACGTGACCTTCACGGGGCGCGTGCCGGACGCTGAGCTCCTGGCGATGCTGAACACCGCAGACGTTTGCGTGAACCCGGACATCGCCACCGAGATGAACGACATCTCGACGATGAACAAGATCATGGAATACATGGCGCTCGGCAAGCCGGTCGTGCAGTTCGACCTGGCCGAGGGCCGCTACTCCGCGCAAAACGCCTCGCTCTACGCGCGCCACAACGACGCCGTCGACTTCGCCAACAAGATCGTCGAGCTCCTCGACGATCCCGAGCGGCGCCGCGAGATGGGCGAGTTCGGCCGCCGCCGCGTGCTCGACGAGCTCGAATGGCGCCACGAGGTGCCGAAGCTCCTCGCCGCCTACGACGCGCTGTGGGCGAGGCGGGCCACTAGCAGCCCGAGGCCGGCGACCTAGTCCTTTCGGACTGCCCGGTCAGGCAATGCCTGACGCGCGGCGGAGCTACCGTCGCAGGGTGAAAGTCGTGGCGTGGAACGTGGCGCTGACGGTGCTTTTCGCGCTCATTGCGCTCGCCGGCCTGGAAGCGTGGCTGCGTTACACGATTCCGCCGATGCAGGAAGGCGCGCTCTACGAGTACTCCGCGCAGAGCAAGCGCTTCAAGCTGATGAAGCCGCGGGCGGATGTGCGCATCTTCGGCGCCCGCGTGCAGACGAACGAGCTCGGTTTCCGCGACAACCGCGCGAGCATTCCGGCGAAGGAGCCGCACGAGTTCCGCATCGCGGTGATCGGCGATTCCTTCACCTTCGGGCCCGGCGTCGAATACGAGCATCTCTACACGAGCCTCCTGCGCTCGCGCCTGGCGCGCACGCACCCGGAGGTGCGCGTGATCAACCTGGCCGTGGAGGGCTACAACATCATCCAGTACGAGGCGGTGCTGGAAGAGCTCGGCCAGCGCCTGCAGCCGGATCTCATCGTGCTCGCGATGTTCCCGGTGAACGATTTCGAGCTCGACGACTACGAGAACCACCGCCGCATCGCATTCGGCGGCGAGCCGCACGTCGCCTGGTACCAGTCGTTCTACGTCTATCGGGCCTACCTGCACCGCATTCCGGAGCTGACGCGGAAGGTGGCGCAGCGGCTGCATCCGCCGCGCCCCGGCGGCGCGGATCCCGGCTGGGAGCTCAACCTCGCCGCGCTGAGGCAGATGCAGGGGCTCGCGAGGCAATGGAAGCTGCCGATGACGGTCGCGCTCCTGCCGCACACGAGAGGGTTCGAGACGCAGCGCAGGCTCTTCGCGCGCGTCAAGGCGATTTGCGAAGCCGAGGCGCTCGACTGCGTCGACCTGCTCGAGCCGCTGCGCGAGGCCGGCGTGCGCGACGGCGCGCTGGTGCTGAACGCCATCGATCCGCATCCGAACCGCGAGTACCACCGCATCATCGCCGCGGCGCTTGAGGCGCCTCTGGCGCGCCGGCTGCCGGCCCCCCTTGCCACGCCCGTGACTAGTCCGACCGGACCGGGCGTTTTCCCCGACGCTCGGACGACAGTGCGGCCGGCGCCGCGCTATTTTTGAGGCCCCTATGACGACTACCGCCCTGATGCCGTCCGACCGCAAATTCGGTTGGACCTTTACCGTGATTTTCCTGCTCATCGGCGCGATCTCGCACCCTTGGGCGCTCGCCGTCGCCGCGCTCCTCGCCGCCATCACGCTCACGCGGGCGCAGTGGCTCGCGCCCCTGAAGCACGCGTGGATGAAGTTCGGCGAGCTGCTCAACATGATCGTCAGCCCGATCGTGATGGGGGTGATCTTCTTCGCCGTCTTCACGCCGGTCGCGCTGGTCATGCGCGTGCTCGGCCGCGATGCCATGGCGCGCGCCTACGAGCCGGCCGCGCCGACGTACTGGAAGCGCCGCGAGCCCCCGGGTCCGGCGGACGACAGCTTCAAGAACCTTTTCTAGGAGGGGCAATGGACCTCGTAATCCAAATGTGGCGTTTCCTCGGCGCGCGCCGCAAGTTCTGGCTGCTGCCGATCATCCTCGTCACCGTCCTCATCGGGGGCCTGCTGGTCCTCGCGCAAGGCTCGGTCGTCGCGCCCTTCATCTACACCCTGTTCTAGAGCATGCTGATTCTCGGTATCTCGGCCTATTACCACGACTCGGCTGCCGCGCTGATCCGCGACGGCCAGGTCGTGGCCGCGGCGCAGGAAGAGCGCTTCACGCGCAAGAAGCACGATTCGGCCTTCCCGCACCACGCGGTCGCCGCCTGCCTGGAGCAGACCGGCACGCGCGCCTCGGAGATCGACTTCGTCGCGTTCTACGACAAGCCGTTCCTCAAGTTCGAGCGCCTGCTGGAGACCTACCTCTCGTTCGCGCCGCGCGGCTTCACCTCGTTCAAGACCGCGCTGCCCGTCTGGGTGAAGGACAAGCTCTTCCAGCGCGGCACCATCCTGCAGGAGCTGAAGAACCTGCAGGGCGGCATCGACTGGGACAAGCGCCTGCTTTTCTCCGAGCACCACCTGTCGCACGCGGCGAGCGCCTATTACCCGTCGCCGTTCGACTCCGCCGCCGTGCTGACCATGGACGGTGTCGGCGAGTGGACCACGACGTCCGTCGCGCTCGGCAAGGGACGCGAGCTGCGCGTGGAGAAGGAGATCCACTTCCCGCATTCGCTCGGCCTGCTGTATTCCGCCTTTACCTACTACACCGGCTTCAGGGTGAATTCGGGCGAGTACAAGGTGATGGGCCTCGCGCCGTATGGCGAGCCGCGCTTTGTCTCGCTCATCAAAGAGCACGTGATCGACATCAAGGAAGACGGCTCCTTCCGGCTGAACCTCGAGTACTTCGACTACTGCACCGGCCTTCGCATGACCAATGCGAAGTTCGACAAGCTCTTCGGCGGCCCGGCGCGCAAGCCCGAGGATCGCCTCACGCAGCGCGAAATGGACCTCGCGGCATCGGTGCAGGCGATCACCGAAGAAGTGGTGATCAAGCTCGCGCGCGGCGTGGCGAAGGAAACCGGCGAGAAGAACCTGTGCCTCGCCGGCGGCGTGGCGCTGAACTGCGTCGCGAACGGCAAGCTGCTGCGCGACGGCTGCTTCGAGAAGATCTGGCTGCAACCCGCGGCCGGCGACGCCGGCGGCGCGCTCGGTGCGGCGTATGTTGCCTACCACCTGGCGAACCAGCGCGAGAGAAAGCCCGCGAGCGGCATGGACGGCATGCGCGGCGGCTACCTGGGGCCCCAGTTCGCGAACGACGAGATCCAGCGGCGCCTGAATGCCGCGGGCGCGGTGTTCGAAGTCTGCACCGACGACGAGCTGATCGAAAACTGCGCCGGGGCGCTCGCCGAGGGCAAGGCGCTCGGCTGGTTCCAGGGCCGCATGGAGTTCGGCCCGCGCGCGCTCGGCGGCCGCTCGATCCTCGGCGACGCACGCTCGCCGTCGATGCAAAAGCAGCTGAACCTCAAGGTCAAGTACCGCGAGTCGTTCCGCCCCTTCGCGCCGGCGGTGCTCGCGGAAGACGCGCCGAAGTACTTCAAGATCGATGGCGAAAGCCCGTACATGCTGCTCGTCGCCGACGTGGCGGAGGAGCATCGCATCCCGATGACCGAGGAAGAGCAGAAGCTCTTCGGCATCGAGAAGCTGAACGTGCCGCGTTCCTCTATTCCGGCGGTGACGCACGTCGACTACTCGGCGCGCATCCAGACCGTGCACCCCGAGACCAACCCGCGCTTCCACGACCTCATCAAGAGCTTCAAGGGCAAGACCGGCTCGCCGGTGGTCGTGAATACGAGCTTCAACGTGCGCGGCGAGCCGATCGTCGGCAGCCCCGAGGACGCGTTCCGCTGCTTCATGGGCACCGAGATCGAGACGCTCGCGGTCGGCAACTGTTTCCTCCGCAAGGAAGCGCAGAACCCCGCGCTAAAGCAGAACTATGAGCACGCGTTCGAGCTGGATTAAGAACCTCGCGGTAGCCCTCGTCAGCGTCGCCGTCGCGCTCGTGCTGGGCGAGATGGCGCTGCGCGTGGTCGGCTTCTCGTATCCGAACTTCTGGCGCCCGGACCCGGTGGTGGGCACGGTGCTCGCGCCCGGGATGGAAGGTTGGCAGCGCGACGAGGGCAGCGCTTACGTTAAGGTGAGCGCGCAGGGCCTGCGCGACCGCGAGCATTCGGTGGCGAAGCCGGCCGGCACGTACCGCATCGCTGTCCTCGGCGACTCTTATGCCGAGGCGATGCAGGTCGACCTCGAGCGCGCCTTCTGGGCGCTGCTGCCGAAGAAGCTGGAGGCCTGCGGCTTCGGCGGCGGCAAGAAGGTCGAGACGGTGAACTTCGGCGTCTCCGGCTACGGCACCGGACACGAGCTCCTCACGCTGCAGAACCGCGTCTGGCAATACTCGCCCGACCTGGTGATGCTTGCCTTCTTCCCCGGCAACGACGTGCGCAACAACTCGAAGGCGCTCGAGGGCGAGAAGCGGCCGTACTTTTCGCTGAAGGACGGCAAGCTCTTCCTCGACAGCGCCTTCCGCGACGATCCGGAGTTCAAGGAGAAGCAGCACATCGCCGAGCATCGCGCGTTCATGCAGGAGCTGCGCCTGTACCAGCTCATGCGCCGCGTGCGCGCGGGCAACATCGCCCAGCATTTTCATAACGCGCCGGTCGCGGCAGCCGCGGCGGCAGGAGAGAAGCTGACGGAGCCCGGGCTGGACGAGCAGGTGTTCCTGCAGCCGAAAGATGACAAGTGGCGCGACGCGTGGGACGTCACCGACCGCTTGGTGGTGGCAGCGAGCGAGGAGACCCGGCAGCACGGCGCGCGCTTCCTGCTCGCGGTGCTGTCGACCCCGGGCAGCGTATTCCCCGACGCGGGCATGCGCGAGCGCTACGCCAAGACCCTCGGCGTGAGCTCGCTCTTCTATCCGGAGGAGCGCCTGCAGGGCCTGGGCAAGGCGAACGGCTTCGAGGTGCTCGCGCTCGCGCCGGAAATGCAGAAGCGCGCCGACGCCCAGCACGTTTACTTCCACGGCTTTCCCAACACCAAGCCCGGCTTCGGGCACTGGAACGAGGCGGGCCACGCGGCCGCCGCGGATCTGATCGCCCAGCGGCTCTGCCGCCAGCAATGAAGGCCGTTGCCCTCGCCACTGCGGCGTTCGCCGCGGTGGCGCTCATGGTCGAAGTCGCCCTGCGGGTGCTGGGCTACAGCGCGCCGCAGTGGTACCAGCTCGATGCCGAGCTCGGCTGGAAGCCGCGGCCGCACCGGCAGGGCATCCACCTGCAGGACGGCAGCCGCACTCACATCCGCATCAACAACGCCGGCTTCCGCGATCGCGACCGCTTCGTCGACAAGCTGGAAGGCGTCTATCGCATTGCGGTGCTGGGCGATGAAGTGTCGGAAGCGATGCAGGTGGAGCTCACCGACACCTGGTGGTGGCGCCTGCCACCGCTCCTGCAGTCCTGCACGAAGCAGCTGCGCGTCGAGGTGCTGAACTTCGCCGTGGGCGGCTATGGCACCGCGCAGGAGCTGGTCACGCTCGAGACCACCGCCATGCGCTACCAGCCGGACCTCGTGCTCCTGCAGTTCTCCAACGCGAACGACGTGACGGACAACTCGTTCGCTCTCGCCAAGCGGAAGCTGCGGCCGTTCTATCGGGTGGACGCGCGCGGCGTGCCGCGCATCAGCGAGTCGTTCGCCGCCTCGCCGGCGTTCGAGCGCCGCATGCAGACGCGCTACCGGCTGGGCGAGGAGATCGCCGACCACTCGCGGGCCTTCCAGCTCGCGCGCCAGTTCGTCGACTTCACCCTCATCGGCGAGGCCCATGCCGACCGCGACATCGCCATCCTCGGCGAGCCGCGCGGCGCGCTCTGGGAAGAAGCCTGGCACGTCACCGAGACGCTGCTCGCGCGCATGAAGCAGTACGCCGAGCGCAACGGCGCGCGCTTCGTAGTGATCGCCGCGCCGCATCCGTTGCAGCCGGTGGGCGCCATGGCCTATCCGGACCAGCGCCTCGCGCAATTCGGCCGGGCAACGCATGTGCCGGTCGTCTCATTGGCAAGCGTGCTGCGTCCGGAGCTCTACCTGCGCGGCGGCGACTGGAGCACCGAAGCCCACCGCGTCGCCGCGGAGACGGTGGCGAAGCAAATCTGCCCCTTGCCGTAGCGCGTGTTTGTCGTCCCCGCGGAGGCGGGGACCCAGATCGATTTTTTCTTTCGCAAAGAACATGGATCCCCGCCTTCGCGGGGACGACCCCAATTGCGTTGCCCTAGGACGACGCGCCGCCTGAACTAAGTCCGAAGATCGAACTTGCTCCGTCTGGAGCCTATCGTTTGGGCTCGAAGAAGCAGGGAGACGGAAGACGCATGCTCGTCGCGATTCACCAGCCGCATTACCTGCCGTGGCTCGGCTACCTGCAGCGCATGGCGCAGGCCGATCTCTTCATCGTGCTCGACCACGTGCAGTTCGAGCGCGGCAATTACCAGAACCGCACGCAGGTGCGGGTGAACGGCGCGGCGCACTGGCTCACCGTCCCGGTCCAGCAGCGCTCGCAGAAGGAACGCATCCTCGACAAGGCGATCGACTGCAGCAGGCCGTGGGGCCAGGCGCACTTCGAGACGCTGCGCCGCGCCTATGCATCGGCAGGCTACTTCGGCCGCTATGCAACCGAGCTGCGCGCGATCCTCGATTGCGAGTGGCAGCGCCTGCTCGATCTGAATGAACACACGCTCGGCTTCCTGCGCGACGCGTTCGACATCCGCACGCCGCTGGTGAAGAGCTCGACGCTCCGCGTCGAAGGCGCGAAGAGCGAGCTGGTGCTGAACCTTTGCAAGGCCGTGGGCGCGAGCGCGCTCCTCGTCGGGCTCGGCGGCTCGCGGCATTACCTCGATTGGGCCGCGTTTGCCGAGGCTGGAATCCAATTGCAAATGCAGCAATTCGCGCACCCGATTTATCCACAGCGGGGCGCCGGCGCCTTCACGCCCGGCCTTAGCGCGGTCGATCTGCTTTTCCATTGCGGTCCCGCGAGCCGGCAAGTGCTGCTGGGCGAGAAGAGCGAGCTGCGCCTTGCCGCTTGATAGCGAGACCACGCGCTTTTATGAAGAGCATATCCGGCGGTTCGGATACAGCTACCGCGCGCTCGGCTTCGGGCGGCGCGCCTCGCAGGAGAAGCGCTTCGCCGCGGCGCTCGGCCTCGGCGCCTTCCATGGCAAGCGGCTGCTGGATGTCGGCTGCGGGTTCGGCGACCTGCTCGCGTGGCTCAATGCGCGCGGCATCGAGCCGCGCTATACCGGCGTCGACATCGTGCGGCCGATGATCGAGCGCTGCCGCAAGCGATTCCAGGGCAGCGGTGCTCGCTTCCTGATCGGCGACGCGCTCACGTTCGCCGCCGACGAGCCATACGACTACGTCGTCGCGAGCGGCATCTTCGGCTACGACGCGAAAGGCACCCGCGCGCGCGTGCAGCCGACGCTCGAGCGCCTGTTCAATCTGACTCGCATCGGCATGGCGGTGAACTTCCTTTCGCGGCGCGCGCCGGCCCGCAGCCCCGGCCGCCTGTATCTGCATCCCGCCGACGTGCTGCAGTTCGCGCTCAAGCTCACGCCGGCCGTCAGGCTCGACCACACGTACCTGCCGAACGATTTCACCTTGTGCCTTTACCGTACACCGCCGTGGGAGCTGGAATGAAATCGATCGCGGAACGCTATTCCGGCAAGACCGTGCTAGCGGTCGGCGCGCACGCCGACGACGTCGAGCTCGCCGTCGGCGGCACGATGGCGCGCCTGCGCCGCGCCGGCGCGCGCGTGGTGATGGTGGTGCTCTCGCTCCCGGGCGACGCCAAGGTGCGCCGCCGCGAGGCGGAGAAGGCGGCCGGGATCCTCGGCTGCGAGCTGCGCGTGGTGATGGACGACGGCAAGCGGCGCATCGAGGACCTGAAGAGCTACGAGCTCGTGGCGATGATCGACCGCGAGGTGAAGGAGCTCGAGCCCGCCGCCATGCTGACCCACGGTGCTTCCGAATTTCACCGCGACCACGTCCTCGTGCACGAGGCCTGCGTCTCGAGCCAGCGCCTGCGCTACTTCGATTTCTTCACCTACCAGCCGAACTTCTGCCGCCCGGTGCCGGTCGCCTTCCATCCCAAGGCGTACGTCGACATCTCGGAAACCATCGAGACCAAGATGCGCGCGATCGAAGCGCACCAGAGCCAGTTCAAGTGCCGCGGCCTCGGCACCGACATCTACCGCGACATCGCGCGCATGAACGGGCGCATGGTCGGCGTGCAGTACGCCGAAGGCCTCGACGTCGGACGGATGCTGCTCGCGTGAGGTTT